>RCUL01000576.1_pt1 | contig 17138 bp, 22 predicted proteins | sample 2167521 | NCBI WGS metagenome assembly RCUL01 (sample SAMN09932745, study PRJNA488358) | compost metagenome | feature: garden; material: soil; isolation source: compost soil in acetic acid-enriched culture | place: Germany: Experimental Botanical Garden Goettingen | collected 2016-01-27
CCCTCCATGTGGCCTAAGTTGAATTGTAGCATAACCCAGCTACGTGTCAATTACCGTTCGTCGGCTTGACGGGGGAGGGACCGAAGTCCCCTATCCGGTTTACTTATTCTTGTCAGCGATCATTCGTTCGTGTTTAGCCCTAACTTCTGCGGCATCACGTTCCAAACGCTGCAACGTGGTTTCTCCCTTAGGAGTCTTCTTCTCAAGGATCTTGAAGAAGAACCCGGGATAACCTGCCTTCGAGAAGGTGTAAAATGAAGCCCCCGCAGTCTCGATGATGCTGTAGCTGATGTCCATCAGATGCCGCTGCACCTCATTGTAATGGACGTTGATTTTACCTGTCAGTTTGTTCTTGTTACTGCCGAACGTGAGGATGGTGTTCCATTCTTCGTCGCGGGTGATGCGAATGATTCGGTAGTCCGGTAGAGTCTCCCAGTCACATTCGTCTAGGAACGTCTCTCCGACATGTAGTACTTTAAGGGATGAGACCAACAACTTGGCAGTGAGATTCCGCATTATCTTTCTCCAGGTTATAGTGAAACGGCAAAAGAAATAAGAAGAGGAGCCCGAAGGCTCCTCTCTTTGGATCAGATGTTGTACATGTCCCTTGGCGGAATGCACATGACGTCGCATGCACATTCAATCAAGGTGTCCAGCCCGATCTCGTCATCGTCCCAGACATGCTTGTTGACGACTTCGATGTCACCGACATGATCGCCGATGATGCGGGCTTGGGCTACCACGTTACCGTACAGGTCGTACTTGACCAGGCCGTCTTCGCGGTCCACTTCCACGTGCAGGCAGTGACCCAGGGTGGAGAAACCGGTGTCGTCGAAGAATTGCGGGACGTGCACCAGTTGATCGAGGCGTGCAGAAAGAATCCGCTTCAGCTCGGGTGTAGCAAGAGTAGTTACATTCATAGACAATCCTTATCGCCTAGGTTATTGGCAGTTTCTTGTTAGGGATGAGGGAAATGACTTCCCTCATAGCGATCAGTGTTGCAGGAAGCTCAACAGCTTGCGAGTCTTCTCGATGACAGCGGTGCTGTCTTGTTCGAAGGTCTCGCCTTCGACACGGTCGTCACCCATGTCGTTGCGCCAGTAGTTCAAGCAGGACAGCAATTCTGCTGGAACAAAGCGCTTGGTCATGGACTCCAGGATGAGATCACGAGTAACGTCTGCCAGCGCATCTGCGCCAGCTTCAGCACCCATGTCGTAGAGGCAGGCTTTGCCATCATCATCCCCACCGAGGATTTCACGACCAATGAATACGTCACCATGCGCACCGATGAACACCCGGCAGGTGCTCTGGTAACGCAGTTCACCTTCAGGACGGTTATCACAGAGTCCGCCCACTTCTACGTCGAACTGGGTGAACTGAACAAGCTCCGAGACGTCGTCCACCTGATTGGTGAAGTATGTATTCAGGAACTCGATCAGGTCATTCCAGTTGGTGAAACGCAGGTCTTTGAATTGCATTGTTTGATCTCCTAAGGATCGCTGGGTAATGAGGGAGGCTCTAATGACCTCCCTTTGTACAAGTTAGAACCGGTCGTGACCAGTGTTGACAATACCTTTCTTGGTACTGAAACACCAGCAGTCGACCCCAGAAAGGAACTTATAGCCAGCCAGTTCCATCTCCTTGCGCTCGCAGTACTCGGGAGCAAACTCGAACGCCTCCAGCACAGCTTTGACCGCCGGATGAAGATCGTCTTCATCACCATCAGTCAGGTACTGGGTATATGGAAGCGAGTCATCTGCTTCCAGTTTACCGATCAATTCGATAATCAGCTTGATGTCCATGTCGATCTCCTTAGATCAGGGTATGTTCACCGTATCATGTATTGTTGAAAATATTTCGAATCAGATGCTATGGGGCGTACGTCAGAACACCAATAGAGGAACATCGATGAGAATCCCATTCATGGCCGCTGCCAGGCCTATAAAACAAAGCGGGCGAGCAGCGGGACGGTATTTCCGACTGTACGTCGATTCCAACAACCTCGGCGGTTTCACCGAGGTGGGTGAACTGGAGTTCCTCAACCAAGCTGGTCAGGACCTGTTCGATATCGTTCCGCCTGTGGCCACCCATTCGTCGGCGTACTCGGGTGGAACCTCGGCAATGCATGCCATCGACAACAACATGACCACACGTTGGGCTGGCAACACCAATAACAACGAGTGGATGAAGTTCGTCTTCCCTGAAGCAGTCGAAGTGTTTGGGATAACTGTACGTTCCCTGGGCCTCGGCATGGAGGCGTACACCGATCGGGCGATCCGCGACTTCAGACTGGAAGTCAGTAGCAACGGGATCGACTGGGTGACTGTGAAGGCATGGACGAATCAGACCGGATGGACACCTGCCGAAAAAAGAACATACATGCTTTAACGATGCAGCATGGAGACTGGGATATCCCAGTCTCCATGCTGCACTATGTCATTTGTCCACTGTAAGCGAGTTGTTGGTTCGGTACTGTTCCCACACCCAGACCTTGTTGGCATTGCGGAATGCCTCCATCAGTAAGGTCATACATAGATCGTCCTTCCTCACCGCCAGATCAACCAACGAATGGATGACCGAGTTGGAACGGGAGATGTTCTCGATGGAGATCAGGTCCTCAGCGGCCAAGTCCTTGAAGTCCAGCCACCTTGACACTAATTCGATGGTGTTAGGGATCTCCGGCTGCTTGAGAACTTTCAGGGTGGAGATGAGGTAGATCATCCCGATCTTCACTTGCTGTCTACGGGCCATCACCGGACCCATAGGGCCCGTCTGCATCAGCTCACGTGTTGGGATGTTCTCTAGGCCTCCGTAATCTTTCCACAGTCGAGCCAGTCGACGGCCTTCTAGCCAACCACTCCACCAACCACTGATGAAACCCATGCAATAGCGTATACCTTTCATGATGTATCCCCCATGGTGAGTCGGCATAGTGGACGGCCGAGGCCGTCCACTATGATTACAATTGGATGCAGCTGCCACACTTCGGCATTTCATGGTACCGAATAGGGACTTTGTCGATGACCTGCTCAATGACGTCAAAACGACCTGTGCTGAGCAGCAATGAGATCATGGACAGTGTGCCCTTATCTTTCTGTTCAGCTGGCTCTAGCGTGAAACCAAAGCGTTTGATGACCTTCTCGACAGTCTCCTTGTGTTTCTCATCGAGGCGAGTCACTTTGAAACTATTTACCAGATGGATCAGTGGAGCTTCAAAACCGTCGTTCTCTAGGTTTTGAGCTTTCTGTGCACCCAGTCTCATCGCTGAGGTAAATGACTCCCCCAGACACATGAACCTTCCAAGCAGTTCAGTGCTGTCGTTAAACGAAGAGTTGAGTACCGGGTAGAAGAGGTAATAGTGCATTGGAACGTAGTCCTTTACTAAGCAATTGGGGTGACGTTGTCAGGGATGTCCAGCATGTATCCGTACTCGCCAGGATGTGCGTTGACGTGTTTCAATCCTTCATCGTCAGCGTAGACAGTCCAGGTCTCGAACGTACTACGTTGCCCATTGTCATTCACCACCGGACACCCCACGTTCTTCAGGTGCGGGAAGAGTCGTTCTACCTGAGGGATCAGCTCAGCAGGAGTAGGGGCACTGAGGTTGGCGACGCGGTCGGCAAACAGCAGTACCATGTCCTTTTCCATCTCGACGTGATGTCGACCAGTGTGGTAAAGGGAGTACACCGTGTAGTCGTCGGAGACGATCCCGTCACCTGGCCAAATAGCGACCACATGGACATCGCCAACGTGACAAATCTCAAGCGGATTTTTAGCCATGTTACTCTCCTAATTGATGTAAATCGGCATAACTGCCCGCTTGCCAGATTACGACAAGCGGGCAGCCAGAGGCTGAAGCCGGTTACTATTCTACCGTAGTCACGTGCTGCGACTGGGGCTGTTGCCCAGACCGTACAGCAGTCCATCAGGGTGACACTACAACGCCGCTGCCTGGATGGACCTCAGGTACGGTTGCTCCGCTAGCGTGCACTCTAGGGAGTCGTGTTTGATGACGTTACACGGAATCGAACCGCAGTCTGCAAGGAGCAGGGTTACGCTCTACCACTGAGCTAATGGCGTGTTCTTCTGGTACGCACCAGTTACTTACCCCATCTGGGAATCGAACCCAAGACTTAACCTTTACCCTCACCGCTTTGTCACTAAGCTATAACGTCGAAAATGGTGGAGAAAGCTGGAGTCGAACCAGCAGTGCTTTCGCGTCGGATTTACAGTCCGATGGGGTTACCAATTTTCCTACTTCTCCAGGGTCCACTGTACCTCGTGACAGTGGGGCACGGACCTTCTTACGCTTCGGGTCAGCATCGGGCGTCGATCCAGTGAGCCTACTCGACTGGTTCATTTCCTCGCAGGGTGTGGCGGTGGACTTCCCTGGTCATCAATCTCCCGTAGGCGGAAGGTGATGGTCATAGGGTTAAAGTACGTCATGACCGTGCAGTCCGGTGCCTGGGTGAGTAGGGCACAGTTATCACGACGTCATTCCCCAGCTGGCTGAGGGGGAATTTGGCTCCGCGACCAGGACTCGAACCTGGGACCAACAGATTAACAGTCTGCTGCTCTACCGACTGAGCTATCGCGGAACATTAGGGTGGAAAAGCCGGAGTGCCAGCCAAATGGCTACCACGTAGGCTGCCGACCAAGTTGCGAGCTGCCTTGAAGGGATGCTGCTGGTCCGACGGCCGGTCACTCCGGCTTTTCCAAAGGGTGACAGCCGACCGGGAACTCCCAATCCAAGCGCAGCCGCGCTTTAAGCTGTCGTAATAGGTTGGAGAATCAATGGGACGGGAACCACCCCTTTTCAGCGCGTTCAAGACCGCAAGCCGTGCAGCCTTCCTGATCACCCTGCCATGACTCTCCGCATCAGCGCAGCTTCTCGTCGCAACGAGGGCAGCGCTCATGTTCAATGGTGATGTCGTAACCCGACATGACACCGTAAATCTTCTTGACCGTGCGGTACTTGTGGCCAAAGAGCCAGCAGATGATCTTTGGAATCATGCTGCGCATACCAATACGGGAACTTCGATACCGAGTTCTGCGCAGGTCTTCTCCAAGGCTTCTTGAGCCTCTTTGAATTGCTTGCAGGCATCTAGGGTCTTCTGGCGATTGTTCGCCATGTCCTCAGGTGTTTGCTTGGCTCGCCATTCGGCTAGGTTGATACGAGGGACCATGAAACCTCCTAGAGTTGACACCATCCGACCTTAGTACCGCCGTCGTACGGGACAGCCATACCTTGGGCAATTAAGTCATCCGCTACGGAGACACCGTCCAGCGACACCGTGGCCAACAGTCGGAAGTACTTGTCGCGGTCCAGGTCACTGAGTGTGACGCGCTTGGATTGCGCGATCTTTCCAACCAGGTAGTCACGGACCTGTTTAGCCATCATCGTTTCTTTGGCCCGTTGATCTTTAGTCCCGCATTCACTCCTGATTTCAGGGGTATCGATTGCTCGTATGCGAACGGAGATATCACGACCGAAGACGTCTGGAAGCATGTCGATCTTGACGGTGAGGGTATCGCCATCGTAAACACTGACCACATCTTCCGGAAGTAGCTTAACCTCGGTTAGAGGGTAGGCTAAGGCATTCGTTGTAAAAACCGCCAGCAGCAACGCTAGCGGTCGAATTCGTGGCAACATGAGAGACTCCAATGGACAATGGCACATAGGTTATCCATTGGAGATCTGTCAGTCAAGCGAAGAGCGGTAGGCGATTGCGATTACCCAGCTTGACGGTCATTACCAGATACAGCTCGTCAGTGAAGGAGCTGGTCGAGTGGGCCATGCCGCGTTCACGGTCAATGCCGATGTCGAACAGGTCTTCGCCGATGTTACCGCTGATGCCGAAACCACGAAGCATCTTGTCAACTGGCGCGCTGGAATTGGCGATATCATTGCCTTCAGCGTCGACTACCTTGGTGTTTTCAATGGCCACGATGTGACCACTGTAGCAGCAGGCGTCGAGTGCCAGAGCTTCCACGACCGGGGCGATCAGGTTCAAGCGAGAACCATTGGCGATCGGCATCTTGATGGTAGCTTCACCATCGATGGTCACGCCCGGATCGATGACGTTCAGGCGCTGACTCAGGATGTCCAGCAGCTTGGTCATGGTTTCTTGCTGCGCGATCAGCAGTTGCAGATTGATGTCGTCAACCGGAACATCGTCTTTGGCCAGGAAGGCGTTCAGCTTGTTCAGGCGGTCGTTCAGTTCCGCACGTTCGCCCAGCAGGCGGACAACGAACGGAGGCAACCCGGTGGTATCACCGATCAACACGTGGCTGTGATCGAAGACGGACTTCGGCGACCAGCTGATGTAGCCAGCGTGGTCGGGATGGTTCGGCGCAGAGTCCGGGTACTCAACGAGGTAACCCTCATCTTCAGCGTTCTCACGCTCCGGAGTTGCCCAACCGCGGTAGCCATTGTAGGCACCACGAGACATGTCTTGGGCAACGATAATCTTGCTGCCGATGTAAGTCTGTTTCATCGGTAGATCCTTACCGAGTTATTGTTAGGTGGAGGCCTCGTAGTCCGGCCTTGGTGCATCGGACGGGGTTCGAGCAGCCAGAACGGGTTAGACAACCCTCTACAGGCCTCCTGTTCGAGAGGGGTGCTAGCCGCTGCCCAGTATGCGCACCGCCGTGAGAGGCCGCACTGTGAGCAGGCGTGACTAGCACCCCGATACTTATCACGTTTCACGGCGAACGTGACTCGTGAATTCACATACAGTAGTCGTCTACCGTAATTTTTTACACGCTGCTGGCTTGCCGTTGTTCTTCGTACTGGTCGACACGATCACCCAGCAGGTTGAAGGTGTAACGGTCGAGGATACCGGACTTGATGCAGGCGTCATTCGCATCGCGATGGAAGCCATCGAGGCTTTCCAGAGCAGTGCAGACAGAGAATGAACGGATACGGCCTTCGCCGCACTGCACGTAGATCACTTCCGCGCCAGCTTCACGCTGTTCTTCGACAAACTTGATGATCTTGTCGGCTTTCTCGGCAGTCAACAAGGAATCTTTCGACAGTTCGGGGGCGAAGTCAGCCGGGAAGAAGTCCAGGAGCAGCAACGGACGCTGATCACGAGCCGGAATAGCCGGCGGAGTGCTGTAACGGTCACTGATGCTGATCAGTGGGGCCATGTGATGGATGCGCTGAACACGACCTTTGCTGATGTTTACGAGGCGTACGGTTTTTGTCATTACTTACTCCTGAGGTTGCCTAGTGCTACGATGAATTTTGCTTCGTGGTACACGAAGATGGCCTTGTAGACGTACTGGATATCGTTGAACCAGTCAAGTCCACCATTCCCGCACCCCATGGGTGGTAAAACAATGGTACCGAACCGGTGGCGATTGGCTAGTACGGCCAGCCGGTTGATATTAGCGATGACCAGATCGCGCGGGGACTTGTCCTTCCAGTCGATCTTGGTCGGGATAAGCAGATAACGCATGTTATCGTGCTTGTAGGTGATGAACTGCGTGGGGTCGATCTGCTGATACATCTTCTTGTAGTGGGTGTAGAGCCCTGGGATGGTGTTCCGAGCAGTCTTCGCCACTCCAGCACCCATGGCCCCTACAAGGTTGATCGTGATGACCCGGCAATCAGCTTCGACATCAAACAGGTTACCCTGTACGATCTCTAATGACATCGTCGACAGCCCTCTCAAGATGAGCCAGTACTCGCGCCTTGTCATCCGGGTGACGGATGGGTACCGTAATGGCCCAGACATAGCCTGGTTTCTGGTATGTCGAAGATATCATCCGCAACCGCACCCGGAGTTGCAATTGCGAACACAGCATCGAAAGATGCTCATCGTTAAGCACGTTACCGAAGAACCAATTGAAGATAAGACCGAGGTTATCAAGGCCTTCGCTAGTCACCATGCTGGCGATGTACAGGTCATCGGTCTTCCAGATATTGGCTATAAATTCAGGATGCGATTCGCAACAATCGGTGGTGGAGACCCCAGGCAAACTGTTGAACTTCTTGACGATCGGAAGGATCGCCGGGTCACATTTGGGGTAACCTGAAGCTATGTACTGCTCTAGTTTCTCACGGTACGCAAGAAACGATTCAGCACTGTTGGTAAGACTACTGATACTCATGGTGAACTCCATGCTAGGTACAGTTAGATAATGTATCGTCACTGACCAATGGAATAGAGGGGAGCTTCGGCTCCCCTCTCTTTATCGCTTAGGACCGAACAACGTCTGCTTTGGCTTGTTGCCTTGCATCAGGTTGTGGACGTCCGTGTCTTCTTTCGTTGACAGGTTGTCGCACCGCCTGAGCGTAGCCTCCGCTCGATCACGGGTGAGCTTCAAGAAGTTATCGAAGGGAATGCCCGTGTATTTCAGCACATTGGCGACCAAGTATCGCTCAAGGTACACATCGAATGGATCAACCAAACCTAGGTCTTCAGGCTCATGCATGGCCGCGAGTGCCCAGGGAGAACCCCCCTGGGTGCTTTGTGCGTAGACCTTGAAGTACTCGTCGTAACACTCTCTCGTGATGATCTCCGCTGCGATGCTGGACAGCGTACCTTCGTACGTGCTCAGCACCTTATCCAGCTCGGTGATCTCATCACGATCACCGACTTGTGATAGACCGAAGCTTCGGTCGCCGACGTGTTCGCCTAAACGAAGGCTTACAGCGCCGCGCCTTCTACTTGGCTGATCTTCAACGCGGCTAGGGTGAAAAAAACGTAACCGATGTCGATGGGGATCAAGTGAGGATGACTGTTGTCTTCCGGTTCCTTCTGGCACTTCGGACAAGCGGACTTGGCCAGAGCGATGTAGGACACGGTGGACTTCCTGATCCAGTCCATGATGTCAGCGGTCAGCTTTGCACTGACTTCCGGGTCTTCGGACAGGAGTTCAAGGATGCGGTCCTTGTTCTCGTAGTCGTCGTAGATGATCGGCGCGGAGTCCGGATCGATCTGATGCTCGAAGTGAGCAACCCAGTGGCTGTACTGACGCAGGTTGGTCAGAGCACCCGAACGCATGATGTGACGGACACGGTCCATCTCGGACAGGCGGGCACCGAAGGCTTCGTTGGTTGCCTTGGAGATACCGTCGACCCAGACGTGGCCGGCGTCGATCTGAGCAGCCAGTGAAGGCACGCGCAGAACGGCAGTCAGACCTTTACCGAGCGGCAGACGCTTCTCGAAGAAGGTGAATTCCGCTTGGTACTCTTCCAGCCACTTGCGATCACGCTTGGATGAACGCGAGGCCATCAGCAGGGCTTGCTTCTCGGAGAACTTGTCCCGGTCGAGGTAGCCCATGCGAGCGAAGTTCAGCAGCACTTCGTCGATGTGGTCGCACTTGTCCGGGTTGGCCACGCACGGCTGACGCAGTGGGTAACCGTCCGGATACATGGCGCAGACCATGCCCCAGATGACTTGCTGGTAATCGCGCGAGCGGATCACGGTCAGCAGTTCATCGACGTGGTCGGCGGTTTCGAACAGGTAGTTCACCGAGATCACGTGCTCCAGGGCGAAGCGCATGTAGGTTTCCACGGTGTACACTTCGACCGCAGAGAACACCATGCCGTTCGAGGAACGACCCAGGTTCATCTTCTCGAGGCGGGTCTTCTGTTCGAAGTCCAGCAGCTCTTGTACGGTCGGGGCACGGAAGGTCACCCACAGACCTGTGTTCCACAGCGGGACCTGCACCTGAGAACCCTGGCCGAAGGTCGCACGAATGGCGAGAACCGGGTCCTTCATCTTGGCGGGGTTGACCTTACCGGCAGTGAGCTTGGTCTCGTTGTGCAGCAGGTGATGGCCCCAGTTACCTTCTTTATCGATCTCGTCGAAGTACAGGTCCTGCCACATGTTAGACATGTTGCGCGACAGGTTGACCATGCGGCGGTCTGGAACAGAGAGTGTTTTGGCCTTCTCTTCGGTGAGGTTGTTCAGACCACGGGCTTCCATGATCATGTCCAGCTCACGCATGGCGATCTTCAAGGAGGCCAGACCAGGCGTGGTCGGATCGAGGGCCTGACGCTTGAACATCGGACTGTCGTTGTGAACGTGCGGGTTGGGCAGGTCCACTTCATCCCACAGACCAGGGATTGTCAGGTCGGCTTCCGGGGTGGAAGTCTTCGGCTCCATGCTGGCAGCCTCCTGAGTAGCAGCAGCGAAGGCATCAGCTCCGTTTGCAGCATCGGGATCGACGATCATGTTCGCAGCAGGATCGTGGGCGTCATCAAGGTATTCCATACCCTGATTGTTACCCGGCTTGTTTTCTTCTTCGCTCATGGCACAACCTTAGGCGACAGCGGTTTGGGTGGAAGCTGCACCCTCTTGAGCCAACAGGCCCGCGAGTTCAGCGGTGTTCGGGGTGAGGACGTTGGTGAGGTCCTCGATCAGTTGGTACCACTCACCTCCAGCGGCGAGCATGACCGGATGATGCGGATGGGTCAGCACGGCGCTGCTGAGGTCACGTTTGTGTTTACCGTCGAGCGATTGCACTCGGCCGTGGAACTCACCAAGGTCACGCTTGATGATCCGAACCAGTTCCAGGCAGCGGCTTTCACGCTCCCGATTGGTCCACTTGCGAAAACGAGCCACATCACGTGTGGATTCAGCGAATCGATGGATGAGCTTCAGCGCTTCCTGGCGCAGGCCCTCCAACGCCTGAGCGGGCGTTTGTGTTGCATTATTCATTTCGGTATTACCCCAGTTAATTAGAAGGTCGCCTGGCCAATTATTTGTACTTTACTCATATTAGGTCGGGTAAACTTTTTTTACTAAGGAATCAACCATGCTGCAAGAACTGTCTGACATCCTTCAGGACAAGGTGCACCCGGCCATCTACGATGGTATCGAAGCCATTGTTCAGTCGCTGGAGAAGTACAAGGCGGTCGGTTACAAAGACCGTATCCTGCTCCTGCGCATGAATGCCAACAACCGTGAGACCATCACCTTGTGCGATGAGGCGATCGGTCTGGTCTATGCTCAGGTGCGTGCTCTGTTGGCCCAGATGCAAGTCACGCTGGAACTCGACACCCTCCCCATGGAGAAGCTGGCCGGTATCCTGGACTGTCTGGTGTTTGCCCCGAGCGACAACGACTACGAATTCCTCACGGCGGTCAACGCCGGTGAAGACAGTGTCGACACCTTCTGCAATATCCTGGCTATCTACATGGCGTGTGAGCCGGAAGAGGTCATGGAGTATATCGTCAACGTCACTGGCGACGTGATCCTGGCGATCAAAGAGAAGGTCGAGCAGAACCTCAACTACACCGATCAGGGTGAAGAAGGCGTTCAGTCCACTGTCCGCCTGATGAACAAGCTCCAGAAAGTTGTCGGTGAGAAACTGACCGTCGGTATGGAATCCCTGCAAGGTGGGATGGCTGTCGGCGGATCGGCTGAAGAGATGTTCAAGGCTGCTCGTGAGCGCCTGGCGGATCTGCAACCAGAAGACCTCGCTGACCAAGTCCTGTCGATCGTTATTCTCGCTGGTACATCCAGTGACGCCATCGTTGACGAAACCATGTTCTTCATTGAGAGCATGATCGACGATCCATTCGTTGTGCAGAAAGCGTACAAACGCGCTGTTGCACGTCTCAAGTTCCTCCAGGAGAATGCCTCGTGAAGAAGCAAGACTTCTACATCGCTGCTCTTCTTGCAGGCTGCTACCGCCGTAAGGACTGGGTCATCAGTGCCTTCTCGGTGGTCAGGCCTGAAGCGGGCATCGTCCCCAAGCCGTTCGACATTCGTTACAACCGCGGTGCTACCGAAGTCTACATGCCAGGCGAGACCCCTGCTGAAGCTGTGGTCATTGACGGCTTTGGTGAGTCCATCCCTGAGCGCAAAGTAGAGGTCGAAGATCCGGAGGCTTGGATTCCGATCGAAGACACCGTGGCGATGACACCGTTGTTCTATCCGGGTGATGATCTCAAGGTCACTCCGGACATGATCATCAACCTGAACGAGACGGTCGACTCCACTTTTGGTGACCTGCTGTTCAACTACATCGCGTTGGTTGAACCATTTGGTAACCGTATCCCGTATCAGGTCGGTCCGGTGAAGATCAGCAAGATTGAGCGGATCATTGCCAGTAAGTTGGTGGACGATCCGGAGATCAGCGGTATCGAACCCACCGAAGATCAGATCCCGGTCAAGATGTACATGCGCTTCGGTCGTTGCATGGGTGCTTTGGCAGGCTTCACGCAGATCTTCGTACCGACCCTGACGCCGAAGTCGCTGATGACTGACCCGGCTGTCTATGGGCGCCGTGCCGAGTTACTTGAAGAGAACAAAGAACGTCTACATGACCCGGTAGTCGTGTCCCGTATCCAAAACGAGCTGATCGACATGGACAAGGCCTGGCTGAAGGACGACCCGTCCGAAGGTTTCCTCCTGTCGCAGAAGACCTGGGGTACGGCTCGCAAGCGGATGTTCCTCATCCACGGACCTGAGGCAGGCTTCAATGAAGGCGGCAGTGCTGAACTCGTGGTCAACTCGCTGACCGAAGGCTGGGACACCGACAAGCTCGTGGCGATGTTCAACTCGACTCGGGCAGGTTCTTTCTACCGGGGTGCTTTGACCGCATTGGGCGGGGAAGCGGTGAAGTTCTTCATGCGGGTGTTCCAGAACGTCGCGATCTCGGAAGAGGACTGCGGTTCGACCCTCGGCATCGAACGGACCATCGAGAAAGGTCAAGGACAGTACTACGCTGGTCTCTGGGAGATCACCCCGAAAGGTCCGGTGCTGCTGGATGAGCAACGCGCCATCAGTCTTGAAGGTAAGACTGTCCTGACCCGTTCCCCGATCTTCTGCAAAACCGGCATGACCGACTTCTGCGAGAAATGTGTCGGTGAAGCACTGGCTGCAATCCCCCACGCCATCGGGGCCGAGAACACCTCTGTGGCGTCCAAGTTCATGGACATCATGATGGCCTCGGCTCACGCCAAAGAACTGAAGACGGCTCGCATGGATGTCATGTCAGCCTTCACCTAAGGAACCGTGCATGAGCGATAAATACAGGGGCAACTACCCCAAGGCCTGGAGCGAGCAAGAGATTGCCGTATACCAGTCCTTGGGACAGGAGCCGTCGAAGACGTCGAACGACCTCTGGGTCTCCGACATCGAACGGGAAGCGAAAAACCTTGCTGACTGGAGCCTGGCTGAACTCTACGCCTTGGCAAACAACGAGCTGTTCACCACGCACCAGACCGGCGGTGAGGACTTCTACCGTGCCTTGCGTGGTCGGGCTGTCCTTTCGGACCGGGATGCCGTCAACTGGGGTGAAGAAGACCTTTATGACTGGCTGCTCTTCGACAAGAAGCCGGCCAAGAGTCCTGGTGGTTACTACATCAACGATCCTGAGCGCTGGACCAAAGATGCCACCCAGTGGAACGACTCCGAACTGTCGGACCTCGGTGCCGGCTTCTTCGGCGAACTCGAACGCACCCACTTCTACATTCTTGATGAGGCTGCTGAGCGCTTTGACCTTCCGATGGGCATCACCTGGGAAGATTTCAAGGCGTACATCCAGAACGGCACCAAGCCCGAGGTGACCAGTACCAACGTCCTCATCAATGACCGTAACCGGGCCAAGAAGAGCGCTGCTGAGTGGTCCCATGCAGAACTCGAGGCGTGGGTACTGGGTGAGCTTGAATCACCTCTGAACCTGCTCCCACGGGCTCTGGAAGAGTTTGGTGGTGAGTGGTATTGGAAGCGTGAGGACCTGAAGGTCTGGGTCGCTGAAGAGAAGATCCCCGAGGTGGCACACACCTACGTCGAATACTCCGATGAGCAGCTGCTCAAGCTGGTGCGGGACGACTCGGACAGCAAGGCCAAGATCACCTTGATCACTCGTCACATGGACGCGATGGAAGAGTGGTGGACTGAAGACCAGGCCCTCACCTTCATCGAGACTGGCGTAAAGCCCGTACCTCCAGAACCGGAGAAGGAAGATGAACCAGAACCCGAAGCTGAACCTGAACACGGATCTGAGGAGAGTGAAGAGGGAACGGGAGGAGAAGAGGAAGAGGAGCAAGGAGAGACAGATCCTGTCGACCCTGAAGGAACTCCTGAAGAGGAAGTTCCTGTCGTTCCTACCTTCTGGGGAGATCTGGTACCTGAAGGTTCTGACCTCCGTCTCGCGATGGAAGTGGAAACTCCGGAAGAAGTGATCTTTGACGACGCGCGCCGTAAGTTCCTCAGTGCTTCCAAGTGGACACTGGTGGAATTGGTCGGCTGGGCACGTCGAGAGATCCCCAGCGGCATGAACACCACCACCGAGACCCTCACAACGGCCCTACGGATCGCCTGTGGCGCTTTTGTTACGAACTGGTCCAACGATGCGGTTCGTGCGTTTGTCGCTAACAAGGAGCTTCCTGGGGGCTTTGAGAGCGGTATCCTGGTTGTGGACATCGTGCGGGACAAGAAACACCCTGGCGACTGGTCGGAAGAAGAGCTGCGTGCTTGGGCTGCCGGCAAAGTCATCACCACTGTCGCAGAGAATCAGGTCATGCTGAGCCTCCGTGTTCGGCTGAACATCCCTGATCGCCTGACCGACGCACAAGCACTGGAGTACGCCGTGAGCGGGTATCTTCCCGATGATCCGGTACCACCGATTGTGGCAGGTAAGGTCCCTTCCGAGCGCCAGCTGAAAGCATGGCTCAAAGGAGAGATCACTGCTGACAAAGCACTGACTGCCGACCTGTTCGCCCAAGCGCGGCAACAGTACAACATCAACGTCCACTGGACCAACGCGCACATCCTCGGCTACTTCCGTAACAACGCTGAGCCCAAGCGGCTTAACGATGGCACATATGTGGAAGACCGGATGCGTAACTGCGATGATCCGATCGGTTGGTCCTGGAATGAATTGCGGGCACTGGCTAACGGTGAGGTGGATGCCCACTTCTCGGTAACCGATCCCGCGGCTCAAGCCCGTATCCGTCGTTTGATCAGCGTGCAATTTGGTCTGCCGCCCGCCCAATGGTCCGATGACGACGTGATCGCGTACCTCAAGGCTGGCAATAAGCCCAAAGCACTGGAAAGCGGTGTCTTCCTCAATGACCCTACCCGTCCATTGAAGCTTGCCATCGAATGGCGAGATGCCGAGTTGAAGGCCTGGCTACGCGGCGAGATCCCAGCGACTGACAAGGCAAAGGACCCAGATCTCTGGGATGAAACCTACGTGCGCTTCCGGGTACCATTGTTCTGGTATCATGAAGATGCCAAATCCTTTGTATTGGATGGCGTGTCTGTCCCAGCCACCCCGTCAGGTATCTACGTGCGAGATCGTAACCGCGACGCTCGTCCGCTGGCGCACTGGACTCGTCGTGAAATCAAGGCCTGGTGCCGTGGGCAAATCCTGCCCGGCATCAATACCACTCCGGATGCCATGCTGCGTCGTGCAGCTAGCCTGTTCGGGGTATCGTCTTTACTAGATGCTGATTCCATCAAGAAACGGATCAGCGAAATTACTGAGGAGTCAATGACCATGACCGTGAAATTCGTGACCGAAGACCTGAAGGCGTACGAAGCTGGCCGTAAAGAAGCCGGCGACAACGGCAACCTGGCTGCGCCGTACCAGACCATGCTGGACCGCTGCATCAACCGCGTACTGCGCCTGGACGGTGAAGACTTCGTGCAGGGCTGGACCGAACTGCTGAACTTCTTCTTCCAGAACAGCAATGGCTGCATGTCGGCGAAGAAGATCTACACCGGTGTGGGTCAAATGACCATCACCCCGAAAGGTCTGCGCAACTTCCAGAACATGACCTCCATCCTGCAAAGCACTTGCAACCCGGCCACCCGGGACAACGCAGTGCGCAAAACCATCGAGTGGAACGCTGCGATGGCCGAACTGGCCAACGAGAAAGCACGGCAGAATCTGCTGGCTTACTACGGCGTCCACTAAGCAACAAAGAAAAAAGAAAGGACAGGAGAGGAGCCAATGGCTCCTCTCCTATTCCGTTTGTTAGAGCGCCATGATCTGCTGGCGTTGGAACTCCAACTCCTCAGCAAAACAATCCAGGTACATCTGCGGGAACCGTGCATAACCGCCGATACCGAACTTCTCTTTCAGGTGTTTCACCGAATCTTCGAAACCCTGCTCAACGGTCATCCCAGGAAAGTTCTTCTGACGGTACAGCACTGCACGCTCCAACATCTGAGCGACATCTCCCGGCAGTTCACGATCCGCCGAATTGATAAGCTCAGAGAACTTGTTCCTGAAATCTCCCTTGAACGATGCTCGGTGTTGGTAACACGCCCACGCCACCAGGCTCTGTTCGTTAGGATTGAGGTTGTCGATAATCAATGGGTGATCTGTGCCCTGAATCCAGTGCAAGGCCAACTCATGATGGTTCACTCGACTCCATGCAAACAGATCATGGAAGTATGCTGCGAACAAGATGATCTTCTGATCAAACCCCAAACCCAGACGTTCATTGATAATCAACCCGCACTGAAACACGTTTTCAAAGTGCTTCTCCTGGTGGGCTTTATCGTTGATCGACCACTTCTCGGCAAACGCAGCAACGATTTGACTCTTCAGTGTCTCGATATACATGGTTCTTCCTCGGTTATGAAATTGCTCACCTTTACAATGTAGGGCTATGGATTTGTCCAATCAGAAAAAAAAGAAAGAGGGGCCGAAGCCCCTCCTGTTAGCGCTTGCGCTCTTCCTCAGGAACAAGGGTGATCGGGTTCTCGAGCTTGAGGGCTACGACAATGCCGATGGTACCACCCCATGGAATGACGACCATGTACTCGCCATCGCTGGTCAGTATACCCTGGCCGCCATTGATGGTGACCAGGCTGTTCATCTTCTTGATGAAGTGTCGCGGGAGGCGCTTGGTCATGCAGTCTTCAGGCGAGATGTTAAAGGCCATCCAGTCTTCCGGCCAGATGGTGCCCTTGTCGATGACTGTACCTTCGTCGAAGTCAGTGATGGTGCACTCAAGCTGGTAGCTGGGATGGAAACCCGGAGCAGGAATACCGTCTTTCTGCATACGCTCCATGTTCATGCCCCAGGAATAGACCGACCATTGAGAGGCTCCTTCTTCACCAGGAAGCTGGCGAGGAACGATGCTGGCCTTGAGATCGAATGCCGGGAAGACACCATCGTACACGTACTTCATCATGCTGAGTAGCGTGTGGATG
>RCUL01000577.1_pt1 | contig 17110 bp, 14 predicted proteins | sample 2167521 | NCBI WGS metagenome assembly RCUL01 (sample SAMN09932745, study PRJNA488358) | compost metagenome | feature: garden; material: soil; isolation source: compost soil in acetic acid-enriched culture | place: Germany: Experimental Botanical Garden Goettingen | collected 2016-01-27
ATGTCGTCGCTGTACGGCTCCGACGCCATGGGCGGGGTGATCAACATCATCACCCGCAAGGTTACCCCGCAGTGGTACGGCGGCATCCGCACCGAAGCGACCTTCCAGGACCGCTCCGACTCGGGCAACTACAACAGCACCAATGCCTTCATCTCCGGGCCGCTGGTCGACAACCTGGTCGGCCTGCAGCTGTACGGCCAGCGTTCGCGCCGCGACGAAGACCATATCGTCAACGGCTTCAACGAGCAGAGCACCGACAGCGCCACGGCCAAGCTGTCGTTCACCCCGGATGAACACAACGACATCACCCTGGAAGCGGGCAAGTCCGAGCAGGAGCGCAACTCGCACAAAGGCCGTTCGGCGAGCCGATCCGACAGTCGCAACGACTACGACCGCACCAATTTCTCCATCACCCATTCCGGGCGCTGGGACAGCCTCACCAGCGAAAGCTACCTGCAGCGCGAGAAGATCGAGAACCCCGGCCGGCGCATGGAACTGGAAAACACCGTGCTCAATTCGCAGGTGTCGTTCTTCAGCGATTCGCACATCACCACTTTCGGTGGCCAGTACAAATACGAAGACCTCAGCGACGAGGGCAACCAACTGGCCTCGGCGGCCAGCGTCAACCAGCTGACCCGCTGGTCGTGGGCACTGTTTGCCGAAGACGAATGGCGCCTGACCGAAGCCTTCGCCCTGACCGGCGGCCTGCGCATGGACCGCGACGAGAACTACGGCACCCACTGGTCGCCACGCCTGTACGGGGTCTATCACCCGACCGAGCAGTGGACCATCAAGGGTGGCGTATCCAGTGGTTATCGCTCGCCGGACATCCGCGCCGCCGTGGATGACTGGGGCCAGATCACCGGTGGCGGTGGCGACCCGGCAATCATCGTCGGTAACTCCAGCCTCAAGCCGGAGAAGAGCCTGAGCCAGGAAATCGGCTTCATCTGGGACAACCTCGAAGGTTTCTCCACCGGCCTGACCCTGTTCAACACCGACTTCAAGGACAAGATCACCGAGACCCGCCGCTGCACCGACAGCACCGGCAATGCCTCGGGCCAGTGCCAGATCGGCGGTACCTCGTACAAGTTCATCAGTGACCGGGTCAACGTCGATGAAGCGCAGATGCGTGGCATTGAAGCGACCCTGGACTGGGACATCACCCAGACCGTCTCGCTGGCCACCAACTACACCTTCACCGCCTCCGAGCAGAAGAGCGGCCCGCAGAAAGGCAAGGCCCTGAACCAGATGCCGCGGCACATGTTCAACGCCACCCTCGACTGGCAGGCCACCGATCAGCTGGGTACCTGGGCGCGCCTGAACTACCGCGGCAAAACCTCGGACTACCTGGGCCGGAGCACCATGTCCGACGGCACGCCGTCGTACACCTTCGTCGACTTCGGCGGCACCTACCGGGTGACCAAGAACGTCAAGCTGCTGGCGGGTGTGTACAACGTCTTCAACAAGGAAGTGGACTACGACAACTACCAGACCGTACTGGACGGCCGCCGCTACACCATGGGCGTCGACCTGTCGTTCTGATCCGTCTGGCCCGCGGCTTTGCTTATGAGAATATAAATCATTATTATTGTGCGCTTCTCGTAATGGACGGATGCCATGAAAAGCAAAGCCGCCGGGCTACCCATCAGCTATCGCCTGGCCGTGACCTCCCGCAGCCTGGCTGCCGTGTTCGGTGGCTACCTGCTGGCGGCCATGGCCAGCGTCTGCATCACCCTGCTGTTGCCGGTGCCGCGCGCCGAGGCGGTGATCAGCGGCATGATGCTGTCGTTCCTGTTCTACCTAGTGGCCTTTCTCTGGTGCTTCGCCTGTCGTAGCGCCTGGCAGGCCTGGCTGGGGGTACTGGTGCCGAGCCTGGTGCTGGCGATGATCAGCGGCCTGGCCTACTGGATGAAAAACCCATGAAAGAGGGCTTTCGCCAGGCCATGGCCTGGCTGCATACCTGGACCGGGCTGATTTTCGGCTGGTTGCTGTTTGCGATTTTCCTGACCGGGACCATGTCCTATTTCAAGGAAGAAATCAGCCACTGGACCCAGCCGGAAGTGCCCAACCGGGCGCTGGACCCGGCGGCCAGCCTGGACCTCGCCCAACGCTACCTGCAAGAGCATGCGCCGACGGCGGGCAGCTGGTTCATCGAGTTGCCCAATGCCCGCGAACCGGCGCTGAGCGTGAGCTGGCCGAAGGCCGGTGGCGGGCGCCGCGACTTTACTTCCAAAACCCTCGACCCTGCCACCGGCGCCGAATTGCAGGCGCGCGAGACCCGTGGCGGCAATTTTTTCTACCGCTTCCACTTCCAGCTGGAGATGCCTCACCCCTGGGGCCGCTGGCTGTCGACCTTTGCCGCGTTCATCATGCTCCTGGGCCTGGTGACCGGGATCATCACCCACAAGAAGATCTTCAAGGAGTTCTTCACTTTCCGTCCGGGCAAGGGCCAGCGTTCCTGGCTCGACGGGCATAACGCCATTGGCGTGCTGGTGCTGCCGTTCCACCTGATGATCAGCTACAGCAGCCTGGTGATCTTCATGGCCATGGTCATGCCGGCCAGCATCATCGCCAGCTATGGCGACAACACCCGTGGCTTTTTCAACGACCTGTTCGGCGGCCAGAGCCAGGTACAGGCTGCCGGTACTGCGGCGCCGTTGCTGCCGTTGCCGCAGTTGTACGCCAAGGTCCAGGAGCAGGCGCCCGGGGCCAACCTGGCTTGGGTCGAGGTACAGAACCCCGGTGACCAGAACGCCCGGGTCCGGTTCGCCCGCCATGCCGGTGACCGCATCGCTCACCAGCGCGGCGGTGGCTGGCTGTTCGACGGGGTCAATGGCACGCTTGAGGGCGGCAGCCAGATCGAGGCCACGCCGGTGCTGATTTCCGGCGGCATGTACGGCCTGCACATGGGCATTTTCGCCGGCCCCTGGCTGCGCTGGCTGTACTTCTTCTTCGGCCTGGCCGGCACGGCGGTGATCGGCACTGGCCTGGTCATGTGGCTGGGCAAGCGCCAGCTCAAGCATGCCAAGAGCGGCACCCAGCCGTTCGAGTTGCGCCTGGTCGAGGTGCTGAACATCGCCAGCATGAGCGGCCTGCTGATCGGCGTGGCGGCGTTCTTCTGGGCCAACCGCTTGTTGCCGATCGGCCTTGAAGGCCGAGCCGACTGGGAGACCAACTGCTTCTTCCTGCTCTGGGCCTTGTCGCTGGTACACGCCATGCTGCGCCGCGGCCGCCGTGCCTGGGCCGAGCAACTGGGATTCGGTGCGCTGATGTGGGCGGGCTTGCCACTACTCAACGGCCTGACCACCGGCCAGGGCCTGAACCACTCGCTCGCCGTCGGCGACTGGGCCATGGCCGGTTTCGACCTGACCGCCTTGGCCAGCGGCCTGTTCCTGGCATGGGCTGCCAGCAAGATGTGGCGGGCGCCGGTAGTGGCGGCCAAGCGTGCGCCAAAGGCCGCGCCCGGCAAGCTGATCGAAAGCGAGGTGAACTGATGCTGGCCATTGCCCTGTTTGGTTTTGCCGGCTTCGCCGCCCTGTGCCTGGCGATGGAGAAGCACTACAAGGACCTGCTTGGGCACAAGCCCAGCAGTACCCGGCTCAAGGCGTTGCGGGTGGCGGGCTGGGTGCTGCTGGCCCTGGCGTTGCTGCTGGCCGTGCGTCACAGCGGCTGGGCCATGGGCCTGGTCGAGCTGTTCGCGGTGCTGATGGCCGGCGTTACCCTCTGGGTGTTCCTCTTGCCCTACCAGCCGCGGCTGCTGCTGTGCCTGGCGGCGGCCAGCGTGGTGCTGGCGCCGTTGACGGCCGTGGCTTCGCTGTAAGTTGGTCAACGAGCCGCTCGATCTGCCCACCGACGGTGCCAACGACACCGACGCGGCGAGCGGGCGCGCGCGTTTTGTGCAGGTGTTCCTCGCCCAGCGGGCGCAGATGGAAGCCCTGGTCAACCGGCGCATCGGCTGCCGGGCCACGGCCTCGGACCTGGTCCAGGAGCTGTTCCTGCGCTTCTGGCGGCGCCCGCAGGTCAAGGTCGAGGCGCTCGATACCTACTTGCTGCGTTGCGCCGGCAACATCGCCATCGATCACCTGCGCAGCGAAGGTGCCCGCGAGCGGGTCAACGACAGCTTGCAGCGGGAAGTGGCCGACGATCATGTCAGCGAACCGCAATTGGCACTGGAGGCGAACAGCGACCTGCAGCGCATCGAAGCGGCATTGCGCCAACTACCCGAGCGTACCCGGCAGATCTTTCTGCTCAACCGTATCCATGGGCGCAAGTACGCCGAGATCGCCAAGGCCATGGACCTGTCTCAGAGCGCGGTGGAAAAACATATGATGCGTGCCCTGGAGGCGTGCAAGGCGAGTGTTGCGCTGCCGCCAGCCAGTACGCGCATGCCAGGGAAAGCACCATGAGTGAAATCACCGCCGAGCACGAACAAGCTGCCCTGAACTGGCTGAGCCGGATCAACGAGCAACCGCAACTGGCCGAGCGCGCCGAGTTCAAGCGCTGGTTGCTGGCCAACCCGGCCCATGGCCGCGCCTATGCCCAGGCCCAGGCAGTGTGGCGCCTGAGTGAGGGGCCGGCGAGCCTTTTGGCGAGCGAGGATGACCAGGCCCTGCAAGGTTATTTGCGCGCCATGCAGCAACCTGCGCCGGGACGCACCTGGCGCCGCATTGCCACCTTCGCTGCAGCCGCTTGCCTGGTGCTGGCGCTGGGGACTGCTGCGGGCTGGCATCCAGGGTACTGGCTGGATGATCTGCAGGCGGATTACGTCACGGCGGCGGGGCAGGTCGAAGAGGTGGTGCTGGCGGACAACTCGCACATGACGTTGGATGCCGGCAGTGCGGTGTCAGTGGATTTTCGCGACGGTGAGCGCCAAGTGACGATCCGCCGCGGCGCGGCGTTCTTTCATGTCACCCACACCGGCGCGCCGTTCGTGGTCGAGGCGGCAAAAGGCCAAACCCGTGTGCTCGGCACGCGCTTCGAGGTGCGCAAGCACAATGGCGGCGCGCGGGTCACCGTGCTCGATGGCCGGGTGGCGGTGACGGCCGCGCCGGGGCGCGTGCAGCAACAACTGAGCGGCGGCCAGCAGGTGGGCTATCGCGACGGCACCGCCAGCGCGGTCGAAGCGGTGGACAGCGAGTCGCGCCTGGCCTGGCGCCAAGGCTGGCTCAATTATTATCAGGTGCCGCTGAGCACGGTGATCGACGACCTGGCTCGCTACTACCCGGGGCGCATCATGCTGCTCGACAGCGAACTGGGCAAACGCAAGGTCAGCGGCAGCTTCCCGGCCAGCCAGCCGCTGGCGGCGCTGGATTCGCTCGGCGCGGTGCTGGGCTTCAAGCGCAGTACCCTGCTGGAACGGGTCACCCTGATCCGCTGAAAAATATTTTCAGAAAAGTGATGAGGTAAGTTCGCGCGACAACCGTGTAGTGAGTGAAAGTGCGATTCATTCGCATAAACGTCACTCCTTCACAGGTCACCGGTCATGAAGTTCACACCCTTGGCAGCGCGTAGCTTTTCAATCTGGCTCAGTGTTTCGGCTCTGGCTGCGGGTAGCGCGTTACCCTTGGGGGCCGTTGCCGCGCAGCAGGTCTACGTGTTTGCCCAGGCGAGCAAGCCACTGGTGCAGGCGCTCAACGACTTCAGCCGGCTGACCGGGCAAAGCGTGATCTATACCACCGACCTGCCGATGCTCAACGCCCCGGCCCTGAATGGCAGCCTGACTGCCGAGCAGGCTTTGCAGCAACTGCTGGGCAATTCCGGTTTGGTCTTTCGCCGCGTCGACGCTCGCACCCTGACCCTCGAACCGCTGGATACCAGCGCTGCGCTCAAGCTCGACGCGACCACGGTGAACTCGCAAGCCGATGCCGACTACAGCTACCAGCCGCCGCCAAACAGCTCGGTGATGCGCAGCCAGGCTTCGATCATGGAGACGCCCCAGGCCATCAACGTGGTGCCGGCCCAGGTGCTCAAGGACCAGGCCCCGCGCAACCTCGACGACGCCCTGGCCAATGTCAGCGGCGTGACCCAGGGCAACAACTTCGGCGGCACCCAGGACACGGTGATGAAACGCGGCTTCGGCGACAACCGCGACGGTTCGATCATGCGCGACGGCATGCCGATCGTGCAGGGGCGCAGCCTTAACGCCACCACCGAACGGGTCGAAGTGCTCAAGGGCCCGGCCTCGTTGCTGTATGGCATCCAGGACCCGGGCGGGGTGATCAATGTGGTCAGCAAGCGGCCACAGCTGCAGCGCTACAACGCCCTGAACCTGCGTGGCTCCACCTATGGCAGCGGCAAGAACGGCAGCGGCGGCGGCCTGGACAGCACCGGCGCGCTGGGCGAGAGCAACTTCGCCTACCGCCTGGTGCTCGACCATGAAGACGAAGACTACTGGCGCAACTTCGGTACCCACCGCGAATCGCTGGTGGCGCCGTCGCTGGCCTGGTTCGGCGAAGACACCCAGGTGCTGCTGGCCTACGAGCACCGCGAGTTTCTCTATCCGTTCGACCGTGGCACGGCCATCGATCCGCGCACCAACCACCCGCTGGATATCCCCAGCACGCGGCGCCTGGACGAGCCGTTCAATGACATGGAGGGGCGCTCGGACCTCTACCGCCTGGAAGTCGACCATCAGCTTGCGGACGACTGGAAAGCTCACTTCGGTTTCAGCTACAACCGCGAAACCTACGACGCCAGCCAGGTGCGGGTGACCGCCGTCAACGCTGCCCGCGGCACCCTGACCCGGAGCATGGACGGTACCCACGGCGCGCTCAGCAGCGACCGTTTTGCCACCGTCAGTCTTGAGGGCAAGGTGCAACTGGCGGGGATGCAGCATGACCTGCTGTTCGGCCTGGATAACGAGTACCGTAAAGTCTACCGCGCCGACCTGATCCGCCAGAGCAGCCTGAGTACCTTCAGTTACCTGAACCCGGTGTATGGCCGCGAAGTCGAGGGCACCAGCGTGCGTGACAGCGACAGCGCGCAGACCGACAAGCTGCGCAGCGACTCGCTGTTCTTCCAGGATTCGATCCACCTCGACGAGCACTGGATTCTGGTCGCCGGTGCGCGCTACCAGATGTACGACCAAATCGCCGGGCGCGGGCGGCCGTTCAAGGCCAACACCAACAACAACGGCCAGGCCTGGGTGCCGCGGGTGGGCCTGGTGTACAAGGTTGACGAGCAGCTGTCGTTCTATGGCAGCTACACCGAATCGTTCAAGCCCAACTCCAGTATCGCTCCCTTGACCGGCGGCCTGGTGCTGGACTCGGGTATCGAACCGGAAGAAGGCAAATCCTGGGAACTGGGGGCCAAGCTCGACATGCCGGGGGCGCTGACCGGCACCCTGGCGCTGTTCGACATTCGTAAGCGCAACGTGCTGGTGGCCAACTTCGACTCGGCAACCGGCGACACCCTCTACAGCAACGCCGGCGAGGTACGCTCGCGGGGCGTCGAACTGGACCTGACCGGCCAGTTGAGCGAGCGCTGGAGCCTGATCGGCAACTATGCCTTTACCGACGCCGAAGTTACCCAGGACCCCACGCTCGAAGGCAATCGCCTGCAGAACGTGGCGCGCCACAGCGGCTCGCTGTCGGCGGTGTATGACGCTGGCAGCCTGTTCGGTGGCGACCGCCTGCGCCTGGGCGCCGGTGCGCGCTACGTCGGTGAGCGGGCGGGCAACGCCGAGAATGATTTCGAGCTGCCGGGCTACACCGTCGCCGATGCTTTCGCCAGTTACGAAACCCGCCTGGACGAGCACAAGGTGCGCTTGCAGTTGAACGTGAAGAACCTGTTCGACCGCACCTATTACAGCTCGGCGGTGAACCGCAACTTTGTCTCGGTGGGTGATGCGCGCCAGGTCAGCCTGTCCAGCACCCTGGAGTTCTAGCCGCTGCGCCACACCTCGAACTTCGTTCACGGCTGTGGCGCTGGCCAGGGGGGTAACCCGGTTACCCGTGCTTGAGTTGCTCGGCGCATTGCGCGGGCAACCAGAAAACATCCTGGGTCTTCATGTTCCGGTCGAACAGGATCTTGTATTGGCAGGTTCTATATTCAGTGCCGTTACCGCTAGGCAGCCTGAGGACATAGTCCCATTCGCGTACGGCCACTTGCCCCTCGGCGAAATGCGGGCGCCCCAACAGCTCGTAGACCTGAGGCTTGCTCAGTCCCGGCATCATGCGGCCAAGGTTATCAAGGTCAGGGAGGCTGCCTTCCGGCTGCCAGTGGTTGTCCTCGACGGAGGGCCAGACCGGCTCGGTATGGGCTTGCAGATGCCCGTCCTCGGTAATCTGGCTTAGTCGGGATGTACCGCAAGCCGCCAGCACGGTGCCGATTGCTAGTAAGGCAGCCCAGCGGGCAGCAGGCAAAATCGAACGTTTGTTCATGTCGAAATCCGTTGGAATCAGAGTGATTGATTGACCCGTGGCAGTTGCCCTGTAGCGGGCAACTGCCTTGCCGTTTACCAGTGGAAGCCCGCACCGACGCCAACGCCCATCTGCCCGCGGGTGTCGGCCGAACCATTGGCCTTGAACACCCACTTGCCGTTGTCGGACAGCGTCGACAGGCCCACGGCCATCGAGGCCTCGCCACCGGTCGTGGCCATGCCGCTAGCCAGCATGCTTCGGCCGGGCAGATAGGCCTGGGGCATGCTGGCCATGGCCATGGCACCGGCGGCCGCGCCCATCGCATCCTTGCGCAGGTTGTTGACGTCCGAACGGATCTGGTCGAACTGGCCTTGCGTGCCGCCCCTGATTGCCGAGTGCAGTTGATTCACGTTGACCGCATCGGTGCCCTGGATGCCTGGCGCGACGTTGTGCACAGCGACAGGGCCACTGTTTCTGCCGGACAAGGTGACGTCATTGGAGGGCACATCAGGTGTCGCTACGCCGTGCGCATCCGAGTACTGAACCGGCGCGCCGGTCTGCAGCTTGTCGATAGCTTCGCCGACATTGCTGGTGTTGTTGCCATACACGGTGTAGGTCGGGTTGCTGACCTTGCCGGTGTTTGCGTCATAGCGCGAGCCTGCACCCAGGGTGTTGGCGACGCTATTGCCCTGATTGTGGAGGTGCTGTCGGGTCTGGTGCAGTTGGCCGCCATTGACCGCGTCCTTGCTGTCGCGCGCCACCACGCCATCCTGCACGTTGTGCAGGCTCACGGGTTGGCCCGGGGCGTTGCCGACCAGGGTGACGTCCTGAGTGGGGGTAATGCCGTTGACCGAACCGGCGCTTGAGCTTCCACCCGCGCCTCCCGAGCCGGGCGCATAGGGGTTTGCCTGGGTAGGCGTTTGCGGGTTGCTGTACTGCACGGGGCTCTTATCGCGCAGATCGGTGATCCGGGTGTCCAGGCTGGTCAGTGTGGTGTTCACTGCCTTGAACGCGTCGCCGACATTGTTGTAGTTGGAGCCCTGGATGAGGTAGCTCGGTGCAGACATGTTGCCGGTGAACGGGTTGTACACGGCACCGGCGCCGAAGTAATTGGCGATGTCACCGCCGAGACTGTTCAAGCGGCTGCCCACCAGGTTGACCGCCTGATGGGTAGCGAACAGCTGACTGCCGTTAATCGCATCGGTGCTGGTGCCGGTGACGCGTCCGGCCGCGACGTTGCTGATTTGGCGTTCGGCATCTTGGGCGCCGACACTGACCACGCTGGCAGGCTTGCTGCCTGCATAGATGTAGGCGTTACCGTCGATCACCGCGCCGGCTGTCGGCTGTGCGGCGGCGGTCTGGCTGCCGGCACCCAGTGCCACGTCATTGTGATTGATTGCACTTGCGCGGTTACCCAGGGCAACCGCGTCGGAGGCCGTGGCGCTGGCGTCGGTGCCGATGGCCACCGTGTCGTTGGCGCTGATCTTCGAGCCTGAGGTTCTGCCGATGGCAATGTTGTTGTCGCCACTTACGTTGTTGCCGGCGGAGAAACCTGCGGCGAAGTTGGAGCTGCCGTTAACCTGTTTTCCGGCGTGTGCGCCTGTCGCGGTATTGGTGTCGCCGGTCACATTCCAGCCGGAAAATGCCCCGTTGGCGCTGTTGAAGCTGCCGTTGACCCGATTGCTTGCGTTGTTGCCGGCGCCGGAGTTGAAGTTGCCGGTAATGTTCTGCCCGGCGTTTGCACCTAAACCGCTGTTGCCCGTTCCGTTGACGGTGCGACCGGCATTGATGCCGAATCCGGTGTTGCCCCGACCCTTGACGCCATTACCGGAATCGTTACCGGCGTAGGTGTTGTTGTCACCAACCACGTTACTGCCCGCGTTGCGCCCGACAGCGCTGTTGAATGAGCCTTCGACATTGACCCCGGCGTTCGATCCGACCGTCGTGTTGTGCTTGCCCGTAACCTTGGCACCGGCATTGAAACCGTAGGCCGAGTTTCCCGAGTTGCTGGTGATTTCGGGGTCTACGGCGCCGGCGCCGTAGGTGTTGTCGGTGCCAAACCCTGAGACTGAGTCCGCTTGAGCCAGTGGCGAAAGCACTGCCAGCAATGAAAGATAAAGGCTCGATCGCTGCAGGGAGTGCCGCTGTCGCAAGTGGCTGGGAGTCTGTACGTCGCTCATGGTGCTGTCCTGGTTTTAGGGGCCGCGTAAGCAGGCCGCTGGAATTGTCCTGATGAATAAATGGTTTTTGTTAGGCACGAATTTCTCTGAATTCTTGTTAATTCCCCAATAACCAAACAGCGAAGCTCCGCTGTTATTTCACCCCGTTCAGCGCACGTTTTCGGCTTAGGAAGATGAAGGCGGCGAAGCTTAAGGTGCGCAGACGTATTCACTAATTCGATTGTTTTGATCGAGATTATGAATAAATTCAATGAGCAGACGGCGGCCCGGCGTGCCGGGGCAGCGCCAGGGAGCGGGCGTCCTGGTGAGGGCTTGTGAGGCGGGGGGTATCAGCTTTTGAGCGCGGTTCGGTAGGCACCGGGCGTCGCGCCCAGGGCCTGGCGGAAGCGGTTGCTGAAATGGCTGGCGCTGGCAAAGCCGCACAGCAGGGCTACTTCGCCCAGCGGCAGTTGGCCATAGCGCAGCAGTTGACGCGCCTTGGCCAGGCGCCGGGCCAGCAGGTACTGGTGCGGCGGCAGGCCGAAGCTTTCGCGAAACATCCGTGCGAAGTGGTACTCGGAGAGGTTGCACAGCGCCGCCAGCTCGCCAAGGCTCAGGGGTTGATCCAGATGGCCTTCGACATACTCGCTCAGTTGCCGGCGCTGGTGCGCGGCCAGCCCGCCCTTCAGGCGCAGGCCCTGGCGCAGGCCGACCTGGCTGAGCAGGGCGTGGTCGAGAATCTCGTGGGCCAGGCTGCTGGTCAGCAGGCGCTCGGCGGGCTCGTCCCAGTCCAGGGCGATCAACTGACGAAAGCGTCGGGCCTGTTCAGGGTCGTCGAGAAAGGTCGCTTCCTGCAGTTGCAGCTCACGGGGTTCGCGGTCCAGCAGGCTGACGCAGCCGAGGGCGAACTGTTCCTGACTGATGTACAGGTGCGCCAGGCGGATCGAGCCGTTGACCACCCAGTGCGACGCCGACCCTGCAGGCATGATGCACAGCTTGTCGGGCGCGCCGGTGTGGCCGGGACGGTCGCGGCGGAAGGTGCCGGTGCCGTCGGCGATGTAACACGACAGGGTGTGATGGCTGGGGGCTTCATAGTCGCGGGCGTCGTGGCGGTTGTTCCATAGGGCTGCAGCCAGGCCGTCACCCAGGTGCGCGCTGTGTTCCAGGCGGGCATGGGGTGAGTCGTGCATGGCTTTGAAGACTTGCAGCTGGTCCAACGGCGTCATGGTCCTTACCTCTGTGGGCCATCGTACTCCGCCAGGCCGGGGCTGACAGCTGCTGCCTGCGCAAAAGCGCAAGAATGTGCAAGTGCCGGCTGAGGGTGCAGTTGCACACTGGTGGCCTGGAATCGAGGAGTGCCGCCATGAACCTGTCGTTATATCTGCTCACTGTGCTGATCTGGGGGACTACCTGGATTGCCCTGAAGCTGCAATTGGGGGTGGTTGCCATTCCGGTGTCGATCGTCTACCGCTTTGCCCTGGCGGCGCTGGTGCTGTTTGTCATCCTGCTGCTCAGCCGCCGCCTGCAACCGATGAACCGCCGCGGCCACCTGATCTGCCTGGCCCAGGGGCTGTGCCTGTTCTGCGTCAACTTCATGTGCTTTCTCACCGCCAGCCAGTGGATCCCCAGTGGCCTGATCGCCGTGGTGTTCTCCACCGCCACCTTGTGGAACGCGCTGAATGCGCGGGTGTTCTTTGGGCAGAGGGTTGCTGCCAATGTGCTGGCCGGCGGCGCACTGGGCCTGGCCGGGCTGGGCCTGCTGTTCTGGCCGGAACTGTCCGGGCATGCCGCCAGCCGCGAAACCATCATCGGTCTGGGCCTGGCCCTGCTGGGCACCCTATGCTTCTCAGCCGGCAACATGCTTTCCAGCCTGCAACAAAAGGCTGGCCTGCGGCCGCTGACCACCAATGCCTGGGGCATGCTCTATGGCGCGACCATGCTCGGGCTGTATTGCCTGGTCAATGGCATTCCGTTTGCGATGGAGTGGAACACGCGCTACATCGGCTCGCTGTTGTACCTGGTGATCCCGGGCTCGGTGATCGGCTTTACTGCCTACCTGACCCTGGTCGGGCGCATGGGGCCGGAGCGGGCCGCTTACTGCACGGTGCTGTTCCCGCTGGTGGCGTTGAACGTCTCGGCGTTCTACGAAGGTTATCAATGGACGGCGCCGGCGTTGGCAGGCCTGGTGCTGGTGATGCTGGGCAACGTCCTGGTGTTTCGCAAGCCCCGGCCCAAGGTGGTCGAGCCGGTCGTGGCCTTGAGGTAGCGGTGGGAGCGGGCTTGCCCCGCGATGAGGCCGGTACAGCCAGCCCACAGGGGCCGGCTCAAGCAGGAGCATTGTTGGCAACCGGCCTCAATCATCTATTTTGAGGCTGATGAAAATCAGCGTGGCAAACAGAAAATCGACGATCCTCCCCGCAGTGGCCAGGGCGTTCCACTGGGTAGATTGCCACATGGCAAACCACTCACCGCCCACTACCTGGAAGAGCAGGTACCAGATCAGCAGCCCCAGCAGGCACCCCATAACGGCGAAGCGTTTGGCCTGGTGAAAGCCTCGGGCGTCGGCACATCGGTGCTTGAACAACTGACAGGCACCGATTACAAAGCACATCGTACAGAGGGCCTGGGCGGCAATGATCAGCCAGTAGGACAGATGGTGCAGGGGTGGCCAGGTGATCGATCGGTAGAGCAGGGCATTGCCCGGGAAGGTCGTGTCCATGCTCAAGGTGTGCTGGACGAAGAGAAAGTTGCTGGCGTAGTCGGTGAGGTTGCCGAATACCACCAAGGCACTGAAGATCCCGATGAACGCTGTGACCAGGATCTTGCCGAGGCGGATCAATCCGTGAGTCGATAAGGTTTCCATGCTGTTGTTGTCCTGAGGCTCAAACAGACTGATGGAGTCTGCGGGCTCAGGTTTCGTTACAACGATGTAGCCGGTGCAGCTGATTAGCGGTACCTGGTAAAAATGCCAGGTTTCAATGGCGTTCCAACGGCGTAGCTTGCAGAACACATTCGCAGTGTTCGGAGCAACGGTTATGGAAGTGATGATTGGCAAGTCCGATAAACCGGTGGTCGCGCCGCCCACTCCCAAAGACGCGGTCTGGACCATCAGCCTTTCCCAGGTCGGGGACGAGGGACTGACGCTTAGTGGTTATTCCTTGCCAGGCCTGCAGGGCTCTCAAGGGGCAACCTTGCTGTTTGGCTGGATTGGCACTCCACCGGAAGGGGCGCCGGAACTCTACGGGGAAACCTTTGTAATCGAACGCTGGGAAGATTATCGCGGGCATGACTTCGTACTGCCCAGGCACTATCTGCAAAGCGCGCTGGGCGGTACCGGTGTGCTGTTTTTCGATCTGGCGGTGCTCAGCCTGCCGTCGCAGATCTCACCACTGGTAACGGTAAGGGTTGTTGATTAGCTATACGTAACGCCTTACTTCCACACCTGCGGATTGACCAGATCCCGCGGCCGTTCACCCAGCAACGCGCTGCGCAGGTTATCAATCGCGCGATTGGCCATGGCCTCACGGGTTTCAGCGGTGGCTGAACCTACGTGCGGCAAGGTCAGGGCGTTCTTCAGCTGGAACAGCGGCGATTCGCTCAGCGGCTCTTTCTCGTACACATCCAGCCCGGCACCGCGAAGGGTGCCGGCCTGCAAGGCTTGCACCAGCGCCGCCTCATCGACCACCGGGCCACGGGACACGTTGATCAGAAACGCACTCGGCTTCATCAGTTGCAGTTCACGGGTGCTGATCAGGTGTTTGGTCTGCGCCCCCAATGGCACCACCAGGCAGACGAAATCAGCCTCAGCCAGCAGCTCATCGAGGCTGCGGTATTGCGCGCCCAGTTCCTGTTCCAGGGCCGGCTTGCGGCTGTTGCCGCTGTAGAGGACCGGCATGTTGAAGCCGAAGCGCCCACGCCGGGCGATGGCCGCGCCGATATTACCGAGGCCGACGATGCCCAGGGTCTTGCCGTGCACGTCGCTGCCAAACTGCGCCGGGCCCACGGTGGCCTGCCATTGCCCGGCCTTGGTCCAGGCATCCAGCTCGGCCACCCGCCGTGCCGCACCCATGAGCAGGGCAAAGCCCAGGTCCGCGGTACTTTCGGTGAGCACATCCGGGGTGTTGGTCAGGGCGATGCCGCGCTGGTTGAAGTAGGCCAGGTCATAGTTGTCATAACCCACCGAGACGCTGGCGACCACTTCCAGGTTGCTCGCGTTTTCCAGCTGTGCCTGGCCGAGTTTGCGGCCGACGCCGATCAGGCCATGCGCCTCGGGCAAGGCTTCGTTGAACTGGGCGCTGATGTCGCCGAGCTTGGGGTTCGGCACGATCACGTTGAAGTCTTGCTGCAGGCGTTCGACCATCGCCGGGGTGATGCGGCTGAAGGCAAGGACGGTCTTTTTCATCGGCGAAATCTCTGCGGGCGGTGGAGAATGGGTAGCACGCTATCATTCTCCACCGCCTGTGTGCAGCAAGATTTCAGTTGGCGATCAGCAGCTCGTGGGTCTTGAGGTCCGCCTCATGGGCGGCGAGGATTTCCGGCAATGAGTTGCGCAGGTACTCGACCCAGGTCTTGATCTTGGCATCCAGGTACTGGCGCGACGGGTAGATCGCGTACAGGTTGAGCTCCTGCAGGCGGTACTCGGGCATCACCCGCACCAGCGAGCCATCGCGCAGGCCCTCTATGGCCGAGTAGATCGGCAACACGCCGACGCCCATGCCACTGCGGATCGCGGTTTTCATCGCGTCGGCGGAGTTCACCTGGAACGGCGCCTGGGTGATGTTGACCACTTCCTGGCCTTCGGGGCCGTCGAACAGCCATTTCTCCAGCGGGATCACCGGGCTGACCATGCGCAGGCAGGCGTGGTTGAGCAGGTCGCTGGGCTTGTGGGCAATGCCGTGGCGCTTCACGTACTCGGGCGAGGCGCAGACGATGCTGTAGGTGATGCCCAGGCGCTGGGAGACAAACCCCGAGTCCGGCAGCTCGCTGGCCAGCACGATGGACACGTCATAGCCTTCGTCGAGCAGGTCCGGCACGCGGTTGGCCATGGTCAGGTCGAAGGTTACGTCCGGGTGGGTTTCGCGGTAGCGGGCGATGGCGTCGATGACGAAATGCTGGCCTACCCCGGTCATCGAATGCACCTTCAGCTGCCCGGCGGGGCGGGCGTGGGCATCGCTGGCCTCGGCTTCGGCTTCCTCGACATAGGTGAGGATCTGTTCGCAGCGCATCAGGTAGCGCTTGCCGGCTTCGGTCAGGGCAATGCGCCGGGTGGTGCGGTTGAGCAAGCGGGTTTGCAGATGGGCTTCAAGATTGGAGACCGCCCGCGACACGTTGGCGGTGGTCGTATCCAGTTGCACGGCCGCGGCAGTGAAGCTGCCGACTTGCGCGACGCAACTAAAAGCACGCATGTTTTGCAGGGTGTCCATGGGTCGCTCTCAAAGTAGACGACAAATTGTGACATGAAGTAACCGAGGCGGTCTTCAGACTAAAGCCGGATTATCGCTGTTTTCGTAACAAAGATTCGCAGTAATACACGCTTATCGCCAGTGCAGCCGCCCCCTAGAATTGCGTCTCCAAGCGTTATCCACTTTCTATGTCGGGAATTTGCAGCTGTGCCGCGTCGCATCATCAGAGCGCTCAATGCGCTCAGTGCCTGTGCCTTTAGCTTGACCTTGAGCGGCTGTATCGGAACCTGGGGCATTGCCCCGCAAAGCAAGACGCTGCAAGCCAATACCCTGACCACCGACGAGGCGATCCGCGAGGCCGCCCGTGATGCCCACTGGCCTGACCAGCAGTGGTGGCGCGCCTATGGCGACCCACAACTGGACCGCTGGATAGCCCTGGCCGTCAACGACAGCCCGAGCATGGCCATGGCCGCTGCGCGAGTGCGTGAGGCCAAAGCCATGGCCGGGGTGGTCGAGTCTGCCGAAAAACTGCAGGTCAACGGCGAGTCGACGCTCAAACGCCACAACTGGCCGGAAGACCAGTTCTACGGCCCGGGGGCGTTGTCCGGGGCCAACACCTGGGACAACAACGCCGCCCTTGGCTTCAGTTATGCGCTGGACCTCTGGGGTCGCGAGCGCAATGCCAGCGAGCAGGCCGTGGACATGGCCCACATGAGCGCGGCGCAGTTGCGCCAGGCGCAGCTGGAACTGCAGAACAACATCGTCAAGGTGTACATCCAGCTATCCCTGCATTTCGCCCAGCGCGATATCGTCAAGGCCGAACTCGAACAGCAGGAGCAGATCCTGGCCCTGGCCGAACGGCGCCTGGCCGGTGGTATCGGCACCCATTTCGAAGTCAGCCAGGCGCAGACGCCGCTGCCAGAAACCCATCGTCAGCTCGATGCGCTGAATGAAGAAATCGCCCTGGCGCGTAACCAGCTGGCGGCGTTGGCCGGTAAAGGTCCGGGCGAGGGCGCGCAGCTGCAGCGTCCGCAACTGGCCCTTGGTGCTGCGTTGAAACTGCCGTCGGCGTTGCCTGCCGAGCTGGTCGGCCAGCGTCCGGACGTGGTCGCCAGCCGCTGGCAGGTCGCGGCCCAGGCGCGTGGTATCGACGTCGCCCACGCCGGCTTTTTCCCTAACGTCGACCTGG
>RCUL01000579.1_pt1 | contig 17026 bp, 15 predicted proteins | sample 2167521 | NCBI WGS metagenome assembly RCUL01 (sample SAMN09932745, study PRJNA488358) | compost metagenome | feature: garden; material: soil; isolation source: compost soil in acetic acid-enriched culture | place: Germany: Experimental Botanical Garden Goettingen | collected 2016-01-27
TAGTTGTTCGTTGTCCAATCCATCATTGGAGCGACCATAAATAAAAAAAGCACCCGGAATGGATGCTCAATGTTCTTTCAAAGTATTAAAGGGTTTGTAAAATTTTCCCTCCATTAATCAATTTAGTTGTCAGTGGTGCAACTCCGACAATTGCGGTACCGCCTGCACCTGGTTGACCTTCAGTCGTGCCATGATATCGCCAGTTCCAAGTTCCATCATTTGTAGACTTGGTACCACGCTGGCCCCATCCACCACCATCACCCGACAACGGTGATCCATAACGGTCGTTTTGAGTACGATATCCTTTACCAGGTATCTCAGCTTCAGCATCAGTAACTTTTACAACCATCAAATAACCGCCTTCAAGATACCAACGCCAGTCCTGAGTATCATTGTAAATTGGCTGTCCTGTCATAACCCGACCAAAAGGTGCACCAGCTCCACCCGGAATACCTTGGACTCCATAACCCAATTCTGTGTAAATGCCACTCGGTGCAGCACCACCACCAGAACCGCCACGGGCCAAGGTACCGCCATCAATGATCAGGTTCAATTTACTGTGCCGGTTTATTAGCCCCGGTGCACCTTGAAACCCATCACGACGTGTTCTGGTAAAGGTATAATTCGAATCACCAGATAATCCTCCAAATGCCAGATGAGGCAAACCACCATCCCCTCCACGCCCCACAACTGAGCCTTTAATCGTTAGATTAACTACAAGTTCTGGTGGAAATATTCCAGTATCAATTGCTGGTAATTCAGGTGCCGCTGGAATAATGAATTCTTTAGTTTCTGAATTATAAGTATGCTTGTAAACCATTCTGGTTTCAGGTCTCAGTGAGCTCGAACTCGAAACCAAAGCGCCAGCTTCAACGATAAAGCTAATTTCTCCAGTCGTTGGTAAATCACCTCTTTGCATTTGATATAACCGCGCAAGATTAATATCTAGCTGGTCATAACGGATGTAAATCGGTGAATCATCAACTGGCACATCAATAAAGTCTTTATCGTTAAGGTAATACCGCACATCGTAATTCACTGCAGTAACTGTATTTGAGAACTTATCAACCGGATCTTTGGTTGCCACCAGATAAGGCAATGAACCTCTTGTATCGTCGTTAACAACCGTATAGATCGTATTAACAAAATCATCTGAACTTAGTTTGAGTGCATCGTTTGGCAAACGGCCTAAGACCACCTTATTCTTAGCAGATCCAGCAGTAATGGGAATTAGATCAACGGTACCATCACCTATTTGCAAATAAATCACATAGCTTTTACCAGCAATAAAATCAACATCATGGCTCAATGTAAGAATTAAGCCATCTTGCTGCATTACATCACCGCTTTGATGAATTCCATTGCGATAATCAGCAACAGCTATACGATCACGTAAAACTAGTAATTCAGATTCTGGTGCTGCATCAAAGGTAATTGACTTACGCTGAAAGCGGAGCTTGTTCCATAGCCGGTACGCATTAAAGTGAGCTTGCCACTTGTTACGCACACCTACCGATTTCACTTCTTTTGGGTTCTTCGCTCCTTTATCCGGCAAGTAGATATTGATGCGACTATCATCGGTCGGATCCGTATATTCATAGATGAGCCCATCATAATCATCTATTACACCGAAAGTCAGATCATGCTTATAACTATCCGGGATGATATTCCTGAAGTTAAACAGCAACACCGAGTTATCTGTTGGTTGTTCGAAGTAGATTTTGAGCTTATTGTTTTGCCGATATGCTGTACAAAAGACGCATCACAAAGATTGGTGACCAGCTCTTCAAAAGAAAGATTAGTGTCATCAATGGTTGTACAGAACTCGGCTGCTAATGGAGTACCGAAGTAATCGACAATATCATTATAAGTACGGTAGATATTTTCAATATCAATTTCGTCGGTTGTACGGCGGCCAATCTTGTCATCCAGTGCCATTGAGACCAGTGCATCCGCAAAGCTTGATGTTGGAAATAGCTCTGTTGTCATTTCTCCATTTTTATAGGTTGGCAGCATTCGCTGAAGATCGAAATTGATCTTGCGGGATTTTACTGACAATGCTCCAGTCGTTGCATAAGTACGTGCACGGAAAACCGTTTCATGCTCATACGTTGTGCTTTGCAATGGATATGCACCGTATAGTGCTTGCCACTTCACATCATCAACAACAGTTGTAACTCCAGGAGTTGGAGTTAAACGGCGAGCACGTACACTGCAGCGGCCCTGAAATGTGACCATATCCAGCGTTGCCCCAACCGTTTGCCGTGACTTAGCCGAACCCTTGAGAATGATCTGCTTTAGCATTGGATTACCAATTGCAGCACCCGATTCATTGACTGGAGTAACTTCAACCTCAATTGTCACATTTACAGCTGCCTGATTACCCCCGGAAGAAACGGTATAAAGTCCATTTGTAGCAACGAAATTGCAAAGTACTCGACTACGTTCAATATTGTCTAAAATAAATGGACCAATCCATTTCTCACCGATGGATGCAAGCTTTGGAGATGCAGCAGCTGATTGCTGATTAGATAGCTCTTTTAGCTTTAACCAATTTGGATTAACCGTAACAGGATTTGATAATGTCATGCGATCATCGGCAACGGATAGGACGCTGTAAGTACCGTTTAAATCATAGCTTTGACCGTTATATGTGAATACAGCATTAGTGATTTCAACGCGATCATTGCTGACAAATTTAGTTGTTAAATCTGTATTGTTTGCTGCAGCTCGAAGGATCTCATTTGGATATGCAAAAAGAAGGTAATTGGTCCCTTCTAAAGTCTGTGTATCAGCTGGTCGTAATACTTGACCATTAACTGAAGTTTGATGCTGAACAGTTAAAGGGGGTGTTGTAATTTCTGTACCAATCGAAAAATAAGGTTCTCCCGCTACGATATCTACCCCTGGTCGAAAGACCTCTACTGATGCTCCAGCAATATCTACAATGTTAGTTTCACCATCATAAGCGCCTTTAATGTGATATTGGCCACGGCCTATGCACCCGACCATATGCTCAACTTCAATATTGTTTTCATAAACCTTGTAAGGCACGGCTATAGAGTCAGGCGTATCCCAAGCAGCACCGTAAATATCTGCAATACGACCATTCACCCGGATCTTATTTTCACGATTTGAAAGTTCATTATTGGCAGATGAAGATTGATTAATATTCTGAGTCGTCTGCGCCATCGAAGGCGTAGGCATTAAAAACGCGATCGCTATACTAATTACAATTGAAACGATAGCAGCAACCCATTTGGGGTTTTCAATAACAATGAAAGTACCAGGTAAGAAATCAAGCTGCTTTAAGTCAAATGCATTTTTAGGTGTTACTTCATTAGCAAAAGAGATTTCAGCATGATCCATATTACTAGGTGTATAAAAAATACGGATATGCTCAGGCATATGTTCATATTTTGAAGTTAGCCATTGCCCAATAGTTTGAGAATATTCAATCGACTTCTCTTCAGATAATGCATCTTGCTTATAAATAACCTTAATCATAATAACTTACTCGACTAAACCCCATTCCCATTACGACCTCTTCAGGTAAGTAAGTGACTCCGCTTTCCATGAGATGCAGAATCTTTTGCCCACGAAAAAGCCCCACATGCGGGGGCTTATTTCTTTGTCTTGGGTGGAAGGCGACTATGCATCCCTCCTTAGGCATGGGCAGAGGATTCAATAGTTTTAAACGTGATGTTAGGAAGGTAATTTTCCCTTTTGGTTGCATAAACAGTTCAAGTGCCTCACCTCGATCTACTCCATATAGATCAATTGCAGCTTCATGAACAAAATGGACACAGTTGTAATGCTCTTCGTCGTACTGCTTATCAAGCAAATGGTCGTGACTTTTCATACTGCTCCCTTAAGCCCACTAAAGCGATCAAGTGAGAAAATATCCCCTGTTTTATTTGTGTTGAGTCGTGGTGATTCTGCTTTAAATGTCACTGCTTTATGATTCATAGCAACACTGGCAAGCTGGAGACCAAGCAAATAAAACATTGGGGAATTGAGGTTGTCTGAACTATAAAGTCTATAATTTACGGTTGGTTTAACGTTCGGATATTGCCCTTCAATTACCCTCTCGAATTCATCTGGCAATACATCACCCAATCCTGAAACGGAGACTGTCAACGTCTGGTCCAGATCACCCAACATTCCGGATCTTTGAATTGAAACAGGCAAATATTCATAAAAGACCTGACCAGTGCCAACCTTATGCTGCACATAGACACCTCGATCATCATTACGAACAAGTCGATATGTGTTTAGAAATGATGGGTGTGTTAACTCAATACATTCCAGTTGATAGATATCGACTTTACGAGTGAGAAAGAACTTGGCGTATTCATTATCCATTAGACCTCCCAATCTTTTATCAATGCTGCATCAGCTGTAAGGTTCGGCTGGTTTTGAATCACTTCAATCTGAGCGGTTACCCGATAAAGGTTGCCATTCACTTCATTGGTCTTGAACGAGTTGGGTATAAAATTGCATTGGTATTGCTGGCGCGTGCCCTGGTCAATAACGAGATCCGCATAGAATGGCGCAGGCTTGTTTTGGTAAAGTCGCCAAAAAGCCATGAATTTATTAAAATCCGTTTTACTTAAATTCCAGTTCACATCAACTATGTGGCTATTACGTTTTACATCGATGTAATAACGTCCTCGGCCTCCATCCATCTGCTGGCGTTTCACATCATCACCCGGTGTTACGCCATAGCCGCTGGTCTGAGGATTTAGCTTTAACTTGTACATAACTTTCCTTTAGGTAATAAAAAACCACCTCAAGAGGTGGTTTCTAGATATTAAAATTAATAATAAATAAATTTATTAATATACTTATTCAGATTAATGCAAAGACTCTTAATTATCTCTTTTTGAATGATCATCAGTCTCTGAAATATCCGTTTTAAGCTTAATAGAAGTCGCACTCCGTTTTTTATCTTTATCATTTAGCGTTACAGATGAATTAAGACTCGTAATCCTAGTATTATCATTAATATTAAAACTTCCATTTAAAATTGTTGATTCCAAGGTTTCAATTTTTCTTGGATCCTGAATAGTAATATAACCATTTGTTATAGTTGAATTAGTACTCAGAATTTTTATTGTATCTTTAATACTACTTAATAATGTATTTGTAGAGATTTGCTCAATTTGTTTCTTTTCTTCTTGTGCTTTTTTTAAGGAGATATATGCATCCTTAATTTCTTGTGCTTTAGCTTCTCTCTTAAATAATTCATTCATTTGATTTTCTAAATTTTGAATTTTTCCCTCATAATCCTGCATTAATAATTTTTTAGTTAATTCTTGATCAATGTTTTCTTTAATTAAAACACGTAATGAATTGACAAAACTACCCATTTCATCCGCGCTTCCTGCAATCCTATTAAATATATTAAGAAATTCTTGTAAATATGGATTATCTGAGAAGCTTGGATAGCGTACTTTATGATCAATTTCACTCCATCCTTCTTCGAAAATTGTTCTAGTTTGAATCTCACAATTAACTTGTTGGCCTTCTATTTTAGTAGCAGGAATAATGTAATGAATCGATCTATAGCCTTTATTATGCTCTTCAGTTTTACAATTTTCGTATGACCCATAATTTGTTAAATCATCACCACTACGGTAATAAATAGTGACTTCCTCTTGGGGCTCCCATCTTGAAAGAATATGCTTATGTACAATCTCCCAGTCATTCTTAAATAAATAGATTGCTCTTACTCCAATTAAGTCAGAAATAATATTTTTATAATTATTTTTCGAAATTGTGTCATATTTTTCAGCTACTTCCTCACTTTCCCATTTACGAATAATTTTCTCAATCACATGACTAGTATCCTTGATTCTAGAACGTACAGTATGAACACCTTCGCAACGCTGAAGTTTATTAGCTATATAACTAGCTTCATCCAATAGATCATTTTTATGGATTTCATAGTCATGAGCTATTCCAATAAGAACGTTAATATCTCTTTTTAATTTCTTAAAACGTGATGGTTCAACTCCCATACTAATAAGGAATTTATTATGTTCATCAGATAAGCTCATTTATATTCCAAATACTTTATAAACATGGATAAATATTGCATATATAATGAAATATTATCAAGTTAAAGTTGCCTGCTTAAATATAAATACAACCACCCCGAAAGGTGGTTTTTTTCTTTAACGATTCCGTCTTGCAGTTGTATTCTCAGTCAATGAGCGGCTGATTAGAGAGTTTGGATTTTTAATATCCTCGCTTACTAATCTTGGTACCGCTTTTGGAAGTTGCTTATCCAGTTCTTCCCTTACGATGATCCGGACAGTTTTCTCATCCAGTTGTTCAGCTTCAACAGTTGCACCGCTAACCTGATTCACAACTTCAATTTTGAAATTGATAGTTGGTGAAGATTGATCAAAAGTAGGCATAAACTCTGCTTGAGGACGACTAGACTGATCTAAGGTAAAGTCCTGCACGTCTTCAAGATTTGGGCGATCTTGAACTAAACCATTTGATGAGAAGTAAACCTTTCCGTCATGGAATAGATCTGAGTTTGCCGAAGTAGTTGGATTTGCAGCACTAGCATTGCCTTTATAGATAATCTGATCATCTTGATATGACTGATTAAAGATGTTCGAGATATCTCTACTTTGGTTAAATGCCCGTGAACTCTGATTAGCCCGATTCATGACACTTTCAAAAGAGGTACTGCTTTGAATCGAATTATCCAGTACTCTGCTAAAGCTTGAGTTGTTCCCGGCATACTGGTTAGTAATGCTTTGAACATCTCCCAATCTTGACACCGCGTCTTTGCCTGGCTTGAGAGCATTAACGATAATCTGATTCTCTCGAGTAGGTTGGTTAAAGATATTCGAGATATTTTGATTATCATTAAATGCTTTAGAACTGAGGAAAGAACGATTGAATACATTCTCAGTTGAAGAGTTATTCAGGGCATGGTTATTGATAAATGCTTCTGGACCTGAGCTCTTACGCATATTTTCAACCAAGCCAACACCACCCCATCGTTTGATGTCTTCTTGAGACCAAACTACCTCACCTTTATGGACAATACCGGCAGGATCATATTTGCCACCAAATCCAGTAAAACCACCATCAGCGAAGCCCTGATCTTTGATTGCCCGGATGTTAGCAATAATACTGACACCTTGAGCAACTGCTCCAGCAATCAAAGGCAAGTTGTAAGGAAAACCAACTTTCGCAGCTGCTGCAATATTCTGCTGAATAGCAAGACCGGCTGCAGCGATCGCATAAGCCTTATCCGCCGCAAACATAAGCTTATAGGCTTTAGATTGTTCGCCAAACATAGAACCAAACATTGAGGTGACTGAACCCATCATTTGTCCACCAAGGGCAATTTGGGTGTTCAGTCGGTCCTGTTGATATTTGTCTTCAATATCTTTAGCGTTCTGAGCATATTCACTACCAATTTGATTGCGTTGCTCTTGAGCAGCTTGAATGATTGCAGTTTTCTGGTTTTCGAAATCTTGCTGACTAATAAGCTGCTGCTCAAACTGAGCATTGAGTGTATCTAATGAGTTTTTTTCATCTAAATCAGCAGCACCAAATTTACTCTCAGCCAAATCATTAGCAGCACCCAATCGACTAAATCGTTCCTGATCCTGTCTATAAAATTCGCTGGTACCATTCATATCAGCCTGAATACCGCCCCAGTTTTGAACAGCGTTATTAACTTTGTCGCGTGTCTCTTTGTCCTGTGTGGCTTTAGATAATGCGATTAGCTTTTGCCGCTCTTTAATAGAAAGTTTTGTATTCTGAAGAATCTCCTCTCTTTCAAGTCTATATCGTTCCTGCATGGCTTGAGTTTCGGAAAGCAAAGATAATCGGGCTTGAAATGATCGTTGCTCTTGAGCCAATTTCATAAGCGCGTTTTCTTGCTGATATTGCTGTTCCAGCAATTCCACAGCCTGCTTTTGTTCTGATTTACTTAATTCAATATCATGAGCCGCATTAAACTTTTTGCGGTTAAAGCTCTCTTCAAGTAACTGTTCCTCGGTTTTCTGGAATTCCTTATAATCTTCAAGTTTCGTTCTCAAAGCTTGTTTAGCAATCGCAATATCATTATCGGCACGGCGATTTATTTCCGCCTTGATTTCTGCTGTTCGCTCAGGACTAAAATTAGCTTTATCAACATCTTCCAGTCTTGCCTTTCTATTATTGTTAATCCGTCCAACTTCACTCGCTACTTCATTTTCAAGTGACCGTTGCAGATCCTGTTGACGTTCAAGTTGTGATTGGATATCACCTGATGCTTTATCACTCCCTTTACTCGCCCCTCCTTTAACCTTGCTTTGCATACTTGGTGACTGATGCAGAAGTTTAAGTGTTACACCATCTTCAAAGATCACTTCACTAACATAGCCACCACCTTTGCTGTCATATCTTGTCTTTATATCTTTCACAGCGACATTGGTTGTGATCGGCGTACCTTCAGGCATTGAGAAATCAATACCCTTATGAAATGAAGAAGCCCCTTTAGTAGGGGCTTGTCGTGGACCATAATTTGAACTGATCTTGTAGGATGACAATGGTTTACCACCCGCCTGCAATCTGGCCAGATGCTCATTAGAGACTTTCTGGCCAGACATTGAACCACCATAGCGAACATCAAGATGAGGACCTGTACCAATCCCTGATTTACCTGATACACCTACTAGACGTTTCGATAGTTTTTGCTGTTTAGATAGCTCATTCGTAGTTTCTTTTAATGCTTTATTCTTGGCATCAATTACCTTCTTGTTTTGTTCCTCTATTGAAAGAGTCTGCAAACCAATCTGATATAACTCATTAGAAACTTCTACTCCGCTTTTCCGCGCCCAGCTTGCAGTTTCTACCATTTGCTTCACTTGCTCAGGTGAGTAGCCCTTGGCAAGTAAACCTTTGGTAACTAATGCTTCAAATTTACGATCTGCCAGTGAATCGGCATATTGCTTTTGCGCATTTTTTGCTGCTAATGCCGCTCTCTCATTTTCATTTAATGACTTGGTGTTTTTATCAACGCCAACAATAGCATTTTCCGCCTTATTGCCTGCAAGAGTAACTTCGATACCAAATAAGCTATATGTTTGCTTGGTCTTAGCAGCAGTTTCAGCTGCTTCATCATAGGCATTCACTTGTTTAAGCAATGCATTCATTAAATCAGCAGGAATTTTCTGATTCTTTAATTGCTCAATCGCTTCAGTATAAGAAATGGTCCCAAGGCGAGCTTTATTTGAAATTTCAGCAACTTTGGCATTGCCCACCACATAGTTCTGGATATTGATCAATGCCGACCCGACCGCCAGCTCTTGCTGCTCTAAAGCCTTATTTTGATCTTCAATTGTCGCTGCTAAATCACCTAATTTTTCCTTACGTTGTTCATCATTTAGGGCTTTAATTTCTTCCTTAGTCAACTTTGCAGCTTCGGCTTGCTCTTTTAGCTTTGCAGTGGCTTCAGCAGATTTACTTGAGAAATACATATAAGTCGCAGCCAAAGCAGTCACGCCTAATGTGATTGCCCCAATTGGACCACCTATTAATCCCCATGCTCCGCTCAATAAACCTGCCATTGAAGCGCTTTTACCTTGAGCTAACGTAACAGCCTTCGTTGCGTTCTCAACATTTTTGGCTGCAAGTACATATCTGGCACTGGTCGCACTTGCTCCAAATTTAGCTTGAGTTTCGGCATTTGTTGCTCTTACATTCGCCAAATGTGCCTCAGCTTCAGCCAATGCAGCTTTTGCGCTTTCGATCGCCTTTTGCTTTTGCAATTGTGATGCAGCATTGTCAGCAACTAAGGACCCTATTTTGGTATTTAAAGCTGATACTTGTGTTGCGATTGCTTTGGTTAGTAATACTGTACCACCCAGAATAGCTACATAAGAGATTGATTCTAAATTCTCAGCTAAAACCTTAATTGAACCAGATAATACTTGAGCCGCTCCGCTTCCTTGGCTAGCTTCTCCAACAAATTTAGTAATCTCATTATTAAGAAGAGTTAATGACTGGCTGATCGTAATATCAGTTCTACCAAATAATGCATCTACATCAGACTCTACATTTCTAAGAGCTTTTACAATTTCTTGCGATGTAATTTTTCCTTCAGCAGCAACTGTACGTAACTCACTACAGTAATTCCCATACCCTGAGCAATAGCTTTTGCTAAAGCCGGTGTTTGTTCCATGACAGAGTTCAATTCCTCACCACGTAAGGTACCACTCGCTAAGGCCTGCCCGAATTGAACTAAAGCAGCATCTGCCGCAGAAGCACTCGCGCCACTAATCGCCACAGCTTTTGAAACAGTTTCAGTTAAACGCGCTGTATCATCCATTGTTAGATTTAAAGATTTAGCATTATCACTAAATCGTTGATAAACCTGTAAAACAGAATCCCATGCTGAATAGGTATTTTGAGCTATCCTGAATGTATCTTCAGTCGCCTTATTTAACTCCATCTGGTCTTTAGTAACTAGCTTTAAACGGTTTTGTAGTCCTGTATAAGCATCTATTTGACCAATTGCAGCATTGACCGTAGCCAAGCCTGCCATATATCCAGCTAAAGCTTTAATTGAGGTACCGAATGAGTTAGCTGCTTTATCCTGTTTATCCAGCTCATTGGTTGTAGCTTTAATTTCTTGCGCAAATTTATGATTTTGTTGAGTTGCTTGCTTAGTCACTTCAACCGTTTTTTGAACTGACGTATTGGAATTATTAACTGTGGTATTAAAGTTTTGAACAATGTTATTGGTAACAGAAAGTTGTTTCCCCATATCTTTCGATGATTTAGATGCCAATTCACCTCGATCAGTAAATTTAGACAATTCTTCAGCTAAAGCTTTGATATTGCGTTCAGCATTTTGCGAATCAATAACAATGACCAAACGAGATTCTTGTGCCATTTTTACTTTCCTCTAGGCAATAAAAAACCCACTCAAGTAGTGGGTTCTGTTTAAGTTAAATATAATTACCAATCTAAGGCATTAAATTAATTTGGCCTTTCTATAAGTGTTGAGCCTCAGACAAGCCTTTATATAAAAAAAGTATTCTAAGCTGCTTTCTCTACTTGCGTTAATTTATATATCCAAACTCTTTTTGGGGGTCCCCATCATAGGTAAAAGTCAATTTTTAATCTTTTTCACTGTTACTATAGATTGCAATCACTGTAAATTCACCATCGTCTTCTTGAACACAGTTCACAAATAAAGCACCGTCATCTTCAAATTCAGCAACTACATTATCTTTCTCTTCAGCTGGTACATTATTTAGAGTAACGATTTTAGTCATAAGTTTTTCTCCTGTACAAATTGAGCTCTTTCTTTTTCATACTTACCATTCAAAAATACTGGTATTTTTATCGTTGAGAGGTTGTTTTTATTCAACCACTCTAATAATTCACTTCTCTTTTGCGGATCTGATTTTTTTCCTCCACCATACAACCAATTTTTAATTTTTTTAGAATTATCATCAGCACCATAATCATATCTAGCTAACTCAAAATTATCTTCAGCAACTGAACTATTGATAGCTGTTTCTTTAGCAATGTTTTGCAATGCTGAATCTATTGTTCCAGCTTCTCTATACATTTCTAGGTCCCGATCTAGATCCTTTAGAGTGTAATTATTATCTTTGTCATTTAATCCTTTCCATAAAATCTCAGCACGCATTGTCCTTTGAGCATCCATCTGACTAATTATGAAATCTATGCTTTTCTCACCTAAAAAATATTTTTCTGATGAAGAATTTAATCCTGCTACTAATCCTGCAGCAGCACTCAATCCAGTCTTAGTGCTCGCTGGATTATATAGCGTAGACGCTGTGGTCAAAATTTGAGTTGTAGCATTGGAAAAAAATGATCTTTTCCTATTATCTTTTATTTTTTCCTTAAATTGAATATAAGAAATATCAATCAATTTAATCTTTGCTGTTGCAAGTTTATCTAAATATTCTCTTCTGGCATTTTCATCGTCTAAAGCTGATAAATTTGCAATATGGTCAGCATATATATATGGTTCAAGTGAGGCTCGCTCTTTAGCTCGACTCCAAGGTTCAGGAGGATACAAGGTTGAGGTTGCACAACCTCCTGTTGTTAAAATCAAGCAAATAACAAAACTTTTTTTAAGCTTTTTCATGCAATTTCCTTTTTTCTTATTGTTTATTTAATTAACTCCCTGCCGATCTTATAGTCAATTGAAATCTGATGATTATTTAGTCTTTTTTTCTATGATTTAGAATTACTTAAAGATGATTAGCTATTGTTAAAAAAACCACCCGAAGGTGGCTTATTTATTCGTATTAGTTATTCCAACTTGGTCAACTATGAAATCTGCCATATCCTGTGTTGTCATACCTTTAATGAAAAACAAATATACAATAATTAGAAATGCAACACCTAGCATCCATGAAGCATATTTACTCATCAGAATCCTTTAATATAAATTTTCAAGTTTAGAAAACAAATTATTAAAGGCTTAAGTGACAAAAATCAACCACAATTAACTACAAAAGCTTTTTTATAAAAGCTAATCACAGCTTCAAAATCTCTTAATAGAGTTTCCTCTGTATATACTTTTGGAGAAAGCTTGAGTAGAGCTGGCATGTACTGTTTTTTGTACACATCAGGATAGGTGTTGCACAATATCTCCCGCTTCCGTTGAAGTGGCACATTCTGATTATTTAGATCATCCAGCATCTTTCCTATTTCTTTATCTGCACTCATGAATTGAGCCTCAACAGAGGGCCGAAGTGTCCTATCTTCAACTTGTTTAGTGCAGCTAACTAAAACTGCTAAAGAAATAGATAACCCCAATTTATATAAAATTTTTATTAACATGTCTTCCCCAATAATTAAAAGAAAGCTTCCAAAGAAAATTATCTACAAAATAATATATTCAAAAAGTATAAAATCAACAAAACTGAAAATTATTTAATTTAAAAAGCCCTAAAGGGCTTTTTAAATTAAATAATTAGTGATCAACTTTTAATTCTCTATTAGCGTTGGATTTCAATTTTTATATTCTCTAAATCTTTTAAACTAACAGGACCTTTAGCTTCAAGTTTGCTAACTTCATTCATAAGAATATTAAGTTTTTCATTCGTTAGCTCTTCTTGAGGTATTTCTACCATCACAGGGTTACTTAATGTAATAGTTTGTGATTCATCAATACTAAGAGTTTCAACTTCTGAACAATATAAACAAGCTTTATTTTTTACTTTATAAGTAGGGGTATTTATTTTACTAATAACTGGATATTCTAACTCCCATTTAGGTCCAAACCTATAAACTGCAGCATACATTGTATAAGCTTTTGATGGATTAACACCCTCCTCAATCATTGCTTCAAAAAATACTCTATGAGTATCTTGCCAAGTTCTTTTTTTATAATCACAAGCTTGATCATGAATTACTGCAGATTTTATATATCCACCTCCATAAGGATCTCCTACTATTGACCAAAGTGACCTAGGTATTGAAGCTCCATCAGTTTTATAACCTTTATTTGTTGTCCACTTATAGCCAGCTTTATCCACATAAGAGAAATCTTCCATCACTTCATAATAATGCTTTTCTCTAGGCTCTAGTACCAATTTTCCATCAAAACCAGTTGCCGAAACATTCATTGCAAGTAAAGAAAAGGATATTAAAAAGTATTTAATCTGATCGTTTTTCATAATAAATGTTCTCATTTAATTATTATACTTTTAATAAACTCCTAACCAATACATTCGTCAACCTAAATCCGACCGACATTTATACATTTTTACTATGATTTAGAATAACTTAACTATCATTATGGATTGTTAAAATAACCAAACCGTAGAATGGTTATTTACTAGATTTAGACTTAATTTTCTTTTGGACTTCTTCAATAAATAAATTGTCTAAAGCAAAAATGCAGTCATTAAAGATATGAGCATCAACAGGCAAATCATTATGCTCAGCATATACATTGATTGCCTGCTGATCTAAGCACAACGGCACACTTTGCTCATATCGTCTAGATCTGATAATCGTGCTAAAAGCCGCAAGAATTGAGTCAGCCGCATAAGAATATTCCGGTGGATCTGGAATGTGTCCACCTAAGAACTTAATTTGTTCGATTTCGTGCGGCGTTTTCGACGCATACGTTTTCTGGTATTTGTAGAGCTCGATGACTTTCCCAGTATTGTCGCCTTGTCCTTATCAGCTTCCTCCTGAATCTTTTGCGCCTGCTCTTTAATAAATGACCAGATAACAATACCTATATCACCTAGATTAAGAAGCTTTGACGCATTTTCAGGTGTATACGGTTTTTCAGTTTCAACTGTTTTACCTTCTACCACTTCAGCGAAAACAACACCCTTCCAGTCTTCAATTAAATGCGCTCCAGCTGCATCTAATAAAAGCTCATGATAGAGCTTGCTGTTTTCATCTCTTACCATTACATCATAACCTTTTGACGTGATTTGATTGCCTGCCTTTTCTAATGCCACCTGAAAGGGTTTATAACCAATACCACGAATTTTAAACTCTGCTTGTCCACCTGCAGATTCAAACGTACACCATTTAGATACTTCCGAACTTCGAACAATTCCGACTTTTAAAGCCATACCTACCTCTAGAATTTAGTAAATAAAAAGCCCATGGAAATCCATAGGCTTTGTTAATTAATAAGTTGAATTACACAAGAGCTCGCACGATCGTTGGCGCTGTACGTACTTGAGCAAAGTTAATATCTACAGTGATGATGTCATCGCCTCCACCATCCGGGTGATTGGCTTCCATAACTTCTAGCTGCGGGAAGTTGAAAGAGTATTTACTGCCTTTACTATCTTTGATGTCGAAAGTGAGAGTGAACACATCACGGGTTTTAATGGCATCGATCCAGCCTGCTGCTGTGGCAGAGAACATGAATGAAGCATTCGCTTCGATATCCATCATCTTCTCTAAATAGAACTCTGGCGTGTATTTTCCTGAACCAATACAGCGAATCGCTTCAAGGTTGTTATTAATAGAAATCGTCAAAGATTGAAGACATGCTTTACCTTGAATCGACTGGCCATTCATAAGTAGGTTTTCTACGTTTGGCATGCTAACCAATGGACGGCTTGAAGCAGCTACTGGATTAACAACTGGGTTTACTTGCTGACGGGTAAATGAATTACCAACCAAGCCAAAGTTACCAGTAATCTTTCCTGTGGTCTGAATGGTGATTTCACCCGTATTGACTTGCACTCCACGATAAATAAAGACCTGACCGATATCTTCAAAGACTTTGACTAAAGTTAGTGATTTACGTACGGTTCCACCAAAACTTAAAGAGCTTCCCGCCCAATTATTAAATGCAAGAGCACTTAAGAATAAGTCGAATGTCCCTACCGATAATTCAAACTCTAACTGACCTGCCACTTCAGCTTCCGTAACTACACCGCCCTGACGAAAGCGAGAGTTAACAACTTCACTACTCTCTTCAGTAGAGACGTTTTCTGATAAGCCATCTGTTACACGGCGAACTGCGTACCAGATAGGATTTGCTGGAGTGGTTCCCAGTACTGCTTCTTCACAAGCATATAATCGAATTTTTGAACCTGAACTCATTTATGGTTCTCCAAAATTTAGGTATAAAAAAACCTGCTTCATCAGCAGGTCGTTATAAAAAATGGGCGTAAAAAAACCCGCTATACTAGCGAGTTGTTAATGTGTTTTGTCTGTATCTGAGATTTCCGGTAGTTCCACACCATTCAGTGCTGCAGTTACTGCCACAGATAAATTGGTCGGCTGAAACTCTACTGGTGTTTCACTTAGTGGTTCTTCAAATTCAGGCTCAGGTTCTTCATATAAACGAATATCGATCCAGCGCCCCTCAGGAATATCAAGAGGATTACTTAGGTCAGCAACGACTGCTGCAAGCTCAATATCGAACTTACGTTTATAAGTCTTAATTGAAATATCACCGTTCTCTAGAGTTTCATAAACTACAGCAACAACAGTATTACCATTGGCATCTTTGGGAACTTCTACATACCAGCCTTCTTGAGCAAAACCAAGTGAGCCCTTAATGAGGTAATTGCCGACTCCCAACAATTCAAACGTTATTGGCTGCTTTTCCGCCTCCGTGTTCAATTCGATATGATCATTAAATAACTTAACAATTGGTGAAGCTGATTTAATGAATCCGTTACCATCTACAGTCGTGTTTTTCTGAGTCCACATTTTATAAAGTGAGTATGCTCCTGAATTAACATTGGAGTGTCTTACCCGATAATAAATTTCATGACTACTTGGCGCGGCTAAAATCTGTGCATGTACTCCACCACCTCTGGTCATCGTCAAACCACAACAATATGGAGGAATTGTCTCTGAAGCAGTAGTATTAGACCAAGCAAAACCATTGCCTGCTGGGTAATCTGTTGCATCTGTCTCTGTTAACACATAAGAACTAGAACCAGCAGCCATAACACCACCAAGGCCGAATGCTCCAACCTCCATGATGTTGCCGGCACTTGTCCCAACAGTTCGAGATGCAGGATTACTTGCAGGAATATTCTGAATTTGAGAAAAATTTGGAGTTAAGTTTGGAATACCTGAGGCAAAAGGCAGCATGAATTGCCGTTTACCTTGCGCTGAGTTATATGGGAAAGGCCGGTGATCCCAACTGAACTTAAATAGAAGATTTGCCATTACGCAGTTACCCCATCAATTACTTGGAAAGTCAAAGTTTCAGTATGTTGAGTTGTGCCACTCACCACTGCTTTAATATCCATTTGAACTAAGCCCAAAGGCCAAGCCGCTGTACTTGTTCCTGACTTCACATTCAGCCAACCTTTTTGAGTGCTCTGACTTAATGCAGCACAAGTTAATGTACCCACAGCGGCGCCTTCCAAAGTCTTGACCTGTGAAGTGAATGTATACCCTGTTAGATCAATCGCACGGCGAACATCATCAGGTGGATATTGCAAAGCATCATCCATATCTACTAGCTGCAAATTCAAGTTGAATGTGTCACCACGCTTAAAGACAAAATTGCTCATAA
>RCUL01000583.1_pt1 | contig 16965 bp, 16 predicted proteins | sample 2167521 | NCBI WGS metagenome assembly RCUL01 (sample SAMN09932745, study PRJNA488358) | compost metagenome | feature: garden; material: soil; isolation source: compost soil in acetic acid-enriched culture | place: Germany: Experimental Botanical Garden Goettingen | collected 2016-01-27
GCCCATCAGGTGTGCTGTTTCACTCCGACCAAGGCAGCCAATATGGCAGCCGGGCATTTCGGCAGCGGCTGTGGCGCTATCGCATGACCCAGAGCATGAGTCGGCGTGGTAACTGCTGGGATAACGCACCGATGGAGCGGTTGTTCAGGAGTCTGAAGACAGAGTGGCTCCCGACAACGGGATATATGAACCTGCGGGAGGCGAAGCGGGATATCAGCTATTACCTGATGGATTACTACAACTGGCGGCGTCCACATCAACACAATGACGGGATCGCGCCAGCAAAAGCCGAGGATCGGCCTAACCAAGTGTCCGGATTTAGTTGACCACTACACCTCATACTTTTAATGTGCATAGCTTACCCAGGGCTGTAATAAGTACAGCCTGTATGTAACGTGTGGTTGTATTACGGCACTGTGGGTGCCGATATATGCCGTGTGGCAGGACTGCTATTAGATAGACACAGGTATAGAGATTAGGTAGATATCAAATAAACCCATATAGCTCTTGCTCTTGACGTCTGTAAATTACAGGCGGCCAGATTCAATATGGCAAGCCTAGCCTTGCTTTTTGCCTACACTGTTACTATTCAAAGTTAAGTGTTGACCAGCAGCTATTGTTGCGCCCCTCCAACCATGCGTCGATCTCATTACTCATCCACCCGACAACCATTCTTCCCAGCCTTTTCTTGGGAGGGAATGTACTATCGAACCGAGGGGATTTGGGATTGGTCCAGTCATATAGGGTCGAGCGAGAGATACCCAATTTCTCTGCGACGTCTCGAACTCTGAGTAGCTTGTTTTGGCTGTGATTTGACATGTGAGTATCCTTCCCGTTTGATGATGAAAAGGAGGGTAACGAGACTTTTTCGATCACGCCAGCAGGCTTTTCCCCCAACCGGTTCAGGACGAAATTAAAGTGAAAAATGCACAAGTTAGGGTTCCAAACACCTACATACAAGTTAGTAAACCCCTGCGATTACCTGTGCTGTAGAGCATTGCACAGGGGCGGAGCCCAGTGCATGGGGTCGTCACCGTAAGCGCAGACAAAGGTATGGGATGTGGAATGCCCCCGCTGTTTAGCTGTGTAGCTCAAAGCCCCTTACAAGCAGCAATCGGGATCATGTTTCGACGCGTCTCTCGGCATAAAGGATAAAGGCATAGGAAATAGTCGATGTGAAGTCCGATAACGCAAAGCCTTTACATTCTATGTCTACCTAGCTAACGGGGTAGGTAATCACAGCCTATTGACTGCCAGATACCAAGTGGCTCGTTTTCTATTAGCATTGCAGCTAATACATTTGTGCTTCTGTAAATATTTACGGATAAAGCATTGCAGCCTGCTCTTGCCTTACTTGAACTTCAACGCGTCTTTATCTACGAGCAAGTGTGTCAGCAATATCCCCCCATGAATCTCACCTCGAGCATTTCTCAAACACATATTACCGCCTGACGAATATGGGATATCGATCCCGTAAATTAAGGAGATACACATGGCTCACCTGATCGACACCATGGCCTACACCGGCCAAACCCCGTGGCATGGCCTCGGCAATATCTTGCCTCCTCGCCAATCCCTAGATATCTGGCTCAAGGCCGCAGGGATGGATTGGACCATCGAGCAGAGCGACGTGATGTTTAACGTCGCCTCTGACGCGCTGCATATCCGCCCCTACAGAGACAGCAAGGTACTTTATCGCTCCGATACCCTTGCCCCTCTGTCAGTGGTCTCAAGCCGCTACAACGTGGTACAGCCTCACGAGGTGCTGCACTTCTATCAAGACCTGGTGGAAGCCGGTGGCTTTGAGCTAGAAACAGCAGGCTCGCTCAAAGGTGGCCGCAAGCTGTGGGCACTGGCTAAGACCGGCCAGGATCTAAAACTCAAAGGCAATGACTTGGTAAAATCCTATCTGCTGCTGGCAACCAGCTGCGACGGCACGCTCTGCACCACGGCGCAGTTCACCTCGCTGCGAGTGGTCTGCAACAACACCCTGCAGATGGCACTGCGCGGCGCTACCGGAGCCATCAAGGTGCCCCACTCCACTCAGTTCGATGCCGCTGCCGTCAAAGAGTCGCTTGGGCTCGGGCTGTCTCATTGGGATGAGTTCAAGGCACAGACTAAGGAATTGGCACAACGGCCCGTGGCCCCCGAAGAGGCGCTACGCTTTTTCAGCGACTTGCTGGCGCAACCGCTGGATGAGGAGAACATTATCCTCACCAAGCCGGTACAACGCCTGCATGAGCTCTATCAGGGTGCGGGTATGGGTTCAGAGCTTGCCAGTTCCCGCAATACAGCCTGGGGGCTGGTCAATGCGGTCACCGAATACGTGGACCATCATCGCCGTGCTCGCAGCCAAGATCACCGGCTCGATTCCGCATGGTTTGGTCAGGGCGCTCAACTCAAATCCCAAGCCCTGAATCAGGCACTCACTCTGCTGCAGTAATTCCGCTTCCCCATTCAAACCGCATAACGACCTCACCCGGACTGGCGCAAGCCAATCCGGGCGTCGCCATTTATGCCGTCAACAAGGACTCGTCATGAAAGCAAAAGCCAAGTATGGCCAAGCCCTGCGGCTGGCCTCCACTACCCAGTTAACCCGTGAGCAGTGGCTCGCTATCCGCAAACGCGGCATTGGTTCCTCCGATGCCGCCGTGGCTGTAGGCCTCTCCCCTTACAAATCTCCACTCAGTCTGTGGCTGGAGAAGACCGGCCGCAAGGAGCCGGAAGATATCTCCCACAAGGAAGCGGTGTTGTGGGGCATTGAGCTGGAGCCGGTCTTGGCGCAGGTCTATGCCAAACGCACTGGCTACAAGGTGCGCCGGGTCAATGCGGTACTGCAACACCCCGAGCAACCCTTCATGCTCGCCAACCTCGACCGGGAGGTAGTCGGCCATCCCGATGGACCGGGCATTCTGGAGATCAAGACAGCCAGTTATCACAGTGCACCCCAGTGGGAGGAAGGGGTACCGGTGGCTTACCAGTGTCAGGTGCTGCATCAGCTGGCCGTCACCGGCCATGCTTGGGCCGAAGTGGCAGTGCTGATCGGCGGCCAGGATTTTCGGATTTACCGCATCGAGCGCGATGAGGAGAAGATCCAGGATCTCACCGAGCGGGAAGCGCAGTTCTGGCAGATGGTGCAACAAGAACAGCAGCCCGAGCCTGACGGCTCCAGTGATGCCGCCAATGCCCTAAGCTGGCTTTTCCCCCGTGACGATGGCCAGACGGTGGATCTCTCCGATTCTCCCGAGTTCAACCGGCTGTTTGGCGAACTGCTGCGCTTGCGTCAGCAAAAGGAAGCCGTCGAGCTGCAAGAGTCACAGCTCAAGCAGCGGCTGCAAGCCACCTTGGGTGAAGCGACAGCCGGGTTGTTTGCCGATGGCAAGATCACCTGGAAGCGCAGCAAAGACCGGCTGGCGCCGGATCTGGATAAGCTCGGTCAGGATCATCCTGACCTGCTCACCCGTTACGTCAAACCGGTGCCCGGCGTGCGCCGTTTCACCATTCAACCCTTGAGGCAAACACCATGATCAAAGGACTGGCGATCACCCCGCCCGTGATCGGGCGGATCTGCATCGGCAAGTTGGTGCAAAAACAGGATAAGTGGGTGCCGGAGAAGGACGACAGCTTCACCCTCACCACCCAGATACAGCAAAAGGGGGGATGGTTGCTCCATCCCCTGCACCAACACTATTCATCGCAAAAGAGTGGTCAAGGGCAGGAGCAAACCAAGATCCGCGCCATTCCGGTGCGGGTGCTGTTCAACGACAGCGACTTGAATCTACGGGCGGAATACAGCGCGTTTGACCGGCAAACCGGCAGGCCGCTCTGTGTCGGGAATGGGGAGGTGGCAAGACGTGTGGGGGCACAAGGCATGGAGGAGGTCAGCTGCCCTGGGCCAGAGCGCTGCGCCTTTGCTGGACAACAGGGCTGCAAGCTGTACGGGCGACTGAACCTGTTTGTGGAGGGGCAAGGGGATGAGCTGGGTAGCTTTATCTTTCGCACCACCGGCTACAACTCGGTACGCACCCTGGCGGCACGGCTCAAGTACCTGGAGGCTGTGAGCGGGGGTCATACCCGCTATCTGCCGCTCACCCTGCGGCTGCGGGCCAAAAGCACCACCCAGTCCTACCGCACACCGGTCTACTACGTGGATTTGACCTTGCGGGAAGAGACCAACCTGACCGAGGCAGTCAAACAGGCACAGGAGGCCGCCCAGCGTGACCAAGAGGCGGGGCTCGCCATCGACCAGATGGAGCAGGCTGCTCGTGAGTTGCTGCGTAACGGCCAATTTGAGGATATCGATGAAGAGGTGCCGATGCTGCTGGAGGAGTTCTTTCCCAAGGCCGAGACGCCAGAGGCATCCTCCGCATCACCGTCAATGGCAGCGGCCACGGTGTCAGCACGCCCCCGTCCTCGTTCCTCCCCCCTAACCAGTAAGCTTGGCAAAAGCGCTGACCCTTCGTCATCCCATGCCTGATCCCGGTATGGCCGATGCGCTGCGTCGGTATGGTGATAAATCCTTTCAGATCAATTCGTAGCGATGCGTTCGACTGCGACCTCACGACGGGACGTCTGTCACAAAACGGCCCGTCGCTTATTCCCATCACTGGTTTGGGGTCAATAGATCAAGCCCTATTGCCCCTCACGAAATAGGCACCTTTTTCAGCTATTTCCCACCCTTTTCAGGTCAATAAGGTCTCTTTGAGGCTTTTGACCCAGGGTGTCAGTGTACCTTGCCCTATTGACCGGGAGGAGACCATGGCACTGCTAGGTTATGCACGCGTGAGCACGGTGGGCCAGAGCCTGGATACCCAGCTTCAGGCGTTGGCCGAGTGCAGCAAGATTTTCCAGGAAAAGGTGAGCGGAGCCCGCGATGACCGGCCCCAACTCGCCCAGCTGTTGGAATGTGTGAATGCAGGCGACGTGGTGATGGTGACCAAGCTGGATCGCCTGGCACGCAACACCCGCCACCTGTTGGAAATTTCGGAGTACCTGCAACAGCGGCAAGTGGCCCTGCGCATTGTGAACCTAGGCGTCGACACCTCAACCCCGACCGGCAAGTTGATGCTGACCATGATCGGCGCTATCGCCACCTTCGAGCGTGAACTGATGCTGGAGCGCCAAGCTGAGGGGATTGAGCTTGCCAAGCGGCGCGGAGCCTACAAGGGCCGCAAGCCCACCGCGATGGCAAAGGGGCTCGAGGTGCTGACGCTGGCCAAGCGCGGGTTACCCAGGGCCGAGATCGCGAGGCAAACGGGGATCAGCATCTCCAGCGTACAGCGCATCCTCAGGACAACAGAAAAATAATGCCGGGGTATCTCCCGGCGCATCGGACTCGTATTCAACACCTAGGAAGAAAAATAATGAAAAAACATCATCATCTTTCATTAATTGCCGCTTTGGTCCTCAGTGCCTGCGGCGGTGGCAGCGACGGCAGCAACAGTGATAATGGCGACAATGGTGCTCCCGCCGATATCACCCTAACCGGTCGCGCCCTCTCTGGGGACTATCTGGCAGGGCAAACAATTTGCCTGGATTTCAATGCCGACCAGCAATGTGACAGCAACGCCCCACGAACAACCACCGATAGCCAAGGGCGCTTTACCTTCACCCTGCCCGAAGCCCAACAAGCTGCGGCCAGGCAGGCATGGGCCATCGTGGCTCCAACAGCAGAGCCAGCGGGCGCATTACCTCGCGCTGCTCGCTCAATCAGCAACGCAATGGCGACGCCCATGATGCTCGGCTACTTTGACGGGGCCCAGTTTACTGTCAGCCCCTATACCCACCAGTTGGTCATTAGCACCAATCAGGCAGAGCGCCAACACCAGTATCAATCCAGTATCGCGGCCAAGGAGAAACAACAGATTGCAAGCGAACTGGGGCTAACAACCCTGGCGGCCAATGCGCAAAAACTGTTTGGCGACTACCTGGCTGCGGGGGATGCACACAGCACAGTCCTGGCTGACGTCGCAGCAACCAGGGAGCAACAACTCCTTGAGGCGAACACTCTGCAAGCCCAGCTGGCCGAGTCGTTGGCCAGCAACAATCCGCAAGGCTGGACATCGGTACAGGTCAACGTGCGCAACCTGTGGTCACACAGTTTCCACTTGCAAACCATGCAGCACCTTCGCCAACAAGAGGTTATTTACAGTAAGCGCGTCGGCGCCATCGAAACCACGAAGACCGAAGGAACACAGTGGCTGCTTGATAAAGAGGGCGACTACATCCCCTCGCTGACACTGCAGCGCTATACCAATGAGGTCACTAAAGATTGGGAGCAAAAACATTACCGCGAGTGGGCTAGCTGGGCATTTGATTACAACCAGGACGGGAATGCCAGTTTCAAGGGGGAGAAGGCAAGTCAGGGCACCTTTAGTCAGGACGCCGATGGCCTCTACAGCTACCGCACCATGGAATTCTACAACGAGGGAGACCCGGCATCTGAAGGCGCGGGCTCACGGCCTGAGCTGACCTATTGTGATGGGTTCGACATTCAGGCGGAAATGACCCGCTGGAGCGCCGACCCGGACAACATCGCCGTTGACCGCTGCGTGGCCTTCGTGCAAAAGCGGGATATCGTGGAGAGCGTGGATGCCCAAGGGGCCTGGGCCAACAGCGACACCATGACCGAATGGCAAAAACCCGGTAACGTCAACAGCTGGCTGGTGAATGACAAGTTGCCTCCCAGCTACTACGAACCCCGTAGCCAACGCGTCACGGCGCTGGGAGATGTGCAGCGTCTCACCCAATATGACTGGTACGCCCTCACCCTCAACGCCCCCAGCCTGGGCCAGTCGCCATTTAACGTCAGCCGTGATGAGCTGCAACAGCACAACGGCGATAAGACCATCAAGCTGAGCCAACCCCTGTGGCGTTATGGCAGCAAGCTCGGTAACAGCATGACAGGCTTCGATCGGGTGGAATTACAAAACTACAACCCAACCCGCTGGGGACGTTATAGCGATGCCTACATTGAGCAGGACCACCAGCAACAAGCTGGCGGCTTTACCCTCCAAAACCGCTTCTTCCAGCTGGACGAGCGTCAACCGGAAGGTGTCGCGCAACCCCTGAACCTAAAGTTCGCGGGCAATGTCACCCCGTTCACGACCCAGGATTGGCAGTTTGATAACGCAACCCAAACGCTGAAAGTGAAACATCACTACCAACCGGTGACCGGGGAAATGGTGTTTGTGCTGCCTTGGCCCCGGAACGTGATTGAGGGCAATCCGATGGAGCTGGAGGCATCCATCCAACTGCAACCAGCAAGCGGTCTGCCGAGCGCTATGCAAGTCACCCGCGTAGATGATGGCCAGCCAATCAGCTCGCCTACCTTTGCCCAAGGGCTCTTTAGCTCCCCCCTGCGCTGGACTGTCACACCTTCCACCACCGAGCCAGATGTGACAACCCTGGTCGAGTTGCTCTTTGGCCAGGCGCCGTTTGGCTTTACCGCCGACCGGGATACCAGCGCACTTCGGCAGTGTGAGTTGGGTCGCAGCGACACCAGCGTCCAGCAAAACCTGCTGTTTGCACCGATTGGCGGAGATATGGTGCTGAACGTGACCTGTCACGAAACAAGCGGTGATTGGGTCATGGAGCAGTATCTGCTGCGTATCACTACCCCCTTTAACGGCACGGCCTTCCAAGCAGAGCTGCTGGACTATGCCGAAGGGGCCAACATCTACCGTGATGAGCCACGCCAGCGCTATCCGCTGACCTTCATCAAGCAGTCATAGCCACAACCCCGCCCCTGGCCAATCTGATTGGCCAGGGGCTTTTTCATAACTACGACTCCCCCACTGGCGTTCACAGAACTATTGGGCAGTTCTTTATGCACGATTAGGAGACATCATGAAACGTTACTTTGCTATCGCGGGCCTGCTTTTTCTGGCCCTGACCATCAACATCGCCTGGACCGGCAAAGCCCCTTGGCTCGGGTTCTGGGGGCTGACCGCCACCTTCGTGTTCGGCACGCTCTTCACTGGCGTTGGCATGTGTATCGGGGAGTGGTTTCGCCGCTTTACCCACCCGGACTGGATCTCGACCAGCGGCGCTGTCGAGACCTTCAAGGCCAAGATATTTTGGCTGATGGGGCCGCAGGCCATCGGGGCGCTGATCGGCTTTTTCGCCTTTCAGGGCTTTATGAACAACATCCTCGGCTATGCCGTGTAAGGAGTGTGGCATGCATCAATGGATGATTGCCCTGCTGGGCTTGCTGCTGACACCCGCAGTATTGGCGTTTGGAGACCATGGCCGCTGGAACGATGGGTGGGGTCAGGGGGTAACGGAGTATTCGGCAACGGTTGATGACGAGACCTATCTCTATCTCTCGTGCCGGATGGGCCAGCTTAGCCGCATCGAACTCAACCAAGCAGGCCAAGCACCGACTGAAACCGTTTGGCTACGCATCGATGGCCATACCTACCCCCCGCTATCGAGCATGGTGGTAGGGAATGACAGCAAGGCGTTCTATGACATGTGGGCCGCGCTGCGCACAGCCAAGTCGCTGCAAGCAATTACCCAGGATGGCCGCAGCGTGGAGTTACCAGTAGCGGGGGCACAAGAGACGCTAACTGCCGCTACGGACGCGGCCTTTGGGTGCGCCTTTCCGGCCCCGGAGCCTGAGCCAGCCGCCGCCCCCTTGAACTTTGAACTTCGCGCACAACAGGGCGTACTGCAGGTTGTGTCTCGTAATGACCCTGTCACGATTAATGACATCACCATCAACCGTGGCCAGTGTCAGTTGGTTCGGGAAGTGCCGAGTGATGATTGTGTCAGCGGTCGTGTGAAATGGAGCACCTGTCTCGCCGGTAAAGACCGAGTGAAACCAGAGTACATCAAGCAGGTGTTCCCTGTTGCGATGAACTTTGGACAGCAAACTCGGTTCACCCTCGAGTCAACACCGCTGTGCCGAGTACTGGAGGTGGTTATTCATACCGACCGAGGGGATGCCGGTTACACCTTCGAGTGAGCCACTCCCCACCTTGTTACGCCCGGTCTTGTACCGGGCGTTTTCTTTTGTAGAAGGAGCAGATATGCAACCTGGTGACCATCTGGTCGTAAGCCGATGGGGCTACGACCATCACGGCCTCTACGCGGGCAATAACCAAGTCATTCACTATACCGGGCCTTTCTCGAGTGAAGGCCCGGTGACTGGGCGGATTATTGTCTCATCGTTGGAGATATTTGCAGGCAATGGCGACTGTTACCTGCGTGAGTACAGCCATCGTTATTACAGTCCGAGCGAAAGCCTGGCACGAGCACATCAACGGCTGGGAGAGCGGGCTTACAACCTGCAGTTCAACAACTGCGAGCACTTCGTGACCTGGTGTATCCAGGGTGTGCACCACAGTGAGCAGGTAGACCAGGCGTGGAGTACCATCTTGCTAGCCATCACGCTTGCACAAACGCCCGTGCCGCCAATTCGCACCACCGTGCCTACGCTCTCCACACTGCTCGCCCCGCTGACGAACAAGCTACCAACCTGGCTTCTGCCCTGGCGACTGCGCTAGTCCCAACCCTTTATTCGGAGAATACCATGACCATTCCCTTTTTCCGGGACGGCTTTGCCCTGCCCGTAGCACCAGCCCTGTTGGCTTTGCTTGAGCAGGAGGTCACCCGCACCGCGCTCGACCTGGCGCGTCTGACTCAGCTTACCTTCAACTTTCGCAACCCCAGTTACACACCCGAACAAGGGGGTGTCCATCCGGTCGAGCTCCGCCTGATACGTGGCCTTGATGGCTGGCTGTTCGATTACGTCACCGACTTCAGCTACCAGGGGCAGGGCCAAGATGCTGAGCTCTGCAAGGAGCTCGATTTCAACTTCCTCGATGGGGAACACACCATGTTGGGCTGGGGACCGCTGCGGCTGGCCGAAGCGCGGGAATTGTTCGACATCTGGCAGAGCAACTTCATTGCCTACTGCCGCTTGGAATGTTTCAGCGTCACGGTCGAAGGAGAATAGGAGGACACGATGCCCCATGAATTAGCGCTCTCCCACTACTCACGTCAGTGGTTGGGATTGATCACCGCCAACGCCAAGATAACCCCCGCCCGCAGTGGTCAGCGCTGGCTGCTGCACCTGACACCGAATAGCCCACACATCCGCACAGTCACCCTGCAGGTCCGTTGGTCTGGCGTGCAGTGGCAACTGCTCACCATCAGCAATGCCGATGACGGGCGCACTATGAGCCAGCCGAGAGATGAGATCTGTATCGACCCTAAACACAGCTGTTTCTGGCGTTGCCAAGAAGGACCAGTCTCACTCACCGATCAGCCTCGCGTGCTTGCAAGCTTCCTGGCTGACCTGCAGCGCATCTGCATCCATCGCGGCTATGCCGTGGAGAGTGGCCCCTTACAACACGAGGAGAAAGCTAATGATGAATGCCATCCTCGCCGTTGAGTTGGAGGCTATGCGCCAGCCTTGTTAGACTCTACCGCTATTTCAATAGCTGTAGGCTCTCATGAAACTTCTCAATACATACGACGATAAAGATGTTGCCGAACTGGCCCTGACCAAGATAAGCGGCGAGAAGCGCCTTGCCAGCGAGCGTGATAGCACCATCGTCATCTACAACTTGTTTGGTCAGCCCACTTGGGGAAACTTCTACCGGCTCGGCATGTTTGACCTGCCTGAGCTACAAGACATGCTGGAGCGGCGCAAGACAGGGCAACTGATTGATACTGCTCGCCATAAGGAGATCATCGTCATGCTGCACTACGCGGTACGATCTTTTGAACTCGCAATCCCGGAGCACTGGATGTGAAGAAGGCCGGGAGGATACCCGGCCTTCATTTTTTTGCTTACTCTTCAAATTCCACGTTGTTGAAATTGAGCAAGCCACAGTTTTCCTTAATCGCTCGTTGCGGGCTGACATCCTTGCCTGCCAAAATGGCTTCTATGGCCTTCATGTCACGCATAGTCGTTGGCCAATAGACCTTCGAACAAGCTCTTCGCGCTCGATGCATCCAACACCTCTTGCCGAACATCTGTGCGGGTCAAGTCGAGCACTCGCAGTTTGCCGCTTGCTTCAGCCACGGCTTCAATACGACGGTAAGCGTCAGCGTGGTTATTAGCGTACTCAGCCAACCCCTGCAACTTTGGCAATGCGTCGGCCAGATGGAGCCCATGCGGATCGACCAAATCCACCACGACCTTGCCATCTTGCTCTGCGAAAAAGATGAAGTCTGGACGGACGATCTTGAATTGCTTATCTTCAGGGTAGGCAATACCCAGCGAGGACTGCCCCGGTTGCTGCGGGTTGCGATACCAGAACCGAAAGCCAATACGCTTGGATTCCGCCTCAACAACCGTGCGTTCCCATTCATTCAACTCGGCTGGGTACTTGCCATCCTTGTCGGCCAGCAGATGGTTTTTCCAAGTTGGGAATGTGATTTCCTTGTCGTTCTCCCGCGCCTTGGTGGCTTCATAGCGAGATTCAGGCTTTGCCAAATCCACGCTCTGCGGCTCGGTGCTCATCTCGATGATCTGCCGATATGACTCCTTTCGATCGTCCGACAGGGCCTTGATCTGCGGCGCGTATTTCGTTAACCACGCTTTCGCAAGGCAGTCAGCTTCCGAATCGAAATAGGCTTGAACTTCAGTGACCAAACCTAAACCCGCGACAGTGACTCGGGCCTCTACGATGGCATCAAGAAACGCCTCTGGATCGTCGTCTAGGTTGGCGACCTGTCTGGCCAGATGCTCGACATATGTTTTCGCGATGTCTGGACTAAAGATGCGCGCCGCCCGCCGGTAGGCGTCATCAATCACTGCGACGTCGGCGTCTTCCCAAAACTCGTCGAAGGTCTTTTCCTTGCCCTTCATGTCGGCAATAACCGTCTTACCATCCACGGTCAACACAGACTTGCGCTTAGCCTCGATCTTCTCTTTCTGAGATACCTGGAACGCATCCAGTGCTTTGTGCATCAGGCCATGAGCCAACCTGCCAGCTCCAGCCAGAATGCCGTCGGACGCCAATTCGTGAGCCAACGCTGTAAGGCGTTTTGCCGGTTTCGCACCACGCTGCGGTCGAGTCTGAGACGGCAATGCCTCAAACGCCCCCCAAACGGAGGGGTGAGCCTCGGGGTGTGGCTTGACTTCCGCATAGTCGATCAGGATGCGCCCCGTGGGTGGTGCCGATTCATCACCGTTCATCAAGGTATCGACCACTTCTTCAACCATCTTGCGGTTGAACTTCGGCAGTAAGCAATCCACCGCATTCAGTCGATCATTGCCGGGGATTCGCCGGGCCAATGGTGAACGGACCATACGGCCGAGCAACTGGGTGATATGGGTGCGGTCGCTGGCGGCGCGGAAAGACACCATCACTTCTGCGCGTGGGCAATCCCAACCGGTACTGATGGCATCCTTGGCGATCAACACCCGCACCCAAGTAGCGTCCTGCACCCGTTGCGGTTCGATGTATGGCACATTATGGTGACCGAATTGCTGTGTGGTGTGCTCACCAAACACGTGCGCCACGCTAGCAAGAGGCAACTCTGGGTAGCGCTCAAAGATCGTGTCCAGAGCACGCCCAATTTCGTTCGGATCTGGTGTGTTGGGTACCTGCAGCACCATCATTGGGACAACTGCGCGGGCTTCCTCTTGTTGCTTGATATATTCGTGCCACGCGATGGTGGATTCTTTCAGCTTGTCAGTAGCACGTCGTACCAGCACTGTATCGAAATCACCGGTTTCGTTTGGGATGTCTAGCAAAATGGTGTCTTTAATGAGGCCGGATTCCTGCACCTTCACCGCATCCACAACGACATTCGGCAGTTTGATGTGCTTACCCGCAAACTCGATGGCCTTGTTGAAACGCTCCACTGTTGCCGAAATCCCCCACACCACCGGGATTCCTGGCACACTGCCAAAGCCATTGATCAGGCGTTGCACGATAGTGCCTTTTTCTTTGACCGTGGAATTGCCCATGCCGCGATGAGCCTCGTCCAGCACCAGATACAAAGTCAGCTCAGGGTCTTCAATGGTGTTCTGGATCGTGTCCCAGATGGTGTAAGCACGCAGATCTGGCCTAGTTTCTAGAAACAGAGATCCAGCCTTGGCTTCCAGTTCTTCCTGGTCGTGCCCCCGCACCAGCAAGCTGTTTTTGCCCAACTTTTGCGTGTTGAGAAAATAAATTTTCCCGGCCTCAAACCGTGGACGGTTAAAGGTGTTTTCCACCACAACCAGATCGGTGTGGTTGATGCGGTCGCTGGCTTCCATCAAGCGGAAACGCGTTTGCTCATTCAGTGACGGATCATCGCTGAACCAGATCACCACCGCGCCAGGATCAGCGTCGAATTCAAATTCATCGTCACCGTGAAACAGCGCCTCGAAAGCTGCTGCAGCCATCACCGTCTTACCCGCGCCCGTGACAGCGGTTAGAGAGAACGCACTCTTGCGCGATTTACGGCGCCAGTCATCCTGTGCATCTTTGAGGTTGTTCAATGCATCGCGCACGGCATCACGTTGGTAGTCCTTAAGGGTGAACTTCATCTTTATTCCCCGTTCGCAAAGCTGAAATTGGATAAATAGGACTCATACAGACGCACTGGCTCGACGCCATCCGGAAGACGCTTGGAAATCGCCTGAAAACGCCGGTCGTCGTCGGTGACGATGTAAGCAATGCGCAAACCGTTGGCGGCGCTGACTGCATGAATGAACGGCGTGACCTGATCCACCTCAGTCAACAGCCCATAAGTGCCGGCCACCGCCCAACCCTCAAGAGGTAATTTATCGATGCGGTGTCCCTGCGCACCTGCACGTAACCAAAGCAAAGGTGCGATGCGTTCATAGGCTAGGTTGTGATTAACAGCATTCTTGGCCTCGTAAGTCAGAGTGAAGAACTCAGCGTTTTCCTCGAAGCCATCTGCCATCGGAAATTCATCGGTGAATTTGTAATCGCCCTTGATCGGCTCCCCGGCAGGAGTCTTGCCAGTAATGGCAGCGGCCACACGCGGCTTGGTGATGTAGTCGCAGATACCGTGCTTTTCCCATTCAGCATCGCCAGGGCGCAACCCCTGCTCACGCAGTGCTTTCTGCTCGTCTGCCGCTACTTCGTTGTTGGTGACAGAGATGCACTGGCGACGACCGCCGTCTTGGCGGTTCAGCCGCATCACGGCATGGGCCGTGGTGCCTGATCCGGAGAAGAAGTCGAGGATGATGGCGTTAGGCTTTTGAGCGACAAAGAAGCGAAGGGCGTCCTCAACTGCGTATAGTGACTTTGGATACGGAAATTTTCTGCGAGGAAGAATGCGACCAAGCAACTTGGTGCCTTGACTAGTGGCATTATGCGAGCGGATATTCCAAGTTGACTTGCCAACATAGGTTCGGGTTTGTTCAACCACTCTGTTGATTTGACCATTATCGATAGTCAGAAATCCATTGGCAATGGCCTCTACTGTGCCCTCTCTAAGGTAAGTGATACTGTGGCGACCAAGTTTCTTGTTGAATCTGCCACTTCTCATGTAACCAGAGCTCAAGAGTTGCTTAGCATTTTCATGACTTGCTTGCCATACAGCTTCACCTCCCGCCTCATTAACTGGCCAAGCAGCATAAGTGCCCTCAGGAGTTTTGACGTTCTCCTTGCTTTCACCTTTTGGCAATGGCTGACCAATCGATTTAATCACTCCGTCTTTTGATACAAATATCGGATAGAAACACCCTGGAGAGTGGCTTCGGCTAGAGTTACTTCCCGCGCGCATGAATGAAAACCAATATGTTGTTTTATCAGCTTCTAAGCTCTCATCTGCTTTGTCTTTATCTGCCAAGGCTCCGTCATTATCCACTTGCATAGAATCACCCACTTGCAGAGTTTGGATGGGTGTCTGAGCTGGTACTGACTGTCCGAAATTGACAATGAAAATGTACTCGTCGACGCGTGCGAACTGACCGGCCCGTGCTACACCAAAAGGATTGATTACCGAAGAAACCATTTGAATCTTTGCTTCGGAAAAAATCTGCTCCAGCAACAACCCCAACCGCAGATACTCCTTTTCATCAATGGTGACAATCAACACCGAATCCGCAGGATTCAATAATTCTTTCGCCACCACCAAACGCCGCTCCATCATTGCAAGCCATTTGCTATGGCGATACAGATCGTCATCCTCGACATAATCGTTGTTGTATTTCCAGTCCTTCGCGCCAGAGTTATAGGGCGGGTCAATGTAGATAGCGTCCACCTTGCCGCGATGCGTGTAGGTCAGCGCCTTCAGCACGTGGTAGTTCTCGCCGTTGATGACTGTGTGAAAGGGCTTATCGCCGCCGCGCGTGACTTTGCCGGTACTAACCAGGCCCGGATAAATTGTGTCGCGGAACTCGGCCACTACGATCAGATCGGCCAGCAACACCGATTGTGTTTCAGGCTCTGCTGTATCCAGTAGTTCCAAATCCGCTATTTGCCTGGCCTTGTGAATGGCCTTGACCTGCCACAGACGCTGATCGCTCTTTTTGACTGAGCCACGCTCAGGCAGCATGCGCACCTTGTCGCCCTTGCGGACGGGGCGCAGCGGCAGTTCCACCGCCTCCGGACTGTGACGTTCAAAGTTCAGACCAAACGGCAGCCGAGAGGAGAGCAACTTGAACTCACGCTCGAGATCGTTGCCCAGCAGTGAGTCTTTGGCCTTGGCCTTGGCGAGTAGGTCAGTGAGTCGAGACACGGCCTCTCCTTGTTTGTCGTGATGTGCAGTACATGGCAATAAAAAGCGGCATCAGCTTTTACCTTGTTTATGTGGGTTCCCGATACTCACGGCAATCCAGTTGTCTAGTTCAGCACGGCGGAAGCGCCAACTGCCGCCAAGCTTGAAGGCCGGGATGTTCCCCTCCTGCGCCAGTCGATAAACCGTTCGCTTGCCTGCTTTAAGGTATGAGGCAACTTCTTCGAGGGTGAGAATTTCGCCTTCAGAGTCTGCCATGGCGGTGCCTATATCAAGGATGGGTTCAGATTGCAAAATTTAGCCAAATTTACCATAAAATATCAATCAGCATCAAAAATTGACGCTGGTCGATATCCACACTCTGGATCACCTGGTGGTGGGGACGGAGGGCATGGTGTCACTGGCAGAACAGGGCTCTTGGTCGCGGTAGGAATAGCGGTTACCCGGCAATGGTGAGGTGATGGGTTTCAGCCACAACGTGGAATTGAGCGCTCTATTTCAAAGCACACCGAATCGACGAATTTTGGACGGGGAATTTTTTTCCACACGAGGAACTGATACAACAGAGACCATCATCTCTAGCAAGGATCGGTTACCTTCTGGAAAGGTAGGAGTTGCCACCCTCCCCCACGACAGCTACTCACTACGGGCCATTCCAGCCCAGATGGGCACTCTTCTGCAGAAGTTCTGATGTTAGGCATACAGTTAGGTATATTAAAATTTTCTGAATTGGTCATTTTTATTTTAAATCAAATAATTAACAACTCAGTTCAACATCCCCCAGCCCACCAAACGTTTGGAAAAGGCCACTTCGCAGGAAGTGGCCTTTTTTTGTGGATTGCGTTCATGCCTGAGCCGGCTCTGGTGGCCTGTCCGGGGCGCTGTGGCGGGCGAGATGGCCCTGATGCCGCCCTCTGCCGGGGCAGAGGGCGCGCCTCGCGAGGGAGACTAGTCGCCCGATGTCAGGACCAGCCGGCGCCAGGGGCCCGTTATCTCGCAGTGGCCGGTCTCGTCCGTGTTTTGCCAGCCCAGGCGGTGATAGAACGCCAGCGCCGTGGTGTTGCGGGTGGCCACCTTGAGGGATGCCGGGGGCTTGTGTCCGGCCAGCCCGGCGGCCAGCAAGGCCCGCCCCATTCCCTGCCCATGCCAGTCGGCCACCACATAGAGGTGATGCACGAAACTGTCTTGACCCCAGATGGAGACGAATCCGCAGGGGGTACCGCCCTTCTCCGCTACCCAGATCTGCTCCCCCCGGGTCTGCTCGGCAAAATCCTCCAGCCTAAACAGGGAGGGCTCGACCCAATGGAA
>RCUL01000584.1_pt1 | contig 16907 bp, 16 predicted proteins | sample 2167521 | NCBI WGS metagenome assembly RCUL01 (sample SAMN09932745, study PRJNA488358) | compost metagenome | feature: garden; material: soil; isolation source: compost soil in acetic acid-enriched culture | place: Germany: Experimental Botanical Garden Goettingen | collected 2016-01-27
GCCGGCAACATGCTCAAGCCGGCCCTGGCCCGTGGCGAGCTGCACTGCGTCGGCGCAACCACCCTGGACGAATACCGCCAGTACATCGAAAAGGACGCCGCGCTGGAGCGCCGCTTCCAGAAGGTGCTGGTGGACGAGCCGAGCGAGGAGGACACCATCGCCATCCTGCGCGGCCTGAAGGAACGCTATGAAGTGCACCACGGCGTGACCATCACCGACGGCGCCATCATCGCCGCCGCCAAGCTGTCGCACCGCTACATCACCGATCGCCAGCTGCCGGACAAGGCCATCGACCTGATCGACGAAGCCGCCAGCCGCATCCGCATGGAGATCGACTCCAAGCCCGAGGCCCTGGACCGCCTGGATCGTCGCCTGATCCAGTTGAAGATCGAGCGCGAGGCGCTGAAGAAGGAAGAGGACGAGGCCACCAGGAAGCGTCTGGCCAAGCTGGAGGAGGACATCCTCAAGCTGGAGCGCGAATACGCCGACCTGGAAGAGATCTGGAAATCCGAAAAGGCCGAGGTGCAAGGCTCGGCGCAGATCCAGCAGAAGATCGAACAGGCCCGGCAGGACATGGAGGCCGCGCGGCGCAAGGGCGACCTGCAGCGCATGGCCGAGCTGCAGTACGGCGTGATCCCGGACCTGGAGCGCAGCCTGCAGATGGTCGACCAGCACGGCAAGACCGAGAACCAGCTGCTGCGCAACAAGGTCACCGACGAAGAGATCGCCGAAGTGGTCTCCAAGTGGACCGGCATTCCGGTGGCGAAAATGCTCGAAGGCGAACGCGAGAAGCTGCTGCGCATGGAGGATGACCTGCACAAGCGGGTGATCGGCCAGCACGAGGCCGTGGTTGCCGTCGCCAACGCCGTGCGCCGCTCCCGCGCCGGCCTGGCCGACCCGAACCGGCCCAGTGGTTCCTTCCTCTTTCTCGGCCCGACCGGGGTCGGCAAGACCGAACTGTGCAAGGCGCTGGCCGAGTTCCTCTTCGACACCGAGGAGGCGCTGGTGCGCATCGACATGTCCGAGTTCATGGAAAAGCACTCCGTGGCCCGCCTGATCGGTGCGCCGCCGGGCTATGTCGGCTACGAGGAAGGTGGCTATCTGACCGAGGCGGTGCGCCGCAAACCCTACTCCGTGGTGCTGATGGACGAAGTGGAGAAAGCCCACCCGGATGTCTTCAACGTGCTGCTCCAGGTGCTGGAGGATGGTCGCCTGACCGACAGCCACGGCCGCACGGTGGACTTCCGCAACACGGTAGTGGTGATGACCTCCAACCTGGGCTCCTCGCAGATCCAGGAACTGGTCGGCGACCTCGAAGCGCAACGCGCGGCGGTTATGGACGCGGTGAGCGCGCACTTCCGCCCCGAGTTCATCAACCGGATCGACGAAGTGGTGGTGTTCGAACCGCTGGGTCGCGAGCAGATCGGCGGCATCGCCGAAATCCAGCTGCAACGCCTGCGCAAGCGCCTGGCCGAGCGCGAGCTGAGCCTGGAGCTGAGCCCGGAGGCCCTGGACAAGCTGGTCGCAGTGGGTTACGACCCGGTCTATGGCGCCCGTCCGCTGAAGCGAGCGATCCAGCGCTGGATCGAGAACCCGCTGGCCCAGCAGATACTCGCGGGCCGCTTCGGCCCTGGTGCCACCATCGCCGCCAAGGTGGAGGGCGAGGAGATCGTCTTCAACTGATCTCCGGCCCAAGACAAAGCCCCGCGTTGCGGGGCTTTTTCGTACTCGAAGGTATCGCGCGTGGTGGGCCGGTAATGCGTTGTCCACCCTTGTAGGGTGAAAATCCGCGTGGCGGATTTCCACCGCAGCAGGTCAATTCCCGTCGGTAGCCCGGATGAAATCCGGGGAATGTCCAACAGCCGCTCCCGGATTTCATCCAGGCTACGATCTTCCAGCCTGCTCCACTGCCCGACCTCGAGGGTGGATCGCTGAGGCGTGATCCGCCCTACGGCACGCGGATGAACTCCAGCAGGGTTTCCAGCAAGGCTGCCTGGTCGTCGGCCAGGTCGATGATATGAAAGCCCGCCCAGCAGTTCCGCTCGTCCTCGCCGGCTCGAGTCCAGAGGCAATCGGCGCCCAGCCGGACCTCTTCTATGCCGTCGACCCAGGTCAGCGGCACCAGCCGGCATTCCCAGACCGAGTCCACCGCCAGGGGCATTTCGCTGAGCAGCATGAAGCCGTCCATCGACAGGTCGACGATGCGGCCCAGGCGCTGCTCCGAGTGGACGTCGAATACTTCCAGTTGCAGCCCTGCGGCGTGGCGATTCTGCTGGCGACGTTCTTCCATGGTGGCTCCTCGGCGGGCTCAGGTGGTGCGTCCGGTAAATCGCTGCAGGACCCGGTAGATGGCACCAAGGGCGCGATCGACCAGGGGGGCACTGCGTTCCGGCGGGACCAGTCGTGCCAGTCCTTGCTCCATGTCCAGGGCCAGCTGGGTGATGGGCATGATCGCCACGCGCTGGCCGCTGTGGTCGACGAACATGTAATTGCGGGTGGTCGGGCTGTACCAGGACAGCTTGAGAATCCGGACATCCGGGCCGTCGATGAATTCGAACCAGGTACCGAATTCCAGCTGGGCGAGCTCTCTGATCAGTGCCTGGGCGCGGTTGGACAGGCTGACCGGCCGCGGGGTGCTGGCCAGTTCGGCATCGTCGCCGAGCATCTCGCCGAGCTTGCTTTCCGGCAGCGGGCTATCGATGCGCGCAGCGACCTGGGGTTGCTGCGACTGCACCGCGTGCTGGCAGGCCACCAGGTCCTGGAGAAGGCGACGGATGCCGTCTTCGTGGTAGCCGCCCAGCAGTTCCAGGCCCTTGCGCAGGTCTTCCAGCATGGGGATGCGCAACTGTTGCAGGCGCGCCCGACCCTGGCCGTCCTGGGGCGTCCCGCTCCAGGCCAGCTGTTCGGCCACTTCCACCGAGCGCTGCCATTCGCTGCTGCGCTCGCCATGGCGGAGCAGCACGAAGACCAGCACATCGGTCCAGGTGAGTTCGAGGAAATGCTGGATGATCCCCGGCAGCTCACGGTCCACCAGGACCCGGGCGATCGCGTCCACGGCCTGCTGGCGGGCGCCAAGCAGCTTGTCGCGGCCCTTGGCGGCCTCAACGGCGCGTTGCTCGCGCAGTTCCACCTTGTGCCGCAGGGTGCCGACGTATTCGTTGAACTCGTCCAGCAGGCTGTCGAACAGCAGCAGGTCGCCGCTGAAGCCGTGGACGACACGCTCCACCACCCAGTGCATTTTCGCCAGCAGGCCGCGCTCCTCGCCTTCGCCGGCATAGAGGACACCGGCCTGGGCCATGCTGTTGAGCAGGCGGCGGGCCGGGTGGTGGTGCTGGGTGAACAGCGCCTTGTCCTGCAGGGCGACCTTCAGGTACGGCGTGTGCAGGTGGGAGAGGGCGGTCTTGTAGACGTCGGCGAGGTTGTCGTCGTCGAGGATGAAGTCGAAGAGCATGCCCACCAGGTCGATCACGTCGGCTTCGTAATCGGACAGCTTCTGCTGGCCGGGCAGGCTGCTGTGGCTTTCCAGTTGCTGTTGCAGGTCCGCCTTCAGGCCTTCGACCCGCTGCGGCTGGCGCAGCTTGCTGGCGAGGTCCTGGGCGGACTGCTGTTGCAGTCGATTCAGGGCTTCAAGCAGTTCGGCCGCGCTGTAGGTACGGGTGGCGCCGCGCGGGGCAAAACTGGAAATGCTTGGCGTACCGCCCGGCAGGGGGGCATCACCGTGGTGCTGGCGGCGTTCGCCGAGCAGGGCGGCCAGGCCGCTGAACAGTTGCCCGGGGTCGCTGGGCGCCGTACCGGAAAGGTTCGGCGGCGCGACAGGGGGAGCACCAGTCCCCGGCTCTGCCTGCTGGGGGGCGCCGGCTTGTCCCGGCGCGTTGGACTGTGGGTGGGGCACGCTGGTGGAGCGCTGCACGCTGTATTTCAGGTTGGGCAGGACTCCGGCCTGGATCAGCCGCTGGTTGAGCGCTTCGTAGACATTGTCCAGGCCATGCATCACATGCTGGTCGAAGAGCATGTAGAGGATGGTCTTGATCCGCAGCGGGAAAGGGCAGGGCTGCAGCGCTTCGCGGAAGGCCAGTGCCACCGCCTGCGGGCCGAAGGGGTTGTCGTCGTCGCCCAGCTTGCGTCCGCCGTTGAGCACCGCCAGGCGCTGGTCGAGGGCGAACAGCGGCTGGGCGCAGCGGGCCTTGACCCGGCTGACCATGTTGGTGACCAGCAGGCTCTCCTCGTACTCCTCGTTTTCCATCAGCTGGAGGTGGTCGGCGTCCAGCTCGCTGGTCGTGAGTTCAGGCTTCAGCTTGCCGCTGAGGAAATCCTCGAAGCGCTTGGCGATGTGCTGGTGATAGGTGCGTTCTATCTGTGGGCGCTGCTTGCGGATGTCCCGCATGCTGTCGAAGAAGAGGGTCTGTACCTGGTTGTTCTCGGCCTTCTCGGCGCATTCGAAGAGGGTGTCGTCGACCTGGCCGAACACCCCGGTGAGATGCTCCGCCAGGCGGTTCATCACCAGCTTCCGGCAGCTTTGCACCAGTTCGCCGAAGCGCGGCTGTATGCCGCGGCTGGCCAGGGTCGTCACGGGGCCGGGAGGGGGTGGGGGTCGATCCTGATTACTCATAGCCGTCCTGTAGGGAGACAGGTCGCGACCACGACCTGTAACGATCTCGCCACGGCTCAGGTATAGCACTCGGGCCGCTATCTGCAAATCATTGGCAGAATTCGTTTTTTCAGGGGTTGACAGCGGGTTCGCGATACGTAAAATGGCGCGCCTCAGCAACGCGATCCCAACTGAAAGCGCTGCTGAGTTGGAAGACCGAAGTTCCGCGATAGCTCAGTCGGTAGAGCAAATGACTGTTAATCATTGGGTCCCTGGTTCGAGTCCAGGTCGCGGAGCCAATTTCCAGACGGGGTATAGCGCAGTCCGGTAGCGCGCCTGCTTTGGGAGCAGGATGTCGGGAGTTCGAATCTCTCTACCCCGACCACTTTTGGGTCGTTAGCTCAGTCGGTAGAGCAGTTGGCTTTTAACCAATTGGTCGTAGGTTCGAATCCTACACGACCCACCATACAAGACCTCTCGGGAGGTCCGAAGAAGCGGTAAGGCGAAAGCCTTACCGCTTTTTTGTTTGCCCCGGAAAAGTCCGGAGATACCGGTGTAGGAGCGAGAGGGACGCCGAGTCCTTGCTCGCGAACAGCGCCGCACGGGGCAATTCGCGAGCAAGGACTCGGCGTCCCCCTCGCTCCTACAAGTAAGGGTTCGGGTTCGCCTCAGTGCAGCTTCAGGCGGGGGTCCGTGCTGCGGCCGATGCGGTCGCTGAGCATCAGCAGGAAGGTCCGGAAACTGCCGTAAAGCGCCATCTGGTGCATGCGGTAGAGCGAGATGTAGAACATCCGCGCCAGCCAGCCTTCCAGCTTCACGCTGCCCATCAGGTTACCCATGAGGTTGCCAACCGCGCTGAAGCTCGACAGGGAAATCAGCGAACCGTAGTCCTTGTACTGGTACTCGGGCAGTGGTTGGCCCGAGAGGCGCAGCTTGAACGATCTGACCAGCAGCGACGCCTGCTGGTGGGCGGCCTGTGCCCGCGGCGGCACGTTGCGTTCGCTGCCGTCGCCGAGCGGGCAGGCAGCGCAGTCGCCGAAGGCGAAAATGTCGTCATCGCGGGTGGTCTGCAGGGTCGGGCGCACCACCAACTGGTTGATGCGGTTGCTTTCCAGGCCATCCAGGTCCTTGAGGAAGATCGGCGCGCGAATGCCGGCGGCCCAGACCTTGAGGCTGGCGGGAATGCTCTCGCCCTGGGCGGTTTTCAGGCCGTCGGCGGTCACTTCCTGCACTGCGGCCCCGGTCATCACGGTGACGCCAAGCTTCTCCAGGGTGCGATGCACCGGGGCACTGATGCGTTCCGGCAGGGCGGGCAGCACGCGTGGGCCGGCCTCGATCAGGGTGATGCGCATGTTCTCCGGCTGGATGCTGTCCAGTCCGTAGGCGGCCAGTTCATGGGCGGCGTGGTGCAGTTCGGCGGCCAGCTCCACGCCGGTGGCGCCGGCGCCGACTATGGCGACGCTGATCTGGTCGTTGGCGTCCTGCTGGGCGTGAGCGCGCAGGTAGTGGCTGAGCAACTGGCGATGGAAGCGCTCCGCCTGCTCGCGGGTGTCGAGGAAGATGCAGTGCTGGGCCGCGCCCTCGGTGCCGAAATCATTGGTGGTGCTGCCGACCGCCAGGACCAGGCTGTCGTAGGCCAGCTCGCGCGCGGGCACGAGTTCGCGCCCGTCCTCGTCATGGGTGGCGGCCAGCTGGATGACCTTGCGCGTGCGGTCCAGCCCGCTCATGCGGCCAAGCTGGAACTCGAAGTGGTTCCACTTGGCCTGGGCGACGTAGTTCAGCTCGTTCTCCGTGGAGTTGAGCGAACCGGCCGCCACTTCATGCAGCAGGGGTTTCCATATATGGGTTAGGTTGGCGTCGGCCAGGACGATCTTGGCCAGGCCTTTCTTACCGAGGGTCCTACCCAGACGGGTAGCGAGCTCCAGGCCGCCGGCGCCGCCGCCGACGATCACGATGCGATGGGACATGGGGATTTCTCACAAGGCTATAGGAATTCTTTGTCGCCGAGGGCGAGCGCAGGAGGCAGCTCATAGCACCAGTCGGCTCAGGAGGCGGCTGAGGAGGCCCAGGACGATGACCACGGCCAGCGTTATCCACAGCAGGCGCCAGGGGCGGAACGGCTGGCGTTCGACCTGGTGCTGCGGGAGGTTCAGGTACTGGTCGACCTTCTGCTGGTCTTCGGGAGTCAGGCGGCTGGGCATGGAGGCCTCGACTTTGCTTTGACGGGCATTCTAGCTGGCGAATTCACAAGGGCTCAACGCGCAGGCGTGGTTATTTGCGCGGCGCGTGGCCGCAGTCAGAGGCCCATCCCCACATCGAACATGATGGTGCGGCCCAGGTTGCTGCGCAGGAAATCGGGCGCGTCGGCATGGGCGAACAGCACGCGGGCGAAGTTCGGCCCCACCAGCGACAGCGAGCGCCAGCCCTGGCGCAGGTATTCAGTGGGGGGCGGAAAAGGGCTGTTGAAATCCGGTGTGGCGCGCTTGAGGTTGACGAAGGCGAGCAGGTCCATCTCACCCAGGTCCAGGCCGCGCTCCGCATAGTTGTGCGCTTTCTTGCGCAGGGTCGGCGCCAGGCGTGCCTGGAGTTCGGCGGCGGGGATGCGCTTTGGGCGGCTTTCGCGGCGCACCAGTTGCGCGAGGGAGAAAGCGCTGCGGCGCCGTTCCAGCTCGGCGCGCCATTCCTCGTTCAGGCGGCGGCCTTCGTCGAGGACGAAAAAGACTTCGAAATTGGCCTCGCGAAACTGCACATCCGGCGGTTCCTGTCCGGTGCTGAAATCCTCCAGCCGATAGGGCAGGTTGAGCGCCTGCAGCAGTCGCTGGCAGACCCAGCGCTCGCGTTCCCACTTGCGCGCATTCGACAGGAAGTCGTTGGCTTGCTCGGCCTGCCGCGTCAGCAGGCGCAGGTAGTCGGACTCGTTCATGTTCCGCAGCTTAGCCCCACGGCCAGGGCTCTGGGTACCCCCTGAAGCGCCAGCGGAGAGCCGTCGCGACAAATGCGCGCAGGTTGACGTACCGTCCGGCGGTGTAAACTTCAAGTGCCCTGCACGGAGCCCGCCATGCGCATTCGACCCATCACTCCAGCCGATCACGCCCCCCTGTTCGATCTCTGGCGTCGCACGCCGGGCATCCGCCTGCGTGCGGAGGACGAACTGGAACCCTTCTGCGCTTACCTGCAACGCAATCCCGACCTCTGCCTGCTGCTCGAGGACGACGCCGGACGCGTGGCCGGCTGCCTGCTGGTGGGGCATGACGGACGTCGCGGCTACCTGCAGCACCTGATAGTCGCCCAACCCTTCCGTGGCAAGGGCTGGGCCCGCGCGCTGCTGCAGGAGGCGCTGCGCCGCCTGGCCCAGTTGGGCATTCGCAAGTCCCACGTCTTCGTCCTCGAGGATGCGCCGGAAGCCCTGGCTTTCTGGCAGATGCAGCGGGGCTGGTCGGAGCGTGAGGATATTCGGGTCTACTCGACCACTGGAGACTGAATCGATGCGAATCTGCCTGGGGCTGATTTTGAGCCTGCTGGCCAGCGTCAGCCAGGCGCTGGAAGTCGGTGAGCGCCTGGCGCCCTGGACGCTGCTGGACCAGTACGAGCAACCCTACAGCCTGGATGATGGGCTGCAGCTCTTGCTGGTGGCGCGCGACATGGACGGCAGCAAGCTGGTCAAGGCGGCGCTGGAAGGCCAGCCCAAGGGCTATCTGGAAGCCCGCCATGCGGTGTTCGTGGCCGATATCAGCCGCATGCCGGCGCTGGTGTCGTCGCTCTTCGCCGTACCCGCCATGCGCGACTACAACTATCGTGTCCTGCTGGACCGGGAGTCCCGCGTCGCCAGCCGCTATCCGGGCGATGAATCGCGCGTGCTCTGGCTGCGCCTGGAGCAGGGCAGGCTCCTCGAGCAGCGGGAGTTCGGCGATGCCGCAGCATTGCGCGCTGCCCTGGAGTCGCTTGCGCCGTGATCGCCGCTGAGCTCCTGTCTGCAGAATCGCTGGGCCTGGGGTGGGCGATCTATCTGCCCGTGCTGGCCTGGGCCGCGTGGCGTGTGCCCTGGGTCGAACTGTTCAGCGATTTCCGCCGCCAGCACCTGCTGTTCGGCACCGTGCTGGCGCTCTTCCTGCTCTGGCTGATGCGGCGCGACTTCGAGTCGGGCCTGTCCTACCACTTCATCGGCATGACGGCCGTGACCTTGCTGCTGGACTGGCCCCTGGCGGTATTGGGCGGCCTCGCCGCGCAACTCGGCCTGCTCGCCCTGGGCAAGCAGGACCTGGTGGCCCTCGGCATCAACGGCGCCTTGCTGGTGCTGCTACCGGTGCTGGTCACCGAGCTTTGCGCCAAGTGGGTGGAGCACTACCAGCCGCGCAACCTGTTCGTGTACATCTTCTGCTGCGGCTTCTTCCCGGCGGCGTTGACCGCGCTGCTGTGCGTCCTCATCGGCCTGGGGCTTTTGTGGGTCGATGGCGTGTTCCCCATGCCGCCCTGGCTGGAGGATTTCATCGGCTATCTCTGGCTGGTGATGTTTCCCGAGGCCTTCATCAATGGTACCGCCGTGACTGCCCTGGTGGTGTTCTGCCCGGATTGGCTGGAAACCTTCAACCGCACCCGTTACCTCCAGGCGCCCTGGAAGGATGACGAGTCCCGCTGATGGCGCTTTATTCATCGGCTCCATGCCGGACTGGCGTTTGATCTGGGTCAAGCGTCGGCTGACATGGATCGCTAATGTGCAGGCGGGCCGACCTTGACGGTGGAAATCCGCCAAGCGGATTTTCACCCTACGCAGAACGGCACTCATGGTGGGCCGATCCACCATGGGCGTCGGGTCGAGACACACACATCCAAGGGACAGATCGATGGGCATCCATGAGTGGGCGAGGTCGGCTCTGCAGCAGAGCCTGAGCGAGGCGAAGCAGAACGGACTGGCCGAAGACCTGGTCCTGCGCGCTCTACTGAGCGCGGTGGTCGAGCGCAGCGCGGGGCTGCGCTCGGCGGAGGATCTGGCCCAGGAACTGGTCTTCCTGGCGAACAATCTGGACCCGGAGCAGGATTACAGCTTCATGCGACCCTGAACCCAGGGTTCAATGCTCACGGGTTGGCAGGCTGCCGGAGAAGATCTCGTCTTCCAGGTTGTCGCCGGGGATCGCATGTTCCTCGGCCGCCCAGGCGCCCAGGTCGATCAGCTTGCAACGTTCGGAACAGAAGGGGCGGGAGGGGCTTTGCGGGCCCCATTCCACCGGAGCGCCGCAGGTAGGGCACTCCACAGTGACGGGTTGACTCATGGCTGGCCTCCTCGCAGGGTCAGGTAGAAGTTGTGCAGGCGCTCCACTTCGGTCCGCAACCAGCCAAGGTCGCGGTCGTTGAGCAGCACGTCGTGGGCATGCTTGAGGCGATGCTCACGGCTGGCCTGTACCTTCAATATGGCTTGGACCTGCTCTTCGGGCACATTGTCCCGCTGCATGGTGCGTTGTATCTGCACGGTCTCCGGTGCGTCCACCAGCAACACGCGCTGGGTCAGGCGGTACTGGCCGGACTCGATCAGCAGGGGCGATACCAGGATGGCGTAAGGGGATTCGGCGCGCGCCAGGTACTGGCTGATCTCCTGGCCGATCAGGGGGTGCAGCAGGCTTTCCAGCCAGCGGCGCTCCTCCGCGTCCTCGAAAATGCGCTGGCGCAGTACCGCGCGGTCCAGCTGGCCGTCAGCCTGCAGTACCTCGCTGCCGAAATGCTCGGCGATCTTTGCCAGGGCCGGGCGGCCGGGCTCCACCACCCAGCGCGCAGCCTGGTCGGCATCCACCAGATGCACGCCAAGCTCGCTGAAATGGGCGGCGACGGCACTCTTGCCGCTGCCGATGCCGCCCGTAAGTCCAAGAATCCAGGGTTTGTTCATTTGAAACCAGCGAACTGCAGATAGGTCGCGGTTATTTGATCACCCCAGAGCAGCGCAATCCAGCCGGCGATGGCCAGATAGGGACCGAAGGGTATCGGCGTCGCGCTGTCCTGATTGCGCAGGCGCAGCATGATCAGGCCCAGCACGGCACCCACCAGGGACGACAGCAGGATGGTCAGCGGCAGTACCTGCCAGCCGCCCCAGGCGCCCAGCATCGCCAGCAACTTGAAGTCGCCGTGGCCCATGCCTTCCTTGCCGGTCACCAGTTTGAAAACCCAGTACACCGACCACAGGCTCAGATAGCCGGCCACCGCGCCCCAGAGCGCATGATCCAGGCTGGCGAACAGACCCTCGCTATTGAGGATCAGGCCCAGCCAGAGCAGCGGCAGCACCAGTGCGTCCGGCAGCAACTGGTGGTCGACGTCGATCATGCTCATCGCCAGCAAACCCCAGGTCAGCACCAGGAATGCGCCGGCCTGCCAGGTGAAACCGAAGTGCCAGGCCACATAGGCCGAGAGCAGGCCGCAGGCCAGTTCCACAAGGGGGTAGCGCTTGCTGATCGGTGCCTTGCACGCCGAGCATTTGCCGCCCAGCGCCAGGTAGCTGACGACGGGGACATTTTCCCAGGCGCGGATCTCATGGCTGCAGTGCGGGCAGCGGGAGTTCGGCAACACCAGGTTGAACACCGCCCCCTTGGGCTCGGCCGGCAGGCTCAACGCCTCCCGCGCCTGCTCTTGCCAGTCGCGGAACATCATCTTCGGCAGGCGGTGGATCACCACATTGAGGAAGCTGCCGATCAGCAGTCCCAGGAGGAACACGCACAAAACAAAGGCCAGCGCATGGCTGGCCAGAAAGTCGATCAACTGCATAATTTAGACGACAGCACCTAGCTGGAAGATTGGTAGATACATCGCGATGATCAGGCCACCGACCAGTACGCCGAGGACCGCCATGATCATGGGTTCCATCAGAGCCGTGAGGCCATCGACGGCGTTGTCCACTTCCGCTTCATAGAAGCTGGCGACCTTGTCGAGCATTTCGTCCAGCGCCCCTGATTCCTCGCCGATGGCGGTCATCTGCACGGCCATGGCGGGGAAGACGCCGGTAGTGCGCATGGAGAAGTTCAGTTGCATGCCGGTGGAGACGTCGGACTTGACCTTGAGGACTGCATTCTTAAAGACCACGTTGCCGCTGGCGCCGGCCACGGAATCCAGGGCATCTACAAGCGGAACACCGGCGGCGAAGGTAGTGGCAAGGGTACGGGCGAAGCGGGCGACGGCGGATTTGTAGAGGATGTCACCCACTACCGGCAGCTTCAAAACTGTATGGTCAGTCCAGTCGCGAAACTTTGGTGATGCTTTATGTGCGCGTTGCACTGCAAAACCAAGGGCGAAAAACCCCACTAATACAATGAACCACCATTCCTGGAGTGCCTCTGAAAGGCTGATTACCATCCGGGTGAAGGCGGGAAGCTCTGCCCCAAAGTTCGCAAAAACTGATTGGAACTGAGGAACTACCTTAATCAACAGAATCGCGGAAACGATGATAGCTACTACTATCACGGCAACGGGGTAGTTCATTGCCTTCTTGATCTTGGCTTTCAGTGCCTCTGTCTTTTCCTTGTAGGTGGCGATGCGATCCAGCAGGGTTTCCAGTGCGCCAGCCTGCTCACCGGAGTCAACCAGGTTGCAGTAAAGCTCGTCGAAATATTCGGGCTTCTTGCGCAGGGAGTTGGCCAGGCTGTTACCGGAAGAGACCTCTTGCTTCACTTCTTCTACCAGCTTGCGCATGGCAGGCTTTTCGAAGCCTTCGCCGATGATCTCGAAGGACTGCATCAGCGGCACGCCGGCTTTCATCATGGTCGCCATCTGCCGGGTGAAGAGGGCAATGTCCATCGGCTTGATCTTCTTGCCCGCACTCAGCAACGACGCAGATTTTTTGCGCACCTTGGTGGGATTGATGCCTTGCTTGCGAAGCTGCGCTTTCACCAGTGCGGGATTCTGGCCGGAGATTTCACCTTTGACCTTGGAGCCTTTCTTATCGGTGCCTTCCCAGGCGAAGGTACTTGTTTTCAGCGCTTTTTCCGCCATGGTTAATCCTTGGTCACGCGGTTGACTTCCTCGAGGCTGGTAATGCCGTTCATGGCTTTCACCAGGCCGGAGGTTCTCAGGTCATTGAAGCCATCGCGGCGCGCCTGCTGGGCGATCTGGATGGAGTTGCCTTCTTCCATAATAAGCTGCTGCATGGCTGGCGTGATTTTAACCACTTCATAAATACCCACTCGGCCCTTGTAGCCTTGGTTGCAATTGTCGCAGCCGACCGGGCCATAGAGCTTGAAGCTGCCAATCTTGGCCTCGGGGAAGCCTTCCTTGACCAGTGTTTCCCGCGGAACGTCCAGTTCTTTCTTGCAATGGCTACACAATTTGCGTGCCAGGCGCTGGGCGATGATCAGGTTGACCGAGGTGGCAATGTTGAAGGCTGGGACGCCCATGTTGCGCAGGCGGGTCAGGGTCTCCGCGGCGCTGTTGGTGTGCAGGGTCGACAGCACCAGGTGACCGGTCTGGGCGGCCTTGATAGCGATTTCGGCGGTTTCCAGGTCGCGAACCTCACCGACCATGATTACGTCCGGGTCTTGGCGCAGGAAGGCACGCAAGGCCTGGGCGAAGTCCATGCCCTGCTTGGGATTGACGTTGACCTGGTTGATGCCTTCGAGGTTGATCTCAACCGGGTCTTCGGCGGTGGAGATATTGATATCCACGGTGTTGAGGATATTCAGGCCAGTATAGAGCGATACCGTCTTGCCCGAACCGGTAGGGCCTGTCACCAGGATCATACCTTGCGGCTGCTTCAGGGCTGTCATGTATAGCTCTTTCTGCTCCTCCTCATAACCCAGTGCATCGATGCCCATCTGCGCGCTGGTGGGGTCGAGGATCCGCATCACGATCTTCTCACCCCAGAGGGTGGGGAGGGTATTGACGCGAAAGTCGATGGACTTGACCTTGGATATCTTCATCTTGATCCGGCCATCCTGGGGCTTACGGCGCTCCGAGATATCCAGTGCGGCCATCACTTTAAGGCGAGCCGCGATCCGGCTGGCCAACTGGATGGGCGGCTTGGCCACTTCATGCAGCATGCCATCGGTACGAAAGCGCACGCGGTAGGAGCGTTCGTAGGGCTCGAAGTGCAGGTCGGAGGAGCCGCCGCGGATGGCATCCAGCAGCATCTTATTGACGAAGCGAACTACAGGCGCATCGTCGGCATCTACGCCGCTCGGGCTGTCTTTCTTGTCGTCGTCGACCGCTTCAACGTCCACTCCATCCAGGTCAACGTCTCCAAGGTCCTCCATACCGCTGTTGGCGGAGTCGAAGAATTTCTCGATGGCATCGCCCAGCTTGTCGTCTTCGACCAGGATGGCCTCTGTGTTCAGGCCAGTGCTGAACTGGATATCGGTTACAGCTTGGTGGTTGGTGGGGTCGGAAATGCCCACGAACAACTTATTGCCCCGGCGCCAGAGAGGCAGGGCGCGATGCTGGCGCACCAGCTTTTCGCTCACTAGGTCCCTGGGCTGGGATTCCTTGTCGACGCTGGAAATGTCGAGAAAGGCTACGCCGAACTGCTCTGCTGCCATTTCCGCCAAATCGCGGCTTTTCAGCAACTTATTCTGCACCAGGTAGGTGATCAGCGGAATCTTGTTGCGCTGGGCCTGCGTATAGGCTTGGAGAGCGCTTCTTTCGTCGAGAAGGTTGGTAAGAACCAGTTGCTTGGCTAGGCCCGAAAGCGTGGGGGCGATCTCAGTCATGGCGCGAATCAGCGGGACCAATAAGGCTTCTTTTATAACGTAGTTAGTTCGGTCCTCCAAATGCTTGGTGGCTAAGTGACAAAAATTGACAGATTTTGCGTTCGGACGTCCGTTCGTGAATGAGGGGAGGCTGAAAGTTGAGGTGCTTGAGGTGGCATCGGATTTGCTTGGGGTGGGTAGGTCAGTTGGCCTATTACTCCATGGAGACGTTTTATGAAAGCTCAGAAAGGTTTTACTTTGATCGAACTGATGATCGTAGTAGCGATCATCGGTATTCTGGCTGCGATTGCCCTGCCTGCCTATCAGGATTACACGGTCAAAGCTCGCGTATCCGAGGTTCTTCTGGCTGCCAGCGCTTGCCGTACGAGTGTGGCGGAAACCTACCAGACGGCGACTACCGCTCCGACTGCGGGCGGGTGGGGATGCGAAACTGCAAATGACGCAGACCCGACTCAGTTCGTCGCGGACGTAGGTACTAGTGCCAACGGGGCAATTGTTGTAACTGTTCGTGATACCTTGGGTGGCACTATTGCTGCGGGTGATCGTCTTGTGCTTGAGCCCCTTAACCAAGGCGGCGGCGTTCTCACCAACGTTTCTATGGGGGTAGTAGTTAGTGGCTTCCGTTGCGGTTCGCCGGGCACTAACGGTATCCCTGAAAAGTATCTGCCGGGCTCCTGCCGCGAGAACGTGACTGATGTTGCTGCCGCGGATGTTGGTTACAACTAAGATATATTCTTGAGAAAAGGGGGGCGTTGCCCTCCTTTTTTTTTGGGGAGTGAAATTTGTTTTCATTTGATATCTTTGGCAGAGCATCCAAAGTATTTGCATTTTTATTGGCTTTCGTACCTTTTTGTGTTGGGTGGCGCCACTATCCAGCTCCCGATCTTATGGCGGAACTGATAGCGGTTCTCTTGCTCTCTATGTTGATTGTTTGCGGAGGAGATAGGCGGGATTGGTGGGGGAGCTTCTTTTGGGGGTTGTTTTTTGGGGGGTTGGTAAATGTAATTTTTGGTTTTGTTCAGGTTTTGCGAATGGATTATTATTTTCCATTTGTTATTCCTGCTGACTCTGCAACGCATTCATTTGGTGTCTATGGAAATATTGGGCAGCGCAATCTGTTTAGTGCGTATGTGCTCGTTGCTGGCGCGATAGGTGTGTGCCTATTAAGGCGCATTGGTGTTGGCTGGTTAGGTGTGATTGTTGTGTCATCGATATTCGCTCTTCTGCTCGCTGTTGCGGGGGGGCGATTGGTTCTGATCTATCTGGTCTTTCTATTGCTGCTGTGTTGGTTCGGGCGTTCGAGAAAGGGGTGGATTGATAAGGCTGCGCTGCTAGTGTTTTCGTATGCAGTGCTGGTATTTCAGTTTTTGCTTTCTGGTGTAAGTTTTGCTGGCCATTTTAGCGGCGCTTCTAGAGTTTCGTCGGGGTTTCAGAGTAGGTTGTCGGAGTGGTCAAAGGCAGTTGAGATAGGTGTTGATCATTGGCCATACGGGAGTGGGGTTGGGACTTATGCGTCACAAAGCTTTTTGTATCAGGTAGAGCTTTCCGGATTTCTGCCATGGTCGAGTGCGTTGTGGGATAATGCACATAATATATTTTTGATGTTGTTCGCGGAGCTTGGGGTTTTTGGGGTGTTGGTTTTTGTGGTATGGATGTGCTCTGTGGTTTTTTGTGTGTTGCGCTCTACGGAAAGTGAAAAGAATTTCTACTGTGCTGTCGTTGTTGGTGTTTTGTCGATTCATAGTTTTTTTGAGTATCCTCTTTGGAATTCTTGTTTTTTAATAATTTTCTTGATTTCTTTATTGCTTTCGATTGGGCCGGTTTTATTTAAAATAAAACAACCAATTATGCTGCTGGGGTGTGGTGGGATTTTATTTTCGATTCTCTCTATCGTGGATCTAAATAGGTTGCAGGTTGGTTTCAAGGGTGGGGGGGTGGTTGATGGTGTGCTGTGGGAAGGAAATCCAATCATGCACTTCTATCGTGGGGAGGCCTTGGTTGCAAGAGCGGGCTTTGGTGTTGAGGGGGCTGTTGAGCGCCTGTGCATGGTTGAGTCCATGGTTAGGCAGAGGCCTGCTGTCGAATTGCTTGATCGGTATATTGCTGAGTTGATTCTTTCTGATAGGTTGTTAGAGGCAAAGAAGGTCTATGCTTCGCGACTTAGAGTGTATCCAGTTGTTAGCCAGGGATGGTTGTTTATGGCGGTTGTTCGTGGTGATGAGTCGAAGTGGAGTGTGCTGGATAGCTGGCGGAAAGTTTTTGTTAAACATGGTGCGGAAGCTTTGGGGACCTATTATAAGCTGGAAAGGCTAGATGGGTGCTAAGCCCAGAATTTTTGATGGTTACATCATTCGCTCTAAATTTTTTGCGTGTTGGTGGCGATTGAGGGAAGGGGCTGCTTGTTCAATTGATCGGGATTTCGTGAAGTGCTAATCTTCGTCCCGCCGCCGGTGTAGCTCAGTCGGTAGAGCAGCTCATTCGTAATGAGAAGGTCGAGGGTTCGATTCCTTTCACCGGCACCATGATCCAAACAAAAAGCCCCGCAATTGCGGGGCTTTTTGTTTGCTCAAGAAATGCTCAGAGGCTGAGCCGCATCGACAGGTCGATGGCCTTGACGTCCTTGGTCAGGGTGCCGATGGAGATGT
>RCUL01000586.1_pt1 | contig 16884 bp, 16 predicted proteins | sample 2167521 | NCBI WGS metagenome assembly RCUL01 (sample SAMN09932745, study PRJNA488358) | compost metagenome | feature: garden; material: soil; isolation source: compost soil in acetic acid-enriched culture | place: Germany: Experimental Botanical Garden Goettingen | collected 2016-01-27
CGCGGCCGCCGAGCAGTTCGCTGACCGGCAGGCCGAGGCGCTTGCCCTGGGCGTCCAGCAGGGCGCTTTCCAGGCCGGACTTGGCGAAGGTGTTGCCCTTGGCGGCCTTGTCCAGGCGCAGCATGGCGGCGTTGATGTTGGCCGCGTCCTGGCCGATCAGCAGCGGCGCCAGGTGGCTGTCGATGTTCTGCTTGATGCTTTCCGGGCTCTCGTTGCCGTAGGCCAGGCCACCGATGGTGGTGGATTCGCCCAGGCCTTCGATGCCGTCGGAGCAGCGCAGGCGGATCACCACCAGGGTCTGGTTCTGCATGGTGTGCATGGCCAGCTTGTGCGGGCGGATGGTCGGCAGGTCGACGATGATCGTCTCGACGCTTTCGATCAGGACTTGGCTCACTTCAATACCCATCAGGTTCGTTTTCATCTGGTCCCGATAGTGGCCGCGACGAACGCCCGGGTCCAATATAGAGTTTGTCTAGCTCGATACCTGCAAGGTATCGTCCTGCCATAATCGCCACCGCCCTGGAGCCACCATGGAGCTTCGCCACCTGCGCTACTTCCAGGCGCTTGCCGAAACCCTCAATTTCACCCGTGCCGCGGAACGCCTGCACATCGCCCAACCCCCGCTGAGCCGGCAGATCCAGCAGCTCGAAGAGGAGCTGGGCGTGGCCCTGCTGGAGCGTGGGAGGCCCCTGCGCCTGACCGAGGCCGGACGCTTCTTCCATGAGCATTCCAGCACCCTCCTCGAGCAGCTGGGCAAGGTCTGTGACAATACCCGCCGCATTGGGTCGGGGGAAAAGGCCTGGCTCGGCATCGGCTTCGCCCCCTCCACCCTCTATGGCGTGCTGCCCGACCTGATCCGCCGCCTGCGCAGCGACGCCGGCCTGGAGCTGGGCCTGTCGGAGATGACCACCCTGCAGCAGGTGGACTCGCTCAAGGCCGGGCGCATCGACGTCGGCTTCGGCCGTATCCATATCAACGACCCGGCGATCCAGCAGCAGGTGCTGACTCTCGATCCACTGGTGGCCGCCCTGCCCGCCGGGCACCCGCTGTTGCCCGGCCCGGTGAGCCTTACCGACCTCGCCCAGGAGCCCTTCGTGCTCTACCCCGGCAACCCGCGGCCGAGCTATGCCGACCATGTGCTGTCGTTGTTCGCTGCCTACGGCCTGCAGATCGAGGTGGCGCAGTGGACCAACGAACTGCAGACCGCCATCGGCCTGGTGGCCGCCGGCATCGGCATCACCCTGGTGCCGGCCTCGGTGCAGGTGCTGCACCGCATCGACATCGGTTACGCGAGCCTGCAGGAAGCCCAGGCCACCTCGCCGATCATCATCAGCCGCCGGGTGGGCGACGCCTCGCCGGCGCTGACCCATTGCCTGGCACTGATCGAGGAGCTGGCCGAGGGGCGGGTGGGTTGAACGACAGACACCCTGTGGGGGCGAATTCATTCGCTAAGCAGACCGCAGGTCTGCCCTGCCAGGCCTCGGGGCAGCTGCGCTGCCCTTAGCGAATGAATTCGCCCCCACAACAGCCCTCCACTCCTACTGTCCCTGAACCGCCCCCACAGAAAAGCTGTCACCCAATCGAATAAAAAAGGCCCGCAAAGGAGTGGAACGGGCCGAGGTAAAGCGTGAAAAAGGTCGCTACTGCAGCGGCGAGAACTTCGCCGGCAGGTAGACGGTGGAATGCATTTCGCGCAGCTGCGGCCCGGAGTTCTCCGGCGGCCAGACGCCGTCCGCCACCGCCCGGGTGCGCACGTCGAGGCGCTGCTCCAGGGTCGCGTAGGGCCAGATGTGCAGGTAGCGCGGTGTGCGTCCGTCGGTGGCGTAGAAGGCCGCGTAGACCTGGGAGTAGCCCTCGCCAGTGCGCGGCCCGACGGCCTTCTTCCAGCCCTCCAGGGTCGGCGTCAGGCCGGACGGGATCAGGTTGTATTCGCGCAGTTCGTAGAAGGGCCCGTGGGCGCCCGGCGCCAGGGGTTCGAGGAAGGGGAAGAGGCTGTAGTTCTCCACCTTCATGTCGAGCATGAATTCCTCGATGCCGAAGGCGTCCCGCGCCAGCAGGAAACGCTCGCGCTCGGTCTGGCGTGCGTTCTCGTCGCTGAAGCCGCGCAGCACGGCGACCTGGTTCAGCGGGCCGATCTCCGAAGACCAGCAGCCCACCAGGGTGCAGCCTGGCGCCGCTTCGGCAAGGGTGGATTCCAGGCGCGCCAGGGCCGCCGCCGGGGTGCGTACGCGCAGGGTGAAGGTGATGAGTTCGTAGAGTCGCATCGGGATCTCGCAGCCAATGAGGGCCGGCCGCCATGGCCGGCCCCGGTCGGGTCAGAACTTGAAGGTGTAGGTGGTGATCAGGCGGTTCTCCTGGTAGTCCGCACCGGAGGCCGCGCCGTTGCCGTAGCGGGTCTTGACGTCGATGTTGCGCCATTCGAAGCCGACGCCCCTGAGCGGGCCGCTCTGCACCACGTAGCTGAGGTAGAGGTTGCGTTCGCTCTCGACGTTCTGGTCCAGGGCGTTGTTGCCCCGGTCGATGCCGGTGCCGCGCAGGTAGCGGGTCATCAGCTTCAGGCCGGGTACGCCATAGGCGGCGAAGTCGAGGTCGTAGCGCAGCTGCCAGGAGCTCTCGTTGGGCTTGACGAAGCCGACCGTGGACCAGTTCACCAGGTAGGGCTGCGGCGCGTAGCCGTTCAAGGTCGGAAAGACGCTCTCGCCGAGCATGCGCTGGTAGCCGACGCCGATGGCGTGGGCACCCTTGCGCAGGGTGGTCATGGCGCCGTAGGAATGGTTGTCGATATCGCCGTAGAGCGCCTTGCCGTCCTCGCTGTTGTCGAAGTAGCGCAGGTCGGTCTTCAGGCCGTAGCCGCCGCCCAGGTCGGCGGTGTGGGTCGCGCCCAGGTAGTGCTGCTGGTAGATGTCTTCCAGCTGGCCGTAGAAGTAGCTGGCGGTCAGCGCCGGGGTGAAGGCGTAGGTGGCGCCGCCGAAGTTCAGGCCATCGCTACGGCGTTTGATGTCCGGTCCGTTGAACAGGTACATCTTCTCGCGGTTGGACGATTCGCGGCTGCTGATCTCGGTGAAGCGCCCGCCGGTCAGGGTCAGCCGGTCCACCTCGCGGGACTCCAGCAGGAAGCCGTGATAGGTGGTGATCAACTGGCGGGAGTCGTCGTAGAAGGCCACCGGCAGCATCGGGCGGTGCTCGCCCACCTTCAGCTCGGTCTTCGAGTAGCGCATCTTGCCGGTCAGCGCGGCGCGGCCGTAGTCGCGTACCTGCTCACCCTTGCTGTCGTCGTAGGGAATGATGGTGTCCGGCCCGCGACCACCACCGCCGTCGAGGCGATAGGCATATTGCCCGGAAACATCCAGGCCGAACTGCACGGGGCCTTCGGTATATCCGGAAATGGCGCGGAAATCGAAACCCTGGGTCCAACTTCCGATACGCGATTTCGGTGCATCGTCCTGCTTGAAGTCACGGTCGATATAGAAGTTGCGCAGGCCAAGGCTGATTTGCCGATCCTTCACGAAGTCCGCCTGGGCGGACATCGGCATGAGCATCCCCATCAGGCCTGCGGCAGCTACGCCGCTGGCCAGCCAGCTTTTATGGAACATGGACGTGATCCTTTCTTAAATGTGCACGCAATGCACATTTAGTGGGAGCAGATTAATGAGCGGAAAGTGCAACTTCGGCAGTTAATCCGCAGTTTTGTTTTTATGACCACTTACTGCAAAAAGGTCGTAGCAAGGCCCGCCACCCGAACATGTACGGGCGCCCTCGATTTCTAGTTATGGGTGCAGCTCGATCACCGGATGAAAGACGACTTCATCCGATATTCCGGAATGACTCCGAAATTATTTCTTCGGTGGGCTGAAGCCCACCCTACGGCACAGTCTTCCCAGTAGGGTGGGTCGGGCGGCGTTCCGCTTCAGCCCACCAACCCGGATCAGCAAGCCGAACGCGAGGCATCCCCCAGGCGGTGGTAGGCGCGGTTGAAATACACCAGGCCTTCCTGGCTCTTGCCGTGGCGGATGCCCAGCACTTCGCAATAGAAGATGGTGTGGGAACCCACTTCATGGGCCTGGGCGATACGGCAGTCGAAGCTCACCAGGGCGTCGTCCAGCAGCGGCGCGCCGCTTTCCAGGATGCTCCAGCTGGCACTGGCGAAGCGCTGGTCGGAGTCCAGCTCGCGGTTGGCGAACACCGCGGAAATATCCTTCAGCTCGGCGGTCAGCACGTTCACGCTGAGCACGCCGTTCTGCTTGAAGTGGCCGTTGGCGAAGGACGAGCGGTTCATGCACACCAGCAGCGTCGGCGGCTGGTCGGTGACGCTGCACACGGCCGAGGCGGTGAAGCCCCAGCGGCCGGCGGCACCATCGGTGGTGATGACCGAAACGGCGCCGCCCAGCAGCGCCATGGCATTACGGAATCCAGTGGTATCGACCATGGTCTTGCCCCTCTGCTGTCAGATGTCCAGCACCAGTTTTTTCGATTTGGCTCGCGAGCAGCAGACCAGGATCTGGTCGTTGGCGGCCTTCTCTTCATCGGTCAGGTAGACGTCGCGGTGGTCCGGCTCGCCTTCCACTACATCGCACAGGCAAGTACCGCAGACGCCCTGTTCGCAGGAAATCTCGATCTTGATGCCGACACCGGCCAGCGCGTCGACGATGCTCTGGCCCTCGGCCACCTGCACGGTCTTGCCGCTGCGCTGGGCGACCACTTCGAAGCCCTCGCCGCTGGCGTCCACTTCCACCTGGAAGTACTCGCGGTGGATACGCTCCTCGGCATAGCCGGCCTTGCGCGCCTCACTGATCACCCAGTCCATGAAACCGGCGGGGCCGCAGACGTAGACGTGCACGCCGTCGGCCGGCTGGCCGAGCACGGCGGGCAGGTCGAGCTTCTGCGCGGCGTCTTCGTCATCGAAGTGGGTACGCACGCAAGCGGCGAACTCGGCACCTTCCAGCTCGTCGAGGAAGGCGGTGCGGCTGCGCGAACGACCGCAGTAGTGCAGCTCGAAGGCGCTGTCCTGGGCCGTCAGCTGGTGGGCCATGGCGATCATCGGGGTGATGCCGATGCCACCGCCGATCAGGATCGAGCGGCTGGCGCCCGCGGCCAGCGGGAAGAGGTTGCGCGGTGCGCCGATGGCCACCTCGCTGCCTTCCTGCAGCAGTTCGTGTACCGCTACCGAACCGCCACGGGAGGCCGGATCACGCAGCACGCCCAGGCGGTAGACGGCGGCGTTGGCCGGGTCGCCGCACAGGGAGTACTGGCGCACCAGGCCGGGTTTCAGGTGGATGTCCACATGGGCGCCGGCTTCGAACGCCGGCAGGGGTTTGCCCGAGGGATCGGCGAGGTCGAGGATCACCACGCCCTCGCCCTGCTCCTGCCGTTTGCGCACCACCAGATTCAACACTTGCTCACTCATACCGGCCTTCCCGCACCTTTCGAGGTGCTGCTTGTTCTGTCGTTCGTTCTACAAACCACGGGGCACGCACCCCGTGGCGTTATTTCATCAGCGCATGAAGAGGCCGCCGTTCACGTCCCAGGTCGCCCCGGTGGTGAAGTAGGCTTCCGGACGCGCCAGCTGCACCACCAGGTCGCCGAGGAAGTCGGCATCGCCCAGGCGCTTGACCGGGATGTTGGCGAGCAGCCCTTCCATGCGCTCGGCCGGCACCGCCGCACGCACCGCAGGCGACTCGATCGGCCCCGGCGCGATGGCGTTGACGGTGACACCGCCCGCCGCCAGCTCCTTGGCGAAGATCTTGGTCAGGGTGACGATGGCGCCCTTGGACGCGGCGTAGTGCGCACCGGTGGCGGTGCCGCCGTTCTGCCCGGCCAGGGAGGCCATGTTGACGATCCGCCCGTAGCCGGCCGCCGCCATGTGCGCGCCGAACACCTGGCAGCCGACGAAGACGCTGCGGGTGTTGAGGCTGAGGACGCGGTCGAACTCTTCCGGGCTGATCTGCATCACAGGCGTGGTCATGGTCATGGCGGCGTTGTTCACCGCCACGTGGAGGGCGCCGAAGCGCTCCACCACCGCCGCCAGGGCCGCCTCGAAGTCGGCCTTGCTGGCCACGTCGAGTTTCAGCGCCAGGCTGCGCTGGCCGGACGGGTCGAGCCGGTCGGCGGCGGCCTGGGCACGCTCCAGGGACAGGTCGGTGATCGCCACCGCGTAGCCGGCGGCGAACAGCCGGCCGGCGATGGCGAGGCCCAGCCCCTGGGCGGCGCCGGTAACCAGTGCGACTTGCGTCATGGCGCGCCCCTTACAGGATGTAGCCGATACCGGCGAGGGTATCGGTGGAGTTGATCAGCTGGATCAGCTTGCGCTGGATCTTGAAGCACTCGCCTTCGCGCTTGAGCTGGAAGGTGATGTCGGCGGTGTAGTGCTTGAGCACGTCCTTGCGGAACTCCCGCAGGTTCTGCGCGCAGCGCACGGTGACCACGCCGTCTTCCTCGCCGAGCACGCGGAAGCGCGACAGGGCGCGCACGGTGCGGGCGCGCGGGCTGGTGGAGATGGACTCGCCGCCGATCAGGCGCTGCACGCGCAGCTGGCGCATGTGGTGATCGTCGTAGGCGTAGTTCAGGGTGTTCTCGAAGTCGGTCTCGTTGGGATCGATCGGGATGATGTAGGTGCCCTTGTCGGTCCACAGGTTCAGCCAGGCGTCGAAGTCGCCGTGGTCGAGCATGTCCGCTTCCTGCCAGATGAAGGCGCTGACGTGGTTGAGCAATTCAAGGTTCATGGTTCGTCTCTCAAATAGTGCGTTGCGTGGCGACGCCGTCCGCGGCCCCTCTCCCGGTTGCGGGAGAGGGGCCGGCGAGGGTCACACCGACATCATCTTTTTCCACTGCTGGTAGGCCGCGCGCATGCCGGTCTCGGCGCTCACGTCGCTGATCAGGCCGTCCTCGCTCTCTTTCTCGCCGGGCAGGCCACGGTTGAGCATGATCCACAGGTCGGTGCCGGCCTGGGCGCCCTTCTGCACGCGCTCCCAGGCCTCGGAATCGTCCGGGGTGCCGAAGCCCATGGGGCCCTGGAAGTGTTCGTGCAGGCGCAGGCGGTAGCGGTTGGCCACGGCCGGGCCGCCGTCCATGGTGATCACCGCGTGGTGGATCTCGGTCTCGGTCACCGAGACCGGTTGCAGCACGCGGAAGAAGGCCATGGAGCAGGCCACGTTGGGGAACAGGTTGAGGTTGAAGCCGGAGCCACCGACGGCGCGGACGATGCGGCGTACCTGCTGCTCCTCGATGCCCTCGGCGCGCAGTTCCTCGGCCAGGGCCTCGAAGCGCTCGGGAATCGGCTTGTCCAGATCGGCTTCCAGGTCCACCAGGTCGGGGATCATCACCATCACGCTGTGGCCGTTGCCGAGGTCTTCGACGTAGCCCGGCCCTTTGACGAAGTCGAAGAGTTCCAGGGTCTGCTCGTCAACCGAGGACAGGAAGGACTTGTGCACCAGCGGGAAGTGGTAGGCGTCGGTGGTGTTTTCCAGCTGGATCTTCCAGTTGCCGGGGAAGCGGAAACGGTGCTCGCCGGAAACCTTCACGCCATAACCGGCGCCCTGCTTCATGAACAGGTCGATCCACTTCTTCGCCGGGCCGAGGAAGTCCACCAGCGGCTCGATGTCGTCCTTGAAGGTGGCGAAGATCATGCCGTTGTATTGCTCGACGCGCAGGCTCACCAGGGGCAGTTCGCCCTTGTCCAGGCAGTCGGCGTAGCTTTCCGGGTGCGGCACGCCGCGCAGGCTGCCGTCCAGGGCGTAGCTCCAGCCGTGGTAGGGGCAGACGAAGCTGTTGGTCTTGCCCTTCTTGTGCTCGCAGACGGTGGCGCCACGGTGGCGGCAACGGTTCAGCAGCACGTGCACGTCCTTCTTGCGGTCGCGTACGACGATCACCGGCTGCTTGCCGATGTAGGTGCTCTTGTAGCTACCGGCCTCGGGAATCTCGCTGGCGTGGGCGACCCAGATCCAGGTGCTGTAGAAGACCTTTTCCAGCTCTTCGTCGAAGAGGCGGGCGTCGGTGTAGAGGGAGGTGTGCACGCGGTCGTGCAGCACCAGGTCGGCCGGCGAGCTGGCCAGGTTCACGGTTTCGATCAGGTTGGTCACGATCACTCCTCGTCGGCGCAAGGCGCCGACTCACAGAAAAAGGGTCATTCGCCGTTCTTGTCCGGCACGGGCAGGTGCGCGTCGCTGTTCCACGCATCCACCGGCCGGCTGAACAGGTTCTCGGTCTGGAAATGGGCCATGCGCCAGGCGCCCTCCTCCTCACGGAACTTCACCGTCAGGCGCGCCGCATTGAGGTGCGAGGCGCCGCTGGCAAAGGTGGAGGTCTGCAACATCACCCAGCTGCCGGTCGCTTCGTCTCCTTCCACACGGATCAGCTCCGAGCAGAGGAAATGCACGTTCAGGGCGAAGTGCGCCGGCTCCACCATGTAGGTGGCGAACATGGCGCGGATCGCCTCGCGGCCGCGGTAGCCGCCGAAGCTCCTGGCGTACTTGGCGCCCTTGCCTTCCCAGACGGCGTCGGCGCAGAACAGGCCGGCCAGCTCGTCCAGGGGCGTGCGCGCGTCCAGGGCGTCGCACAGCTCCATGTAGCGATTCATGCAGGTGCGCACGGCGTGTTCGCTTTCCAGCTGGCGCAGGCGCAGTTCGAGGGCTTGGCTCATGGCGGTCACGCGCGCTGGATGATCAGTTCGCGGCCGGTGCGGGCCTCGATCTTGCAGTAGCGCCACAGCTTGTAGGGGCTGTCGCCCACTGCGGTGGTACGGAACAGGTTGCAGGCGGCGTGGACGGTCTCGATGTCCGGCACGTCGGCCAGCAGGTAGGTGGTCCAGGGGTAGCCGGTGCTTGGTCCGACCATGCTCTGGTCGTCGTCCATGTTGCCGAACACCTTCACGCCAGGCAGGTCGTGGATGCCGTTCCACATTTCGCTGAAGGCGGCCCAGACCTGCAGTTGCTCCTCGCGCGGGGCGTCGAAGAAGTTCTGGTTGATCCCCATGCAGAAGAGGACACGCAGGGCTTTTTTCTCGCTCATCACAATCACCGATCAGTCAGTTGGAATTCACAGGTAGCCGGGCAGCGGCTTGTTGCCGAAGAAGATCGCGCCGGCGTTCTGGTAGGTCATGTCACCCATGAAGGCGTGCTGGGTGATCACCAGGGTGTCGTTGACGAAGCGCGACAGCGGGTTGTCCCGGTACACGCCAGTCATGCCGGAGAGCATCTGCGCGCTGCGCGCCACTTCGGCGGATACGCGGGTGGCGTGGGTGGAGGACAGGCGCAGCAGGTTGGTCTGCTCCACACTCACCGGGTTGCCGGCCAGCACGCTGGCCCAGGCGTTCTCCATGGCCTCGTAGAACCAGGCGCGGGCGGCGCGCAATTCGGCTTCGGCCTTGGCCATCTGCATCTGCGCCAGGGGGCGGTCGGCCAGGGCCGGGGCGCCGGTGACGGAGAAGCGGCCGCTGGCCATGCCGCTGAGGTAGTCCAGCGCGGCGCGGGCGACGCCCAGGCCCACTACCGAGAGCACCTGGGTGGCGAAGGACAGCGACGGGTAGCGGAACATCGGCTCGTCGAGGTTGGCCGGGCCGCCGCGGACGAAGGTCCACTCCTCGGGCACCACCACGCCTTCGATCACCACGTCATGGCTGCCGGTGCCGATCAGGCCGACCACGTCCCAGGTCTCCTCGATCTTCACCTTCTCCCGCGGCATCACCGCCAGGCGCGGCAGGCCGACGGTATCGCCGTTCTTCGGGCTGATGCCGACGCCGATCAGGCTGGCGCCCATGCAGCCGCTGGAGAACTTCCAGCGGCCGTTCACTTCCAGGCCGCCGTCGACGAAGGCGGCCGGCTGCGGCGGGAAGATGCCGCCGGCGAAGACCACGTCCGGGCCGTTGGCGTAGACCTTTTCCAGGGTCGCCAGGGGCAGCGCCGCCAGGTACACCGGGTTCATGCCGAAGCTGGCCACCCAGCCGGCGGAACCGTCGGCGGCGGAGATGTCCTCCACCATCTGGCAGAACTCCATGGGCGAACGCTGGTCGCCGCCGAAGCGGGTGGGCACCAGGGCGCGGTAGACGCCGAGCTGCTTGAAGCGTTCGATGACGTCCTGGGAGATGAATTTCTGCCGGTCGAATTCCTCCTGTTGGGCACGCTCGCGGATATCGGCGAGCAGCGCCTGGAATCCTTCACTCGCGGTGATCGGGGCGGGGCGCTGGTAATCCAGCTCGCTTAGCGAAGACATGGGGCTCTCCAGGTGTGCTTGTGGTTATTGTCCGAGGCGCCGCACGAGCTCGCGGGCGACTGCCAGCAGCAGTTCGTCCGCGCCCTTGGCGGCTACGAGTTGCAGGCCCACCGGCAGCTTCGAGGCACCCTCGAAGGGGATGCTCAGCGCCGGGTGGCCAGTGAGGTTGAACGGCCGCACGAAGGCGGTCATGCCGATGGCCGCGCGGGTGTCAAAGGCCTCCGCCACCAGGGCCGGGTAGTCCGGCATGGTCGGCAGGGCGAGGATCGGGCAGCGCGCCAGGGCGGCATCCACTTCAGCGGTGAAGGCGGCGCGGACGGTTTCGGCGTTGTCGAGCGCAGTGTCGGTGGTGGTGCTGGCGGCCTGCAGGCGGGCGGCGATATCGGCACCCACCAGGCCGCTTTCCAGCAGGTGGCCGCAGGCGTTCCAGGTTTCCCGGTTGATCACGGCCAGGCCCGCGTCATAGGCGGCCTGCATGCCGGGTAGCGGCTGGCTTTCGAGGTCGAAGCCGGAGGCTTCCAGCACCGCGTCGAGCGCGGCCTGCACTTCCGGATTGGCGTCGACCGGCACCACGCCGATGCGGATGTCAGCCACCGACGGCAGTACCTCGAAGGAAGGATCGATGGCGGCCATGGCTTCTATCAGCAGGTCGATGCTGGCGGCGAAGGGGCCGACACAGTCCAGGGAGGTTTCAGCGGGCATTACGCCGGCACGGCTGATGCGGCCGAAGCTGGGCTTGAGGCCGAACACGCCGCAGCAGGCGGCGGGCACGCGCACCGAACCACCGGTGTCGGTGCCCAGGGAAAAGTCGCAGAGGCCGGCGGCGACGGCGGCGGCGGAACCGCTGGAGGAACCGCCGGGCACGCGGCCGGGATAGCGCGGGTTTTCCGCGGTGCCGGTCCAGGCATTCAGGCCGGTAGTACCGAAGGCCAGCTCATGCAGGCTGGTCTTGCCGGTGATGCGGCAGCCGGCGTCCAGCAGGGCCTGGACCACGTCGGCGTGGCGGGTGGCGTCCGGCGCCTCTTCCAGGGCGCGGCTGGAAGCACGGGTGGGATGGCCGGCGATGTCGATGGTGTCTTTCACCATCACGGTACGGCCCGTACCTCCCAGTTCCAGCTTCTCGACCACTATCGTCATCTGCATCACCCATCAGCGTTCTTGTTGTTGCTCGACCTCTCCCTGTCCGGGGGGCCGATTGCGTAAATCCAGAATCGGAAGAATTACGTGAAATGTCAATTGAATTATCACTGGAAAATGAGTGTGTAGATTCGGTGCATTTTCACGTGATTGAACACCAGTTACGTGCAGATCGGTAACAGTCTGAAAATTCAATTTTCGCCAAAAATGATCAATAAACTGCTTATATTTCAATTATTTATATAATTATTAAGAAAACTTCTCATTTACAAGAGAGGAAACACCGTGAATTCAAGGCGGCTTCACACGTGCGTTTATCGAACAGAATATTTGCAATTCATTGCTAATTTTTCAGCGTAAAAACATGGATTTTTCAGAGCAAAAAATCATGTTTTTATCTCGGAAAAATCAGCTCAAGACGGACCACGGAAGGCCGGCCAGCGCGGCGTGAAAGCGGTTTTCGGAACAGGCCGACAGGCCCCCCGGAAATCAGCGAAGGAAGGGCAGCGATGGACGGACCAACAGCCGCTCATCGGAGCCGCACCGGCATGGCGCAGGTCTTTCTGGCACGGGAGCTGCACTCCGGACTCCCGTCGAGCGGGATACCCGCCGGTAGCGCCAACAGGCGCCAGAACAACAAGAAGGCGGCGGGCGTCCGCGCACCAGCTCCTCCGGGGGCACTGCGGAGCCTGCTCCTTGAATAGCCTTGCAACCCTCGGAGAACGTCATGCTCTTCAAACAAGCCGTGTCCACCCTGCTCCTCAGCGCCGCCTGCCTGTCCATCGCCCAGGCGGATGTGAAGGTCGGCGTCATCACCTCCTCCACTGGTCCCCTCGCCCTGGTCGGGCTTCCGCAGAAGAACTCGACGCCGCTGCTGCCCACCCAGGCCGGCGACCAGAAGGTGACCTACATCCCGCTGGATGACGGCAGCGACCCCACCGCTACCGTCAAGGCGCTGAAGAAGCTGATCAGCGAAGAGAACGTCGACGCCATCATCGGCCCGAGCGGTTCGCCCAACGCCATGGGCGTTATCCAGTTCGTCGCCGAGGCCGGCGTGCCGCTGCTGGCGCCGGTGGGCACCGCCGCCGTGGTGCTGCCGATGAACGAACAGAAGAAGTGGGTGTTCAAGACCACCCAGAACGACGACCTGATCGCCAAGGCCCTGGTGGAAGACATGGGCGCGCGCGGCGTGAAGACCCTGGGCTTCATCGGCACCGCCGACCCCTATGGCGAGAACTGGTCCAAGGTAATGGGCACCCTGGCCGCCGAGCACGGCATCAAGCTGGTGGCCAACGAACGCTTCCAGCGCCAGGACACCTCGGTCACCGGGCAGAGCCTGAAGGTGCTCGTCGCCCGTCCGGACGCCGTGCTGGTGGCCGCACCGGGCAGCGCCGCGGTGCTGCCGCAGACCACCCTGTTCGACCAGGGCTATCGCGGCCAGATGTACCAGACCCACGGCGCCGCCCTGCCGGACTTCCTCAAGCTCGGCGGCAAGAAGGTGGAAGGCACCATCCTCGCCGCCAGCCTGATGCTGGTGCTCGACGAGATCCCCGACAGCCACCCGTCCAAGCAGGTCGCCGGTGAGTACGTGGCCGCCTACGAGAAGCTCAACGGCAGCAAGCCGGCCACCTTCGGCGCCAACACCTTCGACGCCGGCCTGCTGCTGCAGAAGGCCATCCCGCTGGCGGCCGCCAAGGCCCAGCCGGGCACCCCGGAGTTCCGCGCGGCCCTGCGCGATGCGCTGGAAGCCAGCCACGAAGTGCCGGCCACCCAGGGCGTCTACAACATGACCCCGGATGACCACAGCGGCTTCGACGAACGCGGCCGCGAGCTGATCCAGGTGAAGAACGGCACCTGGACCCTGCTCGGCCGCAACTGATCGCCGCATGCCCCGCACCGCTCCGTAGGGTGGTGCTTCAGCCCACCTCCGACTGGTGGGCTGAAGCCCACCCTACCGGGCCGGTCGAAAGGCACAGGCTCTTCGTAGGGTGGACAGTGCTTTTCTGTCCACCGACCGGAGCCCGGGTAGAACGCCGAAGGTGGATGAAAAAAGCGTCATCCACCCTACGTAAAGGCCGAAGCCTCCCTTATCGCAACAAGAGTTCCCACCATGAATTTCCAGATAGCCCTGCTGCTCGGCCAGGACGGCATCACCAACGGCGCGATCTACGCGCTGCTGGCGCTGTCGATCCTGCTGGTCTTCACCGTCACGCGCATCCTGCTGATCCCCCAGGGCGAGTTCGTCACCTACGGCGCGCTGACCATGGCCGCCCTGCAGGCCGGCCAGCCCACCGCCCTGGTCTGGCTGCTGCTCGCCCTGACCCTGGCCGACTGCGCCATGGACCTCTATGACGCCGCCCGCGCCAGCCGCGGTTTCCGCTTCCCGAAACGGATAGTCGCCAAGCTCGCCTATGCCCTGGCCCTGGTCGGCCTGGTGCGCAGCCTGCCCCTGGCCGAGCTGCCCATGGCGCTGCAGGCGCTGCTCACCCTGGCCCTGGTGGTGCCGCTGGGTCCGCAGCTCTACCGCCTGGTATTCCAGCCACTGGCCTCGGCCAGCGCCCTGGTGCTGCTGATCGTCTCCATCGCCGTGCACGTGGCCATGGTGGGTATCGGCCTGCTCATGTTCGGCCCGGAAGGCGCGCGCACCGCGCCCTTCTCCGAAGCCGGCCTGACCCTCGGCCCGGTGACCTTCAACAGCCAGACCCTGTGGGTGATAGCCGTGTCCCTGGGGCTGATCATCAGCCTGTTCCTGTTCTTCGAACGCAGCCTCTACGGCAAGGCCCTGCGCGCCACCGCGGTGAACCGCCTGGGCGCGCGGCTGATGGGTATCTCGCCGACCCTGGCGGGCAAGGCCACCTTCGCCCTGGCCACCTTCATCGGCGCGCTGTCGGGCATCCTCATCGCGCCCATCACCACGCTGTACTTCGATTCGGGCTTCGTCATCAGCCTCAAGGGCTTCGTCGGCGCCATCATCGGCGGCCTGGTGAGCTACCCGGTGGCCGCCCTGGGCGCCCTGGGCGTTGGCCTGATCGAGGCCTTCTCGATGTTCTGGGCCAGTACCTACAAGGAGATCATCGTCTTCACCCTGATCATCCCCTTCCTGCTCTGGCGCTCCCTCACCAGCCGTCATGTGGAGGACGATGAATGAAACCGCGCTACCTGATCCTCGCCCTGGTGGCCGTGCTCGGTGCCGCGCCGCTGGTGCTGCCGCCCTACTACGTCACCCTGCTCAACTACATCGGCCTCTACACCCTGGTGGTGCTCGGCCTGGTGCTGCTCACCGGCGTCGGCGGCATGACCAGCTTCGGCCAGGCCGCCTTCGTCGGCCTCGGTGCCTACACCAGCGCCTACCTGACCACCGTGCAGGACCTGCCCGGCTGGCTGGCCTGGGCCAGCGCCTCGCCCTGGCTGACCCTGCTGGTGGGGCTGGCGCTCACCGGCATGGTCGCGTTGCTGCTGGGCGCGCTGACGCTGAAGCTCTCCGGCCACTACCTGCCGCTGGGCACCATCGCCTGGGGCCTGTCGCTCTACTACCTGTTCGGCACCCTGGAATCCCTCGGCGGCCACACCGGCGTCGGCGGCCTGCCGTCGATCTCCCTGTTCGGCTGGCAGCTGGATAAGGGCGAGAAGATCTACTACCTGATCTGGGCCGTGCTGCTGGGTGCCATGCTGGTCACCCAAAACCTGCTGGACTCCCGCGAAGGCCGCGCCATCCGCGCACTCAAGGGCGGCCAGCTGATGGCCGAATCAATGGGCGTGAACACCTTCCGCTCGAAGCTGGTGATCTTCCTCATCTCCGCCCTGTTCGCCGCCCTCTCCGGCTGGCTCTACGCCCACACCCAGCGCTTCGTGAACCCCACCCCGTTCGGCCTGCACATGGGTATCGACTACCTGTTCATGGCGCTGATCGGCGGCGTGGCCAGCGTCTGGGGCGCCCTGCTCGGCGCAGGCACCCTGACCATGGTCAAGCAGTGGCTGCAGGACCTGCTGCCGCAGTTGCTGGGCAGCACCGGCAACTACGAGGTGATCGTCTTCGGCCTGATCATCATCCTGCTCATGCAACGTGCGCCGGGCGGCCTCTGGCCGCTGCTGCTGCGCCTGGTGCCGGACAGCTGGAAACCGCGCAAGACCACCAAGGCCGTGAGCGACGCCGCCGAACTGCCGCGCCGCGAACTACCCAAGGCCGGTGAAGTGCTGCTGGAAGCGCGCAACGTGACCCGTCGTTTCGGCGGCCTGGTGGCCAACAACGACATGAACCTGGAAGTGCGCGCCGGGGAAATCCTCGCCCTGATCGGCCCCAACGGCGCCGGCAAGAGCACCCTGTTCAACCAGCTCTCGGGCGTCGACACCCCTACTTCCGGCGAGGTGCTGTTCCGTGGCCAGCGCATCAACGGCATACCTTCCCGCGCCATCGCGCGCATGGGCATGAGCCGCACCTTCCAGCACGTGAAGTTGCTGCCGGAAATGAGCGTGCTGGAGAACGTCGCCATCGGCGCCCACCTGCGCGGCGGCAAGGGCGTGCTCGCCGCCGCCCTGCGCCTGGACCGCGCCGAGGAAGCCGAGCTGCTCAACGAGGCGCGCCGCCAGCTGGAACGCGTCGGCCTGGGCGACTACCTCTATGCCGAAGCCGGCAGCCTGGCCCTGGGTCAGCAGCGCATCCTCGAGATCGCCCGCGCCCTCTGCGCCAACCCCTGCCTGCTGCTGCTCGACGAGCCCGCCGCCGGCCTGCGCCACAAGGAGAAGGAAGCCCTCGGCCTCCTGCTCAGCCGCCTGCGCAGTGAAGGCATGGCGATCCTCCTGGTGGAGCACGACATGGACTTCGTGATGGGCCTGGTGGACCGGGTGGTGGTGATGGAATTCGGCCAGCGCATCGCCCACGGGCTGCCGGCCGAGGTACAGAAGGACCCGGCGGTGCTGGAAGCCTATCTCGGAGGTGCTGAGTGATGAACATGCCGATTCAAGACCCGAAGCAAGCGCAGAACCGGGTGACCAACGCGGTTCTGGAAGTCAGCGATCTCTCGGTCGCCTACGGCAAGGTGGAGGCCTTGTCCAACGCCAGCCTCACCGTCGGCCAGGGGCAGATCGTCACCGTGATCGGCCCCAACGGCGCCGGCAAGACCACCCTGCTCTCCGCCATCATGGGCGTGCTCGGCTCCCGTGGCCGGGTGGCCTTCGACGGCAGCCTGGAGGCGGTGCCGGAAGTGGAGGTGATGGTGTCGCGCGGCCTCGGCCTGGTGCCGGAGAAGCGCGAGCTGTTCGGCAGCATGACGGTGGCCGACAACCTGCTGCTCGGCGCCTTCCAGCGCCACCGCAGCGGCAAGCGCGACCACGCCGCCACCTTGAAAGAGGTCTATGACCTCTTCCCGCGCCTGTGGGAACGCCGCGACCAGTTGGCCGCCACCCTCTCCGGCGGCGAACGGCAGATGCTCGCCGTGGGCCGCGCGCTGATGGCCAAGCCCAGGCTGCTGATGCTCGACGAACCCAGCCTCGGCCTGGCGCCGCTGATCACCCGCGAGATCTTCCGCATCATCACCACCCTGCGCC
>RCUL01000587.1_pt1 | contig 16861 bp, 11 predicted proteins | sample 2167521 | NCBI WGS metagenome assembly RCUL01 (sample SAMN09932745, study PRJNA488358) | compost metagenome | feature: garden; material: soil; isolation source: compost soil in acetic acid-enriched culture | place: Germany: Experimental Botanical Garden Goettingen | collected 2016-01-27
CTCCTGCGTCCGGACGCGGAGCGTCCAAGGCGGCGCTCCCACGCAGGAGCATGGGGACGATCGGCAACTGGCGGGTGCACCCGCCCTACGCTGTAAATGCGAAAGGGGGCGAATGCCCCCTTTCGTTCTTGCCGCCGACCGTTATTCCTCGATCAGTTCCACGCGTAGATGGCCGAGTCCGGTGATCTCCGCGTCGATGCGGTCGCCCAGCTTCAGGTAGGTGCCGCTGACCATGCCGACCCCGGCGGGCGAGCCGGTGAACAGCAGGTCGCCCGGTTCCAGGGTGACGTGCTGGGACATCGCGGAAATCTGCTCGGCGATGGACCAGATCATCTCGCGGGTGTTGGAGTTCTGCTTCAGCTCATCGTTGACCCACAGCTTGATGTCGAGGTTCGCCGGATCGCTGATGAAGCGCGCGGGGACGATCTTCGGGCCGAACGGGCTGCTGTCGTCGAGGACCTTGCCGCCGAACAGGTCGAACTTCTTCGGATGGCGGTCGCTCATCTGCCAGTCGCGGGCGGAGAGGTCCAGGCCGATGGCGTAGCCGGCCACGTGGGACATGGCGTCTTCGACCCGGATGCGCTTGCCGCCCTTGCCGATCACCACCGCCAGCTCGACTTCCCAGTCGTAGGCGTTCGACTGCACCGGGTAGCGCACCGACTTGCCGGCACCGGTCAGCGCGGTGGCGGGCTTGAGGAAGAACAGCGGGTCGAAGTCTTCCTTGCGGAAGTCGAGCATCTTCATGTCCACCCGCACGTGGTCCCAGTAGTTCGCGCCGGTCATGACGATCTTCGACGGGTATTGCAGCGGGGCGAGGAAATCGTCGTCCTGCAGTTCGACGTCGAGCGGGCGCACCGGGTGGATGCCCTCGGACAGTTGCAGGGCCAGGGCCAGCAGGCTCGCTTCGTTGGCCTGCCAGCCCCGGAACAGCTCGATCAGCCCGCGCCCGTGGGGCGGCAGCAGTTCAGGGGCGACTTCGGCGAGGCTCCAGTACTTGCCGACGACTTCGATGACCGGAGTGGGCTGGCCGTTGTGGCGAATCGTGGAAAGAGAGAAGGACATTTCGTGGGATCTCCAATAGGCGTTCAGGCGACCTGCCGGCGGGCGTTGCCGCCCAGGCATGCGGTGCCGATGAATTCCAGGCTGCGGTCTTCCTCAATGCGCAGCAGCTGGTTGTACTTGGCCAGGCGTTCGGAGCTGCGCACCGAGCCGATCTTGATCTGTCCGGCGCCGGTGCCCACCGCCAGGTCGGCGATGAAGGAGTCCTCGGTTTCCCCCGAGCGGGCCGAGACCACCGTGGTGTAGCCGGCGCGCCAGGCGGTCTGCATGGCGTCGAGGGTGCCGCTGAGGGTGCCGTTCTGGTTCACCTTGATCAGCACGCCGTTGGCCGCGCCGCGTTCGATGCCCATGGCGATGCGCTCCTGGTTGGTGACGAACAGGTCGTCGCCGATCACCTGCACACCGGGAACGGCAGCGGTGAAGGTCTTCCAGTTGCTCCAGTCGTCCTGCTCCAGGGCATCCTCCACCGAGATCACCGGGTATTTCCTCACGCATTCGGCGATGAAATCGGCCATCTGCTCGCCGCTGAACTGATAGCCGTGGCGAGCCAGTTCGTAGCGACCGTCGACGAACAGCTCGCTGGCGGCCACGTCGATGGCGATGGCCATGTCGCGGCCCGGCTCCAGGCCGGCGGCTTCGAAGGATTCCACCATCAGGTCCAGCGCTTCGTTGGCGTGGCGGAAGCCCGGGCTGAGACCTCCTTCGTCGGCGAGCAGCACGCTGCGGCCCTGTTCCGCCAGCAGGCGGGTGGCGCTATGGCGCACGCGGGAGATCATTTCCAGCGCCTCGCTGTAGCTCGAAGCGCCGACCGGCATGGCGAGGAAGTCCTGCAGGTCCATGCCGCGCCCGGCGTGGGCGCCGCCGCTGAGGATGTTCACCATTGGCAGCGGCAAGCTCATCGCGCGGCCCGGGCAGAGACTGTTGATGTAGCGGTACAGCGGCTTGCGTGAATGGGCGGCGGCGGCGCGGCAGACCGCCATGGAGGTGGCCAGCACCGCATTGGCGCCCAGGCGGCCGAGGTTGGCCGAGCCATCCAGCTCGCGCAGCAGGCCGTCGATGTGGCGTTGGCCGAGGGCGTCTTCACCGAGCAGACGGGCGGCGATCTCCCCGCGCACATTGCCCACCGCCCGGCTTACGCCAAGGCCGTCGTACAGGCTGGAATCGCGGTCGCGCAGCTCCAGGGCCTCGTGGCGGCCGGTGGAGGCGCCCGACGGCGCGATCCCACGGCCGAAGCTGCCGTCGACGAGTTCCACTTCCGCCTCGACGGTCGGGCGGCCGCGCGAGTCGAGGATCTGGCGCGCATGCACCCTGGCGATTCGAGAGGCTTGGTTGGTCACAGTGCAAACTCCTGCATCGGGGGGAAGTACGCGTCGGGCGCATCCCGGGGGTCGAGAATCATGCTGTTGGCGATCCGGCGGACGCTGTCGGTGTCGAGCCGGTCGCGGTAGTCCACCGGCGAATCGCCGTCCAGCCGCGCCAGGACCAGGCAGCCGAGGACGCCGACCAGGGCGCTGTCCAGCACGGCGGGGCCATGCACGCGATAGGCGTCGATGAATGCATGGCTGGTGCCGGCCAACTGGCGCCGTGGCGCACCATGGATGTGGCTCTTGAGGAACAGGTGGGACAGGCAGAAGGCCACGTCGAAGCGTGGGTCGCCCCAGTGCGCCACCTCGCAGTCGAGCATCACCACGTCGGCGCCGTCGGCGAGGATGTTCTTCGGGCTGAAGTCGCCATGCACCAGGGCGCTGCGGCGGTTGGCCATGCCTTCGACCACCGCGCGGATCGCCTCGGCGAGGTGCGGGTTCTTCGCCGCGATCCGGCAGAAGTATGGTTCGATGCGCAGCGTCTCGAAGTAGCTGAGGTCGGCGAAGCGCTCGCGCAACTCGGGCTGGCTGGCAGAGCGCAGGTGCAGGCTGCCGAGCAGCGCGCCGGCCTTGGCCGCGGTGCGGTCGTCGATGCGTCCGGCCATCAGGTCCTGCTTCCAGTTGCGCAGGCGCGGGTCGATCAGGCGCATGGCGAAGGAATTGCTCTCGGCGTCGGTCCACAGCACCTCGGGCACCACTTCCTGCCCGAGCAGTCCGGCGATGGCGCGCAGCGCGGCCACTTCGGTGGATGAGCGGGCCGGGTCGGACAGCCATTCCGCGGCGACCCGCAGTTTCTCCAGGGCCTGCTTGATCACGTAGGGGCCGTCCTCGCCCTGCACCAGGCGGATGTCGCTGGCGACGCCGCCGGCCAGGCGCTGGTCGGGCGCCTGCGCCGGGGTATTGCATGGATGCAGCGGCTGCTCGCCGCGCAGCACTCGCACCACTTCTTCGCAGGCACGGCGGCGCAGTTCGATCAGCGAGGCGTTGGATAGGAAGGCGACATGCGGCGTGACGATGACCTGTGGGTGCGCCAGCACGGCTTGCGGTGGCTGCGGTTCGCCGTCCACCACGTCGAGGGCGGCGCCGCACAGCTTGCCGGAATCCAGGCCGCGCAGCAGGGCGGCGTTGTCGACCAGGCCGCCACGGCTGACATTGATCAGCAATGGGCGTTTCACGCAGCCGTCGATGAAGGCGTCATCGACCAGATTGCGGGTCGATTCCAGTAGGGGTAGATGCAGCACGATGGCATCGGCCTGCTTCTGCAGGGTTTCCAGGTCGACGACTTCCACGTTCGCTGGCGCCTGCTCTTGAGCGAGGCGCGGCCCGTAGGCCAGTACGCGGCAGCCGAAGGCCTGCAGTCGCGCAGCCGTGGCGCGACCGATGCGGCCGAGGCCGATGATGCCGACTGTGAGTTCGCTGAGCCGCTCCGGATTGGCGCCTTCGATGGCGAAGCTGCGCGAGTCCTTGATCCGCCGGTCGTGCTCCACGACCCGGCGGAAATGCGCCAGCAGCAGGGCGACGGCATGGTCGGAGACTTCCTGCACGCAGTAGTCCGGCACGTTGGTGACCCAGGCGCCGCGCCGGGTGGCGCTGTTCACGGCGATATTGTCGAGACCGACGCCGAGGCGGGCGACGATGCGCAGGTCTTTCGGGGCTTCGATGGCAGCGGCGGAAACCGGCGCCCAGCAGGTAATGATGGCGGCCGGATCGGCTTCGGCGACCAGCGCCTGGACGTCCTCGGCACTGCCCGCCGTCACCGGGCCGGCGATCAGTTCGATGCCGGCCGCGGCGAAGATCGCCTGCTCGACCTCAAGGTCGGGCCAGGGGTGGTCGGTCAGCACGACCCGGTGGCGGCGGGTTTCCTCGTTCATTGTCATTGTCGGATGCACTCGCTGGGTTGATGACGTTCTTTGCTAACGTTAGCATTAGGTTATGGAAGTCCCCGGGGTTCGTCAACACTTCGCCTGCTTCATGGTTATAGGCCAGTGTCGAGGCTTTCAGGTAACCTCTGGGGACAGGTGGAAGCTGTGCCGCATCGGTGCTACAGCGCATTCGATGGCATCGGCGCGTATCGCGAAGAGTTCTGGGGGAGAGGCGAATGGTCACGGCGAAACAGGTGGCGGAGCAGTTGGGAATCGCGGTTTCCACGGTCGGCAGGGCGATGGCGGACGATCCGCGCATCAGTGCCGAAACCAAGGCGAAAGTGCGCAAGATGGCCGAGCAGCTGGGCTACGTGGGCAACACGGCGGCGCGGGTGATGCGCGGCGGGTCGAGCAAGCTGATCGGCCTGCTGCTGCCGGATGTGACCAACGACTTCTACGCCACCATTGCCCAGGCGCTGTCGGAGTGCTGCGACGCGGAGGGCTACCGGCTGATCCTGTCGATTCACAACGACGACCGCGAAGTCGAATTCCGCCATATCAAGGAACTGGCCGCCGCGCGGGTCGCGGGGGTCATTACCGTACCCACCGCCGCGCCGCGCCGCGACAGCATCAACCTGCTGCGTTCGCTGCCGCACGCGCAGCTGCTGCGCAACGTGCCGGCACTCAACCCGATCTGCTTCGGCATCGACGACGAAGTGGCGCTGCGCGAGGCGACCGCGCATCTGCTCGCGCTCGGCCACCGGCGCATCGCCTACATCGGCGGCCAGGACATCCGCTCCACCGGTGCCTCGCGCCTAGCCGGCTTCCATCGCGCCTTCGCCGACATGGGCATCGACCGGGGGCAGGCCATCGAAATGCTCGGCGAACCGACCCGGACGTTCGGCGTGCAGGCGACGAGTGAACTGCTGCGCGGCAGGAAGAAACCCACGGCCATCGTCATGGGCTCCATTCATGCCACCCTGGGCATGCTCGAAGTGCTCAGCGAACAGCGCATCGCGGTACCCGACGACCTGTCGGTAGTGGGTTTCGGTGATCCGCTGTGGTTCGCCTGGTGGGGCGCGGGGCTGACCACCGTGCGCCCGCCGATCCAGGAACTGGCCACCACCTGTGGGCTGTGGTTCCTGCATCACCTGAAGAACCTCGGCAAGGAAAGCACCGGCAGCAGCCACAAGGCGGTTTCCAGTTCTTCCCTCGTGGTACGTGGCAGTACCGCGGCCATCGCCGTCAGCCCGGCGAAGGGCAGGGCGAAGGCGCGGGCGTAGGGCGGGTTGCACCCGCCCTACATACGTAAACCATCCAACGAATCTCAATCGTTAGCACCAATTTCCTTCTCCGCTCATAACTTGTAGGAGCCAGCTTGCTGGCGATCCGGTGCATCGGCCTGGCAACGGCATTGCCGGCGAGCACTGATGATCGCCAGCAAGCTGGCTCCTACAGGTCTTCTCCCCGCCGCTGAATCCTTCTATCGAATTTTGTATTGACGCTCCGAAATCTGTTCTTTAGTCTTTTGCTATCGATAGCATTTTGTTGCACAGACAGAGCGCTCTCGACCGCGTGCACAGCAATTACAAGAACAAGAGGTGTGTCAGAACATGAAATCGATTGCGCAAAAGCGCTTCCCGGGAGCGGTCGTTCCGCGAAATGGCTTCACCCGCAAGCCGGCACGGATGCTGGCGCTCGCCATTGCGTCGCTGGGCGCGCAGAGCGGGGCGATGGCGCTGGACCTGGATGTCGGCAACCCCGACCTGAAGCTGTCCTGGGACAACACCATCAAGTACAACGCCGCCTTCCGTGTGGAGGACCAGTCGAAAGAGCTGACCTCGAACGCGAACCTGGATGACGGCGACCGCAATTTCGACAAGGGCCTGATCTCCAACCGGGTCGACCTGCTTTCGCAATTCGATCTGTCCTACAAGCATGCCTACGGCGCCCGGGTCAGTGGAGCGGCCTGGTACGACGACGTCTACAACCAGGGCAACGACAACGACTCCCCGGAAACCGCCAACAACGGCTCCAAGCGCCACGACGAATTCGTCGGCAAGACCCGCGACCTGCATGGTCGCGACGCCGAGTTCCTCGACTACTTCGTGTATGGCAACTGGTCGCCGTTCGACATGGCGACCACCGTGCGTTTCGGCAGCCACGCGCTGCTCTATGGCGAGAGCCTGTTCTTCGGCAACAACGGCATCGCCGGCGGGCAGTCGCCGGTGGATGTGGTGAAGCTGCTGTCGGTGCCCAACTCGCAGTTCCAGGAAATCATCCGCCCGGTCAACCAGCTGTCCACGCAGATCCAGCTGCGCGACAACCTGGCCTTCGGCGCCTACTACCAGCTGGAGTGGGACGAAACGCGCCTGCCGGCCACCGGCAGCTACTTCTCCGCCACCGATGTAATGGAAGGCGGCCAGCGCCTGCTGTTCGGTCCCGTCGATCCAGCCACTCGGATCGGCCCGGCGCTGTTCCGCGGCAAGGACATCAACGCGCGGGATTCCGGCCAGTTCGGTGCGCAGATCCGCTGGCGGCCGGAAGGCTCCGATCTGGAGTTCGGCTTCTACGCCATCCGCTATCACGACAAGACGCCGCAGTTCTACCTCAGCCCCGGCGAGAACCCGGACCCTGCCATCGGCAAGCTCGGCGAATACCGCCTGGTCTACCCCGAGGACATCAAGGCCTACGGCATGAGCGTGAGCACGCAAGTCGGCGAGGCCAGCGTCGCCGCGGAGTTCTCGGTGCGCCGCGATACCCCGCTGGTCAGCGATCCGCAGATCGTCGCGCCGGGCTCCAACTTCGACAACGACGGCCATCCGGCCTACGCCGTGGGCAATTCCGCCCATGCGCAGGTTTCCAGCATCTACATCCTCCAGCCGACCAGCTTCTGGAGCAGTGCCACCGCGCTCGGCGAGATCGCCTGGAACCGCCGCACCAGCATCACCAAGAACCCAGACGCGCTGGCGGCCAATTCCTCCCGCGACGCCTGGGCGATGCGCGGCGTGTTCGAGCCGGCCTGGTACCAGGTCGCGCCCGGGCTGGACCTGTCGGCACCGTTCGGCATCGGCTTCAGCACCCATGGCAATTCGTCGGTCGTGGGCAGTTTCAACCCCGCTGGCAAGAAAGGAGGAGACCTCAACTTCGGCATCGCGGGCCTGTACCAGCAGACCTGGAAGTTCGGCGCCAGTTACACCCACTACTTCGGCGAAACCGGCAACGCGCTGAACGACGCCAACCAGCTGTCGTTCGAGCAGAGCTTCGCTGACCGCGACTTCGTTTCGCTGTACGTGCAGCGGTCGTTCTGAACCTTCGAGGAGATGACTATGAACAAGTACAAGACAGTCTCTTACCCGGCCGGCGCACTGTTCGCCGTTCTCTTCGGCCTTGCCGCCTCCGTGCATGCCGCGGTGACGCCGGACCAGGCGGCCCGCCTGAAAACCGAACTCACCCCGCTGGGCGGCGAGCGCGCCGGCAACAAGGACGGCAGCATTCCCGCCTGGGATGGCGGCTACACGAAGATTCCGGCCGGCTACCAGTCGGGCCAGCCGCGCCCGGACCCGTTCGCCAGCGAGAAGCCGCTGTTCTCGATCGACTCGAAGAACATGGCGCAGTACGCCGACAAGCTGTCCGACGGGCAGAAGGAACTGCTGACCAAGTACCCCGGCAGCTACCGCATGGACATCTATCCGAGCCACCGCACCGCCGCGGCGCCGGACTGGCTGTACAAGTTCACCTTCGACAATGCCACCCGCGCGAAGTCCTCCGCCGATGGTCATTCCATCGACGGCGCCTACGGCGGCATCCCGTTCCCGATCCCGCAGAACGGCGCCGAGGTGATGTGGAACCACCTGCTGCGCTGGAAGGGTGACTCGGTGCTGTACCAGGCCGGCAGCTACGTCATCTCCGGTGGCAAGCCGGTGCTGGCGAGCGCCACGCGCAACGAGATGAACTACCCGTACAACTTCGAGGATGGCTCGCTGGAGAAATTCGGCGGCGACTTCTGGCACTACTACATGGTGACCACCGCGCCCTCGTTCAAATCCGGCGAAACCATCCTCATCCGCGAGCCGGTGGATTTCGTCGGCAAGGGCCGCCAGGCCTGGCAGTACCTGCTTGGCCAGCGTCGTGTGCGCCGTGCGCCGAGCATCGGCTACGACACGCCGAACTCGGTGACCTCCGGCGCCGACTTCTTCGACGAGGTCTCGCTGTTCCTCGGCGGCCTCGACCGCTACGACTGGAAGCTGGTCGGCAAGAAGGAGATGTACATCCCCTACAACATGAACGCCTTCCACTTGCAGAAGGTCGACGATGTGCTCGGGCCGAATCACCTGAACCCGCAATACGTGCGCTGGGAGCTGCACCGCGTCTGGGTGGTCGAGGCGAACCTGACCGCCGGCCAGCGCCATACCGTGCCGAAGAAGGTCTTCTACGTCGACGAGGACACCTGGAACGCCTCGCTGTACGACGGCTGGGACGCCCAGGGCCGCCTGTGGCGCACCGGCTCCGCGCTGCCGATCCTCGCCTACGACTACCCCGGGCAGATCCTAAACCCGTTCATGATCACCGACTTCATCAAGAACTCCTACGAAGCGACCATCATCAACGACCAGCCCGTGCAGTACGGCCGCGTGCCGCGCTGGCCAGAAGCCAACTACACCCCTGAATCGGTGGCCGCGCGGGGTGTGCGATGAGCTCCGGCCGTCGCATCCCCGGCCTGCTGGCCTGCGCGCTGCTCGCCGCCCTGCCGCATGGCGTCGCCTTCGCCAGCGGGGCGGTGAGCGACCCGCTGGCGCGGCCGTCGGCGATCAGTGCGCGGGCCAGCGTGGCGCTGCTGACGGCGGTCGAGCCGGCTGCCGGCAAGCTGGTCGCGGTGGGCGAGCGGGGCATCGTCCTGCTCTCCACCGATGACGGCAAGACCTGGGCGCAAGCCCAGGTTCCCACCAGCCTGATGCTTACCGGCGTGCGCTTCGCCGATGCGCAGAAGGGCTGGGCAGTTGGTCACGGCGGACTGGTCCTGGCGACCACCGATGGTGGCCGCAGCTGGCACAAGCAGTTGGACGGGCTGGCGGCAGCGCGTCTGCTGCTCGAAGACGCGCGCGGCCGGGAAGGCGCCACGCCGCGCCAGCTCGCCGACGCGGAGCGCTTCGTGAAGGAGGGCGCGGACAAGCCGTTCCTCGATCTCGACGTGCAGAACGAGCGCACCGTCACCGTGGTCGGCGCCTTTGGCCTGGCGTTCCGCAGCGACGACGGCGGGCAGAGCTGGCAGCCATGGCAGTCGCGCATCCCCAACGAGCAGGGCAGCCATCTCTATGCCATCCGCCACATCGGCCAGACGCAGTACATCGCCGGCGAGATGGGCGCAGTGTTCCGCTCCGGCGACGGCGGCGCCAGCTTCACCCGCATCGAGACGCCCTACGAGGGCAGCTTCTTCGGCCTCACCCTGGTCTCGCCGGAGCACCTGCTGGTCTACGGCCTGCGCGGCAATGCCTTTGTCTCCCGCGACGGCGGGGCGAGCTGGCAGCGCTGCCGCCTCGACACCGAGGAAAGCATCACCGCTGGCGCGGTGCTGAAGGACGGCTCCATCGTCGTCGGCAACCAGGCCGGCGGGTTGTACCGCAGCACCGATGGCGGGCTGTCCTTCACCGCCGTTCCGCTCGGCAAACCGGCGCCCATCGTCGGCCTGACAGAGTCCGCCGGCGGCAGCCTGATCCTCGCCGGCGCGCGTGGCACCGTCCGCCTGAGCGAGGCGGCCCTTGACGCAGGTAATCCGCAATGACCGCACTTCCCCCGACCACGCCTTCGCAGAGTGTCGTCTGCGAACTCGCCCAGTTCGACCAGCGTTCCGGCTCGTTCGCCGAGCGCCTGTTCTTCAACAACCGCCTGGCTGTCGTCCTGCTCTGCCTGCTCGCGACGCTGCTGCTCGGCTTCCAGGCGACGAAGCTGGAACTCAACGCCAGCTTCGAGAAGATGATCCCGGTCGATCATCCCTATATCGGCAATTACCTCGCGCACAAGGCCGACCTCAGCGGCCAGGGCAACGTGCTGCGCATCGCCGTGGAAACCCGCAAGGGCTCGGTGTTCGACGCGCACTACCTGGATACGCTGCGCAAGATCAACGACGAGGTGTTCCTCCTGCCTGGCGTCGACCGCGCCTTCATGAAATCGCTGTGGACGCCGAACACGCGCTGGCTGGCGGTGACCGAGGACGGTCTCGACGGCGGCCCGGTGATCCCGGCCAGCTACGACGGCTCCGCGCGCGCCATCGAACAGCTGCGCACCAATGTCGAACGCTCCGGCGAGATCGGCCAACTGGTGGCGCCGAACTACCAGTCGACCATCATCTTCGTGCCGCTGCTGGACCGCGACCCCGATAGCGGCAAGCCGCTGGACTACAAGGCGCTGTCCGCTCAGCTCGAACAGATTCGCGGCAAGTACGCCGCGGACGACCTGAAGATCCACATCATCGGTTTCGGCAAGCTGGTCGGCGACCTGATCGAAGGGTTGCAGCAGGTGCTGGTGTTCTTCGCCTTCGCCATCGTGATTTCCGCGGCGGTGCTGTACTGGTACACCCGCTGCATCCGCAGCACGGCGCTGGTGGTGCTCTGCTCGCTGGTGGCGGTGGTCTGGCTGCTCGGCCTGCTGCCGACCCTTGGCTATGCGCTCGATCCGTACTCGATCCTGGTGCCGTTCCTGGTCTTCGCCATCGGCATGAGCCACGGCGCGCAGAAGATGAACGGCATCATGCAGGACATCGGCCGCGGCCTGCATCGGCTGGTAGCGGCGCGCTACACTTTCCGCCGCCTGTTCCTCGCCGGGCTCACCGCGCTGCTGGCCGACGCCGTGGGCTTCGCCGTGCTGATGGTGATCCGCATCGAGGTCATCCAGAGCCTGGCGATCGCCGCCAGCATCGGCGTGGCGCTGCTGATCTTCACCAACCTGGTGCTGCTGCCGATCCTGCTTTCCTACTGCGGCGTCAGCGCGGCGGCCGCCCAGCGCAGCCTGCGCGCCGAGCAGAGCGACTGTGCCGACCGCGAGCAGCGCAAGCATGCCTTCTGGGCCTTCCTCGACCTGTTCACCATGCGCAAGTGGGCGCTGCTGGCGCTGGTCGCCTCGGCGGTCATCGGGGGGATGGGCTATCTGGTCAGCCTGAATCTCAAGGTTGGCGACCTCGACTCCGGCGCCCCGGAGCTGCGTGCCGACTCGCGCTACAACCAGGACAACGCCTACATCGTGTCCAATTACGCGGCGAACAGCGACGTGCTGGTGGTGATGGTCACCACGCCGGCCGAGCAGTGCGCGGCCTATGGCACGCTGATCAAGCTGGATGCGCTGGAGTGGCAGCTGCAGCAGTTGTCGGCGGTGGAGTCGACCAATTCCTTCGCCACCCTGACCCGTCGCGCCATCGCCGGGCTTTCGGAAGGCAACCTGAAGTGGGGCGAGATCCTCAACAACCAGGACTCGATCAACGCCGTGACCACCCGCGCGCCGCGCGAGCTGTTCAACCAGCGCTGCGACTTCCTCTCGCTCTACGTCTACCTGAAGGACCATAAGGCGGACAGCCTGGAGCAGGTGGTCGGCGTGGTGGAGGAATTCGCCCGCGCCAACGACAGCGCCGACGTGAAGTTCGTCCTCGGCGCCGGCAATGCCGGGATCGAGGCGGCCACCAACATCGTGGTGAAGAAGGCCAATCGGGAGATGCTGTTCCTGGTGTTCGGCGCGGTGACCATATTGGCGTTTGTCGCCTTCCGCTCCTGGCGCGCGGTGGTCTGCGCGGTGCTGCCGCTGCTGCTCACCTCGATCCTCTGCGAGGCGCTGATGGTGGCGCTGGGCATCGGCGTGAAGGTCGCCACGCTGCCGGTCATCGCGCTGGGCATCGGCATCGGCGTCGACTATGCGCTGTACGTGCTCACCGTCACCCTGGCCGGGTTGCGCGCGGGCCACAGCCTGTCCGAGGCGTATTACCGGACGCTGCTGTTCACCGGCAAGGTGGTGGTGCTGACCGGCTTCACCCTTGGTGTCGGCGTGGCCACCTGGGCGCTGTCGCCGATCAAGTTCCAGGCCGACATGGGCATCCTCCTGGCGTTCATGTTCATCGGCAACATGCTCGGCGCGTTGATCCTCCTGCCGGCGCTGGCTTACGTGCTGCTGCGTGGCGAATGCCCGCAGCGGCACGCGGCGCGCTCCGGCGAAGTGCTCGAAGGCGTGCCGCGACTGGGCTGACGCCTGCCGCCCCGTTCGGCGGGGCGGTTTTTTCACCATCGAACGACGAATCAGGAAGGAAACCCCATGGCAATCGATGCACGCCTGCGCGAGGAGGTTCACCAGTTGGGTGAGCTGCTCGGGCAGACCATCGCCGGGCAGATGGGCGACGCGTTCCTCGACAAGATCGAGCGCGTGCGCAAGGGCGCTAAGGCGGCGCGCCAGGGCTGTGCGGAAGGGCGCCGGCAATTGGCGGAAACCCTCGGCGCGCTGGACGACCCGGAGCTGCTGCCGATGACCCGCGCGTTCAACCAGTTCCTCAACCTGGCGAACATCGCCGAGCAGTACCACCGCGTGCGCCGGCGCCGTCCGGACGAGGCCGAGGCGGAGGAGAGCCTGGCGTTTTCCGGGCTGCTGGAGCGTCTCGCCCAGGCCGGGCATGCCCCCGAGGCGCTGGTGGAGGCGGTCGCCGGGCTGGATATCGAGCTGGTTCTCACCGCCCATCCCACCGAGGTCACCCGCCGTACGCTGATCCAGAAGTACGACCACATCGGCGCGCAACTGGCCCGACAGGATCACTTGGGCCTGCCGGAGACGGAGCGGGGGGAGATTTCCCGTCGTCTGCGCGAGATCATCGCCGGCGCCTGGCACACCGGGGAGATCCGCCGCCAGCGGCCGACGCCGGTGGACGAGGCCAAGTGGGGCTTCGCGGTCATCGAGAATTCGCTGTGGCGCGCCTTGCCGGAGTTGCTGCGCGATGTCGACGAAGCACTGTTCATCGCCACCGGCAGGCGCCTGCCGCCGAATGCGATGCCGATCCGTTTCGCCTCCTGGATGGGCGGCGACCGCGATGGCAATCCCAACGTCACCGCCGCCGCCACCCGCGAGGTACTGCTGCTGGCGCGCTGGATGGCAGCCGACCTGTATCTCAAGGATATCGACCTGCTGGCCAACGAGCTGTCCATGCAGGCGGCATCCGCCGAATTGCGCGAGCGGGTTGGCGAACATCCCGAACCCTACCGTGCATTGTTGAAGCAGTTGCGCGAGCGCCTGCGGGATACCCGCGAGTGGGCCCATCGCCAGTTGCGCGGGGAAGTCTGCGCCGGGCTGCGTGTGCTGACGGACAACTCCGAACTGGTCGAGCCGCTGCAGCTCTGCCATCGCTCGCTGCACGACTGCGGCATGGGCGTGATCGCCGACGGGCTGCTGCTGAACTGCCTACGCCGCGCCAACTGCTTCGGGCTGTTCCTCGCACGCCTGGATATCCGCCAGGATTCCCGGCGCCATGCGGCGGCGATCGATGAGATCACCCGGGCCCTAGGGCTGGGCAGCTACCTGGAGTGGAGCGAGTCCGAGCGCCTGCTGTTTCTCTCCATCGAACTGACCAATCCACGTCCGTTGCTGCCCGCCGGCTTCGTCCCCGGCAGCGACATGACGGAGGTGCTGGCCACCTGCCGGGTGATCGCCGAGACGCCCGCTGAGGCGCTGGGCTCCTACGTGATTTCCATGGCCGGGCGGGCATCCGATGTACTGGCCGTGCAACTGCTGCTGAAGGAATGCGGCGTCTGCCGGCCGATGCGCGTCGTCCCGCTGTTCGAGACGCTGGACGACCTGGAGAACGCCGGCACGGTGATCGACAGCTTGCTCGCCCGGGATGACTATCGCGCGCGCCTGGCCGGCCCGCAGGAAGTGATGATTGGCTACTCCGATTCGGCCAAGGACGCCGGCACCCTGGCCGCCGCCTGGGCGCAGTACCTCGCCCAGGAGCGGCTGGTGGAGGTGTGTCGTGGGCATGGCGTCGAGCTGGTGCTGTTCCATGGCCGTGGCGGCACGGTGGGGCGCGGCGGCGGGCCGGCCCGCGAGGCGATCATCTCGCAGCCGCCGGGATCGGTGGCGGGGCACTTCCGGGTCACCGAGCAGGGCGAGATGATCCGCTTCAAGTTCGGCCAGCCGGATATCGCCCGGCAGAATCTCAACCTCTACCTGGCCGCTGTCCTCGAAGCCACGTTGCTGCCACCTGCGGCGCCTCAGCAGGCCTGGCGCGAAGCGATGGACCGGCTGGCGGCGGACAGCCTGGCGAAGTATCGCAGCGTGGTGCGCGGCCATCCGGGCTTCGTCGACTACTTCCGCCAGGCCACGCCCGAACTGGAACTGGGCCGTCTGCCGCTGGGCAGTCGACCGGCCCGTCGTGGCGCCGGCGGCATCGAAAGCCTGCGGGCGATTCCCTGGATCTTCGCCTGGACCCAGTCGCGCCTGATGCTGCCCGCCTGGCTCGGCTGGGAAACCGCGCTGGCACAGGCGCTGGAAAGAGGGGAGGGAGCGCTGCTGGCGGAGATGCGCGAGCGCTGGCCGTTTTTCCGCACCCGCGTCGACATGCTGGAAATGGTGCTGGCCAAGGCCGATGGCGGAATCCAGCAGTTGTACGACGAGCGCCTGGCGGAGCCATCCCTGCGCGAGTTGGGCGAGGAACTGCGCGCACTGCTGCGGCAGGCGACGGAAATCGTCCAGGGGCTGCTGGATATCCCCGCGCTGATGGCCGGGCATCCGGAAACCCGGGCATTCATCGATATCCGTAATGTCTATCTGGACCCGTTGCACCTGCTGCAGATCGAGCTTCTGGCGCGTTCACGCAGTGCGCCGGGAGCCGCCGACAGCGCGGTGGATCAGGCGCTGCTGGTCAGCATCGCCGGCATCGCGGCGGGGTTGCGCAATACCGCCTGACCGGGCACGACTCCGGGCTGGCGATTCTATCTTGACAGCCTCGTAACCACGAACCTAGTATCCTGCTAACGTTAGCATTGGCAGATTCGCAAACAACACTACAGCAATAACAATGAATTCTCAGGAGGGCATATGAACAACAACAACCTCAGCCTCATCGACCGCCAGGAGTCCGCACGGATCGCCGTCGCACAGCGCCGGGCCCGCAACAGCATCCAGCAGCTGTCGCACAGCGCGGTGCGCGTGCGCGACATGGAAAAGACCCGCCACTTCTACGAGGACATCCTCGGCCTGCCATTGGTATCGTCCCTCGTCGCCCACTTCGACGTGGTCACCAACGAGCCTTCCAACTACATCCACTGCTTCTTCGAGCTCGGCGACGGCAGCGCCGTGGCGTTCTTCCAGTTCGAGGACGGCTACCGCGACGAACCCTTCCCGCGCATCAGCGACCCCTACGAACGCCACACCGCACTGCGCGCCGACACCGAGGAAAATGTCACGAAGCTGCATGAGAAGGCCGTGGCTGCCGGTGTGGACTGCTTCATCGTCGACCACGACTGGTGCTACTCGCTCTATCTCACCGACCCGGATGGCGAAATCGTCGAGATCACCGCGCACCGCCCTTCGGCAGACGAGGTACTGGATCAGGCCGGGGCCCGCGAAACCCTCGATCAGTGGCTGGTCGCGGCTGCCAAAGACAAGTGACTGGGGAGGAGAGTGCGATGGGATTCAACGTTGCCAAGTTGTACGAAGCCGTCGACAGCGGCAATCTGGATGCCTTCGCCGCCCTACTGGAGGACGACATTGTTTTCCAGTTCGGCAATGCGCCGGAGCTATATGGAGTGTCGGCGGTGATTGAGGCGCTTGAAGCCTTCTACCGAAGCATTCGAGGCGTACGGCACTTTCTCCATAAGGTCTTCAGTGTGGACGGCCATACGTTCCTGACCTGCGACGTTGAATACTTTCGTCTGGATGGCACCAGTCTAAGGATTCCTGCCGCGGTATTGCTGCGTCATGGTGAAGAGCGCATCAGCGAATACCGGATCTTTGTCGACAACGGCGAGCTGTAGCTGCCCTTCCTGAAATGTTTGGAGCGCTAGCCCGCGCTCCAAACTGTCGAAACTCCTTGTTCCGCAAGGAACTCAAGGATGGCGGCCACAAGCAGCCTTTCTTTTCACCTGCAAATGCACTCCGTGGCTCCATTGGGGCAGGCGGCTCGACCACAAGTCGAGCGGCTTTGCTTCACGCTGTTTCGTTGTGGTTTGGCGACGCGCTTCTCGTATCACTGGGGCGATTACGTCGTTCCGACGTGCCTTGGACTGCTCCGGGGTCATTCTGCCCAAAGGGCAGGCCAGTCATGCGCTGCGCCACACGTTCGGCAGCCACTTCATGCAGAAGGGCGGCAACATCCTCACCCTGCAAAGATACTCGGCCATTCAAGCTTGGCTATGACCATGCGATATGCGGGGGCACCTGGCCGAAGCGGTACGGCTCAATCCGTTAGCTGGTAGGGCAATTTCTGGTCAATCGAATGATCAAGAAAGCAAAAGCCCCTGAGATTCGCTAGGAGAATCAGGGGCTTAGGCTGTTTTGCTTGGTGGAGCCGGGGGGATTTGAACCCCCGTCCGCCAGCACGCTGCTATCGGTTCT
>RCUL01000588.1_pt1 | contig 16853 bp, 18 predicted proteins | sample 2167521 | NCBI WGS metagenome assembly RCUL01 (sample SAMN09932745, study PRJNA488358) | compost metagenome | feature: garden; material: soil; isolation source: compost soil in acetic acid-enriched culture | place: Germany: Experimental Botanical Garden Goettingen | collected 2016-01-27
GTTACGACACCATCAACACCAGCGCTCAGGATCCGCGCGCGGCGTTCCCCTGCGCCCCGGGCGAAACCCTGTATGTCAACGATGCCACGCCGGGCCTCAAGACCTGCAACAACGGCAGCATCAAGATCCGTGGCGACTGGCGCGAAACCATGAGCACCCACTGGTTCCACGACCACATGCTCGATTTCACCGCGCAGAACGTCTACAAGGGCAACGCGGTGATGATGAACTACTACAGCGCCATGGATCGTGGCAACGAAGCGCTGCAAGACGGCGTCAACCTGCGTCTGCCCAGCGGTTCGGCATTGCCCTGGGGCAACCGCGACTACGATGTGAACCTGATAGTGGCCGACAAGGCTTGGGACACCAATGGCCAGTTGTGGTTCAACCCGTTCAACACCGATGGCTTTCTCGGCGATCAGATCCTGGTCAACTGGCTGTACCAGCCGCGCCTGAACGTGCGGGCGCGCAGCTATCGCTTCCGCATCCTCAATGCTTCGGTGTCGCGCGATTTCAGGATCGCGCTGGTGCGTGAAATCGCCGGCACCGGTGGCGAATTCCCCGGCCCGACCGGTTCCGGCCTGTCTTACACCCGCGTGCCGTTCCACATGATCGCCAACGACGGCAACCTCATGGAACACGCCGTGCCGTTCGACGGCAGCATGGACCTGGACGCCGACGGCGATGTGCAGGACCACAACGCTATCCTGCCCACCCAGAGCATCGCCGAGCGTTACGACATCATCGTCAACTTTGCGAAAAACGGGATCCAGACCGGCGACAAGCTGTATTTCGTCAACCTGATGGAGCACCACGACGGCAAGGGTCCAGAGGCTGTAGCACTGAGCCTGGCCGATGTCCTGTCCGGCAAGTACAAGGCAGTGCTCAAGCTGGGCAGCAAAGGGTTGGAATGGGACGCTGGCGACCCGGCGGTGGGCAAGTTCATGCAGATGGTGGTCCAGCCTTATGCCGGCCAGGACGTGAGCATGAACCCCGCCGACTTCGAACCCGCCAAACCGGGAAAACCGGCCGGCAAGACCATGATCCCGCTGACCCTGAACCGCGACGACCCGACGGTGCAAGCCAAATTGAAACTGGCGCGGCATCGCGAGTTCATCTTTGGCCGCTCCGACGGCACCGACGAACAACCCTGGACCATCAAGACCGACGGCGGTCCAGGCTTCCCCATGGACCCACGCCGGATCAGCGCCGCCCCGCAACTGGCCAACGGTCCGACCCCGGCCGGGTTCTCCGGCGACGGCACCCTGGAAGTGTGGAAAATCAGGAACGGCGGCGACGGCTGGAGTCACCCGGTGCACGTGCATTTCGAAGAAGGCATCGTCCTCAACCGTGACGGCAAGGCGCCGCCAGAATGGGAAAAATGGGCACGCAAGGACGTCTATAACATCGGCGTAGGCATCGACAGCTCGCAGGACGTGGACATTGCGATCCGCTTCCGCGAATTCGCCGGGACCTATATGGAGCACTGCCACAACACCCAGCACGAGGACACGGCCATGCTGCTGCGCTGGGATGTCGAGCACCCCGGCCAGTTCCAGTTGATGCCAACGCCCCTGCCCGGCTGGGACGGTGTCACCTACGTCAACTCCGCCGCGCTGCCGACCTTCCGCACTGGCGATAAACGTGTCGAGGACGAGGACAACCAAAAACCGGTCGCCAACGCCGACAGCGCCATCAGTAACACCGGCCAACCGGTGATCATCAACGTGCTGGCCAACGACACCGACCCTGACGGTAACGTGCCACTTAAAGTGGTGGGCCTGGAGCAACCGGACTCCGGCAAGGGCGTGGTCAGCACCGATGGTCTGCGCGTAATCTACACACCACCGGCCACGATCCCCGCGCCGTTCACCGCGACCTTTACCTATCAGGCTAGCGATACCAGGGGCGCCGAGTCGGCCCCGGCGACGGTGTCTGTGGCGGTCTCGGCAGCGGTCAACGAGAACCTGATCGTCACCAGCGCGACCGTCACCGCCCGCAGCAACAGCCGCTGGTATTGGGTCCTGTCCGGCACCACGTCCCGTGGCACGGGCAATACCATCACGGCGACGGCCACGACCACAACCGGTACGGTGAACCTTGGCACCGCCACCCTGACACGTACGCCTACAGGCGCTCGTTGGCGAATAGCGGTGACGACCGTCGGCAGTGGCCCGTCGCCGAGCCCGACAGCGACCATCAAATCGGCCTTCGGTAAGACAGTAACGGTGCCAATTAGCCGTCGTTGATACAAAGTCTTAAGTGGGCTGCCGTTGTGCGTAGGAAGATAAGCACGTTGTAAATCATCACGACGCAGTGGCTAATCAGCCATTGCGTCGTTGGGTTTGCACAGTTGGATATTTATATAAGGCATGTACCCTTAGAACTCCGTCTTCCCCCAGATCAATCCGATGATTGCCGCTATAGCTGACGCGGCGAGCACACTGAGTTTTGCCGCAGACAGTAGCGTAGGATCAGGAAATGCCAACGACGCAATGAAAATAGACATGGTGAACGCACCCAGCCCGATGATGGTAGCTTACGAGCGGGATGCAACTCTCCCCAGCAAAGAACCTTCTGACGACTAAAGCACTTCATCGAAGGACGATTCGGGGCTGCTCTGGTAGCCGGTTATCTGTCCGAAATACCTGGTTGGGCCTGAGCACGTAATCCTCCCGTCAGACAGTGCGAGGCACGCGCCAAAGCATCATTTGATGCCGAGCGGGCGATCCAGCGACATTGCCCCACCACCCCGTGCGACGATGAGCAATAGCAGGCCTGCCCAGGAAAGGTGCGTTGGCCAGGCGTCAGGGTAGACAAACACCTGGATCACAAACGTCATGCCCAGTAACGCGAATGCTGATAGTCGTGAGAACAGGCCCAGTACAAGAAGCAGTGAAAACAAATGTTCACTGTAGGTAGCAAGATGCGCGGCCAGTTCCGCAGAGATAAATGGCAGTGAGTATTCTGTGCGAAACAGCTCATAGGTACTGGGCGTGATCGTCAAAAAGCCACTAACTTTGGTGCGTCCTGACATCAAGAAAATGGCCGCGATGGATAGGCGAGCAACCAGCACCAATAGCGAGTCACCAATCATTAAGCCAAGTCGGTCTGCAATGCGGTTCCACATGCCACGCAAGGACTTATCGGCGGTGGACGATGTATTTCGTATCACGTCCATGATGTCTCCGTTGGTTAATCTTCAGAGAGAGCTGTGGGTGTTTACAGCGACGAATGCGTCGGCACTGAACAAGCGGGCAATGAGGTCTGCCAGATCTAAATCAGACTGAACCTCAAGGGCTTTTTCTGCAGCCAGTTCAAGCGGCAGGTATGCCGCGCAGGCGTCTAGAAACGTGCAATCCGCAGCACTGGCGGCTTCCCAACAAACCCGGCCTTGCTTGCGCGTCAGAAGCGCTCCTTCGCCGCGCCAGTCGAGTTCGTCAGGCATGTCCCGCTGTTCGCGATTCAAGCGCCAGATGGTGTAGGCCGGGTGGTCTGGGAACCAGGCCCAACGGGAAGCGGCCTTCGGTGTGAGTCCGCTGCGGGCCAAGTCCTTTTGGGACATGTTCGCAAGTAAACTCGGATCAATGTCGGGCTCATCTTTGGCGCAATGGACTTGTATCCAAAGCAGATCCAGGCGGCCAATGTCGCCCAGATAAGGCATTTCTCGCGCATGTCCAAAAGCGTCGAGAAAATCCGGGAAATCAGCGCCGTAGTGCAGCAGTCGGGAATCCGTCGGTGGCGACTGCCGGGCATAGATCGCAGCAGCGGCCTTAAGCCACTCTGTCCCGACCAAACGCTCGATGGTGGGAAAGTTCGCGAGCAATGCGTCCGTGGATCCTTTCAAGACAGTATTGCGGTACACCAAAAAACCGGGCTGTTCGATTAGTGCAGTCATTCCAGTCGAATTTCGCTCATATAACGCATCGACGAATGCATCCTGAAAGCTTGCGAGTGAGGTGTTCATATCGTCACTTCCGATGGTCGCCTCTTACCGATGTTCAACAGCGTCTGTGCTCTGTCTCGTTCAGCCAGCAAGACATCGAACCCTGGGATATTGTCGTCGCGCTCGATCAAGGTCGGGCGCATGCCGATCCGTTCGATAACGCGTTGATACAGCAACCAGACCTCGTCAGCGATGGGGGCATCGTGAGTATCTATTAGCAACCGCGTATCTCCCGGATCCACTGCATGGCCTGCCAAATGGATTTCCACAATCGCCTTGGCCGGGAAGGTATCCAGATACATCGACGCATCGAAGCCCAAGTTATGCGCGCTGATGTGGACGTTATTGATATCCAGCAGCAACCCACAGCCAGTTCTCGCGCTCAGCTCGGTCAAAAAGTCGAGTTCGCTGAATTCATGACCATCCAGGCATAGGTAATGGGTGGGGTTTTCAATGGCAATAGGACGTCTTAGGGCGTCTTGTGTCCGTTGGATATTGCTTACGATGCGCTGCAATGCCTCAACCGTGCGAGGGAATGGCAAAAGGTCAGGATGATACTGACCACGCCATGCTGACCAAGCTAGGTGCTCGGAAATCAACGCAGGCTGAACGTGATCTGCCAGCGCTTTCAGGCGCTTCAAATGGTTTTCGTCCGGCGGACAATCGGCAGCCAGTGAAAGTGAAACGCCGTGCAGCGACAGCGGGTGTTGATTCCCAATTGCCTCCAGCCATGCGAGACGGGGGCCACCACCTACCATGTAGTTTTCCGGATGAACTTCGAACCAGAGCCCCTCAGCCGTGCAGTCAAGCGCATCTGAGTAATGATTCGGTTTCAGGCCGAGCCCGGCCCCCATCTGGCGTGCAGTTTTCATGGTTGGTGTGCCCCCGTGGTATTACGATTACTTGGGTGCGAGAGTACCCATGCCTTTTGGAGTTTTGATGGAGGTACAAGTACCCGCAGGGACGTTTTTCCAGGCATTAGGCTGGTAGTCCACTTTGGCGGTGCCTGCGCAGGTGGTACCGGCACCCGCCTTGCAGTCGTTCTTGCCCGCTAGGGCAACGCCGTAACATTTCTCCATAGCGCCTGCGGCAGCAGGAGTCTCTGCAGCCATAGCACCTGCAGCGAATGTAGAGAAGGCGACAGCAAGGGTGGCAAGCTTGAGATTGTTCATGGTTGTGTCTCCAGATGATGGGGGGTGGTCGTCGCATCAGCGCTTGAGTACCGTGCTTGCGATCCAAAAAGTAATTCGATGGTTTTTCACTTCCGGTTACAGCGACTGCAAAATGTTTTTCAAACCTACAAAATTTGATTCGCTTGTTACCTTATGCCGGTAACCGCATGTTAGATCTGCTGCTCGTCACTAACGCCGGCATCATGCAGGAGCGAGATATTTTTACTTTTCGTGTAACTAGAGCGAGCGATGGAACGAACTACACATAACGATGTGTTGCGCAGTCGAGAGCTCCACCTTCAGGCTCTGTTTATCGCAGGTCTGGACGGAGATGAGGGGTCTTATCGAACGTTTTTATCGGAGTTAAGTGGTCATCTTCGTGGTTTTTTACGCTCGAGAGTTCAGCAGCGACCTGGTGAAGTCGAGGATTTGCTGCAAGAGGTTTTGCTGGCCGTTCATAATGCGCGCCAGACTTATCGGATAGACCAACCGCTGACGGCGTGGGTTTTTGCCATTGCGCGTTACAAGCTCATCGACTTTTTCCGAGGGAGGTCACGTCATGACGTGTTCAACGATTCCCTCGACGATGCGGCAGAACTATTTGCCGAGCCACATCTTGAACCTGCGCAGGCCAGTCGCGACCTAGGCAGGTTGCTTGAGCAGCTACCTGAACGTCAGCGTCTACCTATCGTGCACGTGAAAATAGAAGGGCTGTCTGTTACTGAAACCGCTCAAATGACGGGGTTATCTGAGTCTGCGGTGAAGATAGGGATACACCGAGGGCTTAAAGCACTGGCGTTAAGAGTTAGAGGTGCACGATGAATACTGATGATTTTATTTCCCTGCTCGCGTCGGGTGTGACCCCGGTTGACCGCAGGACGCCTGCTAAGCGATTCAGCGGCGCGGTTCTGGCCGGCCTCTTGGGCGCCACTTTGCTGGTAATAGCAATAATGGGCATTCGACCAGACTTGGGCCAGGTCATGGCTACACCGATTTTTTGGGCTAAGATCGCCTTTCCGCTCTGTCTGATGATTGGTACGCTGAGCATGGTAATGAGGCTGGCTAGACCTGGAATAGCCTCGGGCCCCGGAAAAAATCTGATTTTCGCCGCAGTCGCTTCGGTGTGGGTAGGATCGATCTATGTACTCTTGGTGGCCCCACCGGATGATCGCCTTGCGATCATCCTCGGTGAAACCTGGAGAGTATGCGCACGCAACATAACCTTGCTGTCGATTCCGGGGTTTATCGCTGTGTTTTGGGCGCTACGCGGTCTCGCGCCAACCAACCTGACGCTCTCAGGAGCCTGTGGCGGACTGCTAGCAGGCTCAATGGCAACGATTGCTTACTCCCTTGGCTGCCCCGAGATGCAGATACCATTTTGGGGAGTGTGGTACTTGTTGGGCATGCTGGTGCCGACGGTACTAGGCGCATTACTCGGTCGACGCTGGCTGCGCTGGTAGCAGATCGTGGGCATCACCCATGCTGGCGGTCAGAAATATCTACCGACACCATCACTTCAGGCGATGCGTGATACCGAACGCATATTGAGATCAAGCAGATGAGCTAGCTGAACAATCATGATCCATGCCTGATACTGCTTTGTAAGCGATCTGCTTTGGGCCACTCAAAACAGCGGCTGGCAGAGGGCGTTGGTAAGGAACGCGCCCTAGTTTATCGCTCAGTTGCTTCTCGATTGCGCTGTAGAGAACTCGATCGTTAACAGAATACGCGAGAACCTAATTGAGGTTAGTCATCACCCTTAAGGTCGCCGTATCCACCGGGCAGCTCCATCCACTCATCCAGAGCTGCAATCTGTCTCGCAACAGCGGCATCCCAATCAGGGCCTACAGCCATATTTTTTTTCATCATGTCATTGATGACCGCTGTCGCCCTTTGATACTCATGATGTATTTCCAAAGCTTTAGCTAGAAACTCTTCTTGCCGACTCATAGGGTCTCCTGACGATCAGGGGAAAATTCGCTACGTTCAACACTAGCTGAAATTTTCAGTCCTCCAATGGCCCGTAGCTATCTGCGGCTCGATCATCCAGACAAGGCATAGGGTTCGTTTCTGATTCAGAAAGAAAGGCAGCCCATGCCTCGTATGCCTGTTTCTGTCGTTCGGCAGCTTCACTCCACGGATCGCCAGTGATTTTCCGTGCTGATACCAGCATCATCATGTGATTCGTAGCAGCGTCCAGTTCCAGCAAAAGATGGTGAGACTTTAAGCGGAAATCATCGATATTGATCATGAAGTGATAGCTCCAAGATAGGACTGGCTCGGCACGAGGAGCCGCTATCCCTATGGGTCAGTGTGGCACCAAGCCATAGACTTTGTGCGTTAGGAGGACAATTGGTAATTCTTAAAGCAACTGGCGACTAACCGATTCTTTGGCGGCGGTCATCGCCTTCACCAAGCCGATCTGATAGTTGGGTCAACACGTGATTAAATCATTAGTGGTACTGGAGAGTCCCCGAAGAACCACACCACCTGCGAGCGCTTGCCGCGAGACTTAGCCGATCTGTTTCATCGACCGATTGAATCCGGCTAGCTGCCCGTAAATTTTTTACGCAAAATTTACGGGTTGTTGAGGTTAAGCATTCGATACTGCGCGGCGCTAATTTGGCAGATTAATTTTATGTCCCTCGCAGCAATGCGGCTCATCGGCTTCATCTTAGGTGTTTTTCTGATTACGCTGGCCGTTAGCATGGTCATCCCCATGATCACACTGGTGGCCTATGAGCGCAGCGACGACCTATCGGCCTTTCTTTGGTCGAGTTTGATTACCTTCATCTGCGGTCTCTTGTTGATCGTGCGGGGGCGTCCAGAAACTACTCAGCTTCGTCCGAGGGACATGTACCTGCTGACGACTGGCAGTTGGGTCGTTGTGTGCACCTTCGCTGCGTTGCCAATGGTGCTTATCAGCCACATCAGTTACACCGACGCCTTCTTTGAAACCATGTCCGGTATAACAACCACTGGCTCAACTGTCCTGAGCGGTTTGGATACTGCTTCACCAGGATTGTTGATGTGGCGCTCCATGCTGCATTGGTTGGGAGGCATCGGTTTTATCGGCATGGCTGTGGCGATCCTTCCACTGTTGCGAGTAGGCGGCATGCGTCTGTTCCAGACAGAGTCCTCAGACTGGTCGGAGAAAGTGACGCCGCGCTCCCATATTGCAGCCAAGTACATCCTTTTGCTTTATCTGGGACTCACTGGAGTCGGAGCTCTGGCGCTCTGGATCGCCGGCATGACGCCATTTGAAGCAGTCAATCATGCAATGTCCTTGATCTCTACTGGGGGATTCTCGACTTCGGACGCCTCACTTGGGCATTGGACGCAACCCGCGATTCACTGGGTGGCGGTGATTATCATGATTCTGGGTAGCCTACCCTTTACGTTGTATGTCGCGACATTACGCGGTCACCGCCGGGCGCAACTCAAGGATCACCAGGTACGAGGATTTGTTGGCTTCTTGATCCTTACTTGGTTGGCAGTGGGTACGTGGTTGTGTTTTCACAGCGATTACGGATGGTGGGATGCGTTTCGTATCGTGGCGGTCAATGTGACCTCGGTCGTCACGACCACAGGAGTTGCGGTTGGTGATTACACTCTTTGGGGCAGCTTTGCTGTCTTGCTGTTTTTCTATTTGACCTTCGTCGGTGGATGTTCAGGCTCAACGGCAGGCGGTCTCAAAATTTTCCGTTTTCAGGTTGCGGCCGCTCTACTTGTCAGTAGTTTGAAGCAGTTGATCCATCCTCGAGCCGTGATTCAGAAGAAGTACAACGGTCATCCCATTGATGAGGAAATTTTGCGCTCGCTTTTGACCTTCTCATTTTTCTTCTCCTATAGTCATCTAGGTCAAATCTGACGTCAGTCATCGGTCGCGCATCAACACCGTGCACGCGAAAGAATGCAGTCACGCCGTACGATCAATACTGGCGGTGTGCCTCGTCATTACGCGCAAAAAGGATCTCATCGTGACTCACAACGAGGGACAGAGTGATCAAGCAGCAATGGCCGCTTCTGACCTGCTCGAGCTGCTTTTTCGTGCCTATCGCGGCGGCATCAGCGTACGGTTGTGGAACGGTACAAGCATGCGACTCGGTAAAGCCGCGGAACAAGCGCTTCCCCCATTCACCCTGATATTTCGTAGCCCACAAGCAGTACTGAACTTGGCAATCGGGCGAGCCCCTCTGCGCTGGATTGATGCCTATCTTCGTGAAGACATCGATATCGACGGCGATCTGTTCAGCGCCTTGGCACTGAAAGATCACCTGGGGAACCTGAGCATTCGCGGTCTCGATCGACTTGAAGCGATTACCGCGGCGCTGCGCTTAAAACTGGTGATCCTTAGCAGTAAGCCAGCTCGTCACCATCACCCGAGGCTCCCTTCACGTCGAGTTAGCATACGGTCCCGAACCGCCAATCTAGAGACCATCGCCTTTCACCACACTTTGCCGAGCGCTTTCTACAGGTTATGGCTGGATGAGTCGATGGTCTATTCCTGCGCCTACTTCAAGCGCATCGACGACGAACTGGAACAAGCGCAGCAGCAAAAGCTGCACCTGATCTGCCGCAAACTAATGCTCAAGCGCCGCGATCATCTGCTTGATATCGGTTGTGGTTGGGGAGCACTGATCATTTATGCCGCACGTAATTTTGGTGTACGCGCCCATGGCATAACCACCAACCAGCAACAGATGGACATTACACGAGAAAAAATTTGCGAAGCGGGCCTACAGGATCTGGTCACCGTCGAGGTCGCTGACTACCACACTCACCCGGGCGAAGAAATTTACGACAAGGTGACCAGCCTCGGCATGTTTGAGCATGTCGGCCTGGAGAATCTGCCACGGTATTTCACGGCCGTGTATCGACTCTTGAAACCCGGCGGTCTTTTCCTCAATCAGGGGATTACTCACGATGTGCATGGGTGGAAAGAAACTTTGTCCACCCTGTTCATCGATCACTACATTTTCCCCGAAGGCCAGCTCGATACCGTCAGCCATATCCAGCAGGCGATGGAGCATTGTCTATTCGAAATCGCCGACGTCGAAGCGCTACGCCACCATTACGCACTGACGCTCAAGCGTTGGGTTGAGCGGCTCGAGGCGAACAAGGATCAGGTGTTGGGATTAGTCAGCAAGGTCACCTACCGCACATGGCGTCTGTATATGACGGCGTGCGCACTCGAGTTCGAAGCTGGTGACCTGGGGGCCTACCAGATAATATCGAGTAAACGTGCAGGTAGCTTTTTAGCCCTTCCCTTGACGCGCAATCATCTAATGGCGAGGGGAAAAAAAAGGCTGCAGGAGCAGCCTCAAGGATGGGGGGGCAGAGATGACTAGCATCACTGGTGTTTTCTTATAAGGCGTAGCTTTGTCGGCCAACCAACAAGATCAATCGACTACATGGAACCTTGGTAGCATCCATTTCCAACGAATGGCGGCAATACGGCTGACAAAAACGAACGCAATGGCAATTGCAGACGCTACTTCAAGTGAAATCTGCAAATCCAGCAGCGTGATGTAGGCGACGGCACCCAAAATACTGATGGATGCATAAACCTCACGTCTAAACACCAACGGTATTTCGTTACACAACACATCACGCATCACACCCCCAGCGACTGCGGTAGCTACACCCATGATCACTGCGATGCTGGGAGGGAGGTTTTGCTGAAGAGCCATATCTGTTCCTGTGACCGTAAATACAGCCAATCCAAATGCATCGGCTACCAACAACACCCTCTCGTTGAAGGTTTTCAAGGTCTTCGCCCAAATCATGGTTCCCAGCGAAGCACTAACCCCTACCAAAAAGCCATTCTCATTGGAAACCCACTCGATCGGATAATGAGCCATCAGTACGTCACGCAAGGCACCGCCGCCTAAAGCGGTGACTAAACTGATGGTGATTACGCCAAACCAGTCCAACGATTTTCGCCCTGCCATTAGGGTGCCTGTCACTGCGAAGGCTGCAACGCCTAACAACTCACAGTAATAGATCACCCAACCAGCGTGGTAAGCCTTCATCTACGTAACCAGCCTGTACTGCAAATGGGAAAAGCCCTTGAAATGAGGCTCCTTCAAAGGCACACATCAGGGTCTAATTACATTATCATAGTATTATAATAAATGTACAATCGAGGCGTGGGATGAAGACAGGACCAAAAAACACAGCGGCGTATCGTCATGAGGATTTTGCTCTTGGAAAAACCACCGTCGAATCAAGCGTGCGGGTCGAAACGGTCGGCGATCTGGCAATGGCGTATAGCCCAGGGGGGGCACAGCCTTGCTTGGCAATCGCGAAAAATCCGGATGACGCTTACCGCTTTACGGGTAAAGGCAATCTCGTCGCAATCATTTCCGACGGCTCGTCAATTCTGCATCTAGGCAACCTGGGGTCTCTTGCCAGCAAGCCGGTGATGGAGGGAAAGGCGCTCCTGTTTAGACGCCTGGCCAAGATCAACGCGGTAGATATCCAGGTCAACACCAGCGAATCGGCAGCATTCATTGATACGGTCGTTCGCATTGCCGACACCTTCGGTGGCGTACATCTGGATGGCATGGCTGAGTCTCAGAGCCGGGAGATCGAACAAGCGCTGATCGCTCGGTGCGACATCCCGGTGTTCTCAGATGAACCACACGGAATGGCAATCGTTGTGGTGGCCAGCCTGCTGACGGCATTAAAAGTTCAGGGCAAAAAACTTAAAGACGTCAGAATCGTCTGCGGCCTGCACGGGCGTGCGGCGGTCGAGTGTGTGAGATTGCTACTGAACTTGGGAGCCCACAAATCTCGCATTGTCGTAACAACCGGCTGTGTACGCACGATCGCGCAGTTGGGGCAAACTGTTCAGAACGGACTCACACAGCACTCGCCCGCGGCCATGAAGGGATCTGACGTTTTTATTGGTATTGCCGATCCAGACTGGTTAACACCGGAGGCCATTCTGTCGATGGCAAGCAACCCCATCGTGTTTGCCTACGCGGGCCCCTTTCAAGCGATTTTGCCTTGGCAGGCTCGTGAAATTCGGACGGATTTAATTCTCGCCACCGACAGCTTCGATCATCCAAATGAGTTAGCCAACTGCTTGGCTTCGCCCTTCGTCTTCCGAGGAGCCTTGGACGTTAGAGCGCGATGTATAAATGAAGCCATGAAGATTGCTGCGATCCGTGCTTTGCACCTGCTCGCTTTGCAACCGGTGCCGTTAGACGTACTGCGAACCTACAACGTCGACAGGCTGGTGCTGGGAAAGGATTACATTGTTCCCAAGCCTTTGGATGGGCGCTTGCACTCGGTGGTTGCCGGCGCAGTGGCCAGGGCGGCGATTGATTCGGGAGAGGCCAGGATCAGTTTTCCTGCCCATTACCCGTCTATCTATCCCTTCTTTTACCCGTTTCTGGTTGACGTACCGTCGCCACTTTTTGATCACGGTCAATCTAGCTAGCTGTAACGAACCTAACCGGTGACAAATAACCCTCTGCCTATTATAATTTGATTATCATCGAACGTTTTAGGGTACCGGTAATTCCATGGAAAATAAGACTGCACGATTAACTGTGCTCATTGATCCCGTCAAGAAAAAAGCACTTGAGGAGCTTTGTGCGTCTCAGGATCTGACGCCTTCTCAGGTCGTTCGTCAGCTTATTCGGGACTACCTGGAGACGCATGGCGTGTCCTACTCGACCAAAAGCAGAATTGCAGCCAATGGTAAGTGATTCGTCTGCGCATGGGCGGGCACGACGAATGCCTGCTCATCGCTCCTTCTTAGCCTACTGCACCCCATCTCAGCCTTGGGTCTTGTCGATCTCGACATAACTGCCCAGTGCGCCACTGAAGTCGGCATGATAATGCTCTGAGCCGAGCGCCTGAAGAATCCCTGCCCTGTCGAGCTTGCCGAGGACTTTCTCGTTGGCTTCACACAACTTCACGACGATACTGCGCTTGCGCAGCTGCTCAATGACTTCGAGCAGCGTTTGTAAGCCCGTGATATCCATGAACGGCACTCGCTTTAGTCGAATAATCAAAGTCCCAGGATCGGTGTGTGTTTGAGCCAAAACGCGCTCAAAGGTTTCTGCTGCGCCAAAGAAGAGAGGCCCCTCAATGGTGTAAACCAAAATACCGGGGGGAAGATGTACATGCCCATTCATACGCAACTCTACCTCCAACTCTTTTTCAACCATTAGCTGAATCTCCACAGAAGACGCCATCCGACGCATAAATTGCAGCATGGCGAGAATGACCCCAATGTTCACCGCAATCGCCAGATCACTGAAAACGGTCAAGCTAAAGGTAATTAACAGAATGGCAACGTCGGCTTTGGGGGCCCGTTTGACCATGCGTTTGAAGTGCTTCAATTCGCTCATGTTGTACGCAACCACGAATAAGATTGCAGCCAACGCACACAGTGGGATGTCAGAAGCCAAAGGCGCCAAGAAGAAGATCAGTAAGATCAAAGTGACGGCGTGTGCAAAACCTGCGATGGGACTGTTGCCACCATTGCGGATATTGGTCGCTGTACGAGCGATCGCGCCTGTCGCAGCAAAGCCACCAAACAGAGGAGTGACCAGGTTAGCAATGCCTTGTCCGACTAACTCCTGATTGGAGTCATGTTTGGTGCCGGCCATCCCGTCGGCGACAACAGCCGATAGCAGCGATTCAATCGCCCCCAGCATCGCGATCGCAAACGCCGGGCCAATCAACTCAATGACCTGAGGTAGTGTTATTTCAGGAAGGCCAATTTTGGGCAGTCCTTGGGGAATGCCCCCAAAGGCACTCCCGATTGTGGCCACGCCATCGAATTGAAAATAGGAATGCAGCGCCGTCACAACAACCATCGCAATCAGAGGACCAGGAACACGCCTTACGCCTGGTAGCTTCGGGGCGAGTATCACCAAAGTCAGGCTCAAGACCGCTAAAAGGGTCGTAGGCACATGAAGGCTGGGCAGCGCCTGGATGAGGTGCCATAGACGCTCGTGGAAATGCTCACCACTGATTTTCGGCAGGCCCAAAAAGTCTTTCCATTGCCCGACCCAAATGATCACCCCGATGCCAGCGGTGAATCCCACGATCACGGGGTCAGGAATGAACTTAATGAGTGCGCCAAGCTTGGTGATACCAAGCAGTAATAAAATGGCCCCGGCCATCATTGTCGCGATCTGCAAGCCATCCACACCGTACTTGGCTGTCACGCTGGCCAAAATGACGATGAATGCCCCGGTGGGGCCGGCAATCTGAAGCCGGCTTCCGCCGAACAGCGAAACCAACAGGCCGCCCACAATAGCCGTGTAGACCCCTTGTTCCGGTTTGACGCCTGAGGCGATGGCAAATGCCATGGCCAAGGGCAGCGCCACGACGCCGACGATGACCCCTGAGACGATATTTCGAAGCCAATGCTCGCGCCCTAACAAGCCCGCTTTCCAAGCTTCTCGTATCGCAATCATGACTAGCCTCGCTCTCGTGGCGTGTGCATACTATTTACACTTAGTGATAATAGTAAAGCAATTGACCTAGCCTCGGTACGACACCAACGACGCTGTAGATTCGGTGCTCAGAGAGCTAATCCCTATGTCCGGAGGCCCGCATGAAACGCGAAGACGTCAAAACCAAACACGGTGAAGGCATGCATTTCGATACGCATGTGATAGCCAACCCGGCCAACACGCACGAGTGGATCATTCTTTTCAAAAAGGATGCAGGAAGAAGCTATTTTCTGGTCAATGACAATGAGGAGATTGAGTCCTTTGGACGCGTCGATGATGTGATCCATGAGCTTCGCGAGCTGGGCATCAAGTCTGCTGAAGTTCATTTCTAATCGTTGCACTCAGGAAGTTTGATCATGTCAGTAACGATTGAGCATCTATCCGGTCAAGACGAGGAGCTTTGGTCTGTCTGTTTCGGTAGTCGCCGCATCCAATTTCGTAACGAGCAGGGGGGCGAAGGACTATGCAGCCACACTGAAAGAAAGGATCGACGCACCGCATACCTTTCCGCGAACTCACCCTGCCTCTCCCACCCCGGATCACTGATCAACACTGAGCTGGATTTTTCCTCGATTGGAGAGCCTCGAAGGCTGACGAACGAGGAGCAGAACGCTAAGCCTCTTGATGAAAGGCATCCAAGGCAGCTCAGAACATACCAAGCTGTTGGCCATTCATTGACGCTGGCTGACCAAGTTTTTATCACGCTCGAGGCTGGAGTCCCAAGGTGGCAAAATTAAAAGACGTATCCGGTGCCACCATCCCTCCCGGGCTCTCCAATGAAGCAGCCGGCGCTGTGGCATTGCTGGGCACCTCTGTCATCGCATTTGTCTTAGCCAACTCTCCTTTCGCTCCCGGCTATTTTGAGTTGCTACATCGCGTCCATCTGGGCCTGTCGTTAGCCCACTGGGTCAATGACGGCCTGATGACGTTGTTCTTCTTGGTCATCGGGCTGCAATTCAAGCGAGAATGGCTGGTTGGGGCATCTGGCCACGTGGGAGAAGCGCGCATTACCTGGCCGTGCGGCGCTGGGTGGCATGGTCCTGCCGGCGCTTATTCTCTGGGGTTTTAATCACTCCCAAAACGAAACACCATTCTTGATGGCTATTCCCACAGCCACGGACCTTGCATTTGCGCTGGCCGTCCTGTCGCTGCTCGGTGACAGGGTTCCAGCTTCGCTAAAAGTATTCCTGCTCGCTATCGCGATTCTGGAGGATCTTGGCGGAGTCATGATCGTTGCCTTTTTTCATACCCAACATTTTTTTGTTCCGATGCTGCTGGCCCCATTACTGCTGATAAGCCTCCTTATAGCGCTGAACCGCAAAGGCATAACACGCCTGCGTCCCTACATAGTGACCGCAGTGTTTTTGTGGATGGCTCTTGGGCTATCCGGCTTTAATCCGACACTCGCCGGACTTGTATTGGCGCTGTCCTTACCGCTAGGTAAGCCCGATACAAGCTCCAGCTCTGCGTCGCGAACCGTTGAAGAAAAGCTCAGCCCTTATGTGACATTTTTGATATTGCCGATTTTCGGTTTTACCAATGCTGGCGTGTCACTCCTTGGCATGTCACTGCAAGATCTCTCAGCCCCGGTCACGACGGGTGTCGCGACAGGACTTCTGATCGGAAAGCCACTGGGTCTCTTCGCTGTATCGGGTCTTGTCGTTGCACTCGGGCTCGCCAAGCTCCCCGAGAACTGCAACTGGGTGCAGCTTTATGGCGTTGCTGCACTCAGCGGCATTGGTTTTACAGCAAGCCTGTGGATCGGCGCACAGACCATTCCTGCACCTTCGCAAACGATGACCGACGTAAAAATCGCGGTGCTGATGGGTTCAGTTTTGTCTGCGCTATTGGGCGTCTTGATTTTACGTTCTGGAGTGGCCGGCTCAGTTCCCAGAATTCTGCACTCCACCTGTGCCCTCACGCAGAAATGAATTATTCACCCCCGCAGCACTGTTTGGTATTGCTCAGGAGAAACATAGATGTTTGAAACATCCATCAGTAAGTGACAGTCTCTACGTTGTGTAATTGCATCGATTTGACCACCTGTTTGTATTCGACCTGACCAGTTATTTGCATTCGAATTGACCGTGACACCTTTCATGATGTATCGCGCGGTTGAGATGGCATGCAGTGTAAAATAGATAAAGCCAGCATAGACAAAGCCGAGGTTTCGAGTGATGGCTACAGAATTGACGGTTCGAGTAGCACAACAGGACGATCACGAGTGGATTATTGCTGCGAATGGTGACG
>RCUL01000589.1_pt1 | contig 16847 bp, 15 predicted proteins | sample 2167521 | NCBI WGS metagenome assembly RCUL01 (sample SAMN09932745, study PRJNA488358) | compost metagenome | feature: garden; material: soil; isolation source: compost soil in acetic acid-enriched culture | place: Germany: Experimental Botanical Garden Goettingen | collected 2016-01-27
CTTCAGCACCAAGGGTTGCGACCGTTCCTATCGCACGGGCCGGGGCTTGGCATATGTATAGGCGCACTATCAGGGGAGCATGGTGTCGTTATAGTTAACTCATTTTGACGACCGGATTATCACGGTGACATGTATTTAACTTTGTGAATTACTTATACTTTCTGGACTTTTACTCGACACTGAATAGCATCTCCTGGCGGGATGTGGGCATGTCTTATTAAGAGAGCAAGGTAAAAAATTCTATGAAAGTTTTTTTTGAATCCTGGCCTGCATGGGAGGTTTCCTGTTGTTTTGACTGTTCATCCTTGGGGAAAACGAGATAGAATCTGGCCCAAAATCGGGTTTGGGGCTCTTAACTGCCCAAGAGATGTGAACAATGCTGGGCCGGGAGTGCCTGAGCGAGCAATGTGATGTGACACCATTGTTAAACATCAGTCAAAACAAGAAGCTGGAGGATATAATGACCAACAGCGCGCACAATCAGGTTAAAAGCAGCATGCTGGGAGCTGTAATTCAGGGGCGGTAGCATTTTTCTTTTAATTATCTTTATTTGTATGTAGATGGTATTCACCTGACAGTTGCCCACAAAAGGGAGTGGTCATACGGCTTCAAACCGGATAACAAAACGGTACCCCTACCGTGTTATCTGGAGTCACCGTATGACCACCAACGAGAAAGTAGCACGTCGTAAACTCAGTCTGCTAGAGCTCACCAAAGTGCTCAATAACGTCAGCAAAGCCTGCAAGCTCATCGGCTACAGTCGTCAGCAGTTCTACGAAATCCGTCGTAATTACAAGATCTATGGCGCCGAGGGTCTTCTCGACAAACTGCCTGGCTGTAAAGGGGCTCATCCCAACCGGGTCGCTCCCGAGATTGAACAGGCCATCCTCGATTACTCCCTCACCAGGCCGACTCACGGCCCGCTGCGGGGAGCGCACAAGAACTGGCCCTGCAAGGTATCAACATTAGTGCGGGCGGTGTGCGTGGCGTGTGGCAACGTCACGACTTGCTCTCCAAACACGACCGCTTGCTGCGCCTCGAGAAAACCCACCGGGAACAGACGATTGAGCTCAATGACGAGCACATTCGCCTGCTCGAGCGCTTCAGCCCCGAGTTCCGAGAACGCCAGATAGAGGTTCACTGCACCGGAGAACTGGTGGCGGTCGACACCTTCTTCGTCGGTGCGCTCAAAGGGGTTGGCAAGGTATATCTGCAAACCGTGCTGGACTGCTACAGCCGGCACGCTTGGGGGCGGCTCTACACCAGCAATCTGCCGGTGGCCTCGGTTCATGTGCTCAATGAAACGGTACTGCTGTTCTTCGAAGCTCACGAGGCCCGGGTACCATCCTGTCGGACAACGGGCGCGAGTTCTGCGGGCGCCCTGACCACCATCCCTACGAGAACAGGAGGGGATTGAACACAGGACAACCAAAGTACGCAGGCCGTAGAGCAACGGCTTTATCGAGCGGTTGCACCGGACACTGCTGGATGAACACTTCCGTATTAAGGGGAGGACAACCTGGTATGAGTCGGTGGAGCAGATGCAGACAGATCTGGACAGCTATCTGGAACGGCGTTGTTTCCCAAATCCATATGTCTTGAATGGAACTAACTGAGGAGGCGGTGATCTGATCACCACCATCTCCTTCAAGTCAGCATTCATGGGCAAGGCGCTTCACCCCATCACCAACTGGTCTCAATACAACAAGTCGCTGATTGACCGTGGCTCTCTCACCTTCTGGGTGGATGCCGACGCCATGAACAACTGGTTCCACCACGCCCATCATGGTCGACGGGGCCGCAGCCAGCTCTACACCGACCAGACCATCTCAACCTTCCTGATGCTCAAAGGGATGTTCAGTCTCACTCTGCGAGCAACCCAGGGGCTACTCGACTCCCTGTTCGAACTGATGAATGTGCCGCTGTGCGCCCCGGACTATAGCTGTGTCAGCAAGCGGGCCTGTACAGTGAAGGTGGCCGATCGGCAGCCCTCCAGGGGGCGTATCACCGATCTGGTTATCGACGCGACCGGCCTGAAGGTATTTGGAGAGGGCGAGTGGAAAGTCAGGAAATACGGTGCAGAAAAGCGCCGAGTCTGGCGCAAGTGTCGTTGGAGAATGTCCATGACGCTGAGGTGCTACCGACATTGCTCAACCCACTTCGTCGCAAGCTGAGCTGTGTTTATGCGGATGGTGCCTATGACAGCAAAGCTAGCCATCAGTTGATAGCTTGCAAAGGGGCGACAGCCTGTATCCCGCCTCGCAAGAACGCGGGGCTATGGGAAAAGGGACATCCGATAAATGATGCGGTGCTGGTGATGCGAAAGGAAAGGCTGGCGCACTGGAAGAAGATATCGGGATATCACCGTCGCTCGTTGGCAGAAACAGCGATGTCGCGGTTCAAGCAGTTAATGGCAGGCAAAATCACTCTGTGAAAATACAACGGTCAGGTAGGAGAAGTGATGGCGTATGTGAGCGCGATAAACAAACTGAACCCCCTTGGTCTGCCTGTAAGAAAGCCCCGAGAGTAGCGGTCACTGGGGCTGGGGGCGTTGCAACCTGATCGCTGATTTAAGAAACAACGCCATCTGGAACACTACAACACACAACGGCCACATCAAGGCAGGATGATGGAAGGACAGACTCCCTGCAGCATGTTCAAGAAGGGTCTGAAATTGATACCGAAGGAAGTGCGCACTAAAGTAGCGTAAACAAGACGCCGGTTTGAGACCGGTGTCAGGTGATAACTAGAACTGTACAACTAATATAAATATAAGTAACCCTGGATTTCTATAGCTGTAGTTTTATTTATATGATTTCACAGCCCACGTCATTCATAGCGCATGATCAGGGGTTTATTTCCCTTCATAGTAAAGGATATCTGATTAGTGAATAATTATATCGATAATCATTCTCGCATGTTACATCCAATGGATAAGTTTTTTAGTATACATTGAGCATGTAAAGCGAGTCATAAAATGGTAAAGAATATTTTATACTTATTATCAGTCCAAGGTCTTAGCTATCTATTTCCTTTGATTACATTACCTTATCTCGTACAGACATTAGGAGTCCGAGAATATGGAGTGCTAGGTTTTTCCTTAGCGCTAAGCCAATATGGTGTAATGTTAGTGGATTTTGGCTTTAATTACAGCGCAACAAGAGATATCTCATTATATAGAGATGATGCCAAGGAGCGATGTAGAATCTTCTGGAGTGTTTTTTATGCAAAGTCAATATTGGCGGTTACAGCATGCATTGTTTTATATGTAGTGGTAAATTATTACAATCATGACTTTGAGAAAGTTAATCTTTATTGGTCATTTCTTTCCATAATTGGAGCAGCCCTCTTCCCTTTATATTACTTCCAAGGGGTAGAGAAAATGAAATTTATAGCTATATTATCATTGCTCTCTAAATTGCTATCTCTGATAATGATCTTCACTCTTGTCAAGAGCAGCGCAGATACTTGGGTTGCCATAGCCATACAGTCATCTATTAATCTTATCGCAGCGCTGTTTTCTCTACCTTACCTTATAATTAGAGGTGAGCTGTTTTTTTATAAATTTAAAATAAATGATTTGTTTTTAGAAATGAAAAAATCTTCTGAGTTTTTCCTGTCATCGGTTTCTATTAATCTATATACAACTAGCCTCACTGTTATCCTGGGAATTGTGTCTGGGCCACATTCAGTTGGCTATTTTGTCGCTGCAGATAAACTCCGGGCAGCAGTGCAAGGATTGATCGGACCTGTCATTCAAGCTGTTTACCCTCGAGTAAGTAGAGTAATGAATAAATCAACACTTGAGGGCGTTAGGTTATCTTTAACCGTATTCAAGTACCAGTTTTCTTTTATGTTTATAATCTGCATTGTATCTATGTTTATGGCTGATTATATTATTAATATATTATATGGGACACTGTATAAAGAAATATCGGTTACTTTTAGAGTATTAATGATAGTTCCCATTGTGGTGACAGTTAGCAATATCGCAGCAATATGTATAATGATCCCAATTGGAATGAAGAAGGCATTTACAAAAATTGTAACTATTAGTGGAGTGCTGTCCCTGCCAATAACATTCATAATGGCTTGGCAGTTTTCATATAATGGAGTTGCTATAAGCCTTGTTTTTATAGAATTTATAATTATGGCTCAGTTTATAATTGCTCTTGTTCGTAGCAATGTATTTAGTACTAATGTATTTAGAGGAGGATAGTGTGATAAATAAAACACCATTGTTATCGATTATTACGGTGGTATTTAATGGGGTTAAGTACATTGAGGAAACAATTGAAAGTGTGATTTCCCAGAAAGAATTCTCGAGAAATATCGAGTATATAATTATTGATGGTGGTTCGACTGATGGGACATTAAATGTAATTGAAAAATACAGAGATAAAATAGATGTTTTTATCAGTGAACCAGATAAAGGTATATATGATGCAATGAATAAAGGCCTCATGCACGCGAGGGGGCGGTTTGTAGGCTTTATTAATTCTGATGACTTTTACATGCAAAATGCACTCGATAAAGTAATACTACTGATTAATAGAGTTTCGGATAATATAAGTGTGATATATGGCAACATGTATATGATTGACGCCAATTCAAAGGAAATATTACAACATAGAAAGCCGGTGTTATGGAAGCTAAATATTGATATGAACCTTAGCCATCCAGCGACATTTATTAGAAGAACAACACATATGAATTATAAATATTCATTAAAGTATAAAATTTCCTCTGATTATGATTGTCTGTTGAGAATGAAGAAAAGTGGTATTGAATTTATTAAATTAAATGAGACCATTTCATCAATGAGAGATGCTGGAGTAAGTGCCACACAAAACGCAGTTGCACTTAAAGAGTCAAGAGAAATAAAAAAATATTATAATGGTTACATTATAAATTCTTTGGCTTCAATATATCTAAAGCTTGTGGAAATAAAGAAGTTAATAAAATAATGAAAAAGATACACGTCGGCGAGTATATATACTGCTTACTTTCTGTGATATATATACCATTTGGCTTTTTTTATTCATTCTACTCGCTAACAAAACTGAGAAGTTATAGTCCTTTTCTAGTATCAATAGTGTATTCATTAATGGCATACTCTGTTGTGCCTTATGAAAACTGGGATCTGGCGAGGCATTTTAATAATTTTAACGTAATATCAAATTTAGATTTTTTGCAATCTATATCAGTCATTCACATAAGATATGCTGCGTTAAATATAGTTGCATGGTTTTTTTCTAATTTAGGAATCAATAAGCATTTCCTACCTTTTTTAGTTGTATTTATTTCTTATTATCTAGTGCTATCGGCGATAGTTACTCATATAAGAACTTATCATTATGAACTAAATCAAAAGCATGTGTTTTATATTTTTTTTACAGTGCTATCGGTTTTTCCTTTTTTTTATCTTGCAAGTACATTAAGACAGTACTTATCATTTGGCATAATATTTTATGCCCTATATCACTTAATATATATGAAAGCTAGAGTTAAATATGCATTTCTAGCATTGATTGCATGTTTTATTCATCCATCAAGTCTCATAATTGTAATCATAGTTATTTTCTCTTATTTAACTCATCATATTCATCGGCGAAGATTCATTTTAGTAATTTCTTTTTTTGTGCTTGTTTTGAACTACAATGGTTTTATGTCGATTGCATTCAGTTTTTTAAAGCCTTTCCTGCAGTCTATAAATCTATATTTTCCTACATATATGGATTTTTCAGTGATAAATGAAATAAGAGAGAAAATGGCGGGGGGGGAGTATATTCTTAATTACCTTGTACTTCCCTCTGTTTTCTTTACGCTATTAATTCCATTTATTTATAAGCTGGAAATATATAGTAATAATAGTGATAAATTACTTAAGGTCATATGTGGAGATTTATTCATATTTATATCGATGACATCATTTTCAATTGATTTCTTATATCGATACTCATTAGTTTGGTCCTTACTTTACATGGTAGTATTCTGGTCGTCTGATATATTTCGTTTATCAAAAATGAATCGGGTAGTTATAATCGCTACGTTGTTGTTTTTTTCTATTATTATTAATATTGCCCAAATAAACATGGGTAAGTATATAATTTTGAACTCATGGTCTGAACTGTTTTATAAACCAAGTGTTTTTATTTTTTATGGGAATGACACTGAGGTTTTACAGGTGCCTAAATGAAAAATGAAGTTTCGATATTAAAACTGTATGCAAATAAAATAGGTGGGACAGAGAATGCTGTATATAAGCTCGAAAAAATATTGCGTGATGATTTTGATGTGAAAGTATATTCAGCCTTTAATTACGGCGAAATGGATAACCTCTCTCATGAAAAGATATTAGTCGGACATATAGAAGAATACAGAACAAACAAAATAAAATCTCTGTTGAAGTATTTTTTTAGATTAAAGACTTTTTTTCGTGGTGATGGCTGTGTCGTCTCAACGGATATGGCCACAGCATGTATGCTAATAACCTTGTCTCTAGCGTATAAGTCTACAAAGATTTTTGTTTGGGAACATTATCCTTATGAGAAAAACAGTCTTTTTTGGAGATCTGTTTTTAGATTTCTCGTCAAAATAAAAAAAGATTTCTATATAATATGTAATAGTGATAATGAAAGGCGTAAATTTAATTTTTTTGAAAATGTTTTTATTATTCCTAATGCTATCGAAGTTTCTAAATCAAAAAAAATAATCCATCAAGAAAAAGACTTTTTACGTCTTCTTTATGTTGGCAGAGTTGTCAAAGATAAAGGCGTGGAACGTTTGTTAGATTTGCTTCTTTCAAATGAGGGGGTTCAGTCGACACCTTATAAATATATTGTTGATATAGTTGGTGATGGTGATGAACTAGAGCGATTGAGACTTAAATATATTTTATTTAAAAATATTTGTTTCCATGGTGCTACAAGCAATGTTGGCGAGTTTTACAATAAAGCTGATATTTTTGTTTCGGGGTCATTCTTTGAGTGTTTGCCGATATCTGTTCTAGAGGCTATGTCATATGGAATACCTATAATATCTTTAGACAATTCGGGCGGGACAAAATCAGCAATTGTTAATGAGAAAATGGGCCTGACGTGTGGCTTTATTTGTAAAGATTACAATGATTTCTTTCAGGCTATGAATTACTATAGGTCATTTATTAATAGAGCCGTTCATGGAGATAACGGATTTGACATTGTAAGCTGTTTCTACTCTGAAGAACTTATTAAAGATAAATGGCAGTCAATCTTATAACTATTGATCCCAAAAAACTCTTCATTAAGTGCCCAGTTAAGGACTGATGGTATTTATAATATGTATTAGAGTGGTGTATGCTTTTCTAACTTTAATTTACCAGCGGCGCGGTATTGGAGTCATTAAATGATAATTCTTGATTCAGTAATTCAATTGCTACAGAGTAATGGGGGAGTTAGCGTTTATTTTAGTAATATAGCATCTTCATTAAAGAAGAATAATGTCTTATTTGAAAATATTTCCTTCCTAGAAGGGGACAGGAAACTAACTCCTCGTTTATTTGAAAGATACCGAGACTGTATTGTCAGTAGAAAGAATGGCGTTTTTCATTCTAGTTATTATCGCCTTCCTAGTGAAAAAGAAATGAAAGTTATTACGACAGTACATGACTTTACATATGAGAAGTTTGTGAGGGGCCCTGCGCAATGGGTGCATTCTTGGCAAAAAAATCGAGCAATTAGACATAGTGACATAGTTATCTGTGTATCGCATAATACAGCACGTGATTTGATGACCTATTGCCCGATAGAACCATCACGTATTCGAGTAGTTCATAATGGTGTGTCTATCGCGTATCATCCTATTCAAACCCTTGCTAATGCGCATCACCAAATAGTTCTATTTGTTGGTGCTAGGGGGGGGTATAAAAATTTCCGGCTAGCAGTTGAAGCCGTTTCTGCAGTGCCTGGGTTGATCTTGCATGTAGTCGGAGGCGGGGAGTTTACCTCTTCAGAGCGGCAGCTGTTGGAGAAATACTTGCCTGCTCGCTACAAATGGTTGGGACGCTTAAGTGATAAAGAGCTTAATGAAGCGTATAATAAAGCGTATGCTTTATTATATCCTTCCAGTTATGAAGGGTTTGGTATCCCAATAATTGAAGCTATGCGTGCCGGTTGTCCTGTTATTGCTGTAAATACCTCTTCTATTCCAGAAGTTGCAGGTAATGCAGCATTGTTGGTCGATAGACCTTCAGCCACTGAGTTTAGCCAAGCCCTACAAGAAATACCTGATCGTCGGCAGCAGTTGGTGATGGCTGGGTTTGAACAGGCGGCCAAGTTTTCATGGGAGCGCTGCTTTCAAGAGACCTTGGCTATTTATAAAGAGTTGATTTAACTACAAAGACGGGAATGAAAATGAGTAAAAAAGTTGCATTGATTACGGGGGTTACTGGGCAAGACGGCTCTTATCTGGCGGAGTTGTTGCTTGATAAAGGATATGAAGTGCATGGTATCAAACGTCGTGCATCATTGTTTAATACTGGGCGAGTCGATCACATTTATCAGGATCGCCATGAACAAAACCCTAATTTCTTCCTGCATTATGGTGACTTGGCTGATAGTTCAAATCTGATCCGCCTGGTAAAAGAGATCCAGCCGGATGAGATTTATAACTTGGCGGCCATGTCTCATGTCGCCGTATCTTTTGAATCACCGGAATATACCGCCGATGTAGATGCGCTTGGCACGCTGCGGCTGCTGGAAGCGATCCGTATAAACGGGCTGGAGAAGAAGACCCGTTTCTATCAAGCTTCCACCTCTGAGCTGTATGGCCTGGTACAAGAGATCCCACAACGGGAAACAACCCCGTTCTATCCGCGGTCACCCTATGCGGTGGCCAAGATGTACGCCTACTGGATCACGGTTAACTACCGCGAGTCTTATGGAATGTATGCCTGTAACGGTATTCTGTTTAACCATGAGTCCCCCCGCCGTGGCGAAACCTTTGTGACCCGTAAGATCACCCGAGCCATCGCCAATATTGCCCAGGGTATCGAGCACTGCCTCTACTTGGGCAATATGGATTCCCTGCGTGATTGGGGTCATGCCAAGGATTATGTACGGATGCAATGGATGATGCTGCAACAGGACGTGGCAGAAGATTTTGTCATTGCTACCGGCAAACAGATCTCCGTTCGCGAATTCGTACGCATGTCTGCTAAAGAGGCGGGAATTGAACTCGAGTTCATCGGTGAAGGCGTTAATGAGATTGCTACTGTGACCGCCGTCACTGGCGATAGTGCACCGGCCGTAAACGTGGGAGATGTGATAGTGCGAGTTGATCCGCGTTATTTCCGCCCCGCAGAAGTCGAAACTTTGCTGGGAGACCCCTCCAAGGCCAAAGCTAAATTGGGTTGGGTGCCCGAGATCACCGTTGAAGAGATGTGTGTCGAAATGGTGGCCAATGATCTGCAACAAGCCAAACAGCATGCGTTGCTCAAGGCGAATGGTTTTGATGTGACGATTTCATTGGAGAATTGATCTATGACCGAGAAGAGCACCACTAAAAAACGGGTGTTTGTGGCAGGTCATCGGGGGATGGTCGGGTCGGCCATCTGTCGTAAGCTGACTCTTTGCAACGATGTTGAGCTGGTCGTGCGCTCCCGCCGTGAGCTGGATTTGACTCGTCAGGAGGCCGTCGAGGGTTTCTTTGCAAATGAAGCGATCGATGAGGTCTATCTGGCTGCTGCCAAGGTGGGCGGGATCCATGCCAATAACACGTATCCAGCCGAGTTTATTTATGAAAACTTGGTCCTGGAGTGCAATATAATTAATGCCGCACATCAGGCAGGTGTGCAGAAGTTATTATTTTTGGGTTCATCTTGTATCTATCCCAAGTTGGCCGAGCAGCCAATGACAGAGTCAGCGCTGCTGACGGGGGCTCTGGAAGCCACAAACGAACCTTATGCTATCGCCAAGATCGCAGGTATCAAATTGTGTGAATCGTATAACCGTCAATATGGTCGCGACTATCGCAGCGTGATGCCCACAAATCTGTATGGCGAGAATGACAATTTCCACCCTGAAAACTCCCATGTAATCCCGGCACTGTTGCGCCGTTTCCATGAAGCCAAACTACGTGCTGACAGCGAAGTGGTGGTATGGGGAAGTGGTACGCCGATGCGTGAGTTCTTGCATGTAGATGATATGGCAGCTGCCAGCATTCATGTGATGGAACTGGCGAACGAGGTTTATCAAGCCAATACCCAGCCGATGCTCTCCCATATCAATGTGGGGACTGGTGTCGATTGTACGATCCGCGAGTTGGCAGAGACCATGGCCAAGGTGGTAGGGTTTACCGGTGAAGTGGTATTTGATGTGACTAAACCTGATGGCACCCCGCGCAAATTAATGGATGTAAGCCGCTTGGCTAACCTGGGTTGGCATTACACCCATTCGTTGGAAGCAGGACTGACCCTGACTTATCAATGGTTCCTGGAGCACCAAGATGAGTTTCGCAAATAACCCAAATCACTGGTTAGATAAGATGCAATTTCAACAGATAGTGGCGGCGACGCCACTTATCTCGATTGATTTGATTGTACGCAACGAGCTTGGACAAGTGTTGCTTGGGCGCCGTTTAAACCGCCCGGCGCAAGGCTTCTGGTTTGTTCCTGGTGGTCGGGTGCGTAAAGATGAACGGTTAAATGACGCTTTTTGGCGTTTAACCGAGGAAGAGTTAGGGGGGGCTGCTAGTCGTGGCAGTGCCCGGTTCCTCGGTCCCTATGAGCACTTTTATACCGATAACTTCTCGGGTGAAGATTTTTCAACCCATTACGTGGTATTGGGGTATGAAGTGGCGTGGCAAGGGCTGCAAGATGCACTGCCAGTGAGCCAGCATGACCAATATCGCTGGTATAGCGTCAATGAGTTGCTGCAAGACCCGAGTGTGCATCAGCATACCAAAGATTATTTTTTAGAAAGGACGTAATGCCATGTTATTGCCAGTTGTAATGGCCGGGGGGTCGGGCACTCGCCTGTGGCCCTTGTCACGCACTCTGTTCCCTAAGCAGTTTTTATCGCTCACCAGCTCGGCCACCATGCTGCAAGAGACCTTACAGCGTCTCACACCTCTGGCCCATCAGCCAGCGATTATCATCTGCAATCAGGAGCACCGCTTTATCGTGGCCGAGCAGTTGCGCAAGGCCACGCTAGTACACGGCGGTATTGCATTAGAGCCGGTTGGGCGCAATACCGCTCCAGCGGTAGCTATTGCTGCACTGCATGCTCGTGCCAATGGTAATGACCCCTTATTGTTGGTGTTGGCTGCCGATCATGTGATTGCGCAGCCAGCGGCATTTTGCCAAGCGGTGCAAGCGGCCATGCCCTTGGCCGAGCAGGGCAAACTGGTGACCTTTGGCATTGTGCCCACAGCGGCAGAGACTGGTTATGGCTATATCCAACAAGGTGATACAGCCGGTCAGGGGGCAAGCACGGTTGCAGCCTTTGTTGAAAAACCCAACCTTGAACTGGCGCAGCAATATGTGACTGATGGCCGCTATTTGTGGAATAGCGGTATGTTTTTATTCAAGGCGTCGGTCTATCTGCACGAGCTTGCCCAGCATTGTCCGAAAATGGTCGAGCAGTGTCAGCTGGCATTACAGCTGGCGCAGGACGATCTCGATTTTATCCGGCTTGATCCAGATGCTTTTGCGGCCTGTCCAGATGATTCGATTGACTATGCCGTAATGGAAAAAACCGCCAATGCGGTAGTGATGCCGCTAGATGCCAGTTGGAGCGATGTGGGCTCTTGGTCTGCCTTGTGGGAAGTGAGTGAGAAAGATGCGCAGGGTAATGTGCTGCAAGGAGACGTATTAATCGAGCAGACCCATAACAGCTTTATTTATGCCCAGCATCGTTTAACTGCCACCGTGGGGATCGATGATGTTGTTGTGGTTGAAACCAAAGATGCTGTGCTGGTTGCCCATAAAGATCGGGTGCAAGATATCAAAGGCATTGTTAAACAGTTAAAAGAGGCTAATCGCCCAGAGCAATTGCAGCACCGTGAGGTATTTCGCCCTTGGGGTAGCCACGATACCATTGCCGATGGTCAGCGTTATCACGTTAAGCAGGTAATGGTTAAACCTGGTCAAAAAACAGCAGTGCAAATTCATTATCATCGCGCCGAGCATTGGATAATTGTCTCTGGTACAGCGCGGGTGACTCGTGGCGACGAGATTTTTCTCATTTCAGAGAATGAATCCACCTATATTCCGGTTGGGGTCGCTCATGCCATTGAAAATCCGGGGAAAATTCCACTGGAGATGATCGAAGTGCGCACCGGTATTTATCTTGAGGAAGATGACATTGTGCGTATTCCATCTACTGGGGTAGGATATTGATGAAGGTCAGCATTATCACCGCAACTTTTAACAGTGCTGCCACCATTCATGACACACTTGCTTCATTAGAGGGCCAGACTTACCCTAACATTGAATATATTGTCATCGATGGTTCATCGCAAGATAATACCCTTGAAATGATAAAAAACGGTTGTACGCGGGTAAGCACGATCGTCTCTGAGCCTGACAGTGGAATTTATGATGCACTCAATAAAGGTATCGCAGCTGCAACTGGCGATATTGTTGGTTTTTTGCACTCTGACGATCTATTTGCCTACCCAGAAGCTGTCCAAGACATGGTTGGAGTTTTTCAATCAGGTGAATATGATGCCGTGTATGCAGATCTTGAATATGTGCAGCAAGAAAACATAAATAAAGTGGTTCGTCTCTGGCAAAGCGGCACCTATAACAAGAAAAAATTTAAATATGGTTGGATGCCAGCACATCCGACGTTTTATATGAAACTTAGTTGTTACAAAAAATTCAACGATTTCGACTTGAATTATAAAATTGCTGCTGATTACGATTCTATTTTGCGTTACTTATGGCGGGGTAATGTTAATGCTGGTTATTTGCCAAAGGTATTAATCAAGATGCGTGTTGGCGGGATCAGTAATCGCTCATTGGCGACTATCTTGCGCAAGACGCGTGAGGATATTCAAGCTATGCGTAATAATGGTTTATTCTGGCCATTGACGATTGCTTTGAAAAACCTATCTAAAATTCCGCAGTTTTTGGTCAAAAATCATGAATAATACACAATTTATTATCACCCAAAGCGGTGTTTCATTTGGGACTAGTGGTGCCCGCGGCTTGGTAGTTGATTTTACTCCCGAGGTGTGCGCTGCTTTTACCCATGCGTTTGTAGTAGTGTTACGCCAAGAATTCGTCCCCAAGCAACTGGCGTTGGCCATTGATAACCGCCCGAGCAGTTATGCCATGGCCCAAGCTTGTGCTGCCGCCTTACTGCAAGCAGGGGTTGAGCCGATCTATTATGGAGTGATCCCAACCCCTGCATTAGCCTATCAGGCGATGCAAGATAATATGCCATGCATCATGGTAACGGGGAGTCATATTCCATTTGATCGCAATGGTTTGAAATTCTATCGCCCCGATGGTGAAATTACTAAAGCTGATGAGTTGGCGATTTTGGCGGTAGAGGCAGAATTTCCCCCTCTGCCAGCCTTACCGGAGTTGAACGCTAGTTCACGGGCCGCAGAAAATTATTGTGTTCGTTATTCCTCTTTGTTTTCTGCCGATATGTTGGCGGGTAAGCGTATAGGTATTTATGAGCATTCGAGCGCTGGTCGTGAACTCTATGCTCCATTATTTAAGTCTTTGGGGGCAGAGGTTGTACGTATCGAGCGCAGCGATCAGTTTGTTCCTATCGATACCGAAGCGGTAGGGGAAGAGGATAAATTAAAAGCTCGTCGCTGGTCAGCCGAGTATCAACTTGATGCTATTTTCTCAACTGATGGCGATGGTGACCGCCCTTTGGTTGCTGATGAGAAAGGTGAATGGCTGCGCGGTGATATCTTAGGACTGCTGTGTGCCAGCGCATTAAATATCAGAGCGTTAGCCATCCCGGTGAGCAGTAACACAATGATTGCAAACTGTGGCCGTTTTCATAAAGTACAACTGACTAAAATTGGTTCACCTTATGTTATTGCGCAATTTGCAGAGCTAGTCCAAGATTATCAGAGAGTGGCCGGGTTTGAAGCCAATGGTGGTTTTTTGCTAGGTAGTGATATTGATCTAGATGGTAAAGTGCTTGCTGCTCTACCAACCCGTGATGCGGTGTTACCTTTTTTAATGTTGTTAGCAGCTGCAGATCGGGGAGCGATTTCTACGCTGGTTTCCGAGCTACCTGCACGTTACACCCATTCTGATCGGATCAAAGATTTTTCTAGCGTCCGGAGTCAGGCAATTTTGACCCATGGTATTGCCCACCCTCAGGCATTATTGCTACAACTCGGATTTTCTGATTGTCACGTGACTGAAGTTGATACCACCGATGGTTTACGCCTCACTTTGAGTGATAATTGCATTATTCATTTACGTCCTTCTGGTAATGCTCCAGAATTACGTTGTTATGCCGAAGCTAGTGACATTAATCATGCACAAACACTAGTCTCAACAGTATTGGATAAATTAAAATCCGATTGATTTTATATGTTATGATTATAAGTACAATCTTTGGGATGTAAATTAAGTTTTTTCATCCCATATTCATTGATAATATATGCTGAACTATATCATTGTTTTATTATGAGTGTTGTAAAGAAATCGTGTTAATTTTTATATTTAATCATTACGATGATAAAAAGTTATTTTGGTTTTGTTGAGCGAGCATTAAATATTTCGATGTAATAACATTATTTTACTTTTTATGAAGCCACAACACTCGTTATATATTATTTTTTTTGGGGGTCAAAGTGATGGAATATATCTTCTTTATAACCTTCTCATTTTTAATGTTATTTTTTTTTAGAAAGTTAGCAAAAAAAATAAATTTGGTTGATCGGCCTAATGAGAGAAAATTGCACCAAGGCTCAGTACCATTGGTTGGTGGCATTTCAATTTATCTGACACTTATGTTAGCGTTATGGTTTAAGCCAGAACTACTTATTAATTCTGATGTCTATGTACTTTGTGCCTCAGTCTTGGTGATGATGGGGGCCATTGATGACAAATATGATGTTGATTATCGCGTCAGATTGGTTGTGCAGATCCTGATCTCTTGCGCGATGATTTTCGCCGCGGGGCTTTATTTAAAGAGCTTAGGTCATATTCTCTTCAGTTATGAAGTCGATTTGGGCCCCCTCGGTTATATCGTTACTATATTTGCAGTGCTTGGTGCCATTAACGCCTTTAATATGGTGGATGGTATCGATGGCTTATTGGGTGGGCTCACCATGGTGACCTTCGGGGCGCTCGCTTATATCCACTACGCCGATGGACAACTCCCCTTGGCCCGTTTCTGTCTGTTGATGATGATCGTAGTGGTGCCCTATATCTGTCTGAACTTGGGCTTCCCCTTTGGAGGGCGTAAAAAGGTCTTTATGGGGGATGCGGGCAGCATGTTGATCGGCTTTACTGTGATCTGGGTACTGTTGCAAGGCACTCAAGGGCCAAAAGCACAGATGAACCCAGTCACCGCACTCTGGTTGATTGCCATTCCGCTGATGGATATGACCTGCATCATGGTGCGGCGTATTCGCAAGGGGGTTTCTCCCTTTAAGCCGGATCGGGAGCATCTGCATCATATCTGCTTGCGGGCAGGGCTTTCATCCCATCAAGCCTTGGTGGTGATTTGCGGCATTGCGACCTTGCTGGCCGTTGTGGGCATCGCCCTTGAATATGGGGCCGTACCGGAGTGGGTCAGTTTGTTGTTATTTGCTCTGGTGTTTGTTCTCTATTACCAGTTGCTTAACAATATCTGGCGTATTCTCGCCAAGATTAAGCCAAAAACTGCCATTGAGCCTAATTAAATTGGGCCGATTATGTGCTGAAATATTGAAGGTATGCCCCTGATTTCTCTGATAAAGCATGCTAGGCACCTTATTACTTCTCTGAACCGATTAGGATACGAATGTCATTATGACTAACAAAGAGATAACCCCAATACCTGATTCTCATCTGCCACAAGGCTGGCAAGTATCCTCCGGTGATGAGCTCGATTTGCGTGAGCTGATCCTGGTGTTATGGCGTCAGAAGATCCTGATCCTGTTGATCGCAGGCGTATTTGCAGCAGCTGGTATCGTTTATGCCCTGCTGGCCCCTCAAGTCTGGATCAGCCAAGCCGAAATCAGACAGCCTACCCTCAAGGAGGTGGAATCGCTTGAGCTCAACATCAATCAGTTGATCAACGCTCAGGTGCCGGAAACGGCCTTCGCTGCCTTTGATAAGAAGGTGTTGTACAATGACTTTGTAAATAACTTCAACAGTCTCAACAATAAACGCCAGTTTTTTATCGAAAACGGTTATCTCGATGCCGAGGCGGCACAGTCAGGGGTGACAAACGAGCTAGGCAAGCGGCTATTGCTTAAAAAAATGGTCGAAGGTATCAGTGCCAAAGTGTTGGATACGCTGAGTGAGAATGTCACCCTCTCCTTCGCCGCAGACACGGCCACCGAGGCCAAGGATCGTCTGGAGCAATACATCGCCTTCATCCAGCAGCAGGAGTCGGCGGCCAAGGGCAAGGAGCTAAACACTATCTGGCAGAACCGTCTCAAGACGCTACAGACCCAGTATGAGAGCGCGCGAGCCGATACCCTCAAGCAGTTGCAAGACGATATTCTACGTACCGAGTACGGTCTTCGCATCGCCCAGTCGGCTGGGCTGGAGGCGCCGGTGCAGAACCTGCAGGATCAGGGCAGCCTGCCCATCGACCTGGGGGCTCGCGCCCTGGCGGAGAAGCTCAAGATCCTCAAGGAGATCAAGAACCCCGAGTTCATGAATCCAGGGA
>RCUL01000591.1_pt1 | contig 16817 bp, 11 predicted proteins | sample 2167521 | NCBI WGS metagenome assembly RCUL01 (sample SAMN09932745, study PRJNA488358) | compost metagenome | feature: garden; material: soil; isolation source: compost soil in acetic acid-enriched culture | place: Germany: Experimental Botanical Garden Goettingen | collected 2016-01-27
CCAACCCCCTCGACCCGCCGTCCGGCTGCGCCTTCCACAAGCGCTGCCCCTACGCGACCGAGCGCTGCAAGGTGGAAGTACCGGAACTGCGCCTGCTCGATGCCCGCCAGGTGGCCTGCCACCATGCGGAGACCATCAACGGCTAGGGTCCGACAGCGCACGGACCTTGTGGGAGCGAATTCATTCGCGATGGCAGGCGAAGCCTGCCCCTGGCAAACACTGGGGACGCTCCGCGTCCTTTCGCGAATGAATTCGCTCCCACACACATACGGGTCCCGCGCTTTTTCAGATATCCCGCAGCACCGCCAACCTCACCCCGAACCCCACCAGCACCCCGCCGAACAGCCACTGTTGCAATCGCTGCACCAGCGGCCGCCGCCCCAGCCAGCGGCCCAGGCCTGCACCCGCCAGGGCATAGGCCGTGTCGAACGCCAGCCCCACCGCCACCAGCACGGCGCCCAGCAGGGCGAACTGCAGCGCCAGCGGCCCGGCCTCCGGGCTGACGAACTGCGGCAGCAGCACCGAGCAGAACACCAGCGCCTTGGGGTTCAGCAGGTTGGTCAGCAGGCCCCGGCGCATGGCCAGCCAGTAGGCCCGCGACGGCTGCGGCCCGCCTTCCACCACCAGGGCAGAGGTCTGCGCCTGCAGCAGCCGCAGCCCGAGCCAGAGCAGGTAGGCCGCGCCGGCCAGGCGCACCAGGTCGAAGGTCCAGGGCGCGGTCCTGAACAGCACCGCCAGTCCCAGGCCGGCCAGCGCCACATGGCTGCTGCGCGCCAGGGCCAGCCCCAGTGCCGTGGCCAGGGCCATGCCGCGGCCCTGGCGGGCCCCGGTTTGCAACAGGAGGATCATGTCCGGCCCGGGCAGCAGGTAGACCACCGCCAGAGCGATAAGGAATCCGGTCATTTTTCCGCTCCAGAGACGTGTCGAGAGGGAAAATTCTAGGCCCGAAGGCCGGGGCAGGTGCTTGCGTATTTGACCGGCAAGGCCATCATTCATGGCAGCTCCTGCCAACAACATGCAATCAAACAAGCCACTCATGCCAAAACTAAAACTTGACGCCCTCGACCACCGGATTCTCGCCGCCCTGCAGCGCAACGGCCGCCTCTCCAACGTGCAGTTGGCCGACGAGATCGGTCTGTCCGCTTCGCCCTGCCTGCGCCGGGTCCGGTTGCTTGAGGAAGCCGGCGTCATCCGCGGCTACCACGCCAGCCTCGACCGCGACGAAGTGGGCCTGGGGCTGACGGTATTCGTCGGCATCAAGGTGGAGCGTCATCGCCAGGAACAGGCCGACGCTTTTCGCGAAGCGGTGATCAGCCTGCCGGAAGTCATCTCGGTGCACCTGGTATCGGGCGAGGCGGATTTCCTGTTGCAAGTGGTAGTGCCGGACCTGCGAGCCTACGAGCATTTCCTGACCGGCACGCTGCTCAAGCTCCCCGGCGTCAGCGATATCCGCAGCAACTTCGCGATCCAGACGGTGAAGGCCCCTTCACCGCTGCCGTTGAACCATCTGCCAAAATAGCCCGTTACGCCGACCGCTTTTCTGTGGGGGCGAATTCATTCGCTGAGCAGTCCGAAGGACTGCCCTTCAATACCAAAGGGGGCTGCTGCGCAGCCCTTAGCGAATGAATTAGCCCCCACAGGGAACCGGCAAGGTCGATGCCCTCAACGCCCGAAGAAGGCGTAGAACGCCCGCAGCTCCTCCTGCGCATCCTCCAGGCTCACGGCGGTGAAACGCAGCACCTGGTTCGCCGCGCATTGGGCCAGGCGCCCCAGGTCCAGCGGGTGGACCCAGCCGAGGATGGGATAGCCGCCCATGGTCTGGCGGTCGGCCATCAACACGATGGGCTGGCCGTCCGGCGGCACCTGGATGGCGCCGCTGACCACGCCCTGGGACCACTGCCGCTGCGGCGCGAGTATGGGCGCGCCTTGCAGCCGCGCGCCCATGCGGTCCGACTGCGGGCTCAGTTGCCAGGGCTGCTCGAAGAAGGCGCGGGCCTCCTCCTCGGCGAAGCTGGCCGCATCACCACCCAGCAGCACCCGCATCAACTGCGCGGCCTTGTAGTCCGGCTGCCAGGGCCAGGGCACGCTGGCGCCGCGGGGGAAGTCGGCGCTGCCGCCTTGCAGCAGGTCACCCTCGGCCAGCTTGACGCCTTCGCCGTCCAGCCCGCCCAGGCCTTCGCGCAGCTGGCAGGCGACGCTGCCCAGCACCGGCTCGGCGCGGATGCCATCGGCCATCGCCAGGTAGGCGCGCTGACCGCTGCGGGCGAAGCCAATCTGCAGGCGCTGCCCGGCCTCCAGGCGCAAGCGCGACCAGTTGCGTCGCGGCTCACCGTCCACCTCCAGCGGCATATCGGCACCGGCCAGCGCCACCCAGAGCGCCTCCTCTGCTTCCAGTTCGACACCGCCCAGGGCGATTTCCAGTACCGCGCAGCCGAACGGATTGCCCAGCAACCGATTGGCCCAGGCCGCCGCCAACCGGTCCATCGGCCCGGCAGGGGAAACTCCCAGGTGCTGCCAGCCGAAGCGCCCGGCGTCCTGCAGCAGGCTCAGCGGGCCGGGCTTGATCACCCGCAGGCCGCTCATCCCTCGCCCCCTTCGGCTCGGTAACGCGCCTCGTCGATGGCGAAGAAACGCACCCGGTCACCCAGCGCCAGTGGGCAAGGCGGCACACGGCGGGCGTCGAACAGCGACCAGGGGCACAACCCCAGCAAGTGCCAGCCGCCGGGGGAGGCCTGTGGATAGATGGCGGTCTGGCGCTCGGCGATGGCCAGGCTGCCGGCGGGCACGCGAATGCGCGGGCTGCCCCGGCGCGGCAGGGCCAGGCGCGCGTCCAGGCCACCGAGGTAGGCGAAGCCGGGGGAGAAGCCGATGGCGCCGACGCGGTATTCGCCGCTGCTGTGGATATCCACTACCTCAGCGGCGGAAAGGCCACAGGACTCGGCCACCTTCGCCAGGTCCTCACCGCAGTACCAGACGGGAATCCGATGGAGCTTGCCGGTGTCGGTGGCAGCCGGCGCCTTAAGCCAGTCTTCGAGCAGCGGTTCGATATGCCGGGACAGGGCGAGATGGTCGGTGCGGGTAAGGTCGTAGTGCAGCAGCAGGGTGGTCCAGCCCGGCACCAGGTCCACCAGCAGGTGGCCGAAGCGCTGCCGGAGGGTTTCGGCCAGCTCGGCGATTCGCTGTGGCAGCCGCGCATCCGGTTCGTCGGCCAGCACCAGCAGCAGGGCTTCGGCGCCAGCGGGTTCGAGGCGGATCATAGGGCGTCCAGCTTGCCTCGCAGACGGCGCAGCACGGCCAACGACTCCGGGTTGTCGCCGTGCACGCAGAGGCTGTCGGCGGTCAGCCGCAGCGGCTTGCCGTCGATATCCGGGAAAGGCTCTCCCGTGGCGATCGCCAGGGCCTGGTCGAGGATGCGCTCGGGGTCGTGGTGCACCGCGCCCGCCAGGCGCCGGGGCGCCAGTTGGCCGTCGGAGAGGTAGGCGCGGTCGGCGAAGGCCTCGAACATCAGCGGCACGTCGGCGGCGTCGGCCAGTTGCAGCTCGCGGCTGTTGTCCGCCAGGGCCAGGACCATCAGCGGCAGGCCCTTGCGGTAGCTGGCGCAGGCGTCGAGCACCGCGGCGAGCAGCGCGTCGTCACGCACGAGGTCGTTGTACAGGGCGCCATGGGGCTTCACATAGGCGACCTGGGTGCCGACGGCGCGGCAGAAGGCTTCCAGCGCGCCGATCTGGTAGAGCACCAGGGCGCGCACCTCCTCTGCCGTGCAGGCCATGTGGCGGCGGCCGAATCCGGCGAGGTCCGGATAGGCCGGATGGGCGCCGATGCGCACGTTGTGGCGCACCGCCAGTTCGACGGTGCGCTGCATGGTCAGCGGGTCGGCGGCATGGAACCCGCAGGCGAGGTTCGCCTGGTCCACCAGCGGCATGGCGTGCTCGTCGTTGCCCATTTCCCAGGCACCGAAGCTTTCCCCCATGTCGCAGTTCAGCAGGATTGGTCTGTTCATGTAGCCGATTATGGCCAAAAGCCGCCGTCCTTGTAGCCGAATTCATTCGCGTGGATGGATATATAAAAAACGCCCCGCACAAGGCGGGGCGAACGTTTCCCAGGAGCGGGATCACTCGGTTCGGCGCAGGGCGCCGTCAATACACGTCGCGGCGATAGCGGCCTTCATCGCCGAGCTGTTGCAGCGCTTCGCTGCCGAGAATGTCGCACAGGGCGAGGTCGACGCCTTCGGCCATGCCCTGCAGGCTGCCGCAGACGTAGATCACCGCGCCATCGGCCAACCAGGCGCGCAATTCGTCGGCGGCCTCGCGCAGGCGGTCCTGCACATAGACCTTCTCGGCCTGGTCACGGGAGAAGGCGAGGTCCAGACGGCGCAGCTCGCCCGCGGCCAGCCAGCCTTGCAGCTCGTCGCGGCAATAGAAGTCGTGGGCCTGGCTGCGCTCGCCGAACAGCATCCAGTTGCGCTTGCGGCCGGCGGCGATGGCGGCCTTGAGCAGGCTGCGCAGGCCGGCGAGGCCGGTGCCGTTGCCGATGAAGATCAGCGGGCGGTCTTCATCGATCAGGTGGAAGCGGCTGTTGCGGCGCAGGCGCAGGGGCACGGCGGCGCCCTGCGGCAGGTGGTGGGTCAGCCAGCCGGAGGCGATACCCAGGCTGCCGTCGGCATGCTGTTCCTGGCGCACGATCAGCTCCAGCGCACCATCGCTGGCCAGGGAGGCGATGGAGTACTGGCGCACGGAGAGGCCGATCAGCGCCTGCACCAGGGCCTGCGGCTGCAGGCCCACCAGGTGCTCGAAGGAGTTCGGCAACAGGCGCCCGGCCAGGGCCTGGCGCAGTGTCTGGCGCGCGCCGTCCAGTTCGACCTGGGCGTCGCCGTCCAGGCCGTGCTGGTCGAGCCAGGCCTGGATGCGCGGCTCGGCCTGGCGCGGAAGGATTTCCACCAGGTCGCCGGCCTGCCAGTCCACCTGGCTGCCCGTCGGGGCGCGCAGGCGCAGCAACCAGGTGGATTCGCCCTGGCTGCCGGGGTTGAGGTGCTCGCGGCCTTCAAGGGTCCAGCTTTCGAAAGCGGGGCCGCTCCAGGGCGTCAGTGCGGCGCTGCCGGACACCTGGGCCAGTTGTTGCTGCCACTGCTGGAGGGCGCCGCTGTCGCCATTGTCCACTTCCACCGGGTCGAACAGCTGGCTGGCGCCCTGCCCTTTCAGCCAGGTCTGCAGACGCCGGCCGAAGCCACAGAACTGCTCGTACTGGCGATCGCCCAGGGCCAGCACGGCGAAACGCAGGCCGGCGAGCTGGGAGGCCTGGCCGAGCACCTTGCGCTCGAAGCCGCGGGCGTTGTCCGGCGCCTCGCCGTCACCGAAGGTGCTGACCACGAAGAGCGCATTGCGGGCCTGGGCCAGGGTGCCGCCATCCAACGCCGCCAGGGGCTCGACCCGTACCGGCAGGCCGGCGGCCTGCAACTGGCCGGCGCTCTGCCAGGCCAGTTGCTCGGCAAGGCCGCTCTGGCTGGCGAAGCCGATCAGCCAGGAGTCGTTGCCGGCGCTTTCCTCCAGCCCGCCACGGGCGACCTTGATCGCGCGTTTCTTGCGCCGGCGGTCGAGGTAGAGCAGCCAGCCGGTAACGAAGAACAGCGGCATGGTCAGGCTGGCCAGCATCACCAGGATGCGTCCCGGCAGGCCGAAGTACTCACCCACGTGCAAGGCATAGATGCTGGTGAGCAACTGGGCCTTGAAGCTCTTGTCGGTGTAGCGGTCGCTGCGCATCACCTTGCCGGTGGCCGGATCGAGGGTGATCTGGTTCAGCGCGCGCGGGTGCGCGGCACCTTCCAGCAGGTAGAAGACGGTGGCCGGCTGGCCGCCCACCGGGGGCAGGCGCAGGTTGTAGGCGGTCATGCCCGGGCCCGCGGTGTCGCGGATGCTCTTCCACACTGCGTCGTAATCAACCACCAGCGGTGGGCCGGACGGCGCCTGCATGCCGCCGCGTCCCCGACCTTCGCCACGGCGTTCGCCGGGCTTGCCCTGTTGCCCGGCCGGGGCGTCGGACAGCAGGCGGTTGAGGCCTTCGCGGTACCACTCGTAGGACCAGAACAGGCCGGTCAGGGCCGCCAGGAGGTAGAACAGCAGGCACCAGGTACCGGCCACCGCGTGCAGGTCCCAGTTGAAGCTGCGCCCCTTGCGCGACCAGTCCAGGGTCAGCCAGGCGCGCCAGCTGCCGGCCTTGCGCGGCCAGCGCAGGTAGAGGCCGGACAGGCAGAAGAAGATCAGGATCAGGGTGCAGGCGGCGGTGATCTGCTTGCCGAACTCGCCCATGGCGAGGAAGCGGTGCAGTTGCAGCATCAGGTCGAAGAACTGTTGGCCGGACGGCTCGCCCAGCAATTCGCCGGTGTAGGGGTCGAAGTAGCGGATGGGACCACGGTGCTCGCCGGGCGGAGGCGCGAAGAAGACGCGGGCGGCATGACCGGACCCGGTTTCCACCCCGAGACGGACGACCTTCTTGCCTTCGGCGGCTTCTATCTTGCTCACCAGCTCGGCAGGCGGCAGCACGCCAGTGTCGCGCACCTGGACCTGCAGGGACTCGGGGTTGAGCAGGCGGAGGATCTCCTCCTGGAAACTGTAGGCGGCCCCAGTGACGCCCATCAGGGCCAGCACCAGCCCGGCACTGATACCGAACAGCCAGTGCAGCTGGAACAGGGTCTTCTTCAACACGTGATATCCCTCGGGCGCGCGCCTGGCGGCGCGGCGAATCGCACTTGCGGTCGGCCCCATGCCTGACCGGGAGGCGATTTTATTTGAGAACGGGATGCATTAAACCAGGAATCAGATCTTTTACCTTTTATTTACAGCCATGTCCGAGGACCCTGCCTTGCGCAGGGCCCCCGGGTCGTTCGTCAGAACGAGTAGCTCGCGGTCAGGATCGCCGACCGGGCATCGCCGTATTCGATGGCCGAGGAGCGGGCATCGGTGCCGTTCTGCTGACGGACGCGCTCGACGTAATCCTTGTCGAACAGGTTGTTCACGTTCAGTTGCAGGTCCAGCTCCTCGCTGACCCTGTAGCCGATCATCGCGTTGTGCACCCAGTAGGCATCCAGCTTGGCGGTGGTGCTGGAGCTCACGTTGCGCTCGCTGACGTAGCGGGCACCGTAGCCCAGCGTCCAGCCGGCGGGCAGCTCATAGGTGGTCCACAGGTTGAGCGAACGCGGCGGGGTATTGCCCAGCGCCTGGCCTTCACGGGCGATGCCGGCGGCGGTGTCGGCCGCGTCCAGGGTCTCGCTGTCGAGGAAGGTGTAGTTGGCGAAGACATCCCACTGCTCGGTGATGTGCCCGGTCAGACCAAGCTCCACGCCTTGCACGCGCTGCTTGCCCGCCAGTTGGGTGGAACCGTCGGCCATGGTTTCGCGAGCGTCGGTCTTCTCGACGCGGAACACCGCGCCATCCAGCGCCAGGCGACCACCCAGCAGCTCCCACTTGGTGCCCAGCTCCCAGGTCTCGTTCTTTTCCGGGTCCAGGTTTTCGGTATTGGCAGTCAGGCCGCCACCGTTGTTGGCCAGGGCTTCGGCGGAGGGGTTGAAGGAAGTGCCCCAGGCCACATAGATGCGACCGTTCTCCACTGGCTTGTAGACCAGGCCGGCACGGCTGCTCAGCTCTTCATCCTTGGAGGTGAAGTCGCCAGTCTCGGCATGGGTCGCGGAGTAGGTCTTGCTGTTGCCGTCGAACCAGTCATAGCGCAGGCCCAGGTTCAAATCCCATTGCTCATTCAGGGCGATGGTGTCGAAGACGTACAGCGCCTTGTCGTCCAGCTGGTTCTCGGTGTAGCCGGTGGTGGCCTTGTTGACCGGGCCGTCCCAGTGACCGGGCGGGTTGCTCAGGTCGAAGCCATCGGACGGATACAGGGCGCTGCCGAGACCGTGGTTGTAGCTCTTGAGATCGAAGTCCTCACGGGATATCTCGGCACCGGTGACCAGCTCATGCCCCAGGCCAAGGGTGTCGAAGCTGGCCCGCAGGTTGGTCTGGTTGATCCACATCTCGGTGGTGGTGTCGCGACCGGAGGCCTGCGGACCCGCAGGGAGATAGCGGCCTGGCGGAACGCCTTCGATGTTGACGTGGGACGCCGAGACGATGGTGTTGCGGTCGATCCGGCTGTAGCGGGTGAGGTTCTGCAGGCGCAGGTTGTCGTTGAACTCGTGCTCGAGGTTCGCGGTGAAGGCGTTCTGCTCGATCTCGTCCTTGTCCAGGTTCTCCCAGCCGAAATAATCCTCACGGCTGACGCCGCCGAGTTTCTTGCCGTTGCGCGCCGGTACGCCGTAATCCGGCAGGTTGTCGTCGGTCTGGTGGAAGGCGCTCAGGGTCAGGCGGGTGGACTCGTTGAAGCCCAGGCGCAGGGTGGGCGCAACGCCCCAGCGCTCGCGGTCGATCTCGTCACGGCCGGGTACGTCGTTCTCGTGGGCCATCAGGTTCACGCGGAACGCACTGTCCGTGCCCACGCCTTCCAGCGGCTGGTTGGAGTCCAGGGTCAGGCGGTGGTAGTTGTCGGTGCCGAGGCCGCCACCCAGGGTGGTGAAGGCGTTGTCATGGGGCTGCTTGCTGATGATGTTGATGCTGCCGCCTGTGGTGCCGGCGCCGCCGAACACCGAGTTCGGGCCCTTGATGACCTCGACCTGCTCGATGTTGAAGGTATCGGTACGGCTGGTCTGGGCGCTGTCGCGCAGGCCGTCGATCTGGATGTTGTTGTTCGCGGAGAAGCCGCGGATGTTGATGCTGTCACCGGAACCGCCGCCGCCCTCGCCGGCGTTGAAGGTGATGCCGGAGACGTTGGACAGCACCTGGCGCAGGCTCAGGGCCTGCTGCTCCTGGATGACTTCCTTGGGAACCACGGTGATGGTCTGCGGGGTATCCAGCAGCGGAGCGGTGTATTTGGCGGAGGAGGATTGCTCGACCTTGTAGGTTTTCACGGCCTTGCCGTCGACTTTCACGCTATCGAGCTGCAGCGCCTGGTTCTGCTCTGCGGCCAGCGCAACGTTGGCGGACGACGCGATGGCCAGGCCGATGGCGCTGGCCAGGATGGCGCGTTGCGGCACTTTGTTCTTCTTGATCATAAGAATCACTCCCCAGTGAATTTGAGGCGCGATTCTATTTGCGAATCCTTATCAGTAAATATTAGCGCATTGAATTTACACAATCTTTACATTTCTTTCGGAAGTTTCCTTCTCTAAAACAGGCCTTGAATAACTTGATATTGCTGGCAATTTCACCAAATTCCGGCGAACACGATGGTCCATCATTGATTTTCCTGAGCGCGGAAAGAATCAGACCGAAAGGTGACCAGCCAGTCACTTTTCAGCCCTGGAATTCTGCAGAAAGAACGCATCGTAGGGTGTGCTGTGCGCACCGCCCCTTCGCCAGGAGCGGTTATCGAGCTCGCCGACACCGATCTCCGATGCGCACAGCACACCCTACGTCACCGGACCTTTAAGCGGGGGGTGCGCTGAAATTCTCAGCGCCAGATCAGCGAAGCGTCGATGGCGCGCAGGTCAGGACAGCCGGCCAGGGCCATCGCCACCTCCAGCTCCGTGCGCAGCAGGTGCAGCACATGGGCCACACCGGAAGCGCCCGCCGTCGCCAGGCCATGCACATAGGGCCGGCCGATCATCACCGCGTTGGCGCCCAGGGCCAGGGCCTTGAACACATCGGTGCCGCGGCGGATACCACCATCCAGCAGCACCGGCACCTTTCCCTCCACCGCCCGAACCACTGCAGGCAGCGCATCCAGGGTGGCAGGCATGCCGTCCAGGGTGCGGCCGCCGTGGTTGGAAACGACTATGCCGGCCACGCCCTGCTCCACCGCCCGCGCGGCATCCCGGGGATTCATCACCCCCTTGACCAGCACCGGCAAGCGGGTGAGCGATTGCAGCCACTCCAGATCCTTCCAGGTGGGTGCGTGCTCCAGCAGCGGGCTGCCGAACAGCGGGCTGGCGCCCGGCTGGGCGACGCTGGGTGGCAGGCTGCGCATGCCCTTCAGATTGATTGCCTCGACCCCGTCGGGGAGGGCGAAGCCGCTGCGCTGTTCGCGGTTGCGCATGCCGTTCACCGGCGCATCCACCGTCACCACCAGCGCGCGGTAGCCGGCAGCCTCGGCGCGCTGCACCAGCTCACGGGTGAAGCCCCTATCCGGTTGGATGTAGAGCTGGAACCAGAGCGGCGTCTGCGCCGCCTGGGCGATGGCTTCCAGGCTGACGCTGGCCTGGGTGCTGACCACCATTGCCGCGCCCATGGCCGAGGCGCCAAGCACGCTGGCCAGTTCGCCGTCCGGGTGGGCCAGCTTCTGGTAAGCCACCGGAGCCAGGAGGATGGGGTAGTCCAGGTCGAGGCCACAGAGTTGCAGCCGTGTATGGCCACCCTTGAGGTCCTCCAGCACCCGATTGAGCAGGCGCACGCGCTGGAAGGCCGCCAGGTTATCGGCCAGGGTGAGTTCGTCCGCCGCGCCGCCGGCCAGATAGGCCCAGGCCTGGGGCGTCATGCGCTCGCGGGCGAAGGGCTCGTAGTCGGCGACCGCGGCGATTTCGGCGGGTATCTGCTGAAGCTTCGGAAGGGGCGTCATGTCAGGCCACTCAGGTGTTCGACCAGTGCCGCAGCAGGTTGTGATAGAGGCCGGTGAGGCGCACCAGCTCCGGGCTGTCCGGCAACTGGCGGGTCAGCGCCTGGATGCTTTCGTCCAGCTCCAGCAGCATCGCCCGCTGGCTTTCCTCGCGGACCAGGCTCTGGATCCAGAAGAAGGACGCCAGCCGCGCACCGCGCGTGACCGGCTCGACCCGGTGCAGGCTGCCGCTCGGATACAACACCAGGTGCCCGGCAGGCAGCTTCACGCGGTGACTACCGAAATGGTCCTGCACCACCAGATCGCCACCCTCATAGTCCCCCGGCTCGCTGAAGAACAGGGTCGCGGACAGGTCGGCGCGCACCCGGTGCGGCGTGCCCGGGACAGTGAAGATGGAGTTGTCGATGTGGTTGCCGTAGGTACCGCCGCCCGTATAGCGGTTGAAGCGCGGAGGCAGCACTTTCAGCGGCAGAGCGGCAGCCATGAACTGCGGATTGCCGACCAGGCGCTCGAGGATGAAGTCGCCGATCTCGACGGCGAGCGGGTCGTCCTGCGCCAGTTGCTCGTTGTCCTTGGCGCTGGCGGCGATGTGTCCGGCCGTCTTGCGGCCGTCCTGCCAGCTCGCCCGCTCCAGCGCCGTGCGGCACTTCAGTACCTGCTCGGGCGTCAGCACATCGGGGATGGTCAGCATCATCGTGGTTCGTCTCCAGGGCCATGGCAAAGCGCCAATCAGTCGCGAATGATTCTAAATAGAGCCGCGGCACTATGACAGCGTCATGCCCCGCCCGAATTGATCCGGGCCAACGAAAGGCCCCAGGCGGAAGCGTGACTTCACGCAAAAGAAAAACGCCCCGGCCGCTGCGCGCCCGGGACGTCCTTGGCGCTCCAGCCGATCAGAACCGGAAGTCGGCGCTGACCAGGTAGGTACGCGGATTGCCGAGGAACACCCGGCTGCCCGCCCAGTTCGAGGAAGTGGCGTATTCCTCGTCGGTCAGGTTGTCGATGTTCAGGCGCAGATCGACGTTCTCGTTGAGCGCATAGGAGGCCATGGCATTGAACACCGTGTAGCTGGGCAGCTTGCCGAACCTGCCATTGGGGATGATGCGGTTGGCGTTGTCCGGACGGCCCAGGTAGGACGAGTCGCTGTGCTGCAGGCCGCCGCCCAGGGTCAGGCCGACCGGCAGGCGGTAGGTGGTCCACAGGTTGGCGGTCATCTTCGGGGTGAAGGACAGTTCGTCGCCGCTGGTGCGCTCGACATCGCCATAGTCGTTCGGGTTGGCGTTCTTGCGCACATGGTCCAGATAGGCGCTGTGCTTGCGCTCGCTGTCCATGAACACGATGCCGCCATAGACGTCCCAGGCGTCGGTGATCCTGCCCGTGGCGCTCAGCTCGAGGCCCTTGACGATCTGCTTGCCGTGGCCCTTGAGGGTTGCCGCACCGGTCTCGCCGTCATCGAGACCGGTGATCGGCACGTCCTTCTTCTCGGTGTAGAACAGCGCTGCCGTGGTGGACAGGCGGTTGTCGAAGAAGTCCCACTTGGTACCGATTTCGTAGCCATGGATCCTTACCGGATCGGCGCCCTCGACCAGGCCCGGGAAGGCGTTCTCGCCTGTACGCGAGATGTCCGAGCCGGACAGGAAGGAGCCCGGAGGCTGGGTCGAGACGCCATAGGCGGCGTAGATGCTGCCGTTCTTCGCCGGCTTGTAGACCACCCCCAGCTTGCCGCCGACGCTGAAGTCGGTGTCATCGAAGCCATCGACGTCGATCGGAGCGCCCGCGGCATCCTCGCTGTCGATCTGCGCCTCGTAGTTCTCCAGGCGCAGGCCACCGGTGAGCTGCCACTGCTCGTTGAACTCCAGGGTGTCGTAGACGTAGAGCGCCACGGTGTCGATCTTGACCTCGCTGGTCTGGGTCGCCGGCAGCTTGACCGGCCCGCCACGATCCTCGTTCGGATCGAACACGCTGGTATTGCCGGGGTTGTTGGTGCCGAAACGATCGGATTCCGACTTCTCGCGGGTCAGCTCCAGGCCGGTGGCCAGGTTGTGCTTGATCGAACCGGTGGCGAACTGGGCCGAGAGATTGGTCATGTTGGTCAGGGTGGTGTTGACCCGGTCGTAGAACTGGGTCGAGGTGGTGACCAGTTGGGTGTCCGGGATATAGCCGGTCGGCACGGTGAAGCGCGCCTGGCGGTCGACGCGGGACCAGCGCGTCTGGTTGCTGAGGGTCAGGCCAGCGGACAGGTCGTGCTCGAAGCGCGCCAGGAAGGAGTCGACCGTGGTGTCGTCGTAGTCGGAAGTCAGGCCGAAGAAATTGTCGCGGTCGGCACCCGACGTGGTCGGGCTGTAGGGGCTGCTGCCCTTCATGCCGTGGACCATCGCGGCGGGCACGCCCCAATCGGGCAGGTCGTTCTGTTCCAGGTGCTCGTAGGCGAAGATCGCCCGGGTGTCGGTATCCAGACCGAAGGCCAGCGACGGCGCCAGGCCCCAGCTGTCCTTCTCGGCGTGCTCACGGCCGGCCACGCCGCTGTCTTCCAGCAGCAGGTTGAGGCGCCCTGCGGTGTGTTCGTTGAACGCCTGGTTGGTGTCCAGGGTGGTGCGCTTGCGCGCTTGCGAGTCGTAGTCGTCGAAGCCGTAGCTGACGTTGCCGCTGGTGAAGCTGGACAGGATGGGCGTCTTGGTCACCAGGTTGATGTAGCCACCGGCGCCGCCGCGGCCGTTGTCGGCGGCCGGCCCCTTGACCACTTCGACCTGCTCGATGTTGAACACGTCGCGGCTGTAGCTGCCGTTGTCACGGGAGCCGTCGACGAAGATATTGCCGCTGGTATCGAAGCCTCGCAGGCTGAAGTTGTTGGAGTTGGTGGAGAAACCGTTCTCGCCGGCCTCGAAGCTGATGCCGGGGGTGTTCTTCAATACGTCGGTGAGGTTGCGCGCGCCCTGTTCCCTGTAGAGCCGCTCGGGAATCACGTTGATGGTCTGCGGGGTATCGAGCAGCGGTGCGGTGTTCTTCGGCGAGGAGGTGCGATCGACCTTGTAGCCCTGGTCGCGAACCCCTTCGATCACCACGTCACCGAGCTTGACCTGCCCCTTGCCGTCGCGCTCCTCTTCGGCCGCCAGGCTACTCCCCGCGAACGAGGCAAGCCCAATGCCGATGGCCGATGCCAGCATCTGCCGTTGAGGGAAACCGCCCTGCTTCTTGTTATGCACGCTCATGCGCCTCACCCCTGTTTGAGAACGATTCAGACGGAGTAAGGCTATTTGATAATCAGTTGCAATCAAATTTTACAGTGCATTTGCACGAACCAAGTTGTAACAAAATCGCCAGCAGCCCCCACCCAGGGGTGGGAGCTGCGTCTGAAAGCCGCTGGATAGAGCTGTCAAGCATTGCGGGAGCTGGCCTGCTTGCTATGGTGCCGTTCGTGAACAAGGTCACCCCCACGGGGCCAGCGGTCAGAACGACAGCGTTGCCGAGAGGACAGCCGAACGCGCATCGCCGTATTCGATGGCCGACGAACGCGACGCGGCGCCCAGGGTGGTACGCACGCGCTCCACGTAATCCTTGTCGAACAGGTTGTTGAGGTTCAGCTGCAGGTCCAGGTTTTCGCTGGCCTTGTAGCCCAGCATGGCGTTGTGCAGCCAGTAGGCATCCAGCTTGATCCCGTCGTCGGACGAGGTGAGGTTGCGCTCGCTGACATAGCGCGCGCCGTAGCCGACGCGGACGTTGCCTGGCAGATCGTAGGTGGTCCATAGGTTGAAGGAGCGTGGCGGCGTGTTGGCCAGGGCCTGACCTACGGTTGCGAGGCCTCTCGGGGTGTTGGCGTCCTTGCGGGTTTCGCTGTCGAGGTAGGTGAAGTTGGCGAACAGGTTCCACTGCTCGGTGAGCTTGCCGGTGGCGGCCAGCTCGATGCCTTGTACCCGGCGGTCCCCGGCCAGGGCGGTGGAACCGTCGACCATGGTGACCCGTGCATTCTTCTTGTCCACCTGGAAGACGGCGGCCTCCAGCCCCAGGCGGCGGTCCAGCACCTCCCACTTGGTGCCCAGCTCCCAGGTCTCGTTCTTTTCCGGGCCGAGCTTCTGGGTCGCTTCGCTGAGGCCGGAGCCCGAGGTGGCAAGGTTCTCCGCCGAGGGGTTGAAGGAGTTGCCCCAGGCGACATAGAGGCGGCCGAAGTCGGTGGGCTTGAACACCAGCCCGGCACGACTGCTCAGGCGCTCGTCGCTGGAACTGTAGCCCTGGGTGGTCCAGGCGCCCTTGGCCAGGCTGCGGTTCTCGGCGTCGCCATCCACCCAGTCGTAGCGCAGGCCCAGGCTCAGGTCCCACATCTCGTCCAGGGCGATGGTGTCGAAGGCGTAGAGCGCCCGGTCGATCAGGCGCGTCTCGACCTTGGAGGACGTGCCCTTGTCGGTCGGGCCGCTCCAATAGCCCGGAGGGCTGGCGAGGTCGTAGCCGCCTGCGGGGAACTTGAGGCCGTAGGAATAGACATCGCGGTCATAGGTCTCGCGGGACAGCTCCAGGCCGCCGACGAAGGTGTGGCCCAGCCCGAAGGTATCGAAATTGGCTGTCAGGTTGGTCTGGTTGATCCACATCTTGCCGGTGACATCACGCCCATAGGCTTGAGGTCCGGCTGGCCGGTACTTGCCCACAGGCATCTTGTCGATGTCGATGTGGGAGGCGGAAATCACCGTGTCGCGGTGGACCTGGTTGTAGCGGGTGAGGTTCTGCAGCGACAGGTCGTCATTGAACTGGTGCTCCAGCTTGATGGTGAGGGCGTTCTGGCTGATCTCTTCCTTGTCCAGGTTGCGCCAGCCGAAGAAGGCATCGCGGCTGACGCCGGCCACCCGCTTGCCGTTGAAGGCGGGCACGCCGTAGTCGGGCTCGTTGTCGTCGGTCTGGTGGAAGTAGCTCAGGGTCAGGCGCGTGTCCTCGCTGAGCCCCAGCGCCAGGGATGGCGCGAGGCCCCAGCGCTGGCGTTCGATCTGCTTGCGGTCGGGTACGTCGTTCTCGTGGGCCATGAGGTTGAGGCGGAAGGCGCTGCCGTTGCCGACCTCTTCCAGCGGCTGGTTGGTGTCCAGGGTCAGGCGGTGGTAGCTGTCGGTACCGAGGCCCGCGCCGATGCGCGTGAAGCGTTCGGCCAGGGGCTGCTTGGTGATCTGGTTGATGGTGCCGCCGGTGGTGCCGGCGCCGCCGAACACCGAGTTGGGGCCCTTGATGACTTCGACCTGTTCGATGTTGAAGGTATCGGTGCGGTTGTTCTGTGCGCTGTCGCGCAGGCCGTCGATCTGCATGTTGGAGTTGGCGGAGAAGCCGCGGACGTTGATGCTGTCACCGGAACCGCCGCCGCCCTCGCCGGCGTTGAAGGTGATGCCGGAGACGTTGGACAGCACTTCGCGCAGGCTCAGCGCCTTCTGGTCCTGGATCACTTCCTGGGGCACCACCGTGATGGTCTGCGGCGTGTCCAGCAGGGGTACGGCGTACTTGGCCGAAGCCGAACGCTCGACCTTGTACGGTTTGTCTCGCTTGCCATCGACAGTCACGCTGTCGAGCTGCACGGCCTTGCCCTGCGCTTCGGCCATGGCTTGGCTGCCCAGGCTGGTGAGGGCGATGCCGACGGCTGCGGCCAGCAGGTTGCGCGACGAAAGCTTGAGTGGTGCGGTTTGGTGCTCCATGAGAGGTCTCCCCAGTTGAATGGGAGCGACTCTATTTGGGAACGATTATCACTAATAGTGGGTCTGCGGAGGTTCGGAAGCGCCCTTGTGGAGATCGGAAAACCCCTACAACCAAGGTGGACCCCCGCCCCCAGGCAGCATCCTTGTGGGGGCGAATTCATTCGCTGAGGGCAACGCAGTTGCCCCATTGGAATCCTCAGGGCAGTCCTTCGGCCTGCTCAGCGATTGAAATCGCCCCCACAGAGGAGAACACCGCCCTGGCGCGCAAACAACAAGGCCCGCCATTTGGCGGGCCTCGTTCGAAGCGCGTGCAACCTTACAGATAGAAGGCCTTCAGCGGCGGGAAGCCGTTGAACTCCACCGCGCTGTAGCTGGTGGTGTAGGCACCGGTCGACAGCCAGTAGAGGCGGTCTTCGGCGGCCAGGTTCAGCGGCAGGCCGTACTTGTAGTTCTCGTACATGATGTCGGCGCTGTCGCAGGTCGGACCGGCGATCACCACTTCTTCCATCTCGCCTTTTTTCTCGGTCCAGATCGGGAACTTGATGGCTTCGTCCATGGTTTCGATCAGGCCGG
>RCUL01000592.1_pt1 | contig 16789 bp, 10 predicted proteins | sample 2167521 | NCBI WGS metagenome assembly RCUL01 (sample SAMN09932745, study PRJNA488358) | compost metagenome | feature: garden; material: soil; isolation source: compost soil in acetic acid-enriched culture | place: Germany: Experimental Botanical Garden Goettingen | collected 2016-01-27
GCGCGCCCCGGGCGTAGGCCTTGAGGTGGGAGATGATCGAAGCCATGCGCTCGGTGAGCTCGCTGATCAGTTGCAGATTGCCGCGCGCGTCGTCGATCCGCTGATGGTCGAGCAGCACCCGGGCATTGTCTGCATAACTGCGGATCGCTCCGAGCGGCTGGTTGAGCTCGTGGCTGATGCTGGCAGACATGGTACCTAGCGCGGTGAGCTTGCCGGCTTTCACTACCTCGTCTTGCGCATGTAGCAATTCACGCTGGGCCTGTTCGCGGTCGTGCACTTCATGTTGCAGGCGGGCGTTGGCGGCCTCCAGTTCCCCAGTGCGCTCCAGCACACGAATTTCCAACTGACGCTTGGCCTGGGCCTCCAGCTCGATGCGTTCCAGGTAGTGGCGTCGGCTGATGTTCAGCAGCATCAACAGCAGCAGCAGGGCGAGCAACGTAGCACCGCCAATCAACAGTACGTTGCGCACCGCATTATCGACCAGAGCGCGCGGGCTATAGATGCTCACCGTCCAGCCGGTTTCCGCGAGCTCACGACTCTGGCTGATCCAGTCTTTCTCATTGATCCGCAACGCCTGTGGATGCACGACCGGATAGGGAATGTTCTGCGCAATCTCCCGCTCCTGCGTCGGCGACAACGGCCGGCTGGCACGGAAACGCCAGTCTGGATTGGAGGAGAGGATCACGACCCCCTTGCTGTCCTGCACCATCAACTGCTCGGGCGTGTTACCCCAGAGCGCCTCCATGTGCTCGAGATCGACCTTGACCACCAGGACGCCGAGCAGCTTGTCCCCGTCGCGAACTTCGTTGGCGAAGAAATAGCCGCGGCGTTTGGAGGTTGTCCCCAGGCCGAAAAACTGGGCCTGTTGACCCTGGACCGCATCCTTGTAGTAAGGGCGGAATGAGAAGTTGTGGCCGACGAAACTATCGGGCTGATCCCAGTTGGAGGCGGCCTGGGTGAGGCCGTCGGGGCGCATCACATAGATGACGTCGGCGCCGGTGCGTTGGCGGATTTCTGCGAGCTTGCCGTTGGCTGCCGCGCGAGCCGATTCGTCGCCGGGGTGCTGGAGGGCGGCCTGCAGGATGGGCAGGCCTCCGAGAATGGGGGGGAGATCTTCATAGCGGTGCAGTGTGCCCAGCAGGTTGGCGACGTAGAGGTCGAGGGTCTGACGGTTCTGCTGGGCGAGCTGCTCGCTGTAGTAGCGCTCGGCGAGGTGGTGGAGGGGCCAGAGTAGTAGCCCGCAGAGTATCAAGGGCAGCAGGTAGCGTAATGGTGATTGGCGCAGCATGTCCGTTACACTCGGTAAAAGTCCTAATATGCCATTGTCCCCACTGCAGCAGCAGGTGAGCGATGTCCGTATTGGCAGATATAGGGGGTGGCCCATTGATGGCCCTTGTGGGGTGGAATTCGGGGATTTCGGGATGGAGTTGGGGGAGTGCTATCCTCCTGCTTGCCTAGGCTTCTCCAAGGAGTCGCTCAAGCGCTGCGACGGAAGTTCTACCGCTCTTTTCGGGCCCTGAGCGTACAGTGCCTGCCCGCTTGATCAGCTATGGAATTTGTGCAGTATTGATCATGGCTGCGTCCATTATGTGAGGGAAGAAAATATTATATTCGCAATATTCAGGGGGTAGGGTGTTTCCGGTGTTGCTAATGGCCTTCAAGTATTGTTGAGTAAATTCTTCATGAAGAAAAATGTACTCGTATTCCCTTGTGGTTCAGAAATAGGGCTGGAGATACATCGTTCATTGAGATATAGCGCGCACTTTCGCTTGTTCGGTGGGTCAAGTGTCGAGGATCACGGACGGTTTGTGTATGACGAGTATATTGGTGAAATACCCTTCCATTATGCGCCTGATTTTATCGAGGTCATGGCGCGCATTGTTCGGAAATTCCATATTGATGCAATATACCCTGCTATGGATACGGTATCGGTTACTTTGAAGAGCAACCAACAAGCGCTGGGTTGTTATGTGATTGGCTCCAGTGCATCGGCGAACGCCGTCTGTGCATCGAAAAAGAAGACCTATCAGGCTCTGGCTGGGAAAGTTGATATTCCAGCATGGAGCGACTCGCTAGATACAGCTCCCGGCTATCCGTTATTCATAAAGCCCGATGTGGGGTATGGTGCTCGGAATGTTCTCCTTGCCAAGAATCGCGAGAGTGCAGAAAGTTTTGTCAGTTCACGTGGTGGCGAATCGAAGTTTCTCTATTGCGAAAATCTCAGCGGCGATGAGTTTACCGTCGATTGTTTCAGTGATCGGTATGGAGAATTGTTGTTCGTAGGTGGCCGCAAGCGAGAGCGAATCTCAAATGGGATCAGTGTTTGCACCAAGCCCGCATCGGTACATGTGCAAGCGTTTCAGGCAGTCGCTCGGAGGATAAACGACGTCATTCGACCTCGAGGCGCATGGTTCTTTCAGATGAAGGAAGACCGGAACGGCCGACCTAAGTTGCTAGAGGTTGCTGCTCGGCTCGGCGGCTCTTCTTCGCTGTTCCGCGGACTGGGAGTCAACTTTGCCCTGCTGTCGGTTTTTGACGGTTTTGGGCTCCCCGTGATGGTGGAGCCGAACCAGTATGACATTGAGCTGGATCGTGCACTGTCGAATAGCTACCGGCTAGGTATCGAGTACTCCAAGGTTTATGTGGATTACGATGATTGTATCCTTCTGAAAGAGGGGGTCAATGTAGAAATTATGCGTTTCTTGTTTTCTGCATTGCGCGAAAAAAAGAAATTGATCCTGATAAGTCGCCATGACGGTGATTTGATGGCTTCGCTTGTGGAAAACCGCATTCACGCCGTTTTTGATGAGGTAATTCATCTTGAGATGGGGACGCCGAAGTCTCGGCATATCGACCCTGAGGGGGCCATTTTTATTGATGACTCCTATGTAGAAAGGTCTGAGGTGAAAAGGGTCCATGGTATCCCAGTATTTTCACCGGACATGATTGAGATGCTGTTGTAAGGGGTGTTATGAGAATACTGCATGCCTACTGTCTGAATTACAATATCGGTGACTATGCGCTCGGTATTGGGGTGAAGAATCTTCTTCGGGAGTATCTTCCCGTAGATCTGATTGCAGAAACCAACCTTCAAGGTACTGTATTCAATGAGTATTTCATCGAACAGGTGGTGAACAAGAATTATGACTTGCTGGTAGTTGGAGGCGGTGGCGTAATTCATGGAGCGCATTGGCCAAACGGCTGGTTCTGGATGATTAAGGAGGACTTAATCTCAAGGATAAATATTCCGTTCATTGTCTACGGCGTGGGTTATAACTATTTTAAGGATGAGGGCGGGATTCCCGAGATCGGCCGATCCCACCTGAAGGAAACTTTGAGGCGTGCAGCTTACTTCTCCATCCGTAATGATGGGAGCGTTAGTCGGTTCGCTGAGCAAATTGGCGTGACCGTGCCAGAGATTCCCGATCCCGGCTTTCATATTAATTTGAAAAAAGAGTATAGCTGCAATGAGAGTTCTCCTTTCGTTCTGATTCAGCTTGCCAATGACAAGCCTGAACATCGATTCGGGAGTTTGGAGAGAAGGGCGAGATTTGTCAGTGAAATGCGTGCGGTGACCAGTCATCTGTCTGGGAAGTATAAGGTTATATTCGCTCCCCATGTTTACGAAGATATATCCTTGAGCAAGGAAGTATCAATGGGAATAGAGAATACAGAAGTCTGGGATTTTTCTCGTTACGCCTTTGATAATTGTGCTGAGTCTCTTGGGCTCTATCAGTCGGCCGAGTTCGTGTTGGCTATGCGCGGGCACGGACAGATCGTTCCTATTGCTTTCAATACGCCTGTCATTTCCCTGGAGAATCATCCAAAGCACTCTGGGCTCATGCAGAAACTTGGTTTGGGTGAATACAACGTTTCGCTTGAAGCGGCTGATTTCATCGGCGAGTTACTGGGCAAGGTGGCAGCTCTGGAGGCTGGCAAGGCTGATTATATAGAAAAGTTGCATTCCATAAATAACGGCTTGCTGGCAGATAGCGCTAAGGCCTTCGAAGTGATCAGGCGGAACCTAGGGGCTAGGGCATTGCTAAGCTAGTCAGATTGGCTCTTGATGGACTTGACATAAAATTGAATAACAAGAACCTGCAAATTCATTACAGCAATTTTGACTGGCTGAGACTGCTACTTGCCACTCAAGTTGTGGCAATTCATTGCGGTGTAGCAGACTCCGTATTCATTAATCCCGTGCCGGCGTTCCTCGCCATAAGTGGATTTGTGGTACTTGGCAGCATGGAGCGTAGACCCGTTGGTCAATTCTTCATGAGTCGAGCGCTGCGAGTGCTTCCGCTATTATTCATCTCCTTCATGGCTGTTGGGATTCTATACAGTCCTGAAAAGATGATCCAGAATATATTATTCTGGTTGTGGCCGGCAGGAGAGTTTCCGCCAAATCCTGTTGTCTGGACTCTTATTTATGAAGAGGTTTTATAAATACTTCTAGCTGTTCTTTTCTTGGTTGGTGCATATAAAAGGCGAGCAATGCCTTTCGCGCTATGCCTAACAGCAATATCTCTGGCGATATTTTCGCCATATATGGCTATTCCTAAAGAGTGGCTAGTTTTGGGAGGGGCGTTTTTTATAGGGAATATATGCTATATCTATCGCGGCGCGATAATAAAGATAATCAATCCGTATGTGGCAATCATTGCTTTCGTAGCATCTATCGCAGTTGTTTATGCATTGCCATACGCAAATTTGGTCAGGCCGTCGGTTCAGATTTTTGACTTCTTATCGTTCGCCGCAATGGTTATATTCGCAATCACCAGTCCGCAACTTCCAAAGCTTAAGGCCGACCTGAGTTACTCCCTATATTTAATTCACTGTCTCGTCATTGGGCAATTAGTATTCTTCATTCCGCTTGGGCCGCGGCTTTTTTGTTTTGTAATGCTATCCTCCCTACCTATCTGCTACGCCTCCTGGTACCTGATCGAGAAGCCAGCGCTTAGCCTTAAATCTCGTTTTAATGGGGCGGTACGGGCCGCTCCGAAAGTCGAAAGCACCTGAAGCTATACCTCTGAGGATGACCTGAAAAAGCTAACCCCCAGAAAAATCACCCCAGCAACCACGCAGGTTGTAATACGGTGATTTCGGAAGTCGGGGGGCTTTTTCAGGGGGTTCCTAGGAATATAGGGATGCCTCACCTCGATAGAGGGTTCGCTGACGCCGCTCATGAAGCAGTTCTATCACCCTACCATCGCGGGAGTGGTAACCGCCTGCCTTATTGAGACTCTACCGTGGCGTTATCGCTGTGCTCAGGCCTCGGGGCTCGGCGCTCTTTGCCCGCTTCAGGCGCAGCGCTGGTTTTTCCACGAGGTACCAACTAGCGAGGCTGAAAGGGATGATCGATGCCGACAGCAGCATCAGCATGGACGGTAGTGTGATGATATTGAACTTGGTGAACAGGAACAGGATGATCGGCATATGGTAGATATAGATGCCGTAGCTAAGATCCGGCATCTTGAAGGGGATTATTCTTACGCCAGCCATGCCTACCCAGACAACTGCAAAGGCTTGAACCAGCAGAAGCGATGCTCCTCCAAGCAGGTTTGCATCTGGAACGAAGCGCCATTGCAGCATTATGTAGAAGAAGATCCAGGGCACCACCGGATGGACTCTCAGTAGGGCCTCCCGATAGAGGTACATCAAGTTTCCGGTGAAGAACGCAGGGCCAAGGAATAGAATTATCCGCGTATGCGGGTCCAGGCCAACGGAAGCCCAGCAGATGCATAGCGAGAAGGTCAGAAGTGCCCAAATGGTGAAGGGGCGCTTGTATGCGCCCATTGTCCACAGCGCTGCGAGAAGCAGGTAAGCAATCTCTTCCCAGGCCAGCGACCATAATGGGCCATTGGCGATGCCTGGCAGAGTATAGATGCCGCCGGTAATCCAATTAAGGAATGAGTTGTAGGCAGCGCGTAGATCGAAGAGCACTAGGCAAAGTGCTAGGGACACCAGCAGTGCTGGCAGGATCCGGAGTGCTCTTTTTCTGAGGAACACTCCCCAGGACCCGGACTCCGCATAGCTTTGCAGAACTAGAAAGCCACTAATCGACAGGAAGGCGGGGACGGCCATTATATAGGGATTCCAGTTGAAATTTGGCTCCACCGTCGCCCAGGCGTGTACAAATGCCACTTCAACCGCAAGCAGCAGTCGAAGAATGTCGAAGTTTGGATAGCGAGCGCTACGCTCCTTTGCAGGAGGGGCTGGCTGGCGTACGAAGAGCAATATTTTTCTAAATACTTCCTTCGCTGAGTTAGCTAATCCTTGGGCTGGTCGCATAGGCATTCCTGCAAAACTCTTGTTTTTAGTTGCAGCTCTGGATCTTGCAAAAGAGCTGCGTTTATTTATAAAGTGCGGGTAAGGAAGTTTGCGGATTGTGCTCCGCTATTGGTCAATGCACATCCTCGCTTACACTATTTTTGGCCTAGCCGATTATTCTGCCTTCATTTAAGTCCAGATGACGGAGTTGCTGGCTGCGAGCTTATCAGGTTAGTCGTCGCGTGGGCAGTTGCGCTGACCGAAGGGGACTGCCCCTGAAGCTGGCAGATGGAGGGTGCCGGGCCGGGTAGAGGCCGCCCCGGCCCGAAGTGAGCTCTATACGCTAAGTCGCTCGCCGTTGCTGAGCTTTCTCCGCAGGTCGTTAATACGTTTTTCGCACGCTTGGTACTCGGGGTCGGTCAATAGTTTCTGTCGCTCGGTATCGTCGGTGAAGGCCAGTGTATGGTCGCGTTCGATGCTATGAATGTAGTCACCCACGTAGACATTCTCATGCAGACTTTCCCAGTCGGTATTGTCCCGGGTGAACAGTTGCAACGTGAGGAAATAGTCTTCCATGTAACGGTGATCATCGTGATAGACCAGATTGGCTAGGTCTATCTTAGTAATGTCCAACAGGAAGCCATGCAGAGGCGTGTGATTGTTATTGAAGAAGTCTTCGTAGCTGTAGCCATATTCAAATTTTGGGCTGCGTTTGAGTATTTGCCCTGTATGGCCATTGTAGAGTGTTTCATAGATTCTGCCGAAAGTTGCGGCCTTGCCGGTTTTCTCCAGGCGGGACACCATCCAGTCGTATGCATGCGGCATCATCAGGTCGTCGTAGTCGAGGAAGGCGGCATAGCGCGTCTTCACTAGGCCTATGGCGTGATTGAGCATCTTCGAGCGAAGGTCGCCTTTGCCAGTGGGGCTCTCGTAATACTCGACCTGCGGAGTGGCACCGTTGCGTAGGGGAATGCTCTCAAGCAGGTTGGCCAGTTCGGCTTTTTGCGCGGCGCTCAGGTCCTGAGCGGTGATTAGCGGTATCACTGTGCAATTCTGCATTGCAGCCAGCGAGTACAGAGCGCTTCTCAGCTGTTGGAAATTGCCCGACTTGTGGAAGCGGATGATAGTCGTTATCTCGGGGGATAAGTCACCCTTGGAGCTGGGGTGCCCCTCAAAGCAATAGGTGTCTGTGCGCAGTCGTACGTTCTTGAGTCGATCCTCCGGGAGTCGTGCCGGTACCAGGCGCAATAAGCTCCGATACGCTTCGGCTGCGCTAACTGAGCCATTTTCTGTCGTTTGGATCAGAGTAGAGCCAGCGACATAGTCGGCGGGGATGACCACGGATCCGGGGGCAGACAGTGCGGTGTCCAGCAGTTTGGTCAGCAGTTTTGCATCGAAGAGCGCTGGTCGCTCGATTTCCAGAGTGAAATCGACTTCATGATCCGGGAAACGTTGCAGGGCGAGGTTGGTTGCCAGTACGGAGCTTTCACTGCCGGCCACACATTGACTCAGTTCGGCAATTGCCGCGCGTAGGCAGCGCTGGAAGCGTTGCGCTAGATCTGAGTCTTGATCAAGGAGCGCCACCGCTTTCGGCGAGAGACGTAGGTTCAGCTTGTATAGCCGGCCGTCGCTTCGTGCAGGTTTCAACTGATGGGCATAGGGCAGCGCCGAGAGTGCCCGGCCGACTGAGTTGAGATAGCTATAGCCGAAGCGGGTGTCTGGTTCGAGGTGGGCACCTTCGGCCCATTCGTTCCAGGCATTGACTAGGATAAAACGCTGATTTATGGGGAGATATTTTTGGCTGTACTGGATGCAGCTCTCCAACCATTGCTGGAATTTCTGTGGCGTGCTGCCGTCCAGCAGCAGAGCGCGATCACCATAGCGCGCCGTGTTGTCCCAGGTGGGGACTAGCGAACGATAGTAGGGGAAGTCCTTGGCGCCGGTCTGATCTTGGTAGAAATCAGCGACATCATCATAGGCGAGCACGCTGCCAGTCATATCGGCGTACTGTTGCAAGCTGTGCTTGCGCTCAGCGACTGCGCCATCGGTCCAGTCGTGCAGGACGCGCTCGATCCCGGCGTCCATTCCGAAGTCGCGCGGGTCAACGGCTCCGCGAGTCAATACGGCCACCACATAGGGGCGAGCTATGCCTTCGGCTGCGCACTCGCGTTCCCAGATGTCTAGATACTCGCGGGCATCCGGGATGGAGGAGGGGCGGTAGATGGATAGCATCGGGCGTCCATCGACACGGATGTATCGTGGATCTTTGAAGAACGGGATCAAGTACTGGATGAAGGCTTTGGCATCTTCGGCAGAGTAGTTCTGGCCGAGAAGGATTTCGCTTTCGTTGCCATCCCAGCGGCGCGTCCAGTTCTCGTTTGCCCAGCAGAAGCAGAACGGCATGTCAATGTCAGGCGTTTCCAACAGCATGCGAGCAGGCTCTTCAAGAATGAGCTTGCCGGTAAACCAGTAGTGATAGAAAACCTGGCCATGGACACCGGCTGCGCGCATCTGCTTGGCCTGCTTACGCAGCGTTTCGGCAGAGTCCAGCAGGTAATATCCAATGTCGGAGTGCGGAATGTGTTGCTGGAAGTGCCCCTTGAACAGCGGGTTGGCCGCACGCACCTTGGTCCACTCTGTGAACCCTTTGCCGTGCCACAGATCATTCTCGGCTATGGGATGGAACTGCGGTAGGTAGTATGACAACACCTTAATATCGCTGTGGACGATAGAGCCGGAGAAATCATGGGCTTCTTCGTAGTGGCGAAAGTCGGGGATCGAGTCCTTCTGGTGGAGTTGCTTGATACTGCCTTTATGGCAGCTCGCCAGTAGTAACGGCAGTCGCTTGAAAGCCTCAAGGCGGGCAGTGTCGCAACGAGTCTGGTCCTTCTGATCGATCAACAGCAGGAACTCCCTCAGAGCGCATGTGCGTCCCCAGAACATGCCATGGCGTGGGAAGTCGATGCAGGTGAGTTCCCGTAGCTGAGAGGCGCCGACCTGTTCAAGCAGGCTTTCAAGCTGACGCCGTTGCTCCTCTTCACCCCAACCGCTCGGCTCTTGGGGCAGTATCGAGGTGAACTCCGGATAGACAACATTGGCGTCGTGAGAAAGCGTCGACAGCAACTTGTAGATATGCTGAGCGGTGCCAGTAGGCGAGCCGAGCATTAGGTCCAAGGTGCTGGGACTAGGCGTTTGGGTCAGGTCGAATAGGCCAATCCATTCGTATTGGGCTAGCTCCGTAGAGAATTGGCCAACTGTCATCGGGAAGCCTACCGTGCCGCTGCTATCTCGAACGCTAAGCTTTTCAAGCCTCGGCAACGCTTGGCGAAGATGCTGTTCGACGGATTCGTTCTGTCCTTGTTCGGTCACTCCGACGTAGAGGGAGAACGGTAGTTGCCAGCGACTGGCTCGCGCAGTGAAGTCATGCAGGTCGTTTGCATCCGATACCGTCAGGTGTATACCAAGGCTCCGGCCGGTGGGTGCTGGCACCGGCACATTTTCGTTCGGATCCAGGTAGATCGGCGTAATCTCCAAAACGCAGGTCTGTGCAGCTTCAACGGCTTTCTGTTGTTCCTGCTGCTTTACCTGAGCGCCATGCCGGCGAATGCGCAATTTGATGCCGGTAAGGCCTTCCTTGCGCAGAACCAGGATTGCTTTGGTCAGCGACTTGTTCAAGCCGCCTCCTTGCTCAATCAGGGACGGCAGTCGCCTCATCACCCAGAGTGCACGTCGGAGATTGATAGCCAGTACCCGTAGTGGCTCGGTCAGTCGCCAGGACGTAGAGCCATGTACTTCGGCGAGCGCCTGGCCAAGGCGCGCTACTTCGGCTCTCTGGTGTTCCACTTCAGACTTTTGGTGCGCCACCTCAAGCTGGCTTGAGCGGAGGGCCTCCTGCTGTTGCTCGATGGTGTCAACCCGTTCCTTGTCACTTGTTCTGAGTTGTTCGATATCAGTTATGGCTGTTTGTAACTGGCCATCCCGATCAATGACTTGCTCCTCCAAGTGGGCAATAGTCTCGTTAAGACGGGTAATGGCCTCGTCTCGAAATACGTCATATTTCCCGGTCAGGGCAATAAGCGACTGGTAGTCGAAGTTGTAATCCTGCTTCAGGGCCGCGGCTTTCACTGGGTCGAGCACTAGATTGAACAGGATATCGAAGGCGAACAGCTTGTAGACCGGATTGGTGCTGAGCTCGAGGGTGACCATCGCCAGGGCGAAGGGTACGCTGGAGTTTTTTCCTGCATTGAACATCCGGGCGTCGGGCAGTATCTGCACCAATTCGTTGAAATCGCTGATGCTGAGATAATGACGCAGAACATGTACCAATTCGACGTAGCTTCTGACCCGGGTGTCGGAACGGTTGCCGCTGGTGTTGCGTTCAGAATTGAGAATGCGGAAGTTGACCAGCTTCTGCGGCAGCACATGAATGGGATAGTGCAGGCAGAGGCGTACCCACATGTCGAAGTCGCCGAGTTGGGCGAAGCCGTGACGGTATGCGCCGCACGTTCGATAGCACTCCTTGCGGATCAAGACGCTGGGGTGGCATAGCGCGTTGCCTTCGACAAACAGCCGCCGAAGCCATTCGTGCCGGCTGCGATTGGGTTGCGCGAAGACGCTGTAGTAGAAGTGTGTCTCGTCCAGCAACGGGCTGCCGTCATCGAGAATGATATTCGCATTAGTGAAAACCGCGCCGACCTCTGGATTGGCCTCCAGGAATGCCACTTGTTGCTCCAGTTTTTCCGGGAGCCAGCTGTCATCGGAGTGGTGAATGGCGATGAGTTCGCCGCGAGCGACTTCGTTGATGCAGCGATTGATACCGACGATCGCGCGACCTCTCTTTTCGTTCCTGAAGGCCAGGATGCGGGGGTCCGAATAACTCTGTATCACCGCCCAAGAGTCGTCATCGGACGCGTCGTCCCAGATGATCAGTTCGAAGTCGGTGAAAGTTTGTTTCAGCACGCTCTCGATAGATTCACCAACGTGCCTTCCGTGATTGAACGAAGTGAGAACGACCGAAACTTTTGGTGAATGCATTTCCATCATCAAGTGCCTTGCTTCTTGAATTCAATAAAGTCGTATCGTGCTGCCCCGTGGGGGGCATGCTGTACCTACGCTGGTCCACTGCGCTTTGGCGGGCAGTAGCCGCACGAAGCCCGAGTGCCGTTTCAACTGCAACTGCGAAGTATGCTGCCTATATGGCAGATGGTCTCCTCGGGCAGACCAACGAACAGTGGCAGACTGAGCACGCGCTCGGCCATGCTTTCAGCGATAGGGCAATGGTAGCGCCCGGGTTGATCGAGGAACGGCAAGATATTCAGGGCTGGATGGAAGTAGCGGCGTGGCCCTATATCGTTTTCCAGCAGCTTGGCCCGTGCTTGGAACATGCTTGGAGCATCGTTGAAGATCACCGGATAGTAGGCATAGTTGTACTGCAGCCCATCCGGAACATGCGGGCGGGAGATATGACAGCCCTGCAGATACTGGTCGTACCACTGCGAGCATTGTTTGCGGGCAGCGATGATCGCGTCGACTTTCGGCAGCATCACCAGCCCCATGGCTGCGTGCAACTCCGACAGTTTGGCGTTGATGCCCAGACTTAGGTAGTTGTCTTCGCCTAGGTGACCGAAGCGGCTGAGCAGAAACAGCTTGCGTGCGATCTCTGTGTCAGCAGCCACCACGGCACCACCTTCCGCGCTATGGAACAGCTTAGTGGCGTGGAAGCTCAGGGTGCTGCAGTCGCCAAAGTCTGCCAGAGACTTGCCATTGAGCTTGGCGCCGAAGGCATGGGCGGCGTCGTAGATGACTTTGAGGCCATAGGTGCGGGCGATATCCTCAATGCGCTCGACAGCGCAGGGGTAGCCGTAGACATGGGTTGCCAGGATGCCGCTAGTTTTTTCCGTGATCGCAGCTTCGATCAGCTCGGGGTCGATGCACAGCGTCTGTGGGTCGACATCCACGAACACCGGCTGGCAGCCTTCCCAGAGGATTGCATTGGTCGTCGCCACATAGCTGAAGGCGGTAGTGATGATCTCGCCCTGCAGGCCCAGGGCGCGAATCGCCAGTTGCAGGGCGAGGGTGCCGTTGGCCATCAGCTCCAGGTTCTTCACCCCCAGGTAGTTGCTCACGGCCGCGCTCAGAGAGCGTACCAATTCACCGTTGTTGGTGAGCTGGCCACTGTCCCAGATGTGCCTGATCTGCTCGACATATTCGTCAATGGGCGGCAGGAAGGTCCGGGTCACCGTTATCATGTTCTGCTCACTATATAGAGGATACTGCTGTCCTTCAGGCCCAGATTTTTGAAGGTCTGCGCGCCGAAATGGGTGCGATCCAGCAGGCTCAGTTCGAAGCCACTTTCGCGGATTCGCTGTAAGTAGTCGGCGTGAGCATATAGACGCACGTGGTCGTCCTGCCCAAAGCGTCGCCAGCGTTCGGATGCAGAACAGGGTTCGGTCTCTTCGTCAGTGCGTTGCAGGCCAACGATGATCGGCGCCATCAGAATGCCGAGGCCGCCTTTGCGAGTGATGCGGAACAGTTCGCGAATCGCCTGGCGATCGTCCGGCACATGCTCAAGGACATGACTGCAGATGAAAAAGTCGACACTTTCGTTCTCGAACGGTAGGTCCATCAGATCGACATGATGATCGACACCCTCCATGACCAGATCGGCAGTCGAGTAGTTGAACAGTTGCTTCTGCTTGATCAGCCTCGCCAAGGCCGGCTCGGGGGAGAAGTGAATGAGTCGGGCTCCATTCCCAAAGTGCCCCTTAGCGAGCATTTGCTCCAGCCAGTGGGCGTACAAGCGTTCGCGGTCTGAGGCGCCACAGGCGTTGCAGGAGTAGGTCTCTAGCGCGGTCATCTCGCCCTGGCCGAAGTACTTGTAGCCGTTGGCCTTGGCGTTTGCCCGATAGTAATCGTCCAGAGGCGTGAAGCTGATACCTTCCCCTTTGCAGACTGGACATTGAGCCGAGACAGGGGCAGCTTGGACGATGCTGAACAGGCGGGATAACAAAGCTTTCATGTCCCGGTGATCTCCAAGTGGTTCGGAAGCAGGATCTTGGTCCAGATTCGTCCGTTGCGCCTACGCTGTACGTTGAACAGGATGGCGTCATCCACCACGTCGAGAAACTCTGCGGTTTCATCGGGAATGATTGGTCGATTCAGTTGAATTTGGATGCTGTAGTTCCCTTCGTGCAATGGCAGTTCGGTGATGTAGGTTGCGACATAGTTCTTCCCTGGCTTGCAGACCGGCAATTCCAGCGCCAACTGGCGCGGTCCGGCGCCAGTGATAAGGTTCTTCTTGTCGTCCAAGATGTAGTAGTTCGGCGCGAGTTCCAGTTCTTCCGTGACGTGGAAGCGGAAGCGAATCTTCACCTGCTGGTTGAACTCGATGGACAGGACTGGCTCGTCGCTCATGTCCAACAGCTCGGCATAGACGATCTTCGCCTTGGCTGTGCCATAGCGGAACTGTGCGACTCGTTGCTCGAAAGCATCATGCTTGGACGCTGTGCCGGTTTCTGTGGAGACTACCTCGGCGACAACGGATTCGCTCTGGCACTCCTCCTGCGCTGGGTTGTGCTGCAGGGCTTCCCGATGCTGCGAGTTCATTTCCTCGCGCATCATGCGAACGTAGTCCTCGGCGACGGTTGAAGCCTTGCCAACAGCCACCAGATTGCCGTGCTCGAGATAGACGGCGCGCGAACACAGGCTCTTGACGCTGCCAATATCGTGGCTGACGAAGAGAACAGTGGCCCCGTTATCCTGAATGCGGCGCAGGGCGGTCATGCACTTGGCCTGGAAACTCATGTCGCCAACGGCCAGCGCTTCGTCCACAACCATTATTTCGGGTTGCGACATGATGTTCACGGCAAATGCCAAGCGTACGAACATGCCGCTGGAGTAGGTCTTCACCGGGCGATCGAGAAACTCGCCGATATCGGCGAAAGCGGCGATGCTGTCGAAGCGCTGGCCGATCTCATCCAGGCTCATTCCCAGCAACGTACCGCTGAGGTAGACGTTCTCGCGGCCGGTGAACTCGGGGTTGAACCCTGAGCCGAGCTCTAGCAGCGCAGCGATGCGACCATTGACTTCTATCGAGCCGGCGGTGGGGTTGAGTGTTCCACAGATCAACTGTAGCAGGGTCGATTTGCCGCTGCCGTTGCGGCCAAGAATGCCGACCGTCTCTCCTCTGCTGACTTCGAAGGATACATTGCGTAATGCCCAGAACTCTTGGAAGTACTGCCGGGCTGGCTGTCCGATCAGGTGTCGCAGGGAGGGGAGCAGGAATTGCTTAAGGCGGTCCCGAGGCTGGGCATAGACTTGGTAGCACTTGCTCAGATCTTCGATGCGGATTGCGGTATCAGAGGACATCGGCAAACCCCTTGCGCGTCTTCTGGAACCAGCCAAAACCGAGCCACGCAATGGTTGACGCGACGATGAAGTACAGTGCCAACATTCCGAAGTCAGGCTCTTTTCCCCAGAACAGCACGGCACGCACCTGCTCGATGACAATGGTCAGCGGGTTCATGAAAATCAGGCTCTGGTATTGCTCGGGCAAGGCGGAAACTGGATAGAAGATCGGCGAAAGGAACATCAGCACCGAGGTGATGATTCCAACCAGTTGGGTTACGTCACGCATGAATACGCCGAGGGAGGCGAGAAACCAAGACAAGCCCATGGTTAGTAGAATCAGCGGAAGTAGGACCAGGGGCAGGTATACCGCCGTCACTGGCGGCATGCCGAAGAGTAAAACGTAGCCGGTGATCCAGACACACAAGCTGATGATGAAGTGGAAGAATGCGGAACCGAGGGAAATCCAGGGTAGTACTTCCAGTGGAAAGACCACCTTCTTGACGTAATTGACATTCGACAGGATCAGGCCGGGCGCGCGGTTCATGGCTTCGGAAAATAAATTGAAGACGATTAGGCCGGCGAATAGCACCAGGGCGAATTCGGTTTTCGAATCACTGCCGGAGTTCCAGCGTGCCTTGAACACCACGCTGAATACAAAGGTGTAAACGATGAGCATGAACACTGGGTTGAAGAACGACCAGAGTACGCCGAGAAAGGAGCCGCGATAGCGGCCGAGTACTTCCCGTTTGATCATGGCCTGGATAAGGCCACGGTTTCGCCACGGGCTAGCGATCAGCTCTCGTGGTGATAGGGAGAATTTCTGCATTAGGTGTAGACCTCGGCGGAGCCGAAGCGGCTACCGTTTGCATCCTTAGCCGACAGGGTTGGTTCACCGGAGCCCGGCCAAGCGATTGCTAGATCGGGGTCATTCCACAAGATGCAGCGCTCGTGACTCGGAGCGTAGTAGTCGGTGGTTTTGTAGAGGAACTCCGCGTGGTCAGAGAGCACCACGAAACCATGGGCGAATCCTTCTGGAACCCAAAGTTGGCGTTTGTTCTCCCCACTAAGGTACTCACCAACCCACTGGCCGAAGGTTGGTGAGGAGCGGCGGATGTCCACGGCTACGTCGAATACTTCGCCGCTGACCACTCGCACCAATTTTCCTTGCGGCTGGACGATTTGGTAATGCAGACCGCGCAGTACTCCCTTGGCCGAGCGCGAGTGGTTGTCCTGGACGAATTTCACCGGACGGCCGATGGCTTCCTCGAATTGCTGGTGGTTGAAGCTTTCGAAGAAGAAGCCGCGATCGTCGCCAAAGACCTTGGGCTCGATCAGTACGACTTCCGGGATTGCGAGGCGGGTAGCTTTCATCAGTAGACGGTCTCGACCAGCAGACGTTTCAGGTATTGGCCATAGCCATTCTTGACCAGCGGCGCGGCTAGGGCTTCCAGTTGCTCGGCACTGATCCATTTCTGACGGAAGGCGATTTCTTCCGGGCAGGCGACTTTCAGGCCTTGGCGGTTCTCCAGGGTAGCGATGAAGCTGCTGGCTTCCAGCAGCGAATCGTGGGTGCCGGTGTCCAGCCAGGCGTAGCCACGGCCCATGATTTCGACCGAAAGATTACCGCACTCCAGATAGGCCTTGTTGACGTCGGTGATCTCCAGTTCGCCGCGTGGCGAGGGCTTGATGCTCTTGGCGATGTCGACGACCTGGTTGTCGTAGAAGTACAGCCCGGTGACCGCGTAGCTGGATTTCGGTTTGGCCGGCTTCTCTTCGAGGCTGATGGCCTTTCCGTTGTCGTCGAACTCGACAACGCCGTAACGCTCGGGGTCGTGCACGTGGTAGGCGAACACACTGGCGCCAGAGTCGCGCTGCATGGCGTTGAGCAGCAGTTCCTGAAAGTCGTGGCCGTGGTAGATGTTGTCGCCCAGCACCAGGGCGCTCAGGTCGTTGCCGATGAACTCTTCGCCGATCAGGAAGGCCTGGGCCAGGCCGTCCGGTGAGGGCTGTACGGCGTATTGCAGGTTCAGGCCCCACTGGCTGCCGTCGCCGAGCAGTTGCTCGAAGCGCGGGGTGTCCTGCGGAGTGGAGATGATCAGGATGTCGCGGATGCCCGCCAGCATCAGGGTGCTCAGCGGGTAGTAGATCATCGGCTTGTCGTACACCGGCA
>RCUL01000593.1_pt1 | contig 16785 bp, 11 predicted proteins | sample 2167521 | NCBI WGS metagenome assembly RCUL01 (sample SAMN09932745, study PRJNA488358) | compost metagenome | feature: garden; material: soil; isolation source: compost soil in acetic acid-enriched culture | place: Germany: Experimental Botanical Garden Goettingen | collected 2016-01-27
CTGTCGGCCGGGCCGCCATTGGGCGGGTTGTACTTGAAGCCACCGCTTTGCGGCGGGTTGTGCGACGGGGTGATGACGATACCGTCGGCCAGGCCGCTGCTGCGGCCGCGGTTGTAACAGATGATGGCGTGGGACACCGCCGGGGTCGGGGTGTACTCGTCATCCTTGGACAGCATTACCTCGACGCCATTGGCGGCCAGCACCTGCAGCGCGCTGGCCGCTGCCGGGGTCGACAGCGCATGGGTGTCGGCGCCGATGAACAACGGGCCGTCGATACCCTTGGCCTGACGGTACAGGCAGATCGCCTGACTGATCGCCAGCACGTGGTTTTCGTTGAAGCTCAGGTCCAGGGAGCTGCCACGGTGCCCGGAGGTGCCGAACGCAACGCGCTGGGTTGCGACGCTGGCATCGGGCTGGCCGGTGTAATAGGCGGTCAACAGTTGCGGGATATCCACCAGCACGGAGGCTGGGGCCGGTTTGCCCGCCAAAGGACTGAGCTTCATGCAAAACCTCAAGAAAGGATGTTCAGGGTGATAAAAACACGCAGTTTACTGGCACTTTGACCAGCAAGCGACCGTGGCTATCCCCAAGGCCGCGATTATTTCTGCTGCGGCGCCCACCAGGCCGGAAACATGCGCTGTACCCGGGCTTCGGCGAAGCGGTCATCGATCAGCAGCACTGTGCCGCGGTCTTCGGTGCCACGGATCACCCGGCCCGCCGCCTGGATGACCTTCTGCACCCCGGGATACAGGTAGGTGTAGTCGAACCCGGCGCTGAACAGCCGGGCCATGCGCTGCTTGATCTGTTCATTGACCGGGTTGACCTGGGGCAGCCCGAGGGTGGCGACAAAGGCGCCGATCAGGCGCGTACCCGGCAAGTCGACGCCTTCGGCAAAGGCGCCGCCCAGCACAGCGAAACCGACGCCCTGGCCCTCGGGAGCAAAACGTTCGAGAAAGCCCTGGCGCTGCAACTCATCCATGCCCGGTGCCTGGCTCCATTGGCGGATGGCCGGATAACGCGCGGCCAACAGGGTCGAGACCTGCTGCAGGTATTCAAAACTGCTGAAAAACGCCAGGTAATTGCCCGGTGCGCGGCCATACTGCCCGGCAATCAGCTCGACGATCGGCGCCAGCGACGCTTCCCGGTGCTGGTAACGGGTCGAGACGCTGCTAATCACCTGCACCTGCAATTGCTCGGCGGCAAAGGGTGAGGCGACCTCGAGCCAGGCGCAGTCGGGCGGCATGCCGAGCAGGTCGGCGTAGTAGTGGCGCGGACTGAGGGTGGCGGAAAACAGCGTGGCACTGCGCGCCGCCGCCAGTCGCGGGCCGATCAGCGCTGCGGGCACCACATTGCGCAGGCACAGGGTCGACAAGGCGCGTTTGCCCGGGCCCGGGCGCTTGCTGATATCGAACAGAAAGTGTTCGTCGAACAACTCGCTGACGCGGGTGAACTGCAGCGCCTGAAAGAAGAACTGCAACACCGCCGGATCAATACCGCTCGGCGTCTGGTTGAGTTGCTCCTGGATCACCCCGACGCACTGCTGCAAGGCTTTGAGCAAGGCTTCAGGCAGGCCGTCGACCACTCGGTAAGGCGCCAGCTGTTCCTTGTGCAGGGCATTCCATTGACGGTTGAGGCGGTCCAGGGCGTTGCTCAGCCCCGCGGGTTTCAGTTTGCGCAGGGCCAGCAGCTGGCCTTGGTCGAGGCTGGCGCTGTACATCTGTCGGGCCCGCTCGACCAGGTTGTGCGCCTCGTCCACCAACAGCGCCAGGCGCCACTGGTTGACCTGCGCCAGGCCGAACAGCAAGGCGCTCTGGTCGAAGTAGTAGTTGTAGTCGGCCACCAGCACGTCGACCCAACGAGCCATCTCCTGGCCCAGGTAATACGGGCAGACCTGATGGGCCAGGGCCACCTCGCGCAGGGCCGCTTTGTCCAGCACCGCCACGGCGTGCGCCGCCTGGCGCGCCGCTGGCAGGCGGTCGTAAAAGCCCTTGGCCAGCGGACAGGCATCGCCATGACAGGCGGTACCGGGGTATTCACAGGCTTTGTCGCGGGCCACCAGTTCCAGGCTGCGCAGCGCGGGCTGGGTGCCGCTGGCCATCACCTGCTGCAGCGCCTCCAGTCCCAGGGCGCGGCCGGGGGTCTTGGCGGTGAGGAAGAGAATCTTGTCCAGTTGCTGCGGGACCATGGCCTTGAGCAGCGGGAACAAGGTGCCGAGGGTCTTGCCGATGCCGGTGGTGGCCTGGGCCATCAGGCAGCGGCCGGTGCTGACCGACTTGTACACGGTTTCGGCCAGTTCGCGCTGTCCGTGGCGAAACTGCCCGTGGGGGAATGCCAGGGCCTGCAAGCCCTCATTGCGCAAGGCCTGGCGCTGCAACTGCTGCTCGGCCCAGTGCAGGAAGATCGCGCATTGGGCATTGAAAAACTGCTCGAGCTCCTGGGCGCTGCGCTGCTCCTCGACCAGGGTCTGTTCATCGCTGTCGACATTCAGGTAGACCAGCGCCAGGCGCAGCGCCGGCAACTGGCGCTGCTGGCACAGCAACCAGCCGTAAACCCGGGCCTGGGCCCAGTGCAGCTGGCGGTGGTTGTCGGGCTGGCGCGCCAGGTCGCCACGGTAGGTCTTGATTTCTTCGAGACGGTTGAGCTGCGGGTCGTAACCGTCGGCGCGGCCGCGCACCTGCAATGCCGCATACTGGCCTTCGAGACTGACTTCGGCCTCATAGCCCTGGCCGCGCCCGGCCACCACCCGACGGTGCCCGCTGATGCCCTCCTGGGCCGTGGGCGACGGGGTGAAACGCAGGTCGAGATCGCCGACCTTGGCGCTGAATTCGCACAGCGCCCGCACCGCCACACTGTAGCTCATGGCGCCCATTGCACGTGGCAGACTTCCACCGGCAGGCCGTGCCCGGCGCAGAACTCGATCCAGCGCAGCTGGCTGTCCTGCAGGCGGTCGCCCGGGCCCTTGACCTCGATCATGCGGTAGCGCTGCTGCTCGGGCCAGAACTGGATCAGGTCGGGCATGCCCGAACGGTTGGCCTGGATGTCTTCGAGCAGGCGCTCGAAGCAGCTTTTCAGGTGCGCTGCTGGCAGGCAGGCCAGGGCTTGTTCAAGCAGCTCTTCGCTGAGCACCTGCCAATAAACGAAAGGCGACTGCAGCCCCTGCTTGCTGATGAAATGGCGGCGGATGGTCTGCCGGTAGCTGCCGTCGTCCAGTTGCCCCAGGCACCGGGCGAACAGCGCGCTGCGCCGGCCATGAAACTCGGCGTCATGCAGATCCTGCGGTGCGCTCTGGAACGGGTGGAAAAACGCGCCGGGCAACGGCGCGAATATCGCCTCCCAGCACAACAGGCCGAACAGGCTGTTAAACAGGCTGTTCTCGACATAATGCACCTGCCCGCCGCCCTGCCCCAGGTGCAACTGCACGGCCTGCTCGACACCCAGGGCGGCCAGTTCGGCCGGCAACTGCAGCTCGACCAGGCAGACCTGCGGCTTGGCTCGCCGTGGCTGCGGCGGCCCGCCCAGCTTGCGCTGCAAACGCGGCAACATCCGCGCCAGGGCCTGGACCTCAAGGCCATTGGCCGGTTGCCGGGCAATCTGTGAGGCCAGCTCGAACGCCGCCGACCACTGCTCGCTACGCTCCAGCACCCGCACATGACGGATGCGCGCCTGCGGATGCTGGCTACGCGGGTAGATGCGCAAGGCCAGTTGCCAGTCGGCCAGGCGCTCGCTGTGCTGGCCGAGCTGATACAGCAGCCGTGAGCGCCGGCGCAGCAACCAGGGGTTGTCGCTGTCCAGGCACTCGATGTGCTCGACCACCTGCTCAAGGGCCACGCCCTGCTCCAGCAACTCGGCGCACTGGTGCAAGGCCAGCGCCACATCGATATCGCTGCGCTTGCGCAAGGCCCGCGAGTCGTCGCTGAAGGCCACTTGTTCGTAGCGCAGCAAACCAAGGTCGGCCAGCACGAACTCCGACCAGTCCTGGTACAGGTTGCCGAAAAACAGCAGGCGCAGGCGGTCGCACAAGGCCTGCAGGCGCAGTTCGATGATCGGTTCGGCGAAGCCCGGCAGCCATTCCTGCAACGGCCGCGGTTGCAGCTCAAGCGACTGCAACTGGGCCAGCAGTTCACCCTTGGCCGCCCGTGGCCGCTCGAGCTGGTCGGCAAAGCCGCTGGCCAGCTCGTCCTTGCGCAACAGCTGGAACAGTTGCTCAAGGCTCAGCGGGCTGTCATCGACCACCCAGCCCTCGGTCAGCAATGGCGCCAGGGCGGTCGGCGTCGAGCCGATTTCGGCGTAGTCGAGCTTGCTTGGGCGAAACAGCAGGCCCTTGCGCATCACCATGCGCACCAGCAAGGCCCGGGCGGCCTGCGGCTGCTGACGGAACCGGCTGATGAAGGCCTGCTCCTGATCGTCGAGCAGGTCGGCATAGCGCAGCTCGATCCAGTCGAGCACTTGCTGGAAGTTGTGCAGGTAATAGAACGGGTCGTCGACGGAATGGGCGATCACAGCAGGCTACGGGCAGAGGGCTGAAACACTGGTTATACATACAGATCGCTTTACTTGGCAAGCCTGCTCGCGACCGCTGATCGTTTAGGAGGCGCTCTGCATGCGCTGCAGTTCGTCGCTGAGCACACTCAGGCCATATTGCAGGTCACCCTGGGGCCCTGCCGGACAGCCCAGGCGCAGGTGCTGGCGGAAGTCGCCAGACAAACTGAACAGTTCCCCCGGAGCGATCACCAGGCCTTGTTGCAACAAGCGGTGGAACAATGGCCGGGTATCCACCGGTGCCCGCACCCGCGCCCAGATACAGGCGCCCCCGGCCGGCATCCGGAAATCGAGCTGGCTGCCCAGGTGCAGCTGCATTTGCCGGTACAGGTGGCTCAAACGCTCGTGCAGACGCTGGCGCAGTTGCTCCAGGTGCAGGTCGATGCGCCCCTTGTTGAACAAACGTGCCACCGCTTGCTGGCGCAATGGCGGCAGGCGAAAACCGCGCAGCAGGAAGTGCCGGTGCAGGGAGCCCTGCCATTGCCGGGACAGCAGATAGGCATACGGCGCCTCGGCACCGACACTGCGCTCCAGCGATGAAAACACCAGCAACCGCTGCGGGTCGACCAGCTCGCGCAGGTAGCCTGCAGCGGCTGGCCGATAGCACAGCTCGGCATCCAGGTCGTTCTCCAGCAGCCACACCCCATGCTGATCAAGCAGCCGTGCCACGGCCTGCCGATCGGCTTCGGGCATCAGGCTGCCGTGCGGCACGCTCAAGCGTGAAGCCAGCATGGCCAGACGCACCGGCTCGTCGCGCAACAGCCGGGCGAAACGCTCCAGGTCCAGCCCGCCCTCAGGCCCCAGGGGCAGCTCGATGACCCGTATGCGCGCGGCCTGGAACACTCGCAACAACCGCCAGGAACAGGGCGTGGTCACCAGTACCGCGCTGTTGTGCAGCTCCAGGGCCGCCAGGGTGGTTTCCAGCAGCGAGCGCACATCCAGCGCCAGGTAGACGTCCTCGGCACTCCAGTACAACTGCGCCGAACGGGTGTAACGTGCTGCCAGCGCGGTGCGCAGCTCCAGCTCGCCACAGGGCTGCGGCGCACCGGCCAGGCGCGGATATTGACGCAGCAATTGACGCTCGATGCCCAACAGAGCGGATTCAAGCGATTGCAAGGCTTGCGCCTGGCTGCCACTGAGCACCAGCATCCGCGGTGAGTTGCCATGCTGCTGCAGGTCCTGAAGCAAATCACCGCCACTGCGTGGCTGAATGTCCGAATTGGGCACTTTGGCGAAATAGCCCGACTTGGGCACCGGCTGCACCCGTCCTTCGTGCTCAAGCAACGAATAGGCGTACTGCACCGTGGAAATCGACACATCCAGGCGCTGGGCCAGGTCGCGCAACGACGGCAACCTGCTGTAGCTACCCGGTGCCATCTGCTCAATCAATTCGACCAGGTAGCGATACACCGCCCGATAGGCGAACTCGCCATTGTCCGAGGTTTTCATCAGCGCCAGCCAGGCTGCTCGGCCATGAGCCACGACCACGCCGTGGGCGGCAGGCGCAGGTGTCGCAGATCCGCCCCGCGGCCCTGGATTCGCGCCAGCAGCGAGCGTGGCCGGGCACAGATTTGCGGCTCTCGCTGGTACAGCATCTGCAGCAGCGGCAGGCTCAGGCCACTGATATCGACCATCCACTGCACCACAGGCTCGGGGGCCGGCAATTGCTGCAATGCCTTGTGCAGATAGGGCAAGGCCACCAGCATGCCCGGATGACAGCGGCGCAGAAAGATTTCCAGGCGCATGCCGCGGGAGACGAACGGCGCAAACAGCTGGCACACCAGCTGCGCTTCGCTCAGGCCATAGGCCTGCAAGGCAAATTCATCCGCCTGGGTGCGCCGCTGCTGCAACTGCTCGGCATTCTGCCAGCGCCCCAGCACGCGATTTTGCAGGGCCCGTGGCAGCCCCTTGCGCTGCATCTGCTGGCGCGCCTGACGCAGGTGGGCATCAACGCCCTCACGGTAGTCACTGTTTTCGATGAACTGCGCGTGCAGCCCGCGCAAATGTGCCAGCAACAGCGGGTTTGCCGTGCCCGAGCGGTCGCAGGCGAAGTACTGCTCGTCAAAGCGACAACCCAGAAAGCGGTTCAGGCGCTCGTCATGGGGGACCTCGGGGTCGTGTACCAGGTCATCGATGGTGATGAAACGCATCGCCGGCGCGCAGTAATCGCCGATCGGCGTTGAGCTGACGCCTTGCACCTGCCCGTACAACTGCTCAAGGTAGCGCCGGCGCAGTTCGCTCAGCCCTTCGCACAGCGAGGCGGCGCAGCTGTGAATAGGCCGGATGCTGAACAGGTCCTCCTCACGCAGGGCCCTGCGGCTCCAGGCCAGGTAACGCCTGCGTTCAGGCAGCGGCTGGGCACTGATGATCGCATCGACGCCGCCGCGCCAGCCCAGCGCCTGGCGGCACAGATCGGCCAGGCGCAGGTAGCCATGGCTGCCAAAGCCGGCGCGCGGCAATCCGGCCAGCAAGTGACCGAACAACAGCAGCTCGTGACGCTCGGCTTGTTGCTGGTTCGGCGAAGGGCTGTGACGGCTGTCGAAGGGCAGCAACTGCTGGTCATCGAGCATCAGCAGTTCAACCCGCGGATCATCGTGCAGGAACAACGCGGAAAACCCGTATTCGAGGTTGCTCAGCGCCGTGGTGCTCATGCCGGGCTGGCGCACCACCGCGACACGCAGCTGAAAAGTGCCCGGCGTACGGGCGGCGATGCTCAGTTGTGCCGCCCGCAAGCAAGCCAGTGCATGGCTGGCGTTCTGGCTACCATCATGGGCGAACATCAACTTGAAACCGTTGATGCGTTCGATACCGCCGGCGGCGACTATCAAGCGCTGTATCAGCAACTGCAAGGACGCCTTTTGGGCTTGTGACAAGTGATCCAGCAAGCGTTGCAGGACTTGCTGATAAATGTATTGCATGGCTTGGTCGTGAATGCTGCTCATAACGCGTACCCGATATTCAGAAACGGCCACCTGAAAGAAAAATATTCCTTTGAAGAACTTTCAATCAGCAAAGTAAGGACAAACAGAGTTAATCCTAAGAAACTTCCTACAACTTCCTACGAAAAACCACTTCAGAAGCTTTTGCTGATCATCGTCCTTCCCTCCTCCAGCCTGGCAGCACGACACCTTTAACCCCTGGCTTACGACCCATCTTGCCTCGCTCCGTGAGACGACAGTTGACGAACTATTATCGGGCGTTGCCCAGCGAATAAAAGATACAGATCAGGGTAAAAAAACCATTCAGGTTCGACCAACATAAAGTCGCTAATCAGACAGGCAGTTCTTGTTTTTCCTATTGCACAAACATAGCGCAAGCATGCCGGACGCATCGGGAAAAGTTACCCCGGAAACATCCTAAACAGGCCTGGGAAATACCCACAAAAAAGCCCGAGTCAATGCTCGGGCTTGGCGGCTGTGGCTTATTTGGCCAGGCGTTACGCCGGCAGCGACAGGTCCAGTACCAGCCTGCCGCCGCAAGGGCATTCGTCCATGTAGCGGTGCGCCTCGACCACCTTCTCGAACGGATAGGTCTTGATGATCAGCGGGGTCAGCAGCTTGTCGGCGGTGAACTGGTTGATATCACGCAAGGCACGCTGCAGCGCCACCTGGTCCTGGCTGATACCCAGCTCCGGCTTGCCGGTGAAGTTGCCGATGCAATGGACGAAGAACTGGATGTTCTTCTGGAACGCCGCGCAGGCCGGGAACGGCGTTTGGTTGCCGCCTTGCAGGCCATACAGCACCAGGCTGCCACGCGGCGCCAGGGCATCACCGAGCAGGGCCATTTGCGGGCCGCCGAGGCCGTCGAGGACCATGTCGACACCACGGTTGTCGGTGTACTTGTTGATCTGCATGAGCAGGTCCTGCTCTTCGGTGACGATCACCCGGTCGGCGCCGAGCTTGATCAGGTAGTCGCGCTGATCGGCCTCTTTGGTCGCGGCAATGACCTTCAGGCCCAGGGCTTTACCCAGCTGCACGAAGGCGGGGCCGGCGCAATGGCTGGCGTCGGTGATCAGCGCCGTTTGCCCGGCCTTGGCCCGCGCCAGGTCGACGAAGGCGAAATAGGCGATCAGCAGCGGCGTGTAGTGCACACTGGCCTCGACCGGCGAGAGAATCTCCGGGTAACGGGTCAGGGCGTTGCGCGGCATGACGATGACTTCACCGTAGACCGGGTGCTCATTGGCACTGCTGGCCGGGAAGCTGGCGACCTTGTCACCGACTGCAAGATCGTCGACACCCTCGCCCACGGCCGTGACCACGCCCGCCATCTCGTGTCCGATACCGGCAGGCAGGCGTGCCTGTGACGGTGCCAGGTTCTGCCGCCAGAGCACGTCGTACCAGCTGATGCCGATCGCTTCAACGCGAATCTGCACCTCGCCAGCCGCCGGTTGCGCCTGGGCCTGCTCTTCGATCTTGAGCACCTCGGCCGGGCCGAACTTGTGGAAACGGATCATGCGGGACATCGCAAACCTCGCCAATTGAACCTCTAATGCCCTGAACTCTATCCGGGCTTTGATGGTTAGACCATCAGTGGCCATTAATAGTCAACATGCCTGTCATTGATTGATGGTAATGAAGCCTCCATCAATTTATGCGGTGCAGGGTACCAGCCTTTACCCGTAAGATTCACCCCTGCCCCAACCGCCTTGTGAAGCCGAGCCGATGAACCGTAACGACTTGCGTCGCGTCGACCTGAACCTGCTGATCGTCTTCGAGACCCTGATGCACGAGCGTAGCGTGACCCGTGCGGCGGAGAAACTGTTTCTTGGCCAGCCGGCCATCAGCGCCGCCCTGTCGCGCCTGCGCAACCTGTTCGACGACCCGTTGTTCGTCCGCACCGGGCGCAGCATGGAACCGTCGGCGCGGGCGGTGGAGATCTTCGCCCTGCTCTCGCCAGCGCTGGATTCGATCTCCACCGCGGTCAGCCGCGCTGCCGACTTCGATCCAGCCACCAGCACCGCGGTGTTTCGCATCGGCCTGTCGGACGACGCCGAATTCGCCCTGCTGCCGCAATTGCTCAAGCGCGTGCGCGCCGAAGCCCCGGGCATCGTCCTGGTGGTGCGCCGGGTCAACTACCTGCTGATGCCGGCGCTGCTGGCCTCGGGGGAAATCTCCGTCGGCGTGAGCTGGACCAACGACCTGCCGGCCAACGCCAAGCGCAAGGTGCTGCGGCGCAGCAAACCCAAGGTGCTGCGTGCCGACAGCATGCCGGGGAGCCTGAGCCTGGACGACTTCTGCGCCCGCCCCCACGCGCTGGTATCGTTTGCCGGCGACCTGGGCGGGTTCATGGACGAGATCCTGGAAAAGGTCGGGCGCAAGCGCCATGTGGTCCTGGCCGTGCCGCAATTCAACGGCCTGGGCAGCCTGCTGACCGGCACCGACATCATCGCCACCGTGCCCGACTACACCGCCGAAGTCCTGACCGCCGCCGGCGGCCTGCGCGCCGAGGATCCGCCGCTGGAGGTGCAGACCTTCGAGCTGCACATGGCCTGGCGCGGGTCGCAGGATAATGATCCGGGGGAGCGCTGGTTGCGGTCGCGGATTCAGATGTTTTTTGGCGACCCTGACAGTCTTTAGGCGTCGTCGCGCAGGCTGTCCTTCGAGCGCTCTCCCTTCTTGCGCGTTCCGCTGCTTGGGGCGCTCGGACAAAGGCAACCAGCTCCGACACATGAGTCGGGCAACCTAACGGCTAGCGCCAGCGTTCCTGAACGCGATGAGCGTTATTAAGCCTTTGACAACATTTGTCCGATGGATTGCGCAGAGTTCCCTGGAAAGCCAGCGATAGCTCAACAGTAAACCACTTGGATCAATCACCGAAGCTGCGCAAGCAAGGCCTGGCGAAGGCCTGCTGCTCTCTGTTGCATGGGGTGATCTTCCCACCCATCCCCAACGGATTCGTAAAAACGACATTCACAATGGCGTAACCGTCATCACCATGCTGTTTGGTCTGGTGGGCCTTTTTTTTCTTGATCCACCCGGAAAGGTGATGCTAATTTTTTTTCATTGAGCGACCAATGAAAAAAAAGGACCAGGCCATGCCAAAGGTAGGAATGCAGGAAATCCGAAAAAAGCAGCTGGTTGAAGCAACGCTGAGCTTGATCGGTGAACAGGGGCTCGCAGGAACGAGTATGGCTCAGGTCAGTGCCCGCTCCGGGATGTCGAACGGGATAGTGCACCACTACTTTTCTGACAAAAATGCACTACTTGAAGCCACCTTGCGCGAACTGAACAAGCGAATTAACGCCGAGATATTCAATCACTTACGCGAAGCTCGCACGCCCGATGAGCGCGTCCAGGCCTTTGTACTCGGCAACGTCAGTGCGCTGAATCTCACCCGCGAAAACGTCGCAGCCTGGCTGGCGTTCTGGGCTCAGGTGCCACAACACGCCCAATTTCAACGCATTCAAAATATCGTGGCTCGGCGAAGCCACTCGCTTTTGTTCCATGCCCTGGCCAAGACGATGGCCCCTGCTGCGGCTCGATCCAAGGCAAGGATGATCGCGGTTTTTATCGATGGCATCTGGCTACGGGCCGCTGTTGATCCAACCGAGGTAACCCTCAACGAATCTCGGCAGCTTTCATACGAGTTTCTCAACAATTTGCTTGGGTACAATCTGAAGGTGCAGTAATGACTCGCGATGAATACAAAAACAATGATGCGGTTAGCCTTGTTCAATTAATTGGCTCGGGCCAGGTCACCTCCTCAGAACTTGTGGATTTGGCGATCTCTGAAATTGAATCGCAGGATCCAGAACTCGGAGCGTTGGTTTCAGTCGATGCCGAGGGCGCTCGCAAATCGGCACAGCAGCGCAAAGTCGGTGCGTTGGCCGGTCTTCCTGTCTTGATTAAAGACACCAATATCGATGTCTGCGGTTTTCCCACCCAGCATGGGTCGCGTCTGTACAAAGACGCTCCTCCTGCAACAATCGATAGCGAATTTGTTAGACGCTTGCGCCAGGCCGGCGCCGTCATTCTTGGGAAAACGAAAACCCCCGAATTCGCTGGAGATTTCGTAACCGAACCGGAATATTTCGGCCCCTGCCGAAATCCGCGAAATCCACAGTACGCTTCAGGTGGGTCAAGTGGCGGGTCGGCCTGTGCGGTTGCCGCCGGGATGGTGCCGATTGCACATGGCACTGATTGTGGTGGATCGATCCGAGTACCGGCTTCAGTCTGCGGAGTGGTGGGATTGAAGCCCTCTCGTGGCCGCAACCCAGTAGGACCTCATGTCGGAGAATTTGTCGGGGGGTTGGATTGTGAGCATGTGCTCACCCGGACGGTTCGTGACACTGCGCTCATGTTAGACGTGCTGGCGGGCTATGAAGCCGGTGCCCCATATGCTGCCCCCGGCGGCCCAACCTCCTGGCTTGAGAGCCTTCAAGCGAAATCGGCGCCACTCAAGATCGCCTTCACTACCACAAGACCTGATGGATCGGAAATTGATGACTCCATCCACAGTGCTGTCTTGGCAGTGATCGATTTTCTGGGGGCGGATGGTCATCGACTCCAGGACTTCAAATGGCCAGATATCACCGGCGCTGGCGATGCAGCAGCTGTGTTCTGGCAGCTTGAGATTGAAGCGCTCATGACCCAGCGCTCTTTGGATCTCGGGCGACCCTTGGAGAAAAATGACGTTGAATGGGTTACCTACGCCATGTACGAGCAATCGAAGGCGCGCTCGGCACTGGATGTCCACAACGCGAGAGCTGTCCAAAACCGCATGTCCCGAAACATGGCGGGGTTGTTCAGCGACATTGATGTCCTCATCACGCCAACTGTTGCTCTAGCGCCCCCTCTTATCGGTGGTTTCACTGCGGCAAAAGAGCAGGAATTACAAGTTTGGTACGACAATGCGTACGCATTTTCGCCCTTCACCGAGATTTTCAACCTCACGGGACAACCGGCAATCAGCATTCCGGTTGGAGTGATGCGCGATGGCATTCCCATCGGGTTGCAAATCATTGGCCAGTACGGGGATGAGGAAACCATCTTGAGGCTTGCGGCCGAAATCGAAAAAAGCTTTGGATCAACGCTTTAGGGTGCGGTTTGCGAGAAGCCATTTCATAGGAGACCTTTAACGCTATAAATCAGATCCTTCCAAAGGTGATCCGCACAGATTCAGCCCGTAGATAGTCGTCGCTCTATCCGTGTGTAACTCTGCATACAAGTCAACTAGTGGGCGCTGGCAGCACAACGCATAGAATATTACTAATGGAATTCACAGTGTGGCAGTGAAGCTAATGCCTGCAGCCTGAGATGAGATCCACTAATTTACTTTTCTGCCTAACAACTGTACTACACAAAAAAAACAGGTACTGTAATCATGTTAGCCAAAGAAAACGCCCCATCAGCTGGACGACTCAGTTTTGAAGTACGCTCCATCGATCATGTTCCACTCTCGGAGCGACACGGTAAAGCATGGCATCTGTGGCCCATTTGGTTTTGTGGTGGCGCACAGCTGACTACGCTCGCTGTCGGGATCATTGGTATCGGGATGGGGGCAAACCTCATCTGGTCCGCCATCGCCATCGTGCTCGGATGCGCCTTCGGTACGCTCTTCATGGCGGGCCATTCCACTCAAGGACCCCAGATGGGATTGCCGCAGCTCATTCAGTCCCGCCCCCAGTTCGGCTATCTGGGCGCTTTGTTAGTGTACTTGGTCGCGATCGTTACATACATTGGATATAACGCATTCAACCAGTTATTGGTGGGACAAACGCTGCATGAGTTAATAGGGGTATCTGAAACAGGTTCGGCAATGGCTTTTTCGTTGCTGGCAATTTTCATGGCTATCGTTGGCTACAACTCTTTCCATAAGATTCAGCGCGGGCTAGCTTTCGTAATGGTCGCGATGATGCTGGCATTGACGATCGGGCTTGTCATTTTTATGGACGTGCCCGGCGGGCAACTGGCATTAAGTGACTTCAACTTGAATGCGTTCCTTGCCCAATTCTTCGTGGCCGCCGCTTATCAACTGAGCTGGGCAATCTACGTCTCTGATTATTCCCGTTATTTACCAGCGGATGTCAGTGTTCGCGCCTCGTTCTGGTGGACGTATCTCGGCGCGATGATCGGGGGTGTTTGGATGATGCTAATTGGTGCAGCCGCTGCGGCACTGAGCCCTGGTCAAAACCTTGCAGCTGGCTTAATCATGGTTGGGGACATGGTGTTTTCTGGCTTCGGCAAAACGCTCGTGGTGATTTCCGTGCTCATTTTGATTACCAGTGCGGCTCAGAATTTCTACGGTGCTTCAATCACGCTTTTAAGCATCATCGATACGATCAAAACGCAAACCTCTACGCTGCTTAAAAGAATCCTGGCAATGGTTGTGGTCGGTAGCTCGGCTATGCTGCTGGCCTACGTGGCCGATGAAAATTTCGTTAAGGAGTTTGGCGACTTCCTTGCGGTACTGCTTTATCTCTTCACGCCCTGGACGGCGATTAACCTGGTTGATTTCTACGCTGTTCGGCACGGTAAATATTCGATCAGCGAAATATTCAACCCAAACGGTATTTATGGGCGATGGAACTGGAGAGGGATTGGCTCGTACATCGTTGGTTTCGCAGTGATGCTGCCATTCTCGAATACGGGGTTGTACACCGGTTATTTCGCAGAGCAGTTGGGAGGCGCTGATATCAGTATGCCAATAGGTCTTGCCGTCTCGGCCCTGGTGTATCTGTGGCTTTGTCGCTCACAGAATATCCAGTCTGAGCTTACTCAGGTGCGAGCCTTGGACATCAACCTGGAAAATGGCACTGCTCACTGATAATCGAATGTCCCTCGCAGGCCTTGTGCTTGGCTGACGAACCCGCTTTTGATGCGCTAGAGCGGTTGAGGTCGACTTCAGCCGCTCCTGATGCTTCGACGCCAGGTTGGCTGGAGCAATAGCCAAGCGCATCGGGCCGGCTGTGTTGCCAGGGATAACCGGCTTTTGCGTCAGGTAGGTCGGGTTATAGAGCCCCAAAGGCAAAATCCGAGGGATCGAACCGATCGGTCGTGTCCATCCGAACACTTCGCAGGCCCACTGTTTCCAGGTGTGACGCGTATAGAGACTCAGAAAAGTAGCTAATCAGAAGGGAGCGACGGCGTGCGCCGATTGAGTTCAGACTGCCCGCATGCACTAAATCGACATCAAACACCAAGATGTCGCCAGCGGAGCCTGAAAGCTGCACAGACCGGGACTCGTCACTGAAGTCGAATGGCGGCTGTCCCTGCTCAGGGCGATGGCTGCCGGGGACGATACGTGTCGCGCCGTTCTCGGGACCATAATCGTCGAAATAAGCCAGAGCGCTCACCATGTCGCCCGGCCGTTGGGCCGACAAGTCGCGGTGCAGCTGCTGATGACCGCCACCTGCAAGGGGTTCGCGCCCCTCCACCTGCGAGAGAAAGAACCGTTCTCCGATCAGCTCACCAACCGCCGCCAGCACCTCCGGCAGACGACACACAGCCTGAACCCTCGAATCAGAGTCCAACAGCGAATAGTGCCAGCCCATGCCGCGCGGCACTGGCCATTGGCCCGATGGCTTCACCCCCGCATCGAACACGGCACGAAGGTCACCCAGCCACTCGGCCGGGATAGCTCGACGGAGCAGCACATAGCCCTCTCGATGGAGTTGTTCGCGGTCAGTCATAGCGTCCTCAATTCCCTTACCACCCATGCGTCTTGCAGAAGTGCGGCTGTCGCGACATTGTAGCGATCAACGGATCGGAGAATGTTGTGGAGCTGTTCAAGGGCGTCGCCACGCGCTGCGCAAATACTTTATTTCCGGGTCAGGCCATTGATACCCAATTGCAGGCCGAGCATTATGCGCGCCGAATTGCCTACACAAGGACCGTCCCGTGCATTCCTCCGCGCCCACCTACCCAACACCCTCCACGCCCACCGCTGCGCCCTACAATATCTTCAAGCGCGTCGGCATGCTGCTCCTGGCCCTGCTCATCGTCAGCCTGGGTATCATGGTCATCGTGCTCCAGTCCTTTCCCAACATGCCCACCAACCAACAGAACATCAACTCCCTGGGCCTGGCCGGTATAGGCCTGATCGCCCTACTGTACCTGCAACATCGCAAACAAGGCCTGCGCGAAGTGATCATGGGCCAACAGTTCCTGCGCCCGTACCTGTATGGCCTTGGCGCCATCGTGATCATCTACGGCCTTTGCGCCGCATGGATGTACCTGCTCAACGTCCCCCGCGAAAGCTTCTTGGTGCACTTCTTCGACGACCTCGCCCCCGGCCAGATCGCCCTGTTGTGCGCCAGCTTGATCCTGTTCCCGCCGGTTGCCGAAGAACTGCTGTTCCGCCACTACCTGATGCGCCTGTTCCCACTCGACCGCGGGCCAGGCTGGCAATGGGCGGCGATCGTGGTCAGCACGCTGCTGTTCACGGCCTCGCATATCCAGTACGACAACTACGTGACGGGGTTTACCCTGCTGACCGCCAGCCTGGTGTTTGGTATCAGCCGCGTACTCAGTGGCGGGTTGATCGTGCCGGTACTACTGCACGCGTCGACCGAGGTTATCGCGTTGATCCTCAACTACATCCAGATTCCTGGTTGAAGCCCAACAACGCAATGAAAAGGCCGCCTTGCTTGGGCAAGGCGGCCTGGGCCGACCTCGCCTGGCAGACTCAAGACCGCGGATCAACCAACCGCAGCCCAGGCGCACTCTCCTCCCGCCTGACCTCATGCCCACAGGCAACAAAATCCTCCTTGCGCAACACCACCAACGCCAGCAGCGACGCAACCCCGGTCGCCACATAGAAATACCAGGGCGCAGTAATGTCCCCGGTCACCTTGATCAGCCAGGTGGAGATCAGCGGCGCGCTGCCGCCAAACACCGCCACCGGGATGTTGTAGGCCACGGCGATGCCGGTGGAGCGGATGCGAGTGGGCAGCAGCTCGCTCATCAGCGCGTAGGTCGAGGATGCGTACAGCCCGAACAGGATCGCCACGGCCATCAACGGCCAGAACAAGGTGGCCGGGGTGGCGCCGGGCGCGGTCTTGAAGAACCAGTACATGGCCAGGGTCGCCAGGGTGCCGATGACCATCAGGAACGGCTTGCGCCCGTAACGATCGGTGAAGGCGCCGCCCAGGGGCATGACCAGCGCCGCCGAGAGGCTGGCGACGAATACGTAGAGCAAGGTGGTGCCGCTGTCGAACTTGAGGGTGTTGGACATGTAGGTCGAGGCGAAGGTCAGCACCAGGTAGAAGATCGAGCTGTGCAGGGTAATGATGAAGAACACCAGGGC
>RCUL01000594.1_pt1 | contig 16739 bp, 17 predicted proteins | sample 2167521 | NCBI WGS metagenome assembly RCUL01 (sample SAMN09932745, study PRJNA488358) | compost metagenome | feature: garden; material: soil; isolation source: compost soil in acetic acid-enriched culture | place: Germany: Experimental Botanical Garden Goettingen | collected 2016-01-27
ACGACCATCGCGAGCGAGCTCGCTCCTACAGGGTTTGTATTTTCGCCAGCGGCCAATGCCCCACTGCAGGAGCGAGCTTGCTCGCGAAAAACCGGAGAACACCGCGGGGCACCGTTCAGTACCTGATTCAAGGATTGACCTGGTAACCCTTGCCCTGCAAACAGCTGGTGTAAGCCGACGTGGTGTTCGCCTGCGTGGTTTTCGATTGCTCCCGGCGTTCCTGGCGCTGACGTGACGCACCGACCACGGCACCGGCTGCCGCCGTCTCCTTGGCGCGGTTCTGGCGATAGTCCTGTTTGGTGTCATCGTCGACACGATCATAGACCTCGTCACGTTGATTGCCGCGCACCTGGGCCCCAGCGGCGCCGGCGGCGGCCCCCACAGCGGCACCCTTGATCCGCCCGCCAGAAGGCGTGGAAGCCGTCGAGGTGCTTTGGCTGGCGGCGATGCTGTTGCATTCGTTGATGTCGGCCTGGGTTTGTTGTGAACTTTGCCCTTTCATCGGCACCACCGATTGCGCCCATCCCGGGGCGCTCAAAACCGACAAGGCGAGACATAGGCTGATGGGTGACAATTTTTTCATGATGACCTCCGGATGAACCTGGCTCACCCCCAACAGGAGTTTAGATCAGCCCCCATCAGCCACCCGATTGCTGACCGGCGGTGGGCTCGATCTCCATGACCAGTTGGTCTTCGACCCAACGTACCGGCACGGCCTCCAGTTGCGCGCCTTTACACGGGCCGTCGATGCAGTGCCCGTCGTCGTAACGAAACATCGCGCTGTGATGGGCGCACATCAGGACCTTGCCACGCCAGGTGCAGAACTGCTGCGGATTGAAGTCCAGCGGCACCGAGAAATGCGGGCAGCGGTTGATGTACACCCACACCTGCTCGCCCTGACGCACCGCCACCAGCCCGGCGGGATGCAGTTGCTGGTGCTGTGGCAATCCCAACGCCCCGCCGTCGGCGATGTCGTCCAGTCGGCACAAGGAAATGCTGGTCATGGGAAACCGCGCAATTCCGGATTGCCCAGGCTCCAGTGCCAGGGGCGAATCTGCAGACTGGCGAACAGCCCCGCCTGGACATAGGGATCGTCGCGCATGAACGCTTCCACCTCCGGCAGGCTGCCCGCCTCGATGACCAGCAACGTACCTGTCATCGCCGCGCCGGCGTCATCAAGGATCGGGCCGCCGAGGCGCACGACCACCCGATGATCCCCGGTGGCACGCAGATGCGCCTGGTGACTGGGCCGCAGACGCTGGCGCAGCGCCTGGCAGTCCGAATGATCAGTGGCAAACACCGCAAAGAACTGACCCATGATTCACGCAGATTCCATGACAAATTCATAACACGCACGCTTGAACGGCACGTCCATACCCAGCCTGGCGGACACATCGTCGTGGCAGGTCAAGTCTTCGTAAATCACCTGCAACGACTGTTTCACCCCAAACACTGCGTCGGATTGCAGATACGGATCATCGTGGTTGAACAGGTGCGTGACCAGTTTGCGATAGCCCGGCACATCAATCATGAAATGCAGGTGAGCTGGCCGCCACGCATGGCGGTTGGCGGCTTCCAGCATGCGCCCTACCGGGCCATCGGTCGGTATCGGATAGGCCACCGGGACAATGGTACGAATCGCAAAGCAGCCATCCGCGTCGGTGCGATAGCGACCGCGCAAGTTGCCGAACGGCTGTTCGGTGTCCTGTCCGGAATACATGCCGTTTTCGGCGGTCTGCCACACGTCCAGCACCGCGCCGGCCAAGGCATTGCCATGAATGTCGACCACGCGCCCGCGTACCAGCGCCGTCTCCCCGGGCGTGAAGGCCATGTTTTCGCCGAACTCGCGATCCGGCATGCCATCGATGTAGAACGGCCCGAACACCGTGGTTTCGGTGGCCGTTGCGCTGTGCCGATGGTTGATCGCGTCGACCAGCATCGAAACACCCAGGGTGTCCGACAGCAGAATGAATTCCTGGCGCACCTGACCATCGCATGTGTGCCCGGTATCGGTCAGAAAGCCAATGCCTTCGAACCACTCCTGTTCGGTCAATTCGACCTCGCTGACAAACCCATGCAGGTGGCGCACCAGGCTTTGCATGATCTGTTTGTAACGTGCATTCGGCGCGTCGTTGAAGCTGTTCACTGCCTGTCGGGAGATCAGTGATTCCATGGTTTTGTCTTGATCGGTCATTGTTGTTATTCCGACGAGGATAAGGGTGACTGGCTGATCAGGCTGGGGCCTGACCTGTCAGAGCACGGTTGAGCAGCGCCTCAATCGGGCCTTGTTCAAACGGCCGCGGGTTGTAGTAAGGGCTGGCGCAGGCGATCTGCGCCGCTTCGGCCGGGCCGTTGGCCGGGAAGCCGATGTCCGCCAGGGCCAGTGGAATACCCAGTTTCTGATTCAGTGCGTACAACAAGGCACCGACCTCGCTCGCCTCACTCCCACCCAACGCGCGTGCAGCCCGTTGCAAAGGCCCGGCCGCTGCTTCGCGGTTGTAATGCGCGGCGTGGGGCAAGACGATGGCGTGTGCCTGGGCGTGGGGCAGATTGAACGTCCCGCCCAGGGTGTGACAGAGCTTGTGGTGCAAGGCCATGCCGACCGAGCCCAGGCAAATGCCCGCCAGCCACGCGCCATACAACGCCTGGCTGCGCGCCTCGGGGTCATCGGGATGGTTGACCACACCCGGCAAGGCCTGTGCCAGCGAGCGAATCGACTCTTCGGCCATGAAGCCGATGATCGGGTTGGCATCCTGGGCGTACAGCGCCTCGACCGCGTGGGCCATGGCATTCATGCCCGAACAGGCCGAAATGTGCGCAGGCAGGGTCAGGGTCAATTGCGGGTCGTAGATCACGGTCTTGGGCAAGACCCGCAGATCCCGTCCGGTTTTTTTCAGGCGATTTTCGGTCAGCCCGTAGATCGGCGTCATCTCGGAGCCGGCGTAGGTGGTCGGCACCGCCACTATGGGCAGGCCGGAATCCATCGCGATCGCCTTGCCCAGGCCGATAGTCGAGCCACCGCCAATGGCCACGCAGCAATCGGCATCCAGCCGCGCTGCCTCAAGGCGCGCCGCTTGCGCCACTTCCAGCGGAACGTGCATCACGGCCTTTGGATAGACACCGGCGGCACGATCACCGAGCAACGCCGCGACCTTTTCGCCGAGCCCGTGCTGTTCCGGTGTGGTCAGGATCAACGCACGCCGCGCACCCAGCCGTTCGATTTCCTCGGCCAGCGCCGAGAGCTTGCCCCAGCCGAACACCACACGGGTCGGCAGGCTTTGATAGACAAAGGGATTCATGACTGGCCTCAGCGCTTGTAGTACGGCGGGATGTTGGCGTCGACATTGACCCAGACCGAACGGGCTTCGGTGTAGTCGTGGATCGCTTCGAAGCCCATTTCCCTGCCATAACCGGACTGACCGACACCGCCAAACGGACTGCCCGGATTGACCCGTTTGTAGCAGTTGATCCAGCACATGCCGGCGTGAATCGCGTCGGCCATCTTGTGCGCGCGGCTCAAATTCTGCGTCCACAGGCCGCTGCCCAGCCCGTATTCGGAGCTATTGGCAATCGCCAGGGCTTCTTCGTCAGTGCTGAAACGCACCACGGTCACAAACGGGCCGAAGACTTCCTCCTGGCAAACGCGGTCACCGGGCTTGGCCTCGACCACCGTCGGCTCGATGTAAAACCCATTGGCCAACGCCTGGTCATCCGGTGCCTTGCCGCCGGCCAGGACCTTGCCACCCTGCTCGATGGCAATATCGATGTACGCCATCACCCGGTCGCGGTGCAGCGCCGACGTCAGCGGGCCCATTTCGGTGTCCGGGTCCAGCGGATCGCCCAGGCGAATGGACTTGGCCAACGCAATGAAACGCTCAAGGAATTGATCAGCGATGTCTTTGTGCAGAATCAGCCGCGAACCGGCGATGCAGGCCTGGCCCTGGTTGTGAAAGATCGCCCAGGCTGCGCCGTTGACCGCCGCGTCCAGGTTGGCGTCTTCGAACACGATATTCGCGCCCTTGCCGCCCAGTTCCAGCTGGATGCGCTTGAGGTTGCTTTTGGAGGCTTCGACGATCCGCCGCCCGGTGGCGGTCGAACCGGTAAAGGCAATCTTGCCCACATCGAGGTGTTCGGCCAGCGCTTGCCCGGCGGTATGGCCGAAGCCCGGCACCACGTTGACCACGCCTTTGGGGAAACCGACTTCCATCATCAGCTCGACAATGCGCAAGGTCGACAACGGCGTGATTTCCGAAGGCTTGATCACGATGGTGTTGCCCGCCGCCAGCGCCGGGCCCATTTTCCAGCTGGTGAACATCAGCGGGAAGTTCCACGGCACGATCTGCCCCACCACGCCAATCGGTTTGCGCTGCACGTAGTTGAGAAACCCGGCTTCGACCGGAATCACCGAACCTTCGATCTTGTCGGCCATGCCGCCGAAATAACGGAAGCACGCCGCCGTGCGCGGTACGTCGAGGCCACGGGAATCGCGGATCGGATGCCCGGTATTGAGGGATTCGAGCTGCGCCAGTTCCTCACTGCACGCTTCGATCCTGTCCGCGAGTTTGAGCAACAGGCGTCCGCGTTCGGCGGCGCCCAGCGCCGACCAGGCCGGGAACGCACGTTTGGCGGCGGCCACGGCGAGGTCGATGTCAGCGGCTTCGGCAGCCGCGATGCGGGTGATCAACGAGCCGTCATGGGGTGATACCACGTCGATGGTGCCGCCGGCGACGGCATCCACGAAGCGGCCATCGATATAGAGCTGATTTTGCATAATGGTTTCCTCGCACCGCGCGGCTGGCGCAGTGTTTGACGAAGTGATTGCTGAACGCTTTGCCCGGCGCAGGGCCGGGCCGGACACGAGGTCCTAGAACTCGATCGGATACGGCTTGAGCTCACCGCTTTCGTAGCGTTGCGGCAGGTTTGGCGTGGCGTTTTCCCAGACCATCAGCATCGAGCGTTTGGTCGAGTAGCCCTGGTGACGGATGTCCGCGGGCATGGCGCAGATGTCGCCGGCACGCATGGTGATGCGCGCACGGGGATTGCCGTCGTCCTTGTCGCCGACGTCCCAGATGATTTCGTCGGACATCTGCAAGAACCACTCGATGCGGTCGTTACCGTGGAACACCGGCAGGATGAACTCCTCGGTGGTCGGGCAGAACAGGCTGGCCTTGCACACCGAGGTCACCGACGGGTTCCAGGTCACGTCAGAGCGCGACAGGTACTTGAACAGGTTGAAGGCATGCAATTCGCCTTCGAAGCCTTCGGCGGCATGGACCTGCGGTTCGTCCTGCGGCACATCGATGAACTGGCGGTTGACCGGCAGGTCGTCACGTAGCGGCGAGTCATCCTTAAGGCCCGGCATGCGTTTGGTGGCGATGCGCGAGCGCTCGATGGCTTCGATGTTGTTGCCGTTCTTGCGCCCGAATGCGCTGCCGGTTTCTTCCGGGGCGGCAAAGGGGTCGAAGGTGGCGTTGGTCCAGTCGCGCAGGATGGCCTTGAAGGTGGCCATGATCAGCGGCGTTTCGAAGTTTTCGGTGTAATTGACCCCGGCCGCTTTGAGCGTGCCGTTGAAGGTGCCGGCGTACAGGTCGACCTTGCCGTAGTAGTTGCGGGTGCCGATGACGTGGTCAAAGTTGACCCAGCCATAGAAAAAGCCCCAGGCCACGTCGCGCATCATGGCGCGCAGGAAGGCGTCGACCGGAATCAGGTGCGAGCGGGTCTGGCCCTTGGCCGGCCAGGTGATGCGGGCGAAATACTCGTCGCGCGACAGTTCGAAGGCGCCGAGTTTGAATGAGCGGTAGCCGGTGACGGCATGGGGCGCGCTGGCCTGGACTTCATCGTCGGCAAGGTGGGCGGTGTCGGCAGCGGTTTCAAGCATGGCCATGGCGGAATTCCTCTTGTTGTTGTGGGTTGGACGGTCGGCGTGGCAGATCACTTGAAGCAGATGTCGGCCCATTTCTCGACCGACAACGGGCCTTTGATGGTCTGCTGCAGGATCACACCCGGGCGGCTGGCTTCGAAGCGATAAGCGGTGCCGACCGGCAACAGGCACTGATGGCCGCGCTTGAGCAACACATAACCCATCGGTTTGCCTGCAGGTACGTCACCGGCCAGATGCGTGCCCTCGCCGGCTTTCAACGGCGCATCGAGCTTGAGGAAGTCCACGCGAACCTCACCGTCCATGACGATGGCGAATTCGTCGTGTGCTGCGGTGTACCAGGGCGACTGGCCTTCGGCACGGATGGATTCAACGACGTAGCCGAGGTTGAAACCCACCACGACTTTTTCATAAGGGAGGGATTTATCCGCCACTTCGAAAATGTTGGAAAAGGCATAGTGGCTGGCCTGGCCGCTGATGATTTCAACCGACCCTTTGGTGTAGTTGTCCAGCGAGCCGAAGACCGTTTCGATTGCAGCGCTACTCATGGTTTTCACCGTTTTGTTGTTGTAGTAACAGTGAGCCAACAGTACGTCGCACCCGCTCTGCGAACAATTAGAGGACCGGCGACAACAGTGTTTGCGAAACGCAAACACTGGCGTCATTGCTCAATCGCAATCCTTGTGGGAGCGGGCTTGCTCGCGAAGGCGGAGTGTCAGTCAACACAAATGTCGTCTGATACACCGCCTTCGCGAGCAAGCCCGCTCCCACAGGGTTCGTGTATGGGCTCAGCGGACCCAGCCACGTTCCAGCAAGGGCTTGTCCCAGCATGGTTCATCGCCGAAGTTGTCCACCAGAAAGTCGATCAACGTACGCACTTTCAAGGCCCGACGCTGGGTGGCGGGATACACCGCCGAAAAATTGAACGAGGACAGTGCGTAATCCGGCAATACCGGAATCAGCCGGCCGCTGAGCAAGTCATCGCTGGCCACGAGGGTCGGCAGGCAGACAATGCACACACCGGTCTGTGCGTAATCGCGCAGCAAATGCACCGAGTTGGAGCGCACCTGGCCCGGCAGACTCAGCTCCACTTGCTCGTCGTCACGGGTGAAGATCCAGCGGTTGCGCGACGGATAGCCTTCGTACAGGGCGATCTTGTGTTGCAACAATTCCTGTGGATGGGTGGGCACACCGAACTCGCCGGCGTAATCGGGCGACATGCAGAACAATCGACGCACGCTGAACAGCTTGCGCTCGATCAGGGTTTCGGCCATGGGGGGGAACATCTGGAACGCCACGTCGAAGCCTTCTTCGATGGGGTCCACCACCCGGTCGTTGACGATCACGTCCACTTCGATGTCCGGGTACAAGCGCGTGAACTCGGCCAGCATGCGGCCGAAGTGACCGATGGCAAAACCCGGCAGCATCTGCACCCGGAGCTTGCCGGTGGGCTTGGCCCGCAGTTCGCGCATGTGTTCGGTCAGCGAGTTGAAGCCCGCGACCATGTCCGCGCATTCCTTGTAGTAGGTCTCGCCCACTTCGGAGAGCCGTACATGGCGGGTGCTGCGATGGAACAGCGGCGCATTGATGAATTGCTCCAGCTGTTGGATGCGGTGGGTGATCACCGAACGGGTCACGCCCAGTTGCTGGGCCGCCTTGGCGAAGTTGCCGGTTTCGGCCACCCGCACAAAGGCTTCGACACTGAGTAAACGATCCATGGGGCAGGTCTCTGGATGTTTTTGTTCTTGTATGAACAGCGAGGTTAGCCGGTCGCTCCACTTCCAGGGCGAAAACCTGCCTGTAGGAGCGAGCCTGCTCGCGATGGACTTGAGAACTCCGCGGGGTGTCAGGTACCCAGCGTTATCGTTAACGTCCATCGCGAGCGGGCTCGCTCCTACAGGTCATGGCCGGGCGGACAATCGTCGCTGCATCGGGAACACCTGCCAGCCCAGGCGTTCGCTGATCAGTCCCCACACCCCTTGCGGAGCCTTGAGCATCATCACTACCGCAACCACGCCGAGGATAATCATGTACACCGCACCGTACTGCGCCAGGCAGCCGCGCAACACGAAGTAAATCAGCGTGCCAATCAACGGTCCTTCGAGGGTACCGATGCCGCCGATGATCACGATAAAGATCACCACCGCCGTCCAGTCCTGCAGGTTGAACGCCGCATCCGGAGAAATGCGCAGCTTTTGCAGGAAGATCAGCGCCCCAACCACGCCCGTACAACCGGCGGCCAGTACGTAGACCATCAGTTTGGTGCGGAACGTATCCACACCGAGGCTGCCGGATGCCGGCTCGGAATCACGAATCGATGCCAGGGCCAGACCCTGACGCGAGCGCAGCAGAAAAAACACGACGGCCACGGCGCCGATGGCGATGCCCAGTGCAGTGAAGTAGATCAGCGTTTCGCGCCCGTCCCGGTCATTGCCGATCTGCCGCACAATCGCTGCCGGCAGGCTTTGCCCCGATCCGCCCCCCAGGCTGCTCATCTGCGCCAGGCCCAAACGGAAGACCTCCGCCACCACCCAGGTGCCGATGGCGAAGTAGGCGCCACGCAGACGAAACACGATCAGCGCCGTGGGAATCGCCAGCAACGCCACCAACACGCCTGAAAGCAGCACCGCGACCAAGGGCGGTACACCGAACTGGCTCGCCAGCATAAACAGCAGATAGCCGCCCAGACCGACGAAGGCCTGCTGCCCTACCGAAACCATGCCGGCGTAGCCCGCCAGCAGGTTCCACATTTGCGCCAACGCCAGGTAATAGGCGAACTCCACCACCAGGCGCAGGCTCGCCCGATCGGCCCACAAGGGTGCACTGAGCAAGATCAATATGCACAGGCCCAGCAACGACAGGCCGATGGTGCTGCTGGTGGTCGTGCGTTGTACGCGATAAGCGAGCGCGGGATTGTTCAAGGCATTCATCAGTCGACACTCCGGGGAAACAGGCCACGCGGGCGCACGACCAGGATCAGCAGAAATACAAGGTGACCGGCGAGGATTTGCCAGCCGGGATCGATTTTTGCCCCCAGGGTTTGCGCAACGCCGAGAATCACCCCTCCGGCCAGCGTGCCCCACAGGCTGCCCAGGCCGCCGATGATCACCGCTTCGAAGCCGTACAAAAGCCGCGCCGGCCCGACCGTAGGGTCAAAACTGGTGCGGATCGCCAGGAACACGCCGGCAATCGACACCACGGCCATTGCCAGCGCCATGGCCAGCCCGAAAATATGCGCGTTATTGACGCCCATCAGCCGTGCGGTGTGCTGGTCATCAGAGGTGGCACGAAACGCCCGGCCCAACGAGGTTTTGTAGAACAGCAATTGCAGGCCGCCAATGATCAGCAGCGCACTGCAGAACACGATCAGCGGCATCACGCCGACGCTCAGGCTGCCCATGCCGACGCTGGCCACCTCCAGGTCGCCTTGAGCCAGTTTCTGGCTGTCGGCGCTGAAGAATTCCAGCAGCACGTTCTGCACGATGATCGACAGGCCGAACGTCACCAGCAACGGCGGCAGGATGTCCGTGCCCAGCGTGCGGTTGAGCAACAGCCGTTGCAGCAGATAGCCGAAACAAAACATCAGCGGCACCACGATCAGCAAGCTCGCCAACGGGCTGAACCCCAGGTGATTGACCACCAGCAGTGCCAGGTACGACGCCAGCACGATGAAGTCGCCATGGGCGATGTTGACCAGACGCATGATGCCGAACATCAGCGACAGCCCCACCGCGAACATCGCGTACAGACCGCCGAGCAACACGCCTTGAAGCAAAGTATTGAGCCATTCCATCACTAGATCCCGAAATACGCGGCTTTGATTTGTGCTTTGTCCGCATCCCCTGGCCGGCCGGTCAGGGACACCCGCCCTTCCTGGAAGCAATAGAAGCGGTCGCACACACTCAGTGCCTGATTGATGTCCTGCTCGACGAGAATCACCGTGGTGCCGTCGGCCTTGATCGAGGGCAATGCGGCGTAGATGTCCTTGATCGTCGTCGGCGCCAGGCCCAGGCTGATTTCGTCGCACAACAGCAAGTGCGGGTTGGCCATCAGGCCCCGGCCAATCGCGACCATTTGCTGCTGGCCGCCAGACAGTGCGGTACCCGGACGCTTGCGCAGTTTTTCCAGCACCGGGAACAGCTGATAGATGCGCTTGAGCGTCCACGGTCCCGGGCGTTTGCTGTAGGCGCCGATCAGCAGGTTTTCTTCAACCGTCAGCGAGGGAAACAGCTTTCGGCCCTCCGGCACCAACGCGATGCCGCGCTCCAGCACCTGATTGGCCGCCATGGCGCCAATGGTCTGCCCCTTGAAAGTAATGGCGCTCGGCTGGTTCTTGATCAACCCGGCCAAGGAGCGCAGGAACGTCGACTTGCCCGCACCGTTGGAGCCGATGATCGCCACGGTTTCACCCGCCTCAAGGGTCAGGCTGATGTCGAATAGCGCTTGAAAGTCGCCGTAGCCAGCGCAGAGTTTTTCGATGGTCAGCATGCGTCAGCTCCCGATGCCCATGTAGATGTCCTGGACCCGAGGGTCGGCCATCACGCTGCGCGGTTCGCCTTCGGCCAATTTGGCGCCGAAGTTGATCACCGTCAGGCGACTGACCACCGCCAGCAAGGCGTGCACGATGTGCTCGATCCAGATGATGGCGACACCCGACTTGTGGATGCCCTGAATGGTTTCCACCAGTGCCAGGCATTCCGGTTCGGTCAGGCCTCCGGCAATTTCGTCGAGCAACAACAGGCGCGGCCGGGTCGACAAGGCCCGGGCCATTTCCAGGCGCTTGCGGTCGAGCAAGGTCAGTGAGCCGGCCAGCACGTTGGCCTTGCGCATCAGACCAGTGAGTTCCAGCGTCTGCGCACACCACTGGCTGGCTTCGTTGTCACGCAGCCGTGCACCGAAGGTTGCGCCCACCAACAGGTTCTCGAACACGGTCATTTTCACGAACGGATGCGGAATCTGGTGGGAACGGCCGATGCCCTGCTGACAGCGCTTGAACACAGGTTCGCGGGTGACGTTGCGGCCTTCGAAATGGATCTGTCCCTTGTCGGCCGCCACGCCACCGGCGATCAGGTTGAACAGCGTGCTTTTACCCGCGCCATTGGGACCGATGATGCCCAGTGCTTCACCCGGTTGCAGGGTCAGGTCGATGGCATCCGTGACCTTCACCGAGCCGTAGCTTTTGTGCACATCGGTCATTTGCAGAAGTGGTTGTTGCATGGTGCACCCGTGTCCTGTTGCGCGATCAATACGTAATGGCCTGCATCTCGCCGCCCAGCGGAATCGCCGGGGCGGTGGCATTGCTGGTCACGATCAGGTCGTATTTATTGTCCTTGCCCAGTCGCCACTGGCCGCTGACCAGCGGGGTCTTGGCGACGTTCTTCACCGGTCCGCCATTCCAGTTGATCGGGCCGACCACGGTGTTGAGGTTGGTCTTGAGCAAGGCATCGCGGACCGCTTGGGCGTTGCCGATTTCTTCGGTGCGCTTGAGGATGTCCACTGCCAGTTCGAACAGGGCATGCACGAAGCCCAACGGTTGCGTCCACTGCTTGCCGGTGGCCTGGGTGAAACCCTGGGCCAATTGGCCGGCACTGGCGCCGGTCAATGACGAGCTGAACGGGTGAGTCGGGCTCCACCAGATTTCGGTCGACAGGTTGTTGCCGGCCTTGCCCAATGCCTCGACTGCCGTCGGAAACAGCAATGCCTTGCCCACCGACACGGCTTTCGGATTGAAGCCTTGCTGCCGGGCCTGGGTCCAGAACGTGCTCAGGTCCGGCGGGATGACCACACCGGTAACGATCTCGACATCTGCCTTTTTGAACGCGGCAATCTGCGCGGAAAAATCATCGGTGAGACTCTGAAAGCGGCCAGGATCGACCAATTGAAAGCCCTTTTGCGCCAGTACCGGTGGGAACCCGAGCTTCTGGTCGCCCCAGGCATTGCCGTCGCCATCGTTGGGGAACAGGCCACCGACCACTTTGTTGGACGGCATCGCCCCCCACATGGCGCTGTAAGTACCGATCACATCTTCCAGGCCCCAGAAAAAGTGGTACGTCCACTCAAAGCCCTGCTCCGGCTTGCCGCCCCGGGTAAAGAACCACGGTTGCCACGGAGCCACCGTGGAGATGCACGGAATCTCGTTGATTTCGCACTGGTCGGACACCGGGTTGGTGGTTTCCGGGGTGGACGACACCAGCATCAGGTCGACGCCGTCGGAGAGGATCAGCTCGCTCGCCACTTCCGCCGCGCGGTTGGGGTTGGACTGGCTGTCCTTGACGATGACCTCCAGGCGATAGGCCTTGCCTGCGACATTGATCGAGTTCTTCAGCACTTGCTTGAGCGACTCGATGATGTAGTTGTCGGCTGCCGCAAAGGGCGCCAACGGCCCGGTCTGCGGGCTGACATAGCCGAGCTTGATCACCCGCTCACCGCCGATGGCAAAGGTGAACGGCATGCTTGCCAGTGCCACGCCACCGGCGGCAATACCGGTACTGCGCAGGAAATCACGGCGGGAGAAGTCGCGGCCTAACAGGTTTTTATCGTTGTTGTCTGTCATGTAAGTACTCCAAAAGCCTGGACGAACAGGGTCGCCACGTGTGGCCGGGCCATCACGCAGGGTCAGGGGTAAAGCAGGGAAATCCGTTTAGAAGAAGAAACTGACGTCGAACGACGCGACCACTTGCGAATCCTTTTCGCCGTCGGCATAGGCATCGCGGCCGGGGCCTGAATGGATGTCGTAGCGCAGTTCCGGGCGCAGGCGCACGTTGGGTGTCGGCGTCCAGGCCAGGTTGGTGGTGACGCCGTAGAAGCTGCCCCAGGTCGGATCGGGAATGCCGGTGTTCGGGTCGATGTTGGCCATCATCACGTGGACCGGGGCGTCGGTGTAGAACCACTCGGCCCGACTGTTCCACATCAGGTTTTCGCTGAGTTTGTGATACCAGTTCACGTCCGTGCCATACCAGGTCGCGTCGTTCTTGTTGGCGAACCCGGCGAAGGCGCCCTGCTCCTGCTTGCCGTAGTTCAACTCCAGCGCCACGCGGTTGTTCGGGTCGAGCACTTGCGACAGGGTCAGGTAGGACGCCAGGCGCTTGTAGTCGTCATCCTTGGTGCCCGCCGGCAGCGGCGAGCCACAACTGCATTCGGCGAAACTGTCGCCAGCGCCATTGCCGTAGATGTTTTCCCAGTCGATCCAGGTGCCGAAGTCCGCCGAGCGCCAGCGTACGTTGGCGATCACGTCTGGCGAGTGATTGGGGTCCTGCAGGTTGTTCCAGCCCTGAACCACCCCCAGTTCGAAGCCGAGCATGCTTTCGCCCGGCTCCGAAGGCAGTTTGAACGAGTACAGTGCACCGGCATGTTTGGCCGGGCCGTGCATGAAGGAGTATGTGTGGGTGTAGAAGTCAGTCGGTGCCGGAGATGGCAAGGCGAAACCGATTTCGTTTTCCAGCGGCGTGTGGAAAATCCCGACCATCAACTCCGAACCGCCAAGCACGGGGAAGTAGAAGTTGACGTAAGCCTGGGCGACGGTGAACGCCGGATCTTCAGGCTTGTTGTCGCGGTTGACGCTCAGGTCTTCGTCCCAGCCGTAGGTCTTGAAGAAGCGCGCATCCTTGCCGTACAGCGCCGTGACGTTGAACCCCCAATCGGCTTCTTGCGGCATCGCGCCGGGAAACGGTCCGACGCGGCCGATCACATTGCTCTTGGGTTTCTTCTCCACGGCCAGGGCGAACTGGTTGAGGTTCACACCTTCGTCGGTATTGAAGAAGCTCTGCTTGCTGACGTCATCCGTGCCGTTGTTGTTATAGATCACTCCGGCCTGAGCCCAGCCGTAGATCTTGATCCCGTGTTCACGCTCAAGGCTGTCGCCGAAGACATTGCGCACCAGCGAGCCCATGGGATCGTCTGCTGCCAGCGCCATAGAGGGAAACAAAACGTCGGCACCCAGAACGGGCGCGAACAGGGTTGCTGCGCAAACCCATGCACGAATACTCATACCTGCCTTCCTTATTTTTATTAGGCGCCAATCCCCCGAAGGGGCATGAGGCCGAAAGCAAGGTATGACGTCTTGATGAGCCCTGGCTTGAGCTCCACCCGATCGTTGGCGGATCGTGGTGTTCGGCGTAATGGAGGCTACAAGCCCGCCACTGCACCAACAATTCCATTCTCGGCGACTTCAGTGTTTGCGTATTCAGAACAATGGCGCGGGTATTCGAATGCACTGAAGTTCAAACTGTGGGAGCGGGCTTGCTCGCGAAGGCGGTGGGTCAACCGACATCAATGTTGACTGTGCCATCGTATTCGCGAGCAAGCCCGCTCCCACAGGGTTAGCGATGTTGATCAGGCATTGGTGGTCAGTGGATAAAGCTTGTCATCGAACTGCGACAGCTTCGGGAATACCAACGGCTGATCATCACTCAGGTGTTGCAGGCGCTGGTCGTAGTCAACCAGGAACTGCTGGCGCGCCTCTTCGCTGATGTACGGCACATGCCAGGCCACAAACGGCTCCAGCACATCGAAGCCGACGTAAGCCAGCGTGCCACGCAGGATCGGCCGCAGCATGTCCTCCAGCGGACCGTGGATCGCGCCCTCACCGAACATGTGTTCACGGCCACCCAGGGTCACGGTCACCAGCGCTTTCTTGCCGGCCAATCCACCCTGATCGTAGAAGCGCTTGCCGCCATAGCAGATGCCCGACACCAGCACCCGGTCGATCCAGCCCTTGAGCATGGCCGGGGTGGAGAACCAGAAGATCGGGAAGTTGAGGATCAGCAGGTCGGCCCACAGCAGTTTGTCCAGTTCGGCCTGGATGTCCGGCGCCAGCGACTGGCTCTTCACGCCCAGGCGTTGTTCCAGGGCGTAGACCAGGTACTCGGGGTTTTCCCGATTCGAGAAGTCCGCGTCGCTGGCCACCGGGTTCCAGTTCATTTTGTACAGGTCGCTGACCTGCACTTCGTGGCCCTGAGCCTGGAGGGTGGCGACGGCCTGGTCACGCAGGGCGGCGGTGAAGGATTGCGGCTCCGGGTGAGCGTGGACGATCAGTACTTTCATGGTGGTTCCTTAGACGTGTTCCAGCGTATCGGTTGAAGGTGTGCAAGCGCGTGTGGCCAGCAAGCGGTCTAGCCAGTCGGGGTCCATTTGCGGTTCGGAAGAAAACAGCAGCCCGGTGTAGTCCTGGTGCGGCGGGGTGAAGATCTGGCTGCGCGAGCCGTGGTCCACCACCCTGCCCCGTTGCATCACCAATACCTCATCGGCAATCGCCCGCACAGTAGCAACATCGTGGGTGATGAACAGGTAGGCGACACCCAGTTGCTGCTGGATGCGGTTGAGCAATTTCAGTACGCCTTCGGCGACCAGTTGGTCCAGGGCCGAGGTCACTTCGTCGCAGATGATCAGTTGCGGATCGGCCGCCAGGGCCCTGGCGATGCAGATGCGTTGTTTCTGCCCGCCCGACAGTTCCCGGGGTTGACGCTCCATGAAGGTCGCCGGGTCGAGTTCGATCATTTCCAGCAACTCGGCGACCCGTGCGCGCATGGCCTTGCCCTTGAGGCCCAGATAAAACGTCAATGGCCGACCGATGATATCGACGATGCGCTGACGCGGGTTCAGCGCCGTGTCGGGGATCTGGTAGATCATCTGGATGCGCCGCAGTTGTTCCTTGCTGCGTTGACGAAAGTCCGCCGGCAAGGGTTCGCCGTCGTACAGCACCTGGCCGTAAGTCGGCGGCAGCAAGCCGGTGATCAGCCGCGCCGTGGAGCTCTTGCCGCTACCGGATTCACCGATCACCGCCAGGGTCTGGCCGCGATACAGCTTCAACGATACGTCGTGCAGCACCGGTTGCCGGCCATAACTGGCGCAGCTGTTGCGCAGCTCCAGCAGCGGTTGTTCCTGTTGCGGACTGGCCTTGGGCTCGGTGCGGAAACTGCGCACCGCCCACAGCGACTTGGTGTAGTCCTCCTGCGGGTCACCGAGCATCTTGCGGGTCTCGGCCTCTTCCACCAGTTTGCCGTGGCGCAGCACCATGATGCGGTCGGCCATCTGCGCGACCACCGCCAGGTCGTGGCTGATGTAGATCGCCGCGCTGCCATAGGTCGCCACGGCGTCGCGAATGGCGGCGAGGACTTCGATCTGGGTGGTGACGTCCAGCGCCGTGGTCGGTTCGTCGAAGATGATCAGGTCCGGGTGACAAGCCATGGCCATCGCGGTCATGACCCGCTGCAACTGGCCGCCGGAGACCTGGTGCGGATAGCGCTGGCCGATGGTTTCGGGGTTGGGCAGGCGCAGCACCCGATACAGTTCCACTGCGTCACGCATGGCCTGTTCGCGGCTCATGCCGCCGTTTTTCACAGCCGTTTCGACGTGCTGGTCGATCAGTCGATGGGCCGGGTTGAACGAAGCCGCCGCGCTCTGTGCCACATAGGCAATGCGCAGCCCCCGCAGTTTGCGCAGGGCTTCAGGCTTGGCCTTGAGCAGGTCGATGCCGTCGAAGTGCACCGAGCCACCGGTGATCCGGCAGCCGTCGCGGGTGTAGCCCATGGCCGACAGGCCGAGGGTCGACTTGCCCGCGCCGGACTCGCCGATCAGCCCCAGCACCTCGCCCCGTTGCAGGGTCAGGTCGATGCCCTTGATCAGAGGATGCCAGGCGTCTTCGTAATGGCCTTCGATGTGCAGGTCGCGGATTTCCAGCAAAGGTTTTGCAGTCTTCATGTTCAGCACTCCTTGAGGCCGCTGGATTTATGCAGCATCCAGTCGACGACGAAGTTGACGCTGACCGTGATCAAGGCCACGGCCAGGGCGGGCAGCAACGGGCTGATGTCGCCGAAGGTGATCAGCACGGCGTTGTCGCGGACCATGCTGCCCCAGTCGGCAG
>RCUL01000598.1_pt1 | contig 16683 bp, 5 predicted proteins | sample 2167521 | NCBI WGS metagenome assembly RCUL01 (sample SAMN09932745, study PRJNA488358) | compost metagenome | feature: garden; material: soil; isolation source: compost soil in acetic acid-enriched culture | place: Germany: Experimental Botanical Garden Goettingen | collected 2016-01-27
CCGACCTGTCCTACGACATCCTCTCGCACGAAGGGGTAGTACTGTGAAAAAGATCCTGAGCACACCTATCAGTGACGAAGACCTGACCAACCTCAACGTGGGCGATGTGGTCTACCTCACCGGCCAACTGGTGACCTGCCGTGACGTTGCCCACCGCCGGCTCATCGAACTGGGCCGCGAGCTGCCGGTCGACTTGCGTGGCGGCGCGATTTTCCACGCAGGCCCCATCGTCAGGAAGAAGGACGATGGCAGCTTCGAGATGGTCTCCATCGGCCCGACCACCAGCATGCGCATGGAAAAGTTCGAGAAGCAGTTCATCGAGCAGACCGGCGTCAAGCTGATCGTCGGCAAGGGCGGCATGGGCCCGGAGACCACGACCGGTTGCCTGGAGAACAAGGCAGTGCATGCAGTGTTCCCGGGCGGTTGCGCGGTGCTGGCGGCGACCCAGGTGGAAGAGATCGAACGTGCGGAATGGCAGGACCTGGGCATGCCGGAGACGCTGTGGGTGAACCGCGTGCGCGAGTTCGGCCCGTTGATCATCTCCATCGACACCAAGGGCAACAACCTGTTCGAGCAGAACAAGGCCCGGTTCAACGAACGCAAGGGGGCGGTGATCGAGAAGATCAACAGCCAGGTGCGGTTCATCAAGTAACTGCGTGCGACATGGGGCCGCTTTGCGGCCCATCGCGACACAAGGCCGCTCCTACAGGGGTATCACCAAGCCTGAGGGCAGTGATATCCCTGTGGGAGCGGGCTTGCCCGCGAATGGGCCGCAAAGCGGCCCTTGTCACGTCTTCTCTGGCCCTCAACCTGCCAGGTTGAAGTCCGCTGCAGTCACTGTGGTTGCATCCGCCACTCCCACCAGGCGGATGGAGTCGGTAGCACCGATGCTGACCAGCGTGTCCGCGCCGTCATCGGCGATGGTAACGTTGGCGGCAAAGGTGGCCGCGGTGATGTTGAAGGCGGTGATATCCAGCCGGTCCTGCCCCCCCGTCGCATTGCTGTCGAAGTTGATGATCAGGTCATTGCCGAAGCCTGCGGCGAACTGGAAGACATCATTGCCATCCGTAGCCATCATGGTGTCATCGCCCGCGCCGCCGTTGACCGTGTCGTTGCCAGCCGCACCGTTGATGAAGTCATTGCCACTACCGCCCGACAGAACGTCGTTACCATTATCGCCGAACAGCGTGTCACTGCCTGCGCCGCCGTTGAGGATGTCGTCACCCAGTCCACCATTGAGGCTATCGTTGCCGTCGCCACCGTTGAGGGTATCGTTGCCGATGCCACCCAGCAGTTGGTCGTTACCCGCACCACCGTTGAGCAGGTCGTTGCCAGTGCCTCCGTTGATGATATTGTCCAGCGTGTTACCGGTACCGCTGAAGTTGCCCACCCCGGTATAGATCAGGTTCTCGATGTTGTTGGCCATGCCGTAGCTGGCTAGCGTGGTACGCACGGTATCCGTACCGGCCCCCGTGGCCTCGATCAGCCTATCCCCGGCGTTATCCACCATGTAGGTGTCGTTGCCGAGACCACCCGCCAGTTGGTCGGCACCTGCACCGCCATTGAGCAAGTCGTTACCAGCGCCGCCGACGATGATGTTGTCCTGCGTGTTACCGGCACCGACGAAGTCGCCCACCCCGGTATAGATCAGGTTCTCGATGTTGGTGGTCATGCCATAGATGGACAGCGTGGTACGCACGATATCCGTACCGGCCCCCGCAGCCTCGCTCAGCCTATCCCCGGCGTTATCCACCACGTAGGTGTCGTTGCCGAGCCCCCCCACCAGGCGGTCGGCACCCGCACCGCCATTGAGCAGGTCATTACCGGCGCCGCCGACGATGATGTTGTCCAGCGTGTTACCGGTACCGATGAAGTTACCCACCCCGGTATAGGCCAGGTTTTCAACGTTGGCACCCAGCGTGTAGCTAGCCAGGCTGGTCTGCACCAGGTCGACACCGCCGTTGAGCGCTTCGATCACCGTGTCGCCGACGTTGTCGACCACGAAGGTGTCGTTGCCACCACCGCCGTTCATGGCATCTGCGCCAAGCCCGCCATTGAGGATGTCGTTGCCAAGCCCGCCAAACAGCTGATCGGCACCGTCCAGGCCAGAGATCACGTCATTGCCTGCGCTCCCGATCAGGATATCGGCGCCATTGGTGCCGACCAGCGTCAAGGCTGGCACTGCAGCAGTCGCCGCCGAGGTGAGTGACTCCTGCGCGCCGAAGGCGTCGGTGTAACGCACGATCACCTGCAGTTGCTGGCCTCCCTGGTCGAGGCCCGGGGTGAAGGTGGCCGAAGTGGCACCAATGATGTTGGTGAAGATGCCTCCAGTACCTTGCTGCCACTGGAAGCTGAACGCCCCCAGCCCGTCCAGGTCGGCAATACTGCCGGTAAGCGCCGTCAACGTCTGCCCCAGGGCTGGCGTGGTGTCGCTGATCAGCACGGCACCGGTAGGCGCATCGTTGGCGTTGGCCACCGGGTCGAGGATGTCGGAAGCGATGCTTTCATGCACCCCGATGTCATCCACATAGCTGACCAAGACCCGCATGTTCTGCCCCACCTGTTCCTGGGTAAGGACAAAGGTGCTGCTGATGGCGCCGGCAATGTTGACCCAGCCGAGCCCCCGGTTGGACTGCCATTGGAAGGTGAACTGCGGGTTGCTCAGGCCGTCGGCATCGACGATGGTCGCCGTGTTGGCGGTGAGGGTCTGGTTCTGCACCAGCAGCCCGGTCACGGTCGGCCCGGCGGTCGGCGCGCTGTTCGCCGACGAATCGACGATTTCCAGCGTGCCCTTGGCGTCCTGGTACACCGCCCGTACGCGGATGTTCAGCCCCGCCACATCGTCCGTGACCCGGTAAGTGGCGCCGGTGGCCCGGGAAACTTCGCCGGCAGCGACGAAGGTGATGTCTTCATAGACACCCGAACCTGGCAAGGTCTCGACTTGCCAGTAGTACGCCACAGGGCCGTTGATGGCGCCGCTCGCATTGGTGGCGCTGACATTGTCGGCATCGTGCACCGCCACGTTGCTCACGCGCAGCAACTGGCCGCTGACCGATGTGTCGTTACGCAGGCCGGTGACAGCGTCGAGGATCGCCAGGTGGCCCGTTGGGCCGGCGTTGACCGCAGTGCCCACACCGGAGGCCTGGGCGCTGTCGGAGAACTGCAGGCGTTCGATACCGGTCAGGCGATCGACACCATCACGCCCGTCCACCAGGTCGGTGACAATCACCGAGTTGCCATCGACCACCACGCTATAGTCGGTGGCCACCCCCGAGAACACCGCCGTGTCGTAGCTGTCGGTGCCGCTCAGGATTTCACGGACGATCACCAGCTGGCCCGGGTTGTAGGTGCCATTGAGCATCAGCGGCACCATCGGCTCCATGCTGTCGAAGCTGGCGATTTCCGGGCCGGTGCCGTTGCTGTTGGCGCGCACGCTGATGCGCACGTTCAGCCACTTGTCACCGTCGAGGATGTCGTCGCCGCCACGGCCTTCGATCAGGTCGCTGCCGCTGCCACCGAGGATGATGTTGCCACCGTCGTAGAACGTTGCCCCGGCAGCCAGCAGGCTGGACAGGCCGTCGATCAGGCTGATGTTGGTCAGCACGCTGCCGTTGGCGCCGTTGGTTGGCAAGGTGGCAGCAGTTTCGCTGTCACCGCGCAGGAAGTCGCCATGGGCCGACCCCGACAGGCCTTCCATGATGTCGAAGCGCACCAGCGCAGACGCGCCCGAACCCGGTACCGGCGGCACATCGAAGAAGCGGTCGCTGAAGTCGACGGTCACGCCCTGGGCCAGGCCCTTGAAGGTCGCCCAGTCGTAGCCGGAACCACCGATGTAGCGGTCACCGAAGCCCAGGCTGCCGACCATGATGTCGTCGCCGCCTTCACCGTTGAACTTGTCGTTCTCGTTGCCACCGATGAACACGTCGTGGCCGATGACCGGGTCGTTGCCGAGCGGGTCGAAGTTGTCGCCAGGCGCACCGTCCGAGGTGCCCTTCTCGATCCAGTCGTCACCTTCGTTGCCCATGTCCTGCTCGTTGGCCTTGCTGCCGAGGATAAAGTCGTTGCCCTGGCCGCCAATGGCTTCGGAGGCGTCCTCACCGGTGACGATGAAGTCGTTGCCGAAACCGCCGATGATCAGGTTGACGCCATTACCGCCGTGCAGCACATCGTTGCCGTCGCCGCCCTGGATGTTGTCGTCACCACCCATGTCGCTGATGATGTCGTCGCCGGCACCACCACGCAGCTGGTCGTTGCCGTCGCCACCCTCGATGCGGTCGTTGCCGCCATCGCCCCAGACCGTATCGTCACCCTCGCTGGACACCAGGATGTCGTCACCCTCGGTGCCGCCCAGCACGATGTGCTCGGCACCGGCATAGCGGATGTAGTTGGTGTCCGGGCCTGCCGTCAGCGGGCTGTCGCGGAACACCACCTGCTCGCCGTTTTCGCCCAGTGGGTCGAGGTTGCCCAGGCCTTCGTTGAACTGCTTGCTCTGGTCCACTTCCAGGTAGAAGCCCGGGTCGGAGAACACCAGGCCCGGCAGGTGGGTGGCCGAGGTGTTGGCCATGATCAGCTTGGCGAACGAGTTGCTTTCCAGCTCGGCGTTCATCGACAGGCCGGCGGTGCGCTCCAGGTAGTAGAAGCGGTCGCCGTCCTGCAGTTTCTCCATCTGGTTCTCGAACACGAAGTTGAAGGTGCTGCCGAGCATGCCGCCGAACGGGGTTTTCGCTTCGGCCAGGCCGCCGATCCACAGGTCGATGGCATCGACCCCGGTCACGGTCACTGCCCTCAGGTCATCGGCGGTGCCCAGCACGCCATCCCTGCCAGGCAGCGTGACGTTGGCGTAGGCGCCGGTGCTGTTGAGGAAGTCCAGGCGATCGGCCGGCGCACCGTCACCGCCGAACACCAGGGCCATGGCCGCCGCGCGTTTTTCCAGCAGCGTGGTGGCCTCGGTGATGGTGCTGTGGGTGCCGTAGGCGGCGATGAAGTTGATCAGCGACTCCGGATGCTTCAGGTGCTGCACCAGGTCGACCCAGCTGGTGTAAGGCTTGAGCTGGGTATCGCCGGTTTGCGCGTAGATGTCGCGGCGCACAGCGTTCAGCGAAGGGATACCGACGTCGCGGCCACGGGCGATGTTGATCGCTGGCAGGTCCAGTGGCAGGCCGAGCAGGTTGTTGCGCAGCGCCTCGGTGACGAACTCGTCGATCTCGTTACCGGCCTGGCGGGTGACCCCACGCACGATGGCGCTGGTGGCATCCTCGGGGGTAACGCCACTGGCGGCATACGCCAGCGGGTTGAGGAACGCCGCGATCAGGCCCAGTTGCTGGTCGGGGTTGGCGCTGGCCGGGTCGCTGATGACGGTGAAGTCGACGTCGAAGCGGTCGACGGTCTCGGTCAGCATCGAGTGGCCGAAGCGGTACACGGTGTGGGCGAATTCGGCCACGATCGACGCATCGAGGTCGACGTCATACACCTGGGTCGGGGCGAAGAACAGGTCGACCCGCGGCTGCACGGTTCGGGCGAACTCCTCGAACACCAGGTGCTGGTACTGCATCTCGGTACCGAACTTGGCGGCCTGGAACAGCCGCTCGCCATTCCACACCAGTGCGTCGATTGCGGCCTGGTCGGCCGGCAGCACGGCTATCGGGTTGAGCAACCACTCGTTGATGAAGGCCAGGTCACCCGAATCAAGCACGGTGTCCATGGTCTGCGCCACCAGCCGGTTGTGCTCGGAGTGGAAGATCGCATGCACGGCGGTCAGGCCGATGTTCTCGTTGACCCGGCCATCGCCGGCGATGTAGTGCGCATCGAGCAGTTCGTTGTCGTAGGCCAGGTTGGCGCCGGTGTTTGGGTCCACCGGCACGGCGTTGCCCACATCGGTATCGACATCAGGCACCAGCACGCCACCGCTGAACACCGGCACGGCATTGTGGGCGATGTCGGCAAGGAACTGGTGACCGGTGCGTACGGCGTTGGTCAGGCTGATGGGCGCGTCGCGGTCGCCTTCGACCAGTTGGGTCACGTCGTCGGCGGTGCCGGCGATGCCATCAGCGCCATTGTTCACGCGCATCACCACCTGCGGCATGCCGGTAGGTCCGCGCAGGAAGTTGCCGTAGGCGTCGGTGGCGAGCAGCGGCACGTTGTCGACGTCGGCATCGGTGAGGTCGATGCCGAGCACGTCGCGAGCCTGGGCCTTGACCACCTTCCAGGTCGCCATGCCACCGATTTCGGTATCGTCCGCGGTACCGTACCTGCCATCTGCACCCAGGTCACGGTTGGTGATCAGGCGGCCGGTGGCGACAGGTGCACCGTCGACTATCACGTAGGCGCGCAGGAACACCTGGTGCGAGGGGTGCGAGCTGTAGGTCTGGTTCTGGTCCACGAACGGCGTGGTGGTGTTGGTGTGCTCGTGAATGTCGTCGGCGTTGCCGAGTATGCCATCCGGCCCAGGCAGGTTGGTGGCACGGGTCACCACCATGAAGTTGGCGGAGCCACCTTCCACGAACAGCGGATCATCCGACTGCAGCGGGATGAAGATGGTGCCCGAGCCCCCCTTGGTAACCAGGTCCAGGCCATGGTCGAAGAACTGCCCGAAGAAGGTCATCCAGGCGTTGAACGGCGCAGACAGGCCAGCATCGGCGGCGGTGTTCTCGAACAGGTACACATCGTGGTCGTCGCCGGTGCCGAACTGGCCGTCCAGGCCCGGGCTGGCGACGATGCGCACACCGTCCTTGAGCACGTCGTCGTTGCCCTCGACGCCGAAGTTGAGCACGCCGTCCGCACCCGGGTCATACGCGGTGGCATAGGCCGCCGGGTTGTTGGAAGTCTGGTCGACGACCAGGTTGCTGATGGTGCGCGGCTGCGAGTCGAACACCGGGCCGCTGGTCTGCTCGTACGACGAGCCCGGAATGGCCGGCGAGCCAGGGCCGAAGAAGCCGGCCGGTGCACCTTCGGCCGGGTTGAATACCGGGTCGGTCAAGCGCGGGAAGACGTTGTCGGCAGCACCGAACTGGGTGTTGTTGGTGCCGTTGAGGTTCATCAGGTTGTTGTTCGAGCCATCCACCGCCCGCAGGCCCAGCGGCGCACGGATGTTGGGCAGCAGCGAGAGGATGTCTGCCCCGTCGGCGTCGGCCTCGGCGATCTTGATCTGGTCGAGGATGAAGTTGAGGTCGGAGCGCACCATGTGCAGGCCGGCACCGCCTGCAGTGGCATCCGCCACCGGCGTGGCCGGCGTCGGTACCACAGGCGCACCCGGTTGCACCACGGCGGTGGGCTGGGAGAACAGCACTTCGGTGGTGCCGTGGGCGTCCTGGTAGATCGCCTTGACCCGCAGGGCCAGCCCGGCCAGGTCTGGCGACACCTTGAACGTGGTGCCGTCGGCACTCTGGAACGCCAGGTCGCCGGCCGGCAGCAGGATGATGTCTTCGAACACGCCACTGCCCGGGGTGGCCTCGAACTGCCAGTAGTACGACACCGAACGGTCGGCGAGCGTGCCCAGCGGGTTGCCGGCGCTGATGTTGTCGGCATCCAGCACGCCGGCCACGTTTACCGTAAGGACATCGCCAACAGTAATCGCACCGCCGTTGCCGTCAGTAATGGCCGGGCTGCCGGTAGGCTGCGCATTCAGCCCTTCCACCAGCACCCGCTGGCTGTCGGCGAACTGCAGGCGCTCGATGTGCAGCAGGGTATCGATGCCATCGCGGCCGTCCACGGTATCGGTCACCGTCCACACATCGTCGCTGGTATCTGCGGTGCCGCGGGTGTTCTGGGTGACCACGTACTCATCCTGCACGCCGGAGAACACAGCAGTGTCGAAGGCTTCGCCACCGGTCGAGGTGCCAGGCAGGATTTCCCGCACGGCCTTGAGCTGGCCTGGGTTGTAGGTGCGGTCGAGCATGAACGGAATCATGTCGACCATGCTGTCGAAGCTGGCGATCTCGGGGCCGGTGTGGTTGACGTCTCCCGGGGCATACACGGCGATGCGCACGTTGAGCCACTTGTCACCGTCGATGAGGTCATCGCCCCCACGGCCTTCGATCAGGTCGCTGCCGTTGCCGCCGAGCATGATGTTGCCGGTGGCAAAGCCGGTGGTTGGCAACCCGGCATCGGCCAGGAACTGCTGCAGGCCACGGATCAACGCCACGTTGGTCAGCGCACTGCCGGTGGCACCGCCGTGGTTGAGGATGGTCACGGCATCGACATTATCGCCCTTGAGCACATCGGCGAAGTTCGAGCCGGACACGCCCTCGACCTCGGCAAAGCGGTCGAGGATGGAAGCCGGCGAGGCGCCGACCGGGTTGAAAATACCGGTGTTCTGGTTCGGTGCGTTGCCATGGGGTTGAGCCAGGGCGGCCAGGGTCAGGTCGACGGTGACGCCAACCTGGTCATTCTTGTTGGTAATCCAGTCGAAGCCGGACATGCCGTCCATCTTGTCCTGGGCGTCGCTGCCGACAAAGATGTCGTCGCCGCCCTCGCCGATCATCTCGTCGAAGCCACCGCCACCGACGAAAATGTCGTTGCCGATCACTTCGTCACCCAGCAGCGGCGCAAAGTTGTCGCCGGGCGCACCGTCCTGGGTGCCCTTCTCGATCCAGTCGTCACCCTCGTTGCCGGTCGGTGGCAGGTTGGTCTTGGCGCCGAGGATGAAGTCATCACCCTGGCCGCCGAAGGTGGTGCTGATGTCTTCGGTGGTGATGATGAAGTCCTGGCCGTTGCCACCCAGGATCAGGTTACCGCCCACCAGCATGCTGCCGGCGACGATCACGTCGTTGCCGTCGTTGCCTTCCAGGCGGTTGTCGCCGAACGAGTCGGTGATGATGTCGTCACCGGCGCCGCCCAGTACGGCATCGTTGCCGGCGCCGCCTTCCAGGGTGTCGTTGCCGGCGTCGCCGTAGACGGTATCGTCGCCCTCACCGGAGATGATGATGTCGTTGCCGGAGGTGCCGCCCAGCACAACGTGGTCTTCACCGGTGTAGTGCAGGTAGTTGGTGTCTGGCCCGGTATCGGGGGTATTGACGGTATCGGGGTTGTCGCGGATCACCAGCGACACCACTTCGACGCCGTTGATCATGATGCCGCCAGTCGGGTCGGCCCGGCCGTCGGCGCCCAGGCCGGTGAACTGCTTGGTCTGGTCCACCTCCAGGGTGAAGGTGGGCGTGAGGAACACGGTGTTGGACAGGTGGGTGACATCGGAGTTGAGCATGATCAGCTTGGCGAAGGAGTTGTTCTCCAGTTCAGTGCCGAAGTTCATGCCCGCGGTGCGCGACAGGTAGTAGAACCGGTCGCCATTCTGCAGGGCTTCCAGCTGGGTCTCGAAGACGAAGTTGAAACTGGAGCCGAGCATGCCGCCGAATGGCATTTTCTGCTCGGCCAGGCCGCCGACCCAGAAGTCGATGTCATCGACACCGGTCACGGTCACTCCGGTGATGTCATCGGCGGTGCCGGGGATGCCGTCCACGCCGACCAGTGCCACGTTGGCGTAGGCGCCGGTGCCGTTGAGGAAGTCCAGGCGGTCCGCTGGTGCGCCGTCACCGCCAAGCACCAGCGCCACGGCGGCGGCGCGCTTGGCCGCTTCGGTGTCCGCCCCGGTGATGGTGGCGTGGGTACCGTAGGCGGCGATGAAGTTGATCAGCGACGCCGGGTGCTTGAGATGGTCGGCAAAGTCGGCCCAGCTGATGTAAGGCTTGAGCTGGCTGTCGCCGGTCATCGCATAGAAATCGCGCCGCGCCTCGTTGAGGGTGGGGATGCCGGTGTCACGGCCACGGGCAATGTTCAGCGCGGGCAGGTCCAGCGGCAGGCCAAGCAGGTTGTTGCGCAGCGCCTCGGTGACGAACTCGTCGATTTCGTTGCCCAGCTGACGGGTGACGCCACGGATGATCGCGCCGGCCGCTTCGTCGGCGGTAGCGCCACTGCCAGCGAAGGCCAGCGGGTTGAGGAAGGCAGCGATCAGGCCGAGCTGCGGGTCGCCGTTCACCGGGGCGAACGCCGGGTCGAAGCGGTCGACGGTCTCGGTCAGCATCGAGTGACCGAAGCGGTAAACCACATGGGCGAACTCGGCGAGGATGGCCGGGTCGATCGAGGTGTCGTAGCCGTTGGGGGCCAGGAACTCGTCGATCTGCGGCTGGATGGTGCGGGCGAACTCTTCGAACACCAGGTGCTGGTACTGCATCTCGGTGCCGAACTTGGCAGCCTGGAACAGCCGCTCGCCGTCCCATACCAGCGCGGCGATTTCGGCGGGCGTGGTGGGGATGGCAGCGACATCATCGATCAGCCACTGGTTGAGGAACGCCAGGTCGCCGGAAGCCAGCAGGGTGTCCTTGGTCTGCTGCACCAGGCGGTTGTGCTCGGAGTGGAACACATGGTGCACGGCAGTCAGGCCGATGTTCTCGTTCACCCGGCCGTCGCCGGCGATGTAGTGGGCGTCGAGCAGTTCGTTGTCGTAGGTCAGGTTGTTGCCACCCGGCCCCACCTCCTGTGCATTGCCGACGGCAGTGTCGGCGTCGGCCTGCAGCACACCGTTCACGATCACCGGCGCGGCGTTGTGGGCGATGTCATCGAGGAAGCCATGCCCGGTGCTCACGGCATTGGCCAGGCTGATCGGCGCGGCGCGGTTGCCTTCGACCAGCGTGGTGACGTCGTCGGCGGTGCCGGCGATGTTGTCGGCGCCATTGCTCACGCGCATCACCACCTGCGGCATGCCGTTGGGCCCGCGCACGAAGTTGCCGTAGGGGTCGGTGGCCAGCAGTGGCACGCTGTGCACATCGGCGTCGGTCAGGTTGATACCGAGCAGGTCGCGGGCCTGGGCCTTGACCACTGCCCAGGTGGCCATGCCACCGCTTTCGCCATTGCCATCGTCGGCGGTGCCGAAGCGGCCATCGGGGCCCAGGTCACGGTTGGTGATCAGCCGCCCGGTGGCTACCGGGTCGCCTGCGGCATTGAGCGTGTATTCCCGCAGGAACACCTGGTGCGAGGGGTGCGAGCTGTAGGTCTGGCTCTGGTCGACGAACGGCGAAGTGGTGTTGGTCTGGCCATCGTCGGCGGTACCCACAACACCATCGGCGCCGGCAGTGCGCACGGCGCGCGGCAGCACCATGAAGTTCGGCGCGCCTTCCACGAACAGCGGGTCGTCCGGCTGCAGCGGGATGAACACGAAGTCGGTGCTGCTCTTGGTGACCAGGTCCAGACCGTGGTCGAAGAACTGACCGAAGAAGGTCATCCAGGCGTTGAAGCCAGCGGTCAAGCCGACGTCGGGCGACACGTTGGGGATGAAGAACACTTCCGTGTCGTCAGCGGTGCCGAACACCCCGTCGATGCCGGGGCTGATCACCGGAGCGGCACCACCATTGGCCTCGACCGCGGCCGGGTTGTTCGCCGTCTGGTCGACGATCAGGTTGCTGATGGTGCGTGGTTGCGAATCGGTGACCGTGCCGGTGCCGGCATAGTCGCCGCTGAAGGAGGGGCTGAGCAGGCGCAGGAACGAGTTGTCGGAGGCACCGAACTCGCTCTGCCCGGTTACCAGGTTGTTGTAGCTGCCGTCCACGGTGCGCAGGCCGAACGGTACCTGGCTGTTGGGCAGCAGGTCGGTCAGGCTCGCGCCATCGGCGTGGGCTTCGGCGATGAAAATCTGTTGAAGGATGAACTCCAGGTCCGACTTGCTGAAATCTGCCATTTCAATTGCCCTCGATCTGTCCGGAGATGACACAGGGCAACAGGGTCCTTCCCGCGCCCAGTCAGTGTTGACGTGCGCAGATACTGGTTCGGTGGTCCAGGTTCAGTGGGCACAACACTCTTGTGCTGGCCCCCACTGGCCTCATCATTCGCAAGCCGGCACCCACCATCCGGGGGGCCTTGTTAAGCATGCGATACAGCTGTAACGCACATGCATCGACCCCAGCTCGCACAGGGCCCGAATACATCAGACTAAAGTCGCAGGCGAAAAGGTTGTCAATATCCCGTCAAAAAAATCATCAGCCGATGATGATGCGATGCAAATGGCTGTTTTTTTGGCACTTATGAAAAGTTCAAAGACTTCATAGAGCGAAATGATATTACCGGGTATGTCGCTGCGACCTACGCTCCAGCATGTGGGAGCAGCGCAGCGTTTTGGAGCATCCGCCATTAGAGCGATCCGCCTGCGAGCCAACCAGAAGCCACGATTACCGCTGTACGGGGCGCCGCAAGGGCTTCCCGATTTGCGATAAAGGGAGGCCCCGATGCACAAGCCACCACGCACTCGTTCCGAGCTGGCCGACGTGCTGTTCCGCCTGCGCCGCAGCTTTTTTGCCTTGGCCGCCTTCAGCGGCGTGATAAACGTCATGATGTTGACGCCAGCTATTTATATGTTGCAGGTGTACGACCGCGCCCTGGTCAGCCGCAACGTCACCACCCTGACCATGCTCACCCTGCTGGTAATCGGCCTGTTCATGCTGATGTCGGCCCTGGAGATGGTCCGCACCCGCGTACTGATCCGGGTCGGCAACTTCCTCGACATGGACCTCAACCGACGCATCTTCAGCGCTGCCTTCGAACGCAACCTGAGCCGCACCGGCGGCAACCCGGCCCAAGCCCTGCAGGACCTTGCGCAGGTGCGCCAGTTTCTGACCGGCAACGGCCTGTTCGCCTTCTTCGATGCGCCCTGGACGCCGATCTACCTGCTGGTCTGCTACCTGATCCACCCACTGCTGGGGCTGGTGACGCTGATCGGCTCGCTGATCCTGGTGGGCCTGGCCTACCTCACCGAGAAGGCCACGCAAAAACCCTTGGCCGAAGCCAACCAGGCGGCCATGTCGTCGGCCAGCTATGCCAACAATAACCTGCGCAACGCCGAAGTGATCGAAGCCATGGGCATGCTGCCGGCGATCGGCAAGCGCTGGTACCAGGGCCACTTGCGCATCCTGCAGATGCAGACCCTGGCCTCCGACCGCGCCGCGATGATCAGCAGCACCGGGCGTTTCGTGCGCATCACCTTGCAGTCGGTGATCCTCGGTGCCGGCGCACTGCTGGCGATCGAAGGCAAGATCACCCCCGGCATGATGATCGCCTGCTCGATCCTCACCGGCCGCGCCCTGGCCCCGGTGGAGCAGGTGATCGCCGCATGGAAGCAACTGCTGGGCTGCCGTTCCGCCTGGGGCCGGCTCAACGACCTGCTGCACGACTACCCGCAGCGGCCACCGAGCATGTCGCTGCAGCGGCCAATGGGCATGCTGGCCGTGGAAAACGTGATCGCCGGCGCCCCCGGCACCAGCAACAACATCGTGCGCGGGGTCAGCTTCAGCCTGGTCCCGGGTGAAAGCCTGGGCATCATCGGCCCTTCGGCCTCGGGCAAGTCCACCCTCGCCCGCCTGCTGGTAGGCGTATGGCCGACCCAGGCCGGCAAGGTGCGCCTGGACGGCGCCGACATCTTCACCTGGAACAAGGCCGAACTTGGCCCGTGGCTCGGCTACCTGCCGCAGGATGTGGAGTTGTTCGAGGGCACCATCGCCGAGAACATCGCACGCTTCGCCGAAGTGGACAGCGAAGCGGTAATCCGCGCTGCCCGCAGCAGCGGCGTGCACGACATGATCCTGCGCTTCCCGCAGGGCTACGACACCCGCCTGGCAGCCGACGGCAGCCCGCTGTCCGGTGGCCAGAAGCAACGTATCGCCCTGGCCCGTGCGCTGTATGGCGAGCCGAACCTGGTGGTGCTGGACGAGCCCAACGCCAACCTCGATGACGTTGGCGAAAAGGCCCTGGTCGATGCGCTGGCCGAACTCAAGGCGCGCGGGGCCACGGTAATCCTGATTTCCCACCGGCCCAATGTGCTGTGCGCGGTCGACAAGGTGCTGATGCTGCGTGACGGTGCCGTGCACATGCTCGGCAGCCGCGACGAAGTGTTCGCTGCGCTGCGCAAGGCCAGCGTGATCCCGGCGGCGACCGCAGCGCCGCTGGCCTCGGTAAAAGCACGGGAGTGATCGATCATGCAGATGACCCAACACACCGAATTGATTCCCGCCGAGGCCCGCAACGGTATCGACCTGGACATGGGCCGGCCGGCACGCTGGGGCGTATGGATGGTCATCGCCGGCTTTGGCGGCTTCCTGCTGTGGTCGTGCCTGGCACCACTGGATGCCGGGGTGGTCGCCACCGGCACGGTCAAGGTCACCAGCAACCGCAAGGCGGTGCAGCACCTGACCGGCGGCACGGTCGAGGCGATCCTGGTGCGTGAAGGCGACATGGTGAAGAAAGGCCAGGAGGTGGTACGCCTGGACGCCCTTCGCGCGGTGGCCGAACAGGGCGCGGTCAGTGCCCAGTACATCGTCAGCAAGACCGTGGAAAACCGCCTGGAAGCCGAGCGCGATGGCCGCGACAAGGTCACCTTCGACCCTGCCCTGCTCAAGCACTACGGCAACGACCCGCGCCTGCTGGCAGCCATGGACCTGCAACAGCGTCTGCTGGACACCCGCCGCGCCGGCCTGGCCGGTGAACTGAGCATCCTCGAGGAAAACCTGGCCGCCACGGCGGTGCAACTAAAGGGCCTGCAGCAGGTGTACGGCGCCCGCGCCTCGCAGATCGGCTTCCTCAACCAGGAACTGCAAGGCACACGCGTGCTGGCCGCCGAAGGCTATGTACCACGCAACCGCCTGCTGGAGCTGGAGCGCAACAATGCCGACCTGTCCGCCGGCCAGGCCGAAAACCTCAACAACATTGCCCGGGCGCGCAGCCAGGCCACCGAGATCAAACTGCGCATCCTGCAACGCCAGCACGACTACCTCAAGGAAGTGGAATCGCAACTGACCGATACCGCCAAGGAGAACACCACCCTGGCCGACCGCCTGCGCGCGCTGGACTACGAAGTGACCCACACGGTGATCCGCTCGCCGATCGACGGCATGGTCCAGGCCCTGAGCATCGCCACGGTCGGCGGCATCATCCAGCCTGGGGCCAAGATCATGGAGGTGGTGCCGCTCGACCAGCCGTTGCAGGTCGACGCGATGATCCCGGTACAGGCCATAGACAAGATGGTGCCGGGCCTGGACGTAGACCTCGCCTTCCCGGCCTTCAACCATGCGAAGACACCGAACATCCCCGGGCGGGTCATGACCATTTCCGCCGACCGCCTGATGGACGAAGAAAGCAAACAGCCGTACTACCTGGCCCAGGTGGAAGTGACGCAGGGCGGCATGGGCCTGCTGGGCAGCAACCACATCCGCCCCGGCATGCCGGCCACCGTCACCATCAAGACCGGCGAGCGCAACCTGCTAAGCTACTTGCTCAAGCCGATGCTCGAACGCGTGGACGCTTCGTTCAAGGAGCAGTGAATGAATCACCGGTGCCTGATGTTTTGCCTTTTGGGGTTGTCCGTACAGGCCAGTGCCATGGACCTGAAGCAAGCCTGGGACCTGCTGCAGTACCAGGGCCCGATCTACCGCGCCGCGGTGCACGAGAAAGAAGCCGGCAGCGAGAACCGCGCCATCGGCCAGGCCGGCCTGCTGCCGCAGATCAACGCTGCGGGCTACTTCAACAGGGTCAATGGCAGCCAGCGTCAGAATGGCCGGGACAGCGACCTGGACTATGACTCCAAGGGCGCCAACGTGCGGTTGCGCCAACCGCTGTTCAACAAGCAGAAGATGGCCGAATACCGTCAGGGCCAGCAGCGTGCGGACTACAGCGTGGCGGTGTTCGATGCCAAGAGCCAGGACGCCGCGGTGCGCCTGGCCGAGGCTTACTTCGACGTGCTGCTGGCCAGCGAAACCATCACCCTGGCCAAGGCCAAACTGAATGCCTTCGAAGAGCAATTGGCGTCGGCGAAGCGGCGCATGGAGCTGGGTGCCGGCACCATCACCGACATCGATGAGTCGGTAGCCCGTCGCGACCTGGCCGAGGCCGACCTGATCGAGGCCCAGGACAACCTGGTCAACGCCCGCCGCAAGCTGGAGGAATACATCGGTGAAACGCCGGAGTCGCTGACCACCTTGCAGCCGGGCTTCAGCACCCCGCCGCTGATGCCGGGCAACCTGCAGGACTGGCTGGTCAAGGCCCAGGCCGACAGCCCGTTGATTCATGCGCGCCGGCACAACTACGAGCTGGCCGAAGAAGAAGTGAAACGCGCCCGCGCCGGGCACTGGCCGACCCTGGATTTCGTGGCGGGCTATACCGCCGGCAGCAGCCAGTCGATTTCCGAACTGAACCAGCGCAACCACTACAGCTCGATCGGGCTGGAGCTGAACATTCCGTTGTACAGCGGCGGCGGCACCAGCGCCCTCACCCGCCAGGCCAGCGCCAACAGTTCCAAGGCCCTGGATGAACTGGATGCCACGCGCGAGGAAGTGATTTCCGGCACCACCCGCGAGTACCGCGGCGTGCAGAGTGGCGCCTTGCGCATTCAGGCGCTGGAAAAGGCCGTGGCGTCCAACGAACGCTCGCTGCTTTCGGCCCGCAAGGGCTTCAGGGAAGGCGGCACCAGCACCAACTCGGATGTGCTCAATGCCGAGGAATTGCTGTTTGACGCCCGACATGACCTGTTCGAGGCGAAGCTGAACTACCTGATGTCGCGGCTGCGCCTCGCATCGTCGGTGGGCAGCCTGGGGGATGACGATATCCAGCAGATCAACGATTACCTCGGGCCGGAACTGATAGTGAGTAACTGATGGCAACTGCCCTTGTAGGAGCGGCCTTGAACTGGCCTAATGATTTTGGACACCTTCTTCG
>RCUL01000599.1_pt1 | contig 16606 bp, 13 predicted proteins | sample 2167521 | NCBI WGS metagenome assembly RCUL01 (sample SAMN09932745, study PRJNA488358) | compost metagenome | feature: garden; material: soil; isolation source: compost soil in acetic acid-enriched culture | place: Germany: Experimental Botanical Garden Goettingen | collected 2016-01-27
ACGATGGTGGGCTGAAGCCCACCCTACGGGCCTTAGCGTCACATCCCAACACTTAACGCGGACATAGCCAATTCATTCGCCAAGCAGGCTTGCCCTTCCCGCTCCCAAGGGGCTGCTTCGCAGCCCTCAGCGAATGAATTCGCCCCCACAGAAAAGCCATTCCGTGCCTAGAAGAGATTGAGCTGCTCGGCAACGCCGCGCAGGTCCTGCAGGCGCACGCCCACCCCGATCAGGCGCACCGGCTTGTCACCCCGGGCGAATGCCGCGCCGAGCAACTGCCGATAGCTGTCCAGGTCACGGCGGGCACCGGCCTGTTCCAGGGTGGTCTGGGTGAAGTCGTGGAACTTCAGCTTCACGAAGGGTTTGTCGGGCCGATAGCTGCTGTCCAGCCGCGCCATGCGCCCGCGCAGTTCGTCCAGCAGCGCCGGTAGTTGCGCCAGGCAGGCGTCCAGGTCGGGCAGGTCGCGGTCGTAGGTGTTCTCGACGCTGATGGACTGGCGCCGGCTATCCACCTGCACCACGCGCTCATCCTGACCGCGGGCGAGGTTGTAGAGACGTTCGCCGAAACTGCCGAACTCCCGGGCCAGCGTTAGCTTGTTCCACTCCCGCAGGTCGGCGCAGCTGCGCACGCCGAGGCGTGCAAGCTTCTCCGCCGTCACCTTGCCCACCCCGTGCAGCTTGCTCACCGGCAACGCAGCGACGAACTCGTCCACCTGGTCCGGCGTGACCACGAACAGGCCGTCGGGCTTGCGCCAGTCGCTGGCGATCTTGGCGATGAACTTGTTCGGCGCCACCCCGGCCGACACCGTGATATGCAGCTCCATCGCCACCCGCCGGCGGATTTCCTGGGCAATGCGCGTGGCACTGCCATTGAAGTGCGGGCTGGCGGACACATCCAGGTAGGCCTCGTCCAGGGACAGCGGCTCGATGATCTCGGTGTAGTCGCGGAATATCTGGTGGATCTGCCGCGAGACGCCTTTATAGACGTCCATCCGCGGCCGGACGATGGTCAGGTCCGGGCACAGCTTGACCGCCGTGCGCATTGGCATCGCCGAATGCACTCCATAGGCCCGCGCGTCATAGTTGCAGGTCGCGACCACCCCACGCTTGTCCGGCGAGCCCCCCACCGCCAGCGGCTTGCCCGCGAGACTGGGGTCGTCGCGCATCTCGATGGCGGCATAGAAGCAATCGCAGTCGATGTGGATGATCTTTCTTTGACTCATAACCTATTGATTTTTCTAGCATCAGCCAAAGAGTCACGCATTTGATACCCGCTGGCGTACCCGCTAATCGATAGGCTGCGGTTCCCAGACTGCTCACCTCGTGCTTTGGGCAGGCGCGCCGACGAGTGGCAACGAATTTTACACTCCTCCACACTCCCATTGTGTAACGGTAGTTCGCGCCACTGGCCTGTAGCCCCAGAGATATAAGAGCCTCAGGCCTCTTCATCAACTCCCATCAAGGAGTACCATGGGGATTGGCTCGCATGATTTGGCGCACGAAGTGCCCCACTCTTGGGGCGAATTACCCAAAGTATCGACGATGGGCAAAATCAACCGAGGGCTGGGTGGACGCCCCCCAGTCTTTGACCACGCCTATCAAAGAGAAAGCCCCATGGTGATCAGTGATGGGCAACGACATCAGCTCCTCCAGCGCCTGGAAGAAGCTGAAAACGCCCCAGATCTCGAATCGCTCATTGCAAGCGGCCAGATCATGAAGAGGAACGGCGGCTATGAACTGCTAACCGAGGAAGCGCGCGAAGCCCTGCAGCACCGAATCAAGTCCATAACGGTGAATCCCAAAACTGGTAAGGCCTTGTTCACCTTTTACCCACCCCGAAAGGCGACACTGGGGGGCGACCGATTGGTCCCCCCTTCAATGACATACCTTCTACGCCGCCACCAGCTCCCGTTCATAGCCAATCCGCTGCCGACGCTCAGCCAGTAGCGCCCGAACCTTCAAGGAAGCCTGAGCCATGGCAGTGATCCAGGCTTGCGGAACATCCCCTCGCCTCTCCCTGACAGCTCTTCGCGTCGACGACATCAACGACATTCAGAGCCTCGCGATGACGCTCAGGCCCCTCTGCCGACCAAACATGGCAAGCCGCGTAAAGCACGCATCTCCAGCATCAGCCCTGCCTTTCTCGATGCCATCATCGAGCGAAGGGCCGCTGCCTATCGGGGTGGTGCGCTCCTCCATCGAGTCGAGTACGAGCGAGCGCCGCAGGAAGCGCCAGATACCATCGCGCTTCTCGTAGCGGTCGAGGTAACGTCCCCGGGCAATGACCTCACGCGAACCCGGGGCAGGCGTGCGGTGGTAGGCCAGCACCACCAGTTCGCCTTCGGCCTGATTACCATCGATCAGGAAGAGCATGTTCGAGATGACGTGCGAGGTAGCTTCCCAGTTGGCAAGCATGCTGGGCAGCCAGGCGACATACTCGTCGGGCGATCCGCAGAACATCGGGCCATGATCGTCAATCGCGTCGTCGTGGTAGAGGCTGCGCAAGAGCCTTAGATCTCCCCGGTCGATCGCGTGACAATAGGTCCAGGCGAGCTGCTGGAGCGCGAATTTTTCGACCATTTCCGACATGTCGACGACGTGCGGCTCCAGCGTCGCAGTCCTGGTCGCGGATTCATCCAGCAAGCCGTCGGCCGGTAGAGTGTCGCATTCCTGGCGTCCCGTACGGTTCACCTTGCTCCGCTGATTCATCTTGCATTCCTTCGTGGCTATTCAGAACACGTATTGCTGAAGCGGCTGAGCCAACCGACTCCCCAATGACCCTTGCCCTTGGCAGGTCCCGCGTGGAGCAGGGCATCTATTTGCAAGAGCCGTCTGCCCCAATCAGGCAAGACACGCTGCACCCGAGACTCAGGTCCGCTCCCATAGGGGGGCAATAGCCGTCCAGCACGTTGATACTTCCCTCCGCTGCCTTGAATTCACCGTCGACGTACTCCGTCGCAAGTCCGAGGCAATACCAGCCACGGGCATACCGGTCCGGCAGCGGTCCAACCTTGGTCTCGTACACCGGCGCAATTGCGCAGCTGGAGGCCTCGCCACGCAATGTGCGTCATCACCAATGCCCTAGATGCCGTACCCGCCGGACACGTTCAGTTGCTGCCCAGTGATGTAGGCCGCGTTGTCGGATGCCAGGAACACGGCGGCACGGCCGATTTCCTCGGCCTTGCCCCAGCGCTTGAGCGCAAGCATCTGCATCGTTTCGTCGATCCACTTCTGGTCGAACTGGCCCTGCTCCAGGAGCTGCGGGAACATGCCGGCCTCGATGACACCGACCAGGATGGAATTCGCACGGATGTTGTGGCGGCCTTCCTCGCGGGCGAGGCCCTTTATAAGCGACTCATTGGCGGCCTTCGGCGCGACCGACAAGCCGTCGCGATCCGGCCAGCGCAAATGGCCGGCAGAGCCCAGCGTAACGAACGAACCGCCCCCCGAGGCGCGCAGGTGCGGCAGCGCAGCCTTGGCGGCATTGAAGAACCCCATGACTTCGACATCGATGGCGCGCTGCCAGTCGTCACGGCTCATTTCGCTGATATGGCGCTGGTTCACGAAAGGGCCAGCCGCCCAGACGACGGTGTGCACGCGGCCGTGAGCTTCAATGGCTGCGTCCAGCGTTGCCTTGACCTGGGCGGCATCGGTTACGTTGACCTGGTGGGTGCTCGCGTTGACGCCCTCTTCCCGGATCTGGTCGGCGACGCGCTGTGCCACGTCGGCCTTGCTCCGGTAGCCGACTGCGACCGGTACTCCAGCGCGTGCGAACTCAAGGGCAACGCCTTGTCCGATGCCACCGCTACCGCCAAAAACCAATGTCGCGCCATCTGGGAATCCGCTCTTTCTCATCTTTGCTTCTCCTTTCCTCGGTATATCGACACGTTGTCGTTGAGGAAAAGTATCAGCAACCGATCCTGCACTACTCGTTCGATGCTGAACTTTAGAGAAAGTATCTCCAAGTGATACTTTGCGGTGGCGCGTTGCGGTACGTCGCACGAATGGCGGCACCACGGCTGGTGTCACTTGGCCCAGAAGATTCGGGGATCTGTAAGGCGAGCCATGCAAAGCATGCTGTACCAGTCCGTCTGCCCGTCAGGCAGGGAGCGATCGTCGGTCGCGAGTTCTCGCATGCGCTGCGAAAGCGACGCCATCATCTGGCGCAACTGGTCTATCGATCCGCGCGACAACTTGACGGTTTCGAGCTGCCAAAGCGACTGCGGGTCATGGAAATCCATCTCTTCAAAATGCCGGCGCATTGTGTCGTCCACCGCCCGTCGCAACGGGCCTCCCGGAATCCACTCCGGATGCCGCACAGTCAGCAGACGGACACGGTTGCCGGGAAACAAGTCGAGCAAACGGAGTTTTTCGAGTCGCCGCAAGTGAAGGAAGATGCCCGGCTCGTCCAGGTCGAACTCCTGCTGTATCTCCCGGGGTGTCCAGTCATAGCGCAACAGCAGGAAGATGAACGCCGTGAAAGGGGCGTCGGCCAATCCCTGCTCCTGCTCGATGCTCAACGCGTGAATCTTGCTATCGCTTCGCCGCGCCGCCAGCTCGGCAAGATCGATGAGGCGGACGCCTGCAATGGAACAAACCGACTCGAGCATCGCGACGCTCAGACCATGCCCGGTCAACTTGCGCTTGATGGTCGTCTCGCTCACGTTCAACTGCTCGGCGATATCGCAATAGCGGATATTGCGATCCTTCAACAAGCGCTTTAGCTCCGCGAGCAGCAACGTTTCATCGGTGGCTCCATCGAGGTTCTTCGGATGCATTGTCGGGCGTCCTTCCAGTCGCACATTCGGAACGTTCGCAAAGCCGTGCCGAGTTGCGCTGCTCGGTGGGCATGAAGGGTGGGCACGCACTATATATCCAGCCAACGTGGCTGAGTAGGCGATACGCACCTGCGTGCACGCCCGCCGCGGGGCCTACAGCGCGACCTGGGGCTACGGTGATCTGGCTTCCAGCCAAGAGCTATCGCCGCAAGGAACACCTCGATGTGCACGCGACCATTCGCCCCCGCACTGTCCGCTTTGGGTCGCCTTAAGCCGGTCGTCAGTCCGACGTGAGTTGGTCGAATCCGATGCAAGCAATGGTCAACACGAATGCAAGTGGGGGGTTAGGTCCGTGCAATTTCGCACACGTAGCCTCTCCCTTCTTGACTGCCCTATTTATTGGCCCCCAGGCAAAAGTCCTGCCACCAAACCATCATCTCGGCCCTCTCAACCAAGTACTCAGCATGGTTGTAGGCCGCCTTGGTCGTATTCTCCTCTGCATGCGATAGCTGCAGCTCAATCACTTCGGGCCGGAAAAGTCCCGACTCATAAAGATGCGTTGAGGCAGTCGCTCGAAAGTCATGACACGTCCATCCCTTCATCCCCATGAACTTCAGTGCCCGATTGAACGTCGCCCCATCAACTGGACGATCCGGATGGCGAAGCCGGGGAAACATCAGCTCCCGTCCTCCGGCAATGGTGTGCACGCCAGCGGGCCCTGGAGAACACATTCCTCGCGTAGCCCGCGGGCCTCGATACCCCTAACGAACGCAAAAAAATCATCCCGGACTCGCCGCACAGTCAATGTGGATGATCTTTCGTTGCGGCATGGCAGCTGGGGCAGGCGAGGAAGTATATGCAGCGCCGAACGAGGCCGCGGACCGCGCCATGATACCGCAGCCACAGGCTGCCTCCAGCCCCGAGCATATGGCTCGAACGCCCCACCGCACCGCTCTGCAACGCGGTTCTGCGCTGCTAAATATTTGAGAGAAAAAGATTTTTTCTTAAATATCGTTTGACAGGCATCCGTAGAAATGTAGAATGGCCGTCGCGGGATGGAGCAGTCTGGTAGCTCGTCGGGCTCATAACCCGAAGGTCGTTGGTTCAAATCCAGCTCCCGCAACCAACATCAGGAAAAGGCCACTCTTCGGAGTGGCCTTTTTCGTTTCCGCTCCCTCCCCTTCTCCCGCCCATCCGGGCAACTCGTCCGCTTCCCGTCCAGAAAGACCTCGACCTCTATACTTCAAGCGCACCCATCCACCAGGTTGAGGTTGGCCATGCCGATGCAATGTGCCTCCAGCGAGGAACTCGAATACCTGAACCGCGCCCTGCGCACACTCAGCGGCTGCAATCGCGCCCTGCTGCGCGCTGAGGACGAAGGCTTCCTGTTCCAGGAAATCTGCCGCGTGGTGGTGGAAGAAGGCGGCTATCGCATGGCCTGGGTCGGCCGCGCCGAGCAGGACGAGGGACAGACGGTAACGCCCATGGCCCATGTCGGGCTCGATCAGAACTATGTGGACTCGCTGAACATGACCTGGGCCGACCGCGAGCGCGGGCACGGTCCCACGGGTACCGCGATCCGCACCGGTGTACCGACCATCAGCCGCAATATCCAGACCGATCCCAGGGTCACCCCCTGGCGGGAAAACGCCATCACCCACGGCATCGCCTCGGTGCTCTCCCTGCCCCTGCGGGTGGAAGGACAGGTCTTCGGCGCCCTCGCCATCTGCGCCAAGGAGCCGGACGCCTTCGGCGAGCGCGAGCTGGAGCTGCTCAGCGAGGCCGCCGACGACCTCGCCTTCGGCCTCCAGGCCCTGCGCGGCAAGGCCAGGCGCCGGCAGGCGGAATTGCAGGTGGAAACCCTCAACCGCGCCCTTTCCACCCGTGTGGCAGTCAACCACGCGGTGATCCATGCCACGCGAGAAGCGCCGCTGCTGGCGGAAATCTGCCGGGTGCTGGTGGACGAATGCGGCTACCGCCAGGCCTGGGTCGACTATTGCCTGGACGATCCGGGCCAGGCGTACAAGGTGATGGCCTGCCACGCGGCCGACGGGGTCTGCAAGGGCTGGGACGCCGACGACGGACTCCATGACGAGCTGGCGCGGGCGATGACCGAGGGCCGCCCGCTGGTGCTGCGTGACCTGCTCAACGGCTCGGCGCCGACCCTGCGGGAAACGGCCCGCGAACAGGGTTTCGCGGCGGCCCTGGTGCTGCCGCTTCAGGTCGACGAAGCCCCCATCGGCATGCTGGTGATCATGGCCGCCAAGGCCGACGCCTTCGACGAGAAGGAAGTGGAACTGCTGCTGGCCATGGCCAATGACCTGGGTTTCGGCATTTCCACCCTGCGCACCCGCGCCAGGGCGATCGAGGCCGAGGCGACCATCCGCCAGATGGCCTACACCGACTCCCTGACCGGGCTGCCCAACAGATTGCGACTGCGCGAACTGCTGGAAGCCGCCATTTCCACCGCCCGCCAGGATCGACGTGCCCTCGGCCTGCTGCACCTGGAAATCGCCCGCAACCAGGAAATCAATGAAACCCTCGGCTACCGCGAAGGCGATCGCCTGCAGGTGGAGATCGCGGCACGCCTGAGCCAACTGGTGGGCGCGGAGCGCACCGTGGCGCGGATGGGCGAGTGCGAGTTCGCCGTGCTCATGCCCAACGGCGGCGCCGAGCAGGCTACGCAACTGGCCAAGCAGATCCTCACGGCACTATACGACCCGGTGGAACTGTCAGGCCTCTACCTGGAAGCGCGGGCGAGCATCGGCATCGCCCTCTACCCCGGCCACGGCACCGCGCCTGAGGCGCTGATCCGCCGTGCCGGCAGCGCCATGGAGCAGGCCAAGCGCTCCAACGCCGGCTTCGCGGTGTTCCAGGGCGGCCTCGACCAGGAATGCGCCCAGCACCTGACCCTGATGGGCGACCTGCGCCGGGCCATCGACCGCAACGAGCTGCTGCTCTACTACCAGCCCAAGGTGGAGATCGCCAGCAACAAGGTCTGCGGCACCGAGGCCCTGGTGCGCTGGCGGCATCCGCAGCACGGCATGCTGCCGCCCGACGAGTTCGTCAAGCTGGCGGAGAATACCGGGCTGATCACCCCGCTCACTCTCTGGGTGCTGGATACCGCCCTGGGCCAGCGCTATGCCTGGCACGAAGAGGGCGATGAGCGGCCCATCTCGGTCAACCTCTCGGCCCATGACCTGCGCGACCCGAGGCTCCTCGACCGCATCCAGGGCTCCTTCGCCACCTGGGGTGCCAAGCCCCACTGGATCGAATTCGAGCTGACCGAGAGCGCGCTCATGGAAGACCCGGTGGCCTCGATGCAGACCCTCACCGCGCTGAAGAAACTCGACGCCCACCTGACCATCGACGACTTCGGCACGGGCTACTCCTCCCTGGCCTACCTGCAGAAGCTGCCGGTGGATTCGCTGAAGATCGACCAGTCCTTCGTCACCCGCATGACCAGCAACGACGGCTCGGCCCAGATAGTCCGCTCCATCATTGAACTGGCCCACAACCTGGACCTGACCGTGGTCGCCGAAGGCGTGGAGGACCAGTTGACCTTCAACCAGCTCGGCCAGTACGGCTGCGATATCGCCCAGGGCTACAAGATCAGCCAGCCGATCCCCGCCGAGCAGTTCCGCGACTGGGAGACCCGCTCGACCTGGCATTGAGCGGTCGCGGCAGCCGCCCTTCGAATGCCCGGCGCAGGTCGGTGGTGGGTGCCGGCGCGAAGCGCATCCGCTCGAACATGGCGTTCAGGTGGCCGATCAACCCTTCGGTCGCGGCCTGCGTATCGCCGGCTTCGAGCGCCGCCAGCAGGTTCAGCTGTTCGTCGCAGGCATCTGCGGACAGGACTTCCTCCCTGTTCAGCGCGATGGTCAGCGAGGCGCGCGACAGCAAGCCGCGGAGAAACTTGAGCAGCAATGGATTGCCGGCGCATTCCGCCAGCCGCAGGTGGAATTGCGCGGAGCCTTCCATCGCCCCGGCGCGATCCCCCGCCGCCAGGCAGCGACGCTGATGCGCCACCAGCTCGTGCAATTCGGCGAACTGCTCGCGCCCGAGCCGCGGGCCCACCAGGCGGATCACCTCGGACTCGATGAGGACCCGTGCTTCCAGTACCTGCCTGGCCTGGCACTCGGTCGGCCGGGCGATGCTGGCGACCTGGTTCGGCTCCATGACCACCGCGCCCTCCTCGGCCAGCCGGCTCAGGGCGCGCTGGATGGTCGAGGCGCTGACCTGGAAGATCCGTCCCAGGGTTTCCTTGTTCAGCCGGGTAGTGGGTGCCAGGCGCTTCTCGAGGATCGCCGTATAGATGCTGTCGTAGACGAATCGGCTGGACGCGGTCTGTGCCGACTTCGCCGCCGCCACCGGTGAATGGGTTCCGATCATGGTCACACCTGCCTGGATGACTAGCCGCCGATATCCGGCGGCAGACGCAAGTTGATGTTCAAGCGCACGCCTTCATTGAGGATGTGCTGGCGCATCGCGCGGCTGGCCTGCTCGCTGTCGTGGTTGCGGATGGCGCGCAGGATGGTTTCGTGTTCCTGCAGCACCTCCTCCGCGTATTCCACGTTACGCGTCATCAGCGCATCGCTCTGCTCCAGCGCATCGCCGATCTGCCGGGAGACGCTGAGGAAGATCGGGTTGGAGCTGAGCGCGACCAGTTGCCGGTGGAAGGCGGTATAGGCCCCCGCGAGCAGCGACGGGTTGCGGTCTTCCACCGCCTCGCGCATATCCAGCAGCAGCAGGCGCAGCTGACTCAGGTCGGCGCTGGCCGCCGTCTGTGCCACCAGCCCGGCGGTGAAGGGCTCCAGCGCGTAGCGCAGCTGCAGCACATCCTCCAGGCTCGCCCCCGGCGCGCGGACCTCCGCCAGGGCCTGGCCCTGGCGCTCCAGCACCATCACCCCCTTGCCCGGCAGCGAACGCACCACACCGAGGGTTTCCAGCACCGTGATCGCCTCGCGCAGGCTCGGCCGGCTGACCTCCAGCCGCTCGGCCAGCTCGCGCTGGCCGGGCAGCATCTGGCCCGCCGCCCATTGGCCCTGCTCGATGGGTTCGAGCAATTTCTTGACCACCGAATCGATCAGCTTGGACGAAGAGAACATCTATCCCTCCCTATTTGAGGATTTCTCGTTGCAGCGGCACGGCCGCACGCCTATGGCCTGGGATGAGAGCAGAGCCGCGCAGCGCTGTCATCAACGGCCGGCCTCGCTTTCCCCTGCCGTGCGCAGCTGGGCGCCGCCCGCGGCCGGGGGCGCCTTGCGGCCATCCAGCAGGGATTGCGCGCGGCCGATATCGATATCGTTCTCCCAGCGGGCGATGGCCACGGTGGCCACGCAGTTGCCGATCAGGTTGGTCAGCGCGCGGCCGATGCCCATGAACCAGTCCACCGACAGCACCAGCACCAGGCCGGCGGCCGGAATGGCCGGCACCGCGGTGAGGGTCGCGGCGAGAATCACCAGCGCCGAGCCCGGGATGCCGTGGGCGCCCTTCGAGGTGACCAGGGACACCAGCAGGATGGTGATCAGGTCGCCCATCGCCAGCGGCGTGCCGGTGGCATGGGCGATGAACACCACCGCCAGGGTCAGGTAGATGGAGAAGCCGTCGAGGTTGAACGAGTAGCCGGTGGGAATCACCAGCCCGACGGTGGAGCTGCGGATGCCCAGGTGCTCCAGCTTGCGCATGACCTGGGGCAGCACGGCATCGGAAGACGCGGTGCCGGCGACGATCAGCAGCTCCTCGCGGAAATAGCGCAGGAACGGCAGCAGGCGAACCCCGCACAGGCGCAGCACGCTACCGAGCACCGCCAGCACGAAGAGCGCGCAGGTGATATAGAACACCACCACCAGCGCACCGAGGTGGCTGAGGGATTCGAGACCGTACTTGCTGGTGGTGAAGGCCACCGCGCCGAAGACGCCCAGGGGTGCGAGGCGCACGATCATGGCCATGATGCGGAAGATCACATGGCTGAACTCGTTGATCAGCCGCGCGACACCGCTGGCCTGCTCGCCCACCAGGTTCAGGGCGCTGCCGAACAGCACGGAGAACAACAGGACCTGGAGGATGTCGTTCTGGGCGAACGCGCTGAAGACCGAGGACGGGATCAAGCCCAGCAGGAAGGCCACCGGCCCGTGCATCGCCTGGGTCCCGCCGCTGTAGATGGCCGCATCGCTGGCCGAGAGGTCGTTGAGGTCGATGCTGGCGCCGTCGCCCAGGCCGATGCCGTAGGCGACCACCAGGCCGATGACCAGGGCGAAGGTGGTCAGCACTTCGAAGTAGATCACCGACTTCAGGCCGATGCGCCCTACCTTCTTCAGGTCGCCGGCGCCGGACATGCCATTGACCACCACGCAGAAGACGATCAGGGCGATCAGCATCTTGATCAGTTTGATGAAACCGTCGCCTAGGGGTTTGAGCTGGGTCGACAGCTCGGGCAGGGCGATGCCGCATATCACGCCGAGCACGAGGCCAATCATGACTTGCAGGAAGATCGAGCGGGTGCAGAGTTTCCAGAGCATTGCGGGAGGTCTCCAGTCGGTGCGACTGCCCGCCTCCGTCGATATTGGGGGTCGGACGACCGCTTAATTGTTGTGGTATTACCGGTCAGACCAGTGCAGCCTATGCCCAGCTCGGGAAACTGGCAAGCCCCTCTTCGCGCCATCCACGACGAATGGACAGGCTAAGCTCGCCAGAGCCGCCAGGCTGTTCCGCCAGGCCCGGGCCCGGACCGCCCGCGAGAAAAAAGTCGCCCTGGCACTTGGAACTTGCTGCCAGCGCCCACACTCAGTGGCGCACATTGCCCAGAGGTGCCCAATGCGCGCCAACACCCCGCCAGTGGAAAATCCGGCCAACGGCCAGCTCAACGAAGAACCCGCCCCGCTACGCTGGCTCGACCGCCTCACGGCCTACCGCCAGTGGATCGTCATCGCCTTCACCCTGCTGGTTTTCGTCCTCGGCCTGCTGGCCTGCTGGCACCTGCTGCGCGAGCTCGACCCCGACGCCCTGCGCGCCGCCGTCCGCAACGTTCCCGGCAGCAGCCTGCTGCTGGCCCTGGGCGCGACCCTGTTGAGCTACGTCGCCTATGTGGGCTACGAGTGGTCCGGCTGCCGCTTCGCCGGGGTGCACCTGCCGCTGCAGCGCATGGCCCTGGGCAGCTTCTGCGCTTCCGGCATCGGTAACGCCGTGGGGTTGTCCATGCTCACCGGCGGCTCGGTGCGTTTCCGCCTCTACGGGCGCGACAGGCTGGGCGCCGGCGATATCGCCCGCATCACCCTGTTCGCCAGCCTGGCCCTGGGGTCGGCCCTGCCGCTGCTGGCAGCCCTGGCGGCGCTGAGTGCGCCGGCCGCCGCCTCCCTCGCCCTCGGCCTGCCGGAAAGCCTGGTGATCACCCTCGCCCTGGCCGTGCTGCTGGCCGGCGCCTTGCTGATCGCCTGGATCTCGCGCCAGCGCGCGCCGCAAGCGCCGGTGCCCGGCTGCATCGATTTCCCGCTGGGCAATCGCAGCTTGCGCCTGCCCGGCCTGCGCCTGGCAGCGCTGCAACTGCTGATCACCCTGGTCGACGTCTGCGCCGCCGCCTGCGTGCTCTATGTGCTGCTGCCCGAAGCGCCACCCCTGGGCGCCTTCCTGCTGGTCTACCTGCTGGCCCTGGCGGCCGGGGTGCTCAGCCATGTGCCCGGCGGCGTCGGCGTATTCGAGGCGGTACTGCTGGCGGCCTTCGCCGGCCAGCTCGGCGCCGCGCCCCTGGCCGCAGCCCTGCTGCTCTACCGGCTGATCTACATCGGCCTGCCCCTGGTGCTGGCCTGCCTGTTGCTGCTGACCAACGAGGCCCGGCGCCTGTTCCCGGCCGGCCGCCAGGCCTTGCGCGCAGCCTCCGGCCTGGCGGCGCCGGTGTTGTCGCTGCTGGTGTTCCTGGCTGGCGTGGTGCTGCTGTTCTCCGGCGTCACCCCGGCGGCGGATACCCGCCTGGAACACCTCAGCTTCCTGATTCCGCACCGGTTGATCGACGCCTCGCACCTGGCCGCCAGCCTGGTCGGGGTGCTCTGCCTGCTGTTGGCCCATGGCCTGCGCCATCGGCTGTCGGCGGCCTGGGCGTTGACGGTGGTGCTGCTGCTGGCGGGCGCCGGGTTGTCCCTGCTCAAGGGATTCGACTGGGAAGAAGCCGGCCTGTTGGCCGTGACCGCCGTGCTGCTGTCGATTTTCCGCAGGGCCTTCTATCGCCCCAGCCGCCTGTTGGAGGTGCCCTTCTCGCCGCTCAACCTGGCGGCCAGCGCCTGCGTGCTGCTGGCGGCACTCTGGCTGATGTTCTTCGCCTTCCAGAACGTGCCCTACAGCCATGAACTCTGGTGGCAGTTCGAGGTGGACGGCGACGCCCCGCGCGCCCTGCGCGCCTCCCTGGCCAGCGGCCTGCTGCTGGCGGGCATAGCCCTGGCCTGGCTGCTGCGCCCGGTGCCGCCGACCATCCACGAGCCCACGGCAGAAGAACTGCAGCGCGCCGCCGCGATCCTCCGCAGCTCCGACCAGCCGGACGGCGGCCTGGTGCTGACCGGCGACAAGGCCCTGCTCTTCCACCCCCGTGGCGACGCCTTCCTGATGTATGCCCGCCGCGGCCGCAGCCTGGTGGCGCTGTTCGACCCCATAGGCCCGACCGCGCGGCGCGCCGAGCTGATCTGGCAGTTCCGCGACCTGTGCGACTTCCACCGCGCGCGACCGGTGTTCTACCAGGTGCGCGCCGAGAACCTGCCCTACTACATGGACATCGGCCTGACCGCCCTGAAGCTCGGCGAAGAGGCGCGGGTAGACCTCACCCGCTTCGACCTGGAGGGCAAGAACAAGGCGATGAAAGACCTGCGCTACACCCTCGGCCGTGGCCAGCGCGACGGCCTGAGCCTGCAGATATTCGAGGCCGGCGACGCGCCCCTGGAACGGCTGCGCGCCATCTCCGACGCCTGGATGCAGGGCAAGCAGGCCCGTGAGAAAGGCTTCTCCCTCGGTCGCTTCGACCCGGACTACCTGCGCCATTTCCGCATCGCCACCCTCCAGTTCGAGGGCAGGCCGGTGGCCTTCGCCAACCTGCTGGAAACCGAAGGCAACACCCTGTCCAGCATCGACCTGATGCGGGTCCACCCCCACGCGCCGAAGCTGACCATGGAGTTCCTCATGCTCAGCCTGCTGCTGCACTACAAGGAGCGTGGCCAGGCGCGCTTCAGCCTGGGCATGGTGCCGCTGGCGGGCTTGCAGCCGCGCCGTGGCGCGCCGCTGACCCAGCGCCTCGGCGCCCTGGTGTTCCGCCGTGGCGAACAGTTCTATAACTTCCAGGGACTGCGCCGCTTCAAGGAGAAGTTCCAGCCCGAGTGGGAGCCGCGCTACATGGCGGTGCCCGCCGGCCTCGACCCGCTGGTGGCCCTGGCCGATACGGCGGCGCTGATCGCCGGCGGTTTCACCGGCCTGGTCAAACGTTGAGGTAGCCATGCTCAAGCGCAACTGGCGACACCTGCTGCTGATCCTGATCCTCATCCTGGTGGGCGCGGCCCTGCTGCTCTGGAGCCGCCCCGCGCCCCAGGCGAAACTCGATCGCCTGAAGCTGCCCGACGCCAGTCCCGCGACCCTGGCCAGCCCCGCCGGTTCGGTACAGCACCGCGTCCTGCTGCTGGCCAGCGGCGACCAGCCCCTCACCGACGCCGAACTGCTGGCCCTGGCCCGCAATGGCAACGCCCGGCTCCTGCAACTGGAGCTGCCGGACAAGGATTGCGCGGCCCAGCGGCAACGGCTGCGACAGGCCAGCGAGGCGCTGGGCGGCAAACCCACCCTGGTGGCCGGCATGGGCCCGGCCGCCGCCTCCGCCTGGCGCTGGCTGGCCGGCCAGGACGACGACAACGCCCAGGCCCTGTCCGTCGGCTTCAGCCTGGACAACCCCGACTGCGCCGCCGCGCTGCCGCAACAGGCAACGCATGGCCACTGGCTGGCGGCCTGGAACGACAACCCGGACGACCGCAGCGCCGCCTTCGCCCGCAACCAGCCCAACGCCGAAACCCTGATCGGCGACTACGACACCAGCCTCGGACAGCTCCTGCGCCAGCGCCTGCAGGTCCTGTTGCAGGGCCAGGGCGATCGCCTCCCGCTGGTGGAAGTGCCCGCCGCCGGGCCGGCGGACACCGTCACCCTGTTCTATTCCGGCGACGGCGGCTGGCGCGACCTGGACCGAGCCGTGGCCGCGGAGATGGCCAAGCGCGGCCATCCGGTGGTCGGCATCGATGCCCTGCGCTACTTCTGGCAGCACAAGAGCCCGGAACAGGGCGCCGCCGACCTCAGCCGGCTGATGCAGGACTACCGCGAGAAATGGGGTGCAAAACGCTTCGTGCTGGCCGGCTACTCCTTCGGCGCCGACGTGCTGCCGGCGTTCTACAACCGCCTGTCCAGGGCGGACCAGGAGCAGGTGGACGCCATCCTGCTCCTGGCCCTGGCCCGCAGCGGCAGCTTCGAGATCGAAGTGCAGGGCTGGCTCGGCAAGGCCGGCCAGGACGCGGCCACCGGCCCGGAACTGGCCAGACTGCCCGCGGCCAAGGTGCTCTGCGTGTATGGCAAGGAAGAGGCGGCGGAAAGCGGCTGCACCCAGGAAGGCGCCGTGGGGGAGAGCCTGGAGCTGCCAGGCGGCCATCATTACGACGAGAATTACCCGGCATTGGCGGAGAATCTGCTGGCAGCAGCGGCGAAACGCCAGGAACAGCCGAGCGAACATTGACCCAGGTTCAGATTCGCTTAAGACAAGGCGGTTATCCTGCGCGACCGTTTAGGCATAACGAGAAAGAGGAACCGTGATGAGTCTCAAGAACGCGCCTTCCCGCTATGGGAGCCTGTCCATCGCCCTGCACTGGCTGATGCTGGTGCTGATTGCAGCGGTCTATGCCTGCATCGAACTCAAGGGCAACTTTCCCAAGGGCAGCGAAACCCGCGAACTGCTCAAGTATTGGCACTTCATGCTCGGCATGGGGGTGTTCTTCCTGGTCTGGCTACGCCTGATCGGCCGCTTGCTCCACCCCGCTCCGGCCATCGAACCGACCCCGAGCGGCTGGCAGAACGCCCTGGCCAAGCTGATGCACCTGGCACTCTACGCCCTGATGATCGGCGCGCCCCTGGCCGGCTGGCTGATCCTCAGCGCCGCCGGCAAGCCCATCCCCTTCTTCGGCCTGGAACTGCCGGCGCTGATCGGCCCGAACAAGGAACTGGCCGGGCAGATCAAGGAACTCCACGAACTGGCGGGGACCGCCGGCTACTGGCTGATCGGCCTGCATGCGGTGGCGGCGCTGTTCCACCACTATGTGAGCCGGGACAACACCCTGGTGCGGATGCTGCCGGGAAAGGGCTGATGCCTTCCCCGTAGGGTGCGCCGCGCGCACCGGGTGCCCCCACGCAGGGGATCCGGTGCGCACAGCGCACCCTACGCCCCTCACTCAAATCTCCACCTGCGTCCCCAGCTCGATCACCCGGTTGAGCGGCAGGTTGAAGAATTTCAGATTGCTGTTGGCGTTCTTCAGCAGGAAGGCGAACAGCGCCTCGCGCCAACGCGCCATGCCGATGCGCTTGGTCGGGATCACCGTCTCGCGGCTGAGGAAGTAGGTGGTGCTCATCGGGCTGAAGTCCAGCTCGTTGAGGTGACAGAGCTTCAGCGCCGCGGGTACGTCCGGCTCCTCGATAAAGCCGAAGTGCAGGATCACCCGGAAGAAGCCATCGCCATAGGCGTCCACCTCGAAGCGCCTTTCCGCCGACACCCGCGGCGTGTCTTCGCTGACCACCGTCAGCAGCACCACCTGCTCGTGCAGCACCTGGTT
>RCUL01000600.1_pt1 | contig 16601 bp, 14 predicted proteins | sample 2167521 | NCBI WGS metagenome assembly RCUL01 (sample SAMN09932745, study PRJNA488358) | compost metagenome | feature: garden; material: soil; isolation source: compost soil in acetic acid-enriched culture | place: Germany: Experimental Botanical Garden Goettingen | collected 2016-01-27
CTCCCTGTACCCCTAGGCCCCTCCGATCCTGAAACAATCAGAGCAGCCCGGCCCCCTGGTCATGCGCCTGCCTTCCTCGGGTGGCGCAGCATAGAAGCCTGAAATGGAAAAAGGTTCAGCTTCTATATATGTACTGATGTGTGAGCAACACCTCAGTACCAGTTCGGATCCCGCTTGAGTTGCTCCTTGAGCAGGGCCTGCATGCCTTCGTCCGGCTTGCCCAGCCATCGGTAGTCGGCGTGGCGTGTGGGCGACTTGTCGGACGGCAACCCTTCGGGTACTTCAACCAGCATCCCGTAGGCTTCGTCCTTGTCCCAACTGAAGGCAACGATCAGGCGCTTGTTCAGGCATTTCTGCTCGGACTCGCACAACGGTCCGACCAGATACTTGTCGCCATCTTCCTCAACCGCCGACATCTGTTGCTCGGAGGTACCGCTCAGGTTGAGGACCCATTCGGGCAAGCGCTCTTCGTTTTTGACCACGTCCTGCCAGGTTTCCCGGTATTCAGGGTCCGAGCCAAGAACCTGATTGGCCCGGACCTGGCCGTCATTGGCCGCCATTGCCACTGCGCTGCCGCCCATGATCAGGGCGGCAACCAGGGCTCTGCCTAGCGTTGTGCTCATACTCAGCCCCTACCGCGGCGACCAAAGAAGAAGGACACCACGAATAGCACCAGGAAGATAATGAACAGAATCTTCGCGATACCGGTAGCGGCGCCGGCGATACCACCGAAGCCCAGCACGGCAGCGACAATGGCGATAATCAGGAAGGTGATGGCCCAACTCAACATGGTGATTCTCCTTACCGTTTTTAGAAGAGGTCCTTGGGTGTTCGCTTAAAACACCCAGCGATCACGGGGTGCAGCGTTATCAACAACGGCTGGAGTGGTCACTGGCGTAGACAGTGCGACCCGGGCCTGCAGCGGTGCAATGGAGCGTTGCGCCTGAACCTGCGCCACCAGCGCTGCCTGGGCAGCCAGCTGCTCGGCACTGTGCGCGGTTTCCCAGCTGTTATAGAGCTGACCGGCAATCAGGGTCAGCAACAGCGCCAGGCTGAAAAACAGGCCTTGGCGCAGCTGAAGCGAAGAAACCTGCACTAGGGTGGCGGGGTAGCGGTTCATGCCGTGCTCCTCCTGCTGCGTTTACTGTTGACTTGATGTAGTCATTGCAGCCTGCATGCCAGCCTTTAAAACAATTTTTTATCGTTAAAAATCAATATGTTATCCATATATTTGGATCCCGACCGAAACGTATCCTGCACGATCGGGCGCAGGCGCTCGTGCGTTTTGCATGATCAGCCCGGGACCTTGCTCGCCACCTTGAGCATGTCGGCATCGACCCCGCGAACGCCGCGAATCTGCCGGGCGACCTCGACGGCAATGGTCTTCTGCTCGCTGCTGACCACCTCGCCAGACAAGCGCACCACGCCATCCTGGGTCGCCACCTTGATGTTCGGGCCATCGAGGTTGCGGCTGTACATGAAACTGGTCTGCACCTTGTCGTTGATCCAGGCGTCGCTGAGCTGCGGATCGGCAACCAGCTCCTGGCGCTCTTCGCGCAACCTGGCCATATCCGCGGCACCCAGGCTGATCAGGTTGTTGACCAGGTAAACGCCCTCGGTGGAGCTTGCCAGTACGCCCGCCAGCTCCTTGGCTTCGGCGCTGCTGACTTGGCCGCGCAGGGTGACCACACCTTCACGGCTGTCTACTTCTATAGGGGCTGCCTGGGTATGAGTGCTCCACAGCAGGCGCGCGCGAATAATGGAGGCGAGGGTCGCGTCCTCCAGGCGCTGGGCATAGGCGCGCAGCTCCAGCGGTTGTTCGACCAGTTCGGCATTTAGCTGCAGGTCGTTCTGCACCGTCTCGATGCCGCGGGTCGCCAGGGCAATACGTTCGGCCAGCTGACGCTCGACCTCGTTTTCCACCTCACCCTGCAAATGCGCCGTGCTGCCCTGGACCTTGACCTCGATCTTGAACGGGTTGAGCAAGCGGTTGAGCGCCAATGCAGTTTGCAAGGCGCCTTCCTGGCGGGCCTGCTGCACGCTGGAAGAAGGCGATTCGGCGGCGCTGCTGGCCATCGGCAGCAGCAGGAACAGGGCAGTAGCGACTGCCAACGGATAGGGCGCGGACATGACAAAGCCTCCGATGGGTCAGAGTCTTTTGTCTTCGCAGAGCCCGTGCCAGTTCCTTGCGGGTAAACAACCGCTGACTTTTCAGTGGGTTAGATAAGTGCTGGGCGAACGGCTACCATGCAGACAGCGGAATGAATCAGAATGAACCATGCAACTTGCCCGATTTTTCCGACACTAACCTAGATCATTCTCAAAGGAGCGTAGGAAATGGAGCCAGCCCAGGAACATCAAGGCCGTATTCTGCTGGTCGACGATGAGTCCGCCATCCTGCGAACCTTCCGCTACTGTCTCGAAGATGAAGGCTACAGTGTGGCCACCGCCAACAGTGCGGCGCAGGCCGAAACCCTGCTGCAACGACAAGTCTTCGACCTGTGTTTCCTCGACCTGCGCCTGGGCGAGGACAACGGTCTGGATGTACTGGCGCAGATGCGTATCCAGGCGCCGTGGATGCGCGTGGTGATCGTCACTGCGCATTCGGCGGTCGACACCGCAGTTGATGCAATCCAGGCCGGTGCCGCCGATTACCTGGTGAAGCCGTGCAGCCCGGACCAGTTGCGCCTGGCCACTGCCAAGCAACTGGAAGTCCGTCAGCTGTCGGCACGCCTGGAAGCACTGGAAGGCGAAGTCCGCAAACCCAAGGACGGCCTCGACTCGCACAGCCCGGCGATGATGGTAGTGCTGGAAACTGCCCGCCAGGTCGCCACCACCGACGCCAACATCCTCATTCTCGGTGAGTCCGGTACCGGTAAAGGTGAACTGGCCCGCGCCATTCACGGCTGGAGCAAGCGTGCGCGCAAAGCCTGCGTGACCATCAACTGCCCGTCGCTGACCGCCGAGCTGATGGAAAGCGAGCTGTTCGGCCACAGCCGCGGTGCCTTTACCGGTGCCAGCGAAAGTACCCTGGGCCGGGTTAACCAGGCTGACGGCGGTACGTTGTTCCTCGACGAGATCGGCGATTTCCCGCTGACCCTGCAACCCAAGCTGCTGCGCTTTATCCAGGACAAGGAATACGAGCGGGTCGGCGACCCGGTGACCCGCCGTGCCGATGTGCGGATTCTGGCCGCGACCAACCTCAACCTTGAGGACATGGTCCGCGAAGGACGCTTCCGGGAAGACCTGCTGTACCGTCTGAATGTCATCACCCTGCACCTGCCGCCATTGCGCGAGCGCAGCGAAGACATTCTCACCCTGGCCGATCGTTTCCTCGCCCGCTTCGTCAAGGAATACTCGCGACCGGCACGCGCATTCAGCGACGAAGCGCGCGCCGCGCTGCTCAATTACCGCTGGCCAGGCAATATCCGCGAGCTGCGCAACGTGGTCGAACGGGCGAGCATCATCTGTGCCCAGGAGCGCGTCGAGATCAGCCACCTGGGCATGGCCGAACAACCGGCCAGCAATGCCCCGCGCATTGGCGCGGCGCTGAGCCTGGATGAACTGGAACGCGCCCATATCGGTGCGGTACTGGCCACCAGTGAAACCCTCGACCAGGCCGCCAAGACCCTCGGTATTGATGCCTCGACCCTGTACCGCAAACGCAAGCAGTACAACCTGTGAAACTGGCGATGAAGCTGCGCACGCGGCTTTTCCTCAGCATTTCAGCGCTGATCACTGTCGCGCTGTTCGGCTTGCTGCTGGGCCTGGTCAGCGTGCTGCAGATGGCCAACGCGCAACAGGCGCTGGTGCGGGAAAACTCGGTGACCCTCGACCTGGGCCTGAAGCTACGGCAGAACCTGGGCGAGCAACTGACCCTGCTGCTGGATGACTCCCAGGACAAACCAGCCCTCGAAGGGCTGCAAAGGCAGTTCCAGCAACTGCTGGACGAAGGCATCAACCATGACGACGACAGCCCTGGCGATCAGGGCTTTGCCAAAGCCAGTATCGATTACCAGGCCTTCCTCCAGGCCTACCGTAGCAGTAGCTCGCCTTCCAAGAGTCTGGGCGCGGACCAACCGTTGGGCCACGCCTTCAACGTACTGCGTGCCGATCTGGTCGAATCGCATAAACGCGCCTTGCAGCACATCAACGAAAGCGAGCAGAAAGCCCATGACCGCGCCCTGCTGATTGGCGGCTTGCTCGGCCTGGTTGGCCTGACAGTATTGATTCTCGGTTTTGTTACAGCCCATGGCATCGCCCGCCGCGTCGGCCAGCCGATCGAAGCACTGGCCAAGGCCGCCGACCAGATCGGCCAAGGCAACTTCGAGGTGACCTTGCCGGTCGCCCACGCCCTGGAGCTGAACCAGCTGACCCGCCGCTTTGGCCTGATGGCCGAAGCCTTGCGCAAGCATCAAGCAACCAACATCGACGAAGTACTGGCCGGCCAGCAGCGTCTGCAAGCGGTGCTCGACAGCATCGACGACGGCTTGCTGATCATCGATCGCCAGGGCCATCTGGAGCACCTCAACCCGGTCGCCCAACGCCAGCTGGGCTGGGAAGATGCACGCCTGGGCACCGGGCTTGGCGATGCCCTGCAGCGCCCGGAGCTGGACGAACAACTGCGCCTGGTGCTGCGCGGCGGCACCCTGGACCGGGTGCCCGATGATCTCAGCCTGGAAATAGATGAAGAATCCCGGCTGCTTTCCTACAGCCTGACACCGGTATGCCATCCACAAGGGCAAATCCTCGGCGCGGTGATGGTGCTGCACGATGTCACCGAACAACGCGCATTCGAACGGGTACGCAGTGAATTCGTCCTGCGTGCCTCCCATGAGCTGCGCACGCCGGTGACCGGCATGCACATGGCTTTCGGCCTGCTGCGTGAGCGCCTGAGCTTTGCCCCTGATTCGCGGGAGGCGGACCTGTCCGACACCATCGGCGAAGAGATGCAGCGCCTGAACCAGCTGATCAATGACCTGCTGAACTTCTCCCGTTACCAGAGCGGCCTGCAAAAGCTCGAACTCACCCCTTGTGCCATCGACGAACTGCTGGGCCGTGCCTGCGAGCGTTTTGCTGCTGCGGCCAACGACAAGCAGATCGAGTTGCAGGTCGAACTCACTGCGCCCCTGCCGCGCATCCAGGCCGACCCCGCGCAGCTGGACCGGGTCATGGACAACCTGCTCGACAACGCCGTGCGCCATACGCCGACTGCCGGGCGCATCCGTCTGCATGCACGCCGTCACGCCGAGCGGGTGATCATCAGCATCGAAGACAACGGTGAGGGCATCGCCTACGGCCAGCAGGGCAGGATCTTCGAGCCTTTCGTCCAGGTCGGGCGCAAAAAGGGCGGTGCAGGCCTGGGCCTGGCGCTGTGCAAGGAGATCGTCCAGCTGCACGGCGGGCGCATGGGGGTGTATTCGCGGCCAGGCCAGGGCACCCAGTTCTATATGGCCTTGCCGGTCTGATTCACCTGCGGCTCAGGCTTCATCGTCGATGCGACGAGGCCCGAGACGCCGGCCGCGGGTGATCAGCTCGATGAACTGGCGGGCGTTGAGCGGATGAGCGAACAGCCAGCCCTGGCCGTAATTGACCCCTTCACTGTTCAGCAGCAAGGCTTGGTCTTCGTACTCGATACCCTCGGCAATCACCCGCAACTGCAGGGCGTGGGCCATGCGGATGATGTGCGGCGCCACCCCGCTGCTGGCCGCGTCATGGCCCAATGCATCGATAAAGGCCTTGTCGATCTTCAGGCAATCGACCGGCAGGGTTTGCAGGTAGGCCAGGCTGCAATAGCCGGTGCCGAAATCATCGATCAACACCTGATGCCCCACCGCCCGCAAGGCTTGCAGGTTATCCCGGGCCACCACTACATCAATCAGCCCGCGCTCGGTGACCTCGAAGGCAATCTGGCTGGCCGCCACATGGTGCAAAGCCAGCAACCTCGCGGCTACCCGACCGATTCTCGGCACCATGACATCGCAAGCGGCAAGATTTACCGAGATGTACAGCTGGCGATTGGCGCGCAGCAACTGGCCCAATTGCTCCAGCACTCGCTGCAGGACGAAGTCGGTAATCTGACGGATCTGCCCCGTGTTCTCCGCCAGCGGGATGAACAAGTCCGGGCTGGTCAGCGTGCCATCCGGCCGTCGCCAGCGTACCAGGGCTTCAGCCCCCACGCAGCGGCGGCTGGTGAGTTCGAAGATCGGCTGGTAGAGCACTTGCAACTCCCCCCGGCGCAAGGCGCCCTGCAGCTCCGAGCTCATCGAGCGACGCTGGCGAACCAGCTGCAGCACCAACCAGCCAATGCACCAAGCCAGCACCAGGCTGCCTGGGAACAGTAGCCAGAGAATGCCGTTCATCTTCAACGGCAAGCTGGCCCGCGGGGCGATCAGCACCAGTTGATAGTCCGGCGACTTGGTCGGCATACGGTAGATAAGCCGGTCCGACAGCTCCAGCAGGGAATCGTTGGAGGCCGGCGGCCAGTCGGTTGACGGCGGCCATACTTGCGGCGGGCCAAGTACCGGAACTGCACGTGCACCGTTGTCCAGCACCACTAGCAAGCTGCCCTCCGGCGGCAGGTCGACCACATCGGTCAGGTGCCCACGGGAAGTGGCGACGAGAAATTTGCCACGGCCAAGCATCAACGCCGCCAGGTTGTCATCGGGTTCGGTGGTGGTGTTGAGCCAGTAGCTGTAGGTAGGGCCCTGGATATCGGCAGGGCGTAACGGATTGATGGTGCGCTCGCCGATGCGGTTGGAACAGGCGATAGTGCCATCGACGTAGGCGGCTTCATAAACGAAACGGTAGCTGAAGCCGACCTGCTGCAAGGCCGCTAGCATATTGGCGTCGCAGCCCCGCAAAGGCTGGGCCTGAAGCTGATCGACGCCTTCGCGCAACTGGCCGAATATCTGTTCCAGGCGCACGAGAAAACGCTCGCCCTTGGCGTTCATCTGCTCGATTTCGCTTTGCTGTATCTGGTGCATGGCCACGCCAACGCTGGCCATGAGCAACAGGATCGCGCTGGCCGTAGCCGCGAGTATGGCCAATAACCAGGGACGATAGAGCAGGTGGCGCAGCACGGACAGGGCAGCTGACATCAATAAGCATCCAGTTGAATACCAAGAGGTATAGCAACTGCCAGCCAAGTCAGCCTGCCCGTTGGGCGGTGCCGGTTAACGACTGCTGTTGAGCACCTGCAACATCGCCGCTGTTTGTGCATCCGGCACACCATCGAAACGCTGGGGGCGGAAGCGCATCTGGAAGGCTGCCAACACGTGCTTGGTGCTGACGTCGTATTCGCCGGTCTGCTCGATGGCATAGCCAAAGCGCTTCAACTGCTGCTGATACCAGGTGATGCTCGGCGGATTGACATTGAAGTACGCCTGCTGCCGGGCCACGGCCTGTGCGTTCGGCCAGACCCCAAGCCCCGCGTCTGCCAGGCGCTTCCAGGGGAACATCGGACCCGGGTCGAGTTTGCGCAGCGGCGCGATATCGCTGTGGCCGATGATGTAGCGGGGTTTGATGTTGTTGCGCTTGACGATGTCCTTGAGCAGGACGATCAGCGCTTCGATCTGTGCCTCGGTGTACGGCTGCCAGACCCGCCCGGTTGGCGTGTCGGTAAAACCCGGATTGACGATCTCGATACCGATGGAGGTGGAATTGAGCCAGGTGCGGCCATCCCACTGGCTGTCGCCGGCATGCCAGGCACGGCGGCCCTCGTCGACCAGTTGATAGACGGTCGCCGGTGAATCGCCAATCAGGTAATGACTGCTGACTTCACCGTGGGTCAGCAAGGCCAGGGAACGCTCCAGCGATGCGTTGGTGTAATGCAGGACGACGAACTGGATCCGTTCGTCCTGGTTGGCGGAGGTGTGGCTGCGATCGATCCGCAGGCCAGTGGCGCAACCTGCCAGGGTCAGCAGCAGGAGGGCGGTGAAAAACGCTTTCATGGAGAGGGCACTGTGATGAGAGTCTGCAAAGCGTAAGCTTACCGTATCCTCAATGTTGCCACTCAGCCCTGTTCGACACGATTTCGACCAAGATGTTTCGCCCGGTACAGCGCCTCGTCCGCCCGCTTGAGCACCACCTCGCTGCGCTCACCGCTGCGAAATGCGCTGATACCGATCGACAAGGTGATGGTCACCCGCTCGCCCTTGAAGTGGAACGGGCAGGCTTCAATGGCTGCGCGCAAGGTTTCCGCCAGTTGGCAGCCAGCAGGCAGCGAGGTTTGCGGAATCAGCAAGACGAACTCCTCACCACCAAAGCGGGCGATGAAATCACGGCTGCGCAGGCGCTTGCGCAGCACGCTGGCGACAATCTTCAGCACCTTGTCGCCAGCCAGGTGGCCATAGCTGTCGTTGATACGCTTGAAATGGTCAAGATCGAGGATCGCCATTAGCAGGTGGCCACCGCTTTCTTGCCACTCCAGCACTTCCTGATCGACCCGCTCCGACCAGGCGGCGCGGTTGGGCAGGCCGGTGAGGGGGTCGATCAGGGCTTTCTGACGCTGCTCCTCAAGGTGCTCGCGATAGCCCAGGGCTTCCTGCTCCATGCTTGCCACCCGTTCGGCCAAGCCATGCAGGCGACTGGCCATCTCCTGCTCGCGCTGATCGCGCTGTTGCTGGTGCTCGTCCATGGTACCGAGCAAGCCTTCGAGGCGGTTTTCGAGGATGTTTTTGAGACTGCCCAAGTCGGCTGCGCCCTGCACACTGCTTTGCAGGCCATCGACTTGCTCACGCAGCTGGCTGTCGAGGTCGCGCGCTGCCGAGGTATTGTCGGCATGGCCTTCGCTGGCTTCGTGCAGGTGGCTCTGGAATGACTCCAGGCGTTCGTTGAGTTGCTGCAGGTAGGCTTCGAATTCGTGCTGGCCACTGTCGTTGATCGCCAGCATCAGCACTGCCAGATCATCCAGCACCGGCAGCAGCTCATACCAGTTCAGGCCGTGCTCCAGGCGCTCGCGCATGGATTGCGCCTGGGCCTTGTGGCGTTCGGGCAGGGTCAGGTCGTCGAGCAAGCCAAGCAGAGTCTCTTCAATATGAGTTGCGACCGAGCTGTAAGTGGGCTCGGTGCCATCGGGCAGGGCGTACTGGGCGTCCTCATCGTCGACGGCCTCGGCTTCTGGCTGGTGAGCGGGTGGATCGTCCGGGCTATGTTCGAGTAGCGCCAATACATCCTGCTCACTGTCCAAAATGATGGACTCGACCGGCGCTGGCAGTTCGGGTTCGGGCTCTGTTGGCAGCTCTAGAACTGGCTCTGGCTCAGGCTCGGGCTCGGGCTCGGGCGCAGCCGTAAGCGGTGGCTCTTCGTTAGCTTCAGCCTCGACCGTTGCGGGCTCGAACGCCTCGGGCACAAGCGCTTGAGCAGCCGACAAGGGCTGCAACTCATCGATATCGACGGGCTCTTGCGGTGCAGTTTCCACAACAGCTTGCGGCATCGGCGCAAGCTGCTCTCTGGCCTCAGGTACAGCCACTGCTGTTCCTGCGAGCGCCGGTTGCAAGGCTTCGGCTTCTGCTTCGGCTTCGCGGTTTCCGAACAAACGCTGCAGCAAGCCGGGCCGATGCGCCTCTTCAGGCCGCTCCAGCGCCAGCAGTGCTTGGCCCTGCAAGCCGCTCAACTCGCCCAGCAGCAGGGGCATTTCCCGGGATTGGCTGGCGCGGGCCTCGACCTGCTTGGCGAATTTTTTCAGCGGTCGGCTGACGTCGCTGGGCAAGGGCAGGGTCTGCAACTGGCTGACCAGCGAGGCGAGGGCAGTGGTGACCTGAGCGATACGGGTTTCCCGGCGCTGCTCGGAATCGAGCACGGCCTTTTCCAGGCGCGGGATCAAGCCGGCGAGGGCGGCGTCCATGTTGTCGGTGCGGATCACCTCGCGCATTTCCTTCATGCACTGGTCCACCGCGCGGTCGCTGCCTTCAGCGGCCAGCGTGCTGCGCACAAGACCACGGCGCAACAGGTCGAGACGGGCCTCCCAACGGCGCTCCAGCTTCTCTTGCTGCTCGATACTCTTGAGGTATTTCTCTTTCCAGCGCTGGGCTTCGTCGGTCATGCCTGGGTCCGCAGAGGGTAATGGCAATTAGCTCAAAGCGGGCAGCGTATCCACAGCAAGGGCATCAGGCAAACGAATCTCAACCGCGACCGGAAGATGATCGGAAATAGGCTGGGCCAGAACCTCGACCCGCTCCAGGGTCAGGCTCGGGCTGAGCAGAATATGATCAAGGCAGCGCTGTGGCCGCCAGCTGGGGAAGGTGGCTTGAATCTGGGGCGCGATCAGGCCCAGATCGCGCAGCGGCGAGTGTTCGAGCAGGTCGGTGGCATGGGTGTTCATGTCACCCATCAGTACCTGATGGCGGTAGCCGCCGATCAGTTCGCGAATGTAGGCAAGCTGCCGGGCTCGGGTCTTGGAGCCAAGGGCCAGGTGCATCATCACCACGACCAGGGCGTCTTCACCCTCGCCGAAACGCACCAGGATTGCCCCACGCCCGGCAGGGCCCGGCAACGGGTGATCTTCGAGCAGTTGCGGCTTCAGGCGGCTGAGCACGCCATTGCTGTGCTGGGCCAGACGACCGAGGTTGCGGTTGAGCTGCTGGTACCAGTAAGGGAAAGCACCGAGCTGGGCCAGGTGCTCGACCTGGTTGACGTAGCCCGAGCGCAGGCTGCCGCCGTCGGCCTCCTGCAAGGCGACCAGGTCGAAATCGGCGAGCAGGTCGCCGATTTTCTGCAGGTTGCCGGCCCGCCCGGTGTGCGGCAGCAAGTGCTGCCAGCCACGAGTCAGGTAATGGCGGTAACGCTCGGTGCTGATGCCGACCTGGATGTTGAAACTGAGCAGCCGCAGCCGGCCATCCTCTGGCAGGCCGTTGGCCTGCAAGTGATGTTCGTTGACCTGCGGATCATGCAGGCCAACGCCACGCTCGGTTCTCCAGCGGCGCATGGCTGGCGCCGCTTACTTAGCGGCGCGCTCCTTGGCGATCAGGTAGTCAGCGACATTCAGCACGCCCTGCGGACCTTTGGCGGTGCCCAGGTCAAAGCGGTACTTGCCGTTGACAACCATGCTCGGTACGCCGGTGATGCCGTACTTCTGGGCCAGATCTTTGGCCTGCTTCACTTGGCCCTTGATGGCAAAGGAGTTGAAGGTGGCGAGGAACTTGTCGCGATCAACACCTTGAGTGGCGAGGAAGTCAGCCATCTCTTCAGGCTTGGTCAGGTGCTTGCGCTGAACCTGAATGGCTTCGAACACCGCAGCGTGAACCTTGTGTTCAACACCCATGGCTTCGAGGGTCAGGAACATCTGGCCGTGGGCATCCCAAGGGCCACCGAACATCGCCGGGATCCGCTTGAAATTGACGTCCTCGGGCAGCTTCTCGACCCATGGATTGACCACCGGCTCGAAGCTGTAGCAGTGCGGGCAGCCATACCAGAACAGTTCGACCACTTCGATCTTGCCAGGTACCGACACCGGAACCGGGTTCTGCAGCTCGGTATACCGGTCGGAGGGTACCGGTTCTGCCGCCTGGGCAGTCATGCCGAAGAGGCTGGCGGTGACCAGCGCGGCGCCGAGAATCAGATTACGCATGCTTTACTCCTGAGCAGTCTATTGAGTCGCCTTGGCGCGACCGGTCGCAGGACAGGTCGAGGCAGGCCCGAGTTCGTTAGTGTAACGGCAGCGGGCACAAAAAAGGGCGGCCGAAGCCACCCTTTTCATCTTTGCGCCGCAGTATTAACCCAGCGTTAAAGCGCGGATCAGTGCAGACCCTGGATGTAGCTGGACAGCGCTTCGATGTCCTTGTTGCTCAGCTTGGCAGCGATGGTGCGCATGGTGGTGGCGTCGCCATCGTTGGTACGGTTGCCTTCGCGGAAGTCGGTCAACTGCTTGGCTACGTAGCTGGAGTGCTGGCCACCCAGGTGCGGGAAGCCGGCCAGGGCAATGCCTGCGCCGTTAGGCGAGTGGCAGCCGGTGCAGGCCGGCAGGCCTTTCTCGACGTCGCCGCCGTTGAACAGGGCGCGGCCACGCTCGACCAGCTTCGGATCAGCCGCGCCGACACTGCCTTTCTGGCTGGAGAAGTAAGCGGCGATATCCGCCAGGTCCTGGTCGCTGAAGGCGGCCAGCATGCCGGTCATTTCCAGCACGGTGCGCTTGCCCGACTTGATGTCGTGCAGTTGTTTTTCCAGGTACTTCTCACCCTGGCCTGCAAGTTTCGGGAAATTCGGCGCCAGGCTGTTGCCGTCCGGATTGTGACACGCGCCACATACAGCAGTTTTGGCCTGACCAGCAGCGGCATCCCCTTTGATAGGCTCTGCGGCATTGGCTGCACCGGTGATGCCCAAGGTCAACAGCAGACTCACGAGTAGTTTGTTCATCAGCTAATCCAACTACGGCTAAGGGTGAAAGAGTTATGTATCGGGACTTTGGCTCATCCACTGGATGATTGCCTGGTAGTCCTCGGCACTGCAGTCCATGCACAATCCACGCATTGGCATAGCCTTGAAACCCTGGGTGACATGCACCACCAGCATCTCCATACCCTTCGCCAGTCTTGGCTCCCAAGCCGCACGATCACCTGCTTTCGGTGCCTGTGGCAGCTGCCCGGCGTGACAAGCCGCACACGTGCGGTTGTACAACGCCTCGGGATCCTGTGTAGCCTGAGCGCTGAATAACGGTATCAAGACACCGACAACAAGCAGCCATTTCGTCATGCGAACGACCTTTCAGGGTTGGGGGCTGCACTGCGTTCTAATGCGCAAGCTTGAATCCGATGCCCCCGTGCACATCCTCCTACGCTGGGATAATGCGCACACAAAATCTGGGGCATTATATACTCCCGTTACTGAAACGGAAACGACACCGCTTGCCGAGCCTGCCTCTGGCAACGCCCACACCGGATATCCCATGCAAGTCAAAAACCCCATCCTCGGCCTCTGCCAACAGGCCAAATTCGCCATCAGTGCTGCCAAGGTCGACCAGTGTCCGCCCGACCAGGGCTATGAAGTGGCCTTTGCCGGCCGTTCCAACGCCGGCAAGTCCAGCGCCCTGAACACCCTGACCCACGCCAGCCTGGCGCGCACCTCGAAAACCCCGGGGCGCACCCAGCTGTTGAACTTCTTCAGTCTGGACGATGAACGGCGTTTGGTCGACTTGCCGGGTTACGGTTATGCCAAGGTGCCAATCCCGCTCAAGCAGCACTGGCAGCGCCACCTGGAGGCCTACCTGGGCAGCCGCGAGGCCTTGAAGGGCTTGATCCTGATGATGGATGTGCGCCATCCGATGACCGACTTCGACATGATGCTGCTCGACTGGTCGCGCGCCTCGGGCATGCCGATGCACATCCTGCTGACCAAGGCTGACAAGCTGACCTTCGGTGCAGCCAAGAACACCCTGCTCAAAGTGCAGTCGGAAATTCGCAAAGGCTGGGGCGACAGCGTGTCGATCCAGCTGTTTTCGGCGCCCAAGCGTCAGGGCCTGGAAGAGGCCTACGGGGTGCTGGCGCGCTGGATGGAACTGCCGGACAAGCCCGCCGAATAAGGGCTGCCCGGCAAACGCCGGGCAAAAAAAACCCCGGACTTCGTATGGGGAGGGGGAAGTTCGGGGTCCAAGTTCCGGACCGCTAGGGCGGGGTCCAGATATCTGCCAACACTTAACACAACATAGGAGCATCGAAGGGCTTCACCAGCCATTCAGTTACTCTGAGTCGCGGTTCACCGGTTTAGTTCCGGACGTTTAAAAACTATTTGCGATAGATGGGAAATTTCCGGCACTGATTCCATCTAGCCAGGCCAGAAGCCGCGACGATATGCCGCAGCTTTTCCCCGATTTTCAGCGCATTTTTAGTGCGCTTCGTCCCAATTTGCCCCCACTCCGACCTCAACCAGCAACGGAACATCCAACTGGGCAGCCCCGCTCATGTGTGGACGAATTTGCTCGCGCACCTGCTCGACCAGGTCTTCGCGCACCTCCAGCACCAGTTCATCGTGCACCTGGAGGATTACCCGGGCATCCAGGCCCGAATCGGTCAGCCAGTTATCCACAGCGACCATGGCGCGCTTGATGATGTCGGCCGCCGTGCCCTGCATCGGCGCGTTGATTGCGGTGCGCTCGGCGCCTTTGCGCAGGGCCGGGTTCTTGGCGTTGATCTCCGGCAAGTACAGGCGCCGGCCAAACAGGGTTTCGACATAACCTTGCTCGGCCGCCTGGGCGCGGGTGCGCTCCATGTAGGCCAGCACGCCGGGGTAGCGGGCGAAGTAGCGGTCGATGTAGGCCTGCGCCTGCTTGCGGTCGACGCCGATCTGCTTGGCCAGGCCGAAGGCGCTCATGCCGTAGATCAGGCCGAAGTTGATGGCCTTGGCGCTACGTCGCTGGTCGGTAGTGACCTGCTCCAGCTCAACGCCGAATACCTCGGCAGCGGTGGCACGGTGAACGTCCAGGTCGTTGCGGAAGGCGTGCAGCAAGCCTTCGTCCTGGGCCAGATGGGCCATGATCCGCAGCTCGATCTGCGAATAGTCCGCCGCCAGCAGTTTGTAGCCCGGGGCCGCAACGAAGGCCTGACGGATACGCCGGCCTTCGGCGGTACGGATCGGGATGTTCTGCAGGTTCGGGTCGCTGGACGACAGGCGCCCGGTGGCCGCCACCGCCTGATGGTAGGAGGTGTGGATACGCCCGGTGCGGGGGTTGATCTGCTCTGGCAGGCGATCGGTGTACGTGCTCTTGAGCTTGCTCAGGGAGCGGTACTGCATCAGCACCTTGGGCAGCGGGAAGTCCATGTCGGCCAGTTCCGCCAGCACCGCTTCGGCGGTGGAAGCCTGGCCCTTGGCGGTCTTGTTGAGCACCGGCATACCGAGCTTGTCGTAGAGGATCACGCCCAGTTGCTTGGGCGAACCGAGGTTGAACTCCTCGCCGGCGATCTCGAAGGCCTGGCGTTCCAGCTCGGCCATTTTCTCGCCCAGCTCGATACTCTGCACGCCCAGCAGCTTGGCATCGACCAGCGCGCCCTGGCGTTCGATCTTGGCCAGTACCGGTACCAGCGGCATCTCGATGTCGGCCAGCACCGATTGCAGGCTTGGAATCTGCGCAAGCTTCTGCTGCAGGGTCTGGTGCAGACGCAGGGTGACGTCGGCGTCTTCCGCGGCATAGGGGCCGGCCTGTTCCAGGGTGATCTGGTCGAAGGTCAACTGCTTGGCACCTTTGCCGGCGATGTCGGTAAAGCCGATGGTAGCGTGGTTCAGGTACTTGAGCGCCAGGCTGTCCATGTCATGACGGGTGGCGGTGGAGTCGAGCACGTAGGACTCGAGCATGGTGTCGTAGGCCACGCCCTGCATCTGGATACCGTTGGCAATGTCGCCACCGATGGCGCAGTGGGCCAGGATGTTCATGTCGTACTTGGCGTTCTGCGCCACCTTGACCTTGGTCGGGTCCTCCAGCAGCGGCTTGAGCGCCAGCAACACGCTGTCGCGGTCGAGCTGCTCGGGCACGCCCATGTAGGAATGGGTCAACGGCACATAAGCGCCTTCATGGGCCTGGACCGCGAACGACACGCCGACCAGTTGCGCCTGCTGGGCATCGAGCCCGGTGGTTTCGGTGTCGAAAGCGAACAGTGGCGCCTGGCGCAGCTTCTCTAGCCAAGCGTCGAATCGGGCCTGGTCGAGGATGGTTTCGTACTGGGCCTCGACCACTTCCTGCGGCGCTTCGACCACCACCTCCTGGCCGGCGCGCTTGGCGTCGCGCTGGACTTCGTCGATCCAGCTCTTGAATTCCATCTCCGTATACAGCGCCAGCAGCGCGTCACGGTCTGGCTCGCCGCAGACCAGCGCATCGACTTCAACCTCCAGTGGCACGTCAATCTTGATGGTTGCCAGCTCATAGGAAAGGAACGCCGCGTCACGGTGCTCTTCAAGCTTCGCCGGCAGGGTCTTGGCGCCGCGAATGGCCAGGGCCGGAACCTTGTCGAGGTTCTGGTAAAGGTCGCTCAGGCCGCCGCCGATACCGGTCAGCAGGCCCACCGCAGTCTTTTCGCCTACCCCCGGTACACCTGGGATGTTGTCGACCTTGTCGCCCATCAGGGCGAGGAAATCGATGATGTGCTCAGGACCGACGCCAAATTTCTCGTGCACGCCAGCCACGTCGAGCACGCTACCGGTCATGGTGTTGACCAGCGTAATGTGGCCGTCGACCAGCTGCGCCATGTCCTTGTCGCCAGTGGAGATGATCACCGGACGCCCGGCCGCAGCGCTGCTGCGCGCCAAGGTGCCGATAACGTCGTCGGCTTCCACGCCTTCGACGCACAGCAGCGGGTAGCCCAGGGCACGCACGCTGGCGTGCAGCGGCTCGATCTGCACCCGCAGGTCGTCGGGCATGCTCGGCCGGTTGGCCTTGTACTCGGCGAACATTTCGTCGCGGAAGGTGCCGCCCTTGGCGTCGAAGACCACCGCGAACAGGCTGTCCGGATACTGCTTGCGCAGGCTCTTGAGCATGTTCAGCACGCCCTTGACCGCACCGGTCGGCAGGCCTTTGGACGTGGTCAGCGGTGGCAGCGCGTGAAAGGCGCGGTACAGGTAAGAAGAACCGTCCACCAGGACGAGGGGAGCTTGGCTCATGAGCAGAATCAACCTTTTCG
>RCUL01000601.1_pt1 | contig 16555 bp, 19 predicted proteins | sample 2167521 | NCBI WGS metagenome assembly RCUL01 (sample SAMN09932745, study PRJNA488358) | compost metagenome | feature: garden; material: soil; isolation source: compost soil in acetic acid-enriched culture | place: Germany: Experimental Botanical Garden Goettingen | collected 2016-01-27
CATTCGCAAGACCGTGGCCCTGGTAGACCCCGCGCAGCTGGGCTACAGCCTCACCATCGTCACTGAGGTGGAGGTGGAAAGTGAGCGCCTGGATCTGCTGGATGCGATGAAACGCAGCTTCCTCGACTGCCCCCAGGTGCAACAGTGCTACTACGTGGCCGGCGAGTGCGACTTCGTGCTGATCATGCTGGTGCGGAACATGGAGCAGTACACGGAGCTGACGCGCACGCTCTTCTTCGAGAACAACAACGTCAAGCGCTTCAGGACGCTGGTCTCGATGAGCAATGTGAAGGTGGGGCTTCAGGTGCCGGCCGATGGGGTGGGCCGGTAGGCGTCAGGCTGGAGGCTTGACGACGTCAGCCGGGGGGATCGTTGCTGGAATCCTCCCCGGCAGGCGGCGAATCGCTCTTGCGGCCAAGCGGCGTCTGCTGGAAACAGATGCCGCTCTCGCCTCGCCTGTTCTCGCTGGCGGCATTGGCGTGTACCGCAATACCGGCCAGCGCGAAGGCGACGGAGGTCAGGAGGCTCTTCAGCTTTTTCATCGAATTCATCCGGGTCAGTGGCGATCGCGGCCAGTGTCGCGGGTTCCGGCACTTTTCCCGTGTCACCAGGTAGCTGTTTTGCATGCCTCTGTAAGCTCCGCCGCCGAGATACAGAAGGATACGGATCGCCCTGGGGACTCGACCGGGGGGCGACTCTTGCCGCCCCCTGCACCTCACGACCTCAGAACGGCACCGTCAGCTTCAACCAGTAGGCGTCCCCTTCCGCGCGGTTGCGCACCTGGGTTTCCTGCTCCCACTTGGCGGTGAGGAACCAGCCCTCCTTGTTGCTGTACATGATCGACGGGCCGATGGAGAAGGCGCGGCCCTTGTTGTCGTCGATGCGCTCGCCGTCCTGGCGGTCGTCGGTGGTCTGCCGGTAGTAGTAGCCGCCCACGCCCAGCACCCAGCCATTGCCCAGGCCCCAGCCGACGGCGTAGTCGAAGTGGAATTCCTGGCCGGAGCGGTAGTCGGTGGCGGGGTTTTCCCGGTTGAAGTCGTACATCAGCTTGACGCTGGCGTTGAGGCCGGCAGGGTCGATGTAGGAGATCGCCCACACCGGCTCCACGGTCCAGTAGTTGCGGCCGATATTGGCCAGGTCGCCGCGGTCGTATTCGCCCGAGGGGGCGATGAAGTCCAGGGCGAAGATGCTGTGCAGCTTGTCGCTGTGATGGAAGCCCAGCGCCGGGCCGAAGATGATGTCGCCCAGGCCCTTCTTGTGCTGGGACTGGCCGTTCACCTCCACCTTCAGGTCGACGAAGGGCACCAGGGCGGCGAAGGCCAGGTTGCCGCCGAACAGCTGTTGTTCGGTCACCCAGATCAGGCGCGGCGCGACGACGTTGGCGCGCACGCGGAAATCCACCGGCAGGCTGCGGCCGTCGTTGCCGCGCAGGGTGTCGGCCTCGTAATGGGTGGAGAACACCTGGCCATACAGGCCTGGCGGCGGCATGGCGCCGGACATGTAGTTCTCGGCGCCCATGGGGTAGGTGGAACCGCCGCCTTCGGTGGCATGGGCAACATGACCGAGGGTGGCGAGGATGCAGCAGGAGAGGACACGCAGTTTGGCGCTCATCGGCATTACCTTGTTGTTTTTATGGGCGTGAGCCGCCGTCCGCGCGCCTGGCGCGGAACGGCGGTTGAAACGGGTCAGATGCGCTTGAACAGGGCCGAGCGGGTGCTCTCTTCGGCGCCGTCGGCGGCGGTGAGGAAGCGCTCCATGAAGATGTCGCGCTCGAACAGCCGGCCCTGCATCAGGGTGGTGATGGCGGCGTCGATCATCGGCGGCGGGCCGCAGAGGTAGGCCTTGTTGCCGGCGAAGCGGCCGTCGAAATGTTTCTTCGCCGCGTCGTGCACGTAGCCACGGAAACCGGTCCACTCGACGTCGTCGGCGGCCTGGCTGAGGGACGGCACATAGGTGAAGTTCTCGTGCTCGTCCGCCAGGCGCTCGAAGAGTTCGCGGTTGTACAACTCGGCACGGGTTCGCGCGCCCTGGAACAGCACCATGCGCCGTGTGTCGCCCTGCTCCAGCAGGTCGAGGATCATCGCTTGCGGGCTGGACAGCCCCGAGCCGCCGGCGATGAAGATCAGGTCGCCGGCCTGCGAGCCGCGCACGAAGAACTGGCCGTAGGGACCGGACAGTTCCAGCGCATCGCCCACCTTCAGCTCGCCATGGATATGCCCGGTGGCCTGGCCGCCATCCACCAGGCGGACATGCAGCTCCACCTCGTCGGGGCGGCTCGGCGGGTTGGCCAGGGAGAAGGCGCGGGTGCCTTCGATGCCGGGAATCTGCAGGTTGATGTACTGCCCGGCCTGGAACGCCATGGGCCGGTCCAGTTTCAGGCGTACGCCCTTGATGGTGGGCGAGAGGTCGTCCAGGGCGATCACTTCGGCGCGATAGTCCTGCACGCTGTGGCCGGCGAAATCCGGATCGACGTCGATATCGGCCTCAATCACCAGGTCGCTCTGCGGGATCGCACAGCAAGCCAGCACCTTGCCTTCGTCACGCTCCATGTCCATCAGGGCGAAGGGCGAGGCGGCGCCGATGTCCACCTCCCCTTCCAGCACCTGCAGCTTGCAGGTGGCGCAGGTGCCGTGGCCGCAGGCGAAGGGCAACCAGACGCCCTGGCGCAGTGCGGCCTGGAGGATGGTCTGGCCCTCCTCCACTTCTATCTGTTCGCCGGTGGGCTCGATCGTGACCTGGTAGCTCATGGCGACCTCCTCAGTTGAAGCTGCCGTGGAGGCCATCCAGGCCGGGAGTGGAAAGGTGCAGCAGGCTCTTGTGGCCAATGCCATTGGCGGCCAGGCCCAGCTGCGGGTCGGGCTGGAACTCGGCGTCGTCGAGGCGCCAGAGAACCTGGCTGAAATCCACCTTCGCCGCATCCGGATGCGGCGCGATGGCGGGCTTGACCACGTTCTCGATGAAGTCGGCGAACGGCATGTCCGGCGGCAGTGGCAGGGTGAAGGGCGCGCAGAACATCAGGTGGCGTTCCCAGCAGAGGTACACCAGTTGCAGGCCGTTGAAGTTTTCCTGGCGGTCCAGGGATTGCGCCGCATAGGCGCCGATGGCAGTCACGGGCATGACGCTGTCCTTCTTGTAATGGGGTGGAGGGCGGGCGCGTGGCGCCCGCCGCAGGGGTCAGCCGGCCTTGGCGAGGTCGTCTTCGGCAGGCTTCTCGCCCTGCCATTCGCGCCAGCGGCGGTGCTCGGGCGAGCCCTGGTAGTCGAAGTTGTCTTCGCCGAAGGCGATGTTGTAGTAGTCGCGCACCACCGCCTCGACATCGCCGCCACCGCAGTTGCCCTGGAGGATCTGGTGCACCGGCAGCCAGGCCTGGACGTACTTCTCCGGCTCGTACTTGAAGATGTCGCAGCAGCCGTCGGAGCAGAAATGGAAGCGCTCGCCCTCATGCTCCACGCTGCGGTGGCTCAGGGTGGTGTCCGCGTCCGGCTCGGTGAAGCCCAGCGGGATCTGGCAGACCTGGCAGAGCATCGGCAGGGTCGGGTTGTAGAAGCGCTCGCCACGGGCCTGCATCTCGCGCCAGTGCTCGTAGCGCGGGCGATAGATGCGGTCGAAGGTGTCCGGGTACTTGGCCGAGAGCCAGTCCAGTTCCTCGTCCGTGGGGATCCAGGTGTGGAAGTTGGTGGCCTGGCTGTACTGGTAGAAGATCGACCAGGCCTGGTGGCTGATGTGCTCCTTGCCGATGGTGGTCTGCTCGACGTACTTCGGCGGGCGGATGCCGTAGCGCTCCAGGTCCTTGAACAGCGCGCCGCCGGCCTGCTCGTAGTACACCTCCCAGGCCTCGGCCCAGGACATGACTTTGTTCGGCAGCATGTAGTCCATCATCATCCCCACCAGCGTCAGCAGGCGGTAGCCGCGCCAGAACCACTTGTCGATCCAGCGCTGGATGATCGGCACGTTGTCCTCGTGCTGCTCCAGCAGGAACTTGATGACTTCCAGGCCGAGGGTCATGTGCCGGGCCTCGTCGGACTGCGCCGAGAAGCCGAAGGTGACGGTGGCCATGTCGCCGTTGTAGGCGGCGCCGGACATGAAGGGCACGAACAGCAGGTTGGTCAGCACGTACTCGAAGCTGAACGAGATCGCCGTGAGGAACTCGAAGGGGCCGGCGGTGCGCGCGTCCTCGAAGAAGGACTTGGGCACCGAGAGGAACCACACCCGGTCATGCATGTGGGCGAAGTCATGCAGGCCGTTGAAGTGCTTGTTGTAGTGGCTCATGGCGTGGATCTGGGTCTGCACGTGGCGCAGCTCGTCGATCGCCTGCATCTGGCAGGCGACCCGCGCCCCGGCCCCGCCGAAGTGCCGGCCGACGCGGGCGAAGCCCTGGTAGGCCTGGTATTCCAGCGGCGTCACGCCGCTGAGGAAGAGCTTCAGCGCGTTGACGTAGCGCGCGTCGGACAGGTTGGTATGGCCGTTGTTCTGGGAGAAGGCATCGAAGATGGCGTAGAGCTTCTTCTCCTTCTCGGCCTGGTACTTCCAGTAGGCGTCCATGGTCAGGCGGAAGGGGTCCTCCCACTTGTCCCAGTCGGTGATCTTGATGCCCTCGAAGCGCTCATAGGGGTAGATGTCGTCCTTGCTCTGGTAGCTCGGCTCCCAGGCCAGGTCACGGGTAAGGCAGCGGTACTTGTCTTTCTGGTTCAGGCGTTTGGCGGCCATCTCGGCTCTCCCGATTCTTGTTGTAGGGCGCGGGTCAGTTCCAGTGCAGGGCGAAACAGTCTTCGTCCTCCTCGACGTTGCCGCCGAGGGTGATGACGTCGATCAGCATTTCCTGCACGTCCCACTCGCGGCCGAGCTTTTCCTCGACCGTGGCGCGGTTGATCTCCAGGCGCCCTTCGGCCTGGATGCGGATCATCGCCGGCTGATGCTGGATCTCGGCGTGAGGGTTGTCCTGGGCGATGGCGTCGACGATGTAACGGGCGTTGTCGTTGTCCTGGAAGGCGATGTAGACGAGGGAAGTCATTGCGCGGCTCCTGCAAGGCCGAGTTTCTTCAGGCGGGCGGCGAACTCGCCGGCCACCGCGTCGAGCGCACCGGCACCGGGGCCGATCTCTGCCAGCGGCGCCAGGGCTTCCAGGGCACGGGCCTGCCAATGGCCGATCCAGCCCTCGACGAGCTGGCGGTTATCAATGCTTTCGCCGATCACGGTCTTGACCAGGGCATCGACCCAGCGCTGGGTCTCGGCGAACCACAGGCGCATGAACTCGGTGAGCATGCCCACCTGGCCGGCGCCCTGGGCGCAGAGCTGGTCGTCGAACCTGTGGAACACCAGCGGATAGAGCAGGCCGTCGCTGACCAGGTTCTGCGCCAGGGTCAGCTCGAACCAGTCGCGCACCACCAGGGTGTCTTCGACGTAGCGACGCAGGCCCTGCCAGGCGGGGTCTTCCAGCCACTGGTGCTTGGCCTCGGCGAGCAGGTCGGTGCCGCCGTCGTCGAGCATCAGGCCGATGCGCGACAGGTACTGGGCGATTCCCAAGCGGTCCATGGCATGGAACATGTGCAGCTGGGTCAGGCTGGTGCCGAAACCGTCGGCGGCGATGCCGCTGTTGTTCATGTTGGCGCCGAGCTCGGCATGGCGCAGGGGCAGCAGCAGGCGGGCGATCTGCTCGCGACTGGCGGCATCCAGGGTGGCCAGCAGGTTGCGCTTCTCGCAGAAGGCGTAATCGTGCTCGGCGTTCTCCTGCATCCTGGCGCGGGTCTGCACATAGGCGCCGTAGTAGAACTGGCGCGGGTCGCTGACGCTGTACCAGTCGGCCATGCGTACCGCGGTGCGGCTGGGGTCGTTGAGCAGCTTGTCCGGTTGCCACAGCGGGCGGTAGTGGAAGTTGGTGGCCGCCTCGATGTCGAAGCTGGCCTCCTGGTAGCGGCTGGCAGGCTTGTCGCCGAAACGCCGGCGGGTGTGGCTGAAGGTCTGGCGGATCGGCTCGGCCGTCGCCGTCTTGATCTCGATACTCATGCAGGGCGTCCTGTACTTGTTGTTGTGGGGAACCGACGCGTCGGGGTCAGTCGGCCTGGCCACGGCTCTCGCCGTAGCGCCATTTCTCCATGTCGGCGTCGACGGCCTCGGCCATCGCCGCATCCATGTGCTGGACCCGGTTGCGCTCGCAGAAGCCGGCGAAGGCGGACTGCGGCAGGACCAGCTCGACGAAGAGGTCCGGATAGCCGATGGCGAAGTCGAACTCGACGAAGGTGGCGTCGGGCTCGCTACGCACCCGGACGTAGCGCGGCAGTTGATCGAAGCTGGGCTGTGGCTGGCTCATGCAAGGCGACTCCAGGGGCGGGTGCCAGGGTCAGAGCAATGGCTGTGCCAGGGGCGTGACAACCCCATCGACACCAACACAAGCCATTGATTATTCTTGGTTTTTATTCAGAAAAAGGAATTCTGGGCGCGCCCACGAACAGCCGTGTCCGGCCAGCCGATTCACCATTTGCTCAATCGCTCCAGGGCGGCTTGATCAAATCGCCAATCGGCAATCGCCAATCCACAGCGGCGATTGACTTTTCAGCGGCTTTCAGGCCGCTTAGAAAAAGAGCGCGGCCCGTCCTTGCGTATCCCGGCCGCGCGGTCGAACCCTCGCAACCGTCTGCCTGAACGGTGGTTCGGCCCCCTCCCCGCACAAGAACAATCAGGGGTGCATTGCATGAAAGTTGACTACAAGGCGTCGGAGCACAGCCCGACCCTGAAGGACCTGACGGACCAGGTCCGCTTCCTCGGCAACGAGGGCAAGATCTGGCTCGAAGAGCAGCGCATGCTCCTGCTCCAGTCCGCCGCCATGGGCTCCTTCCGCCGCGAGCTGATCGAGATGCTCGGCGTGGAACGGGCCAAGGGCCTGTTCCTGCGCCTGGGCTACCAGTCCGGCCTGAAGGACGCCGAGCTGGCGCGCAAGCTGCGCCCGGAGGCCGACTCGGTGGAGATGTTCCTCACCGGCCCGCAGCTGCACTCGCTCAAGGGCATGGTCAAGGTCAATCCGCTGGAGATGAACATCGATATCGAGAACGGCCAGTTCTATGCCGACCTCGAATGGCAGAACTCCTACGAGGTGGAAAACTGCCGGGCGGAGGGACTGCAACTCGACCAGCCGGTGTGCTGGACCCTGCTCGGCTACGCCATCAGCTACTCGTCGTTCTTCCTCGGCCGCCAGGTGCTGTACAAGGAGGTCAGCTGCCGCGGCTGCGGCGACGCGCGCTGCCGCATCATCGGCAAGCCGGTGGAGGAATGGGAGGACGCCGAGGAGTTCATGCGCTACTTCCAGAGCGACCCCATCATCGAAGAACTCCAGGCCCTGCAGGTGCAGGTGGCCGACATGCGCCAGCGCCTGCAGCAGAACGCCGGACAGTACTACGGCATCGGCAAGGCGACGCTCTACCGCAAGGCCTGCGCCCTGATCGACAAGGCCGCGCCGGGCAAGGCCTCGGTGTTGCTGCTGGGGGAAACCGGGGTGGGCAAGGAGGTCATGGCGCGCAGCCTGCACTTGCGCAGCGAACGCGCCGGCGGGCCCTTCGTGGCGCTGAATTGCGCGGCCATTCCGCCGGACCTGATCGAGGCCGAGTTGTTCGGTGTGGAACGTGGCGCCTATACCGGCGCCCAGCAGTCGCGCATGGGCCGTTTCGAGCGTGCCAATGGCGGCACCCTGTTCCTCGACGAAGTGGTGGAGCTCACGCCCCGCGCCCAGGCCAGCCTGCTGCGGGTGCTGCAGGAGGAGGAGCTGGAACGGGTGGGCGATTCGCAGACCCGCAAGGTGGATGTGCGGGTGATAGCCGCCACCCACGAGGACCTCGCCAAGGCCGTGAAGGAAGGCCGCTTCCGCGCCGACCTCTACTACCGGCTGAACGTGTACCCGGTGTTCATCCCCTCGCTACGCGAGCGCAAGGAAGACATCCCGCTGCTGGCCGAGCACTTCCTCTCGCGCCTGCACACGGCCTATGGCAAGACCACCCTGGGCCTCTCCGACAGGGCCCTGGAGGCCTGCATGCGCTACGACTGGCCAGGCAATATCCGCGAGCTGGAGAACCTGATCGAGCGCGGCGTGATCATCACCGACGCCAACCAGAGCATCAGTGCCGATGCCCTCTTCCCGCACCTGTCCCATGAGGCCAACAGCATCGGCCTTTCCAGCGACGGTGCGCTGGTGGAAGCGGCACCCTGCGTGGAGCCCGACTGGGTGGAGCGTCTGATCGAAAGTGGCGTCAGCCTGGACACGCTGGAGGAGGCCTTGATGCAGGGCGCGATGAAGCGCGCGCAGAACAACGTCTCGGAAGCCGCGCGCCTGCTCGGCATGACCCGCCCCGCCCTCGCCTATCGGCTGAAAAAGCTGCCCGTTGAAGATGCCGAGCGTCGCCCTTGAGCGATGCAGCGGGCCTTGGGCCCGGCGTCTCAGCCCTTCAAGGTCCAGAGCGGGTCGTCGGCCATCAGCGCTGCCGCCCAGTCGGCGAAGACCCGTACCCGCGCCGACAAATGCCGTGCGTACGGATACACGAGGCTGATCGGCATGCTGCCTGGCGACCAGCCAGGCAGCACCTCCACCAATGCCCCGGCCTGAAAGTGCGGACTTGCCTCCGCGAGCGGCACTGAAACGATGCCAAGCCCCGCCAATCCGGCGGTCAGGTAGGCCCCGCCATGGTTGAAGCGCATCGCCGGCGACTGGTCGACCGTGAAGCTTTCATCGCCGCGCCGGAGCACGGGAGTCAGCTGCTTGCCCGAACCTGGAAAGGTGAAGCCGAGATAGCGGTGCTGCTGCAGGTCGTCGGGTTTCCGTAGCGGCGGGGAGTTGCTCAGGTAGGCGGGGGAAGCGCAAAGGCAGAACCGCATCTGCCCGACGGGACGGCACACCAGCCCCTGATCGGCGACCAGCCCGCCGCGGAATGCACAATCGATCCCTTCCTGCACCAGGTCGACCACGCGCTCGCTGCAGCCGATATCCAGCTGGATCTGCGGGTGAAGCGCGGTGAAGCCCGGCAGCGCCGGAATGATGAGGCAGCTCCCGACCCCGGAAGGCATCTCCACCCTCACCCTCCCCCGCGCCACGCTGCGGCTTTGCGCAATCGAAGCTTCCAGTTCGTCGAGATCGTCGAGCACCGAACGCGCGCGTTCGTAGTAGGCGGCACCGTCGGTGGTCGGCGTAACCCTTCTGGTGGTCCTGTGCAGCAGCTTTACGCCCAGTAGCGATTCGAGCCCCTGGATCTGGCCGGAAATCGTCGTTTTCGCCATGTTCAACGCCGCAGCGGCACCGGTGAAGCTTCCCACTTCGACGATGCGGCAGAACGCACGCATTGCTTCCAATCGATCGAAGGCCATGATTGTCCGAATTACCGCTCAATGAAAACGATTAGACCCAGTTTATCCAAGCATTCACGCACAATAAAGTGACTCCAAGGCCGAAAACCTTCGGTCACCCTGGAGAATTAAAGATGAGTTCGAAACGCCTCAACTACTACCAGGCCGCCCCTCAAGCCATGAAAGCCATGCTCGGCCTCGAGAAGGCCTACGAAGAAGTGGCAGCCCATTTCAGTGATCAAGAGCTGGCCGAACTGACCTTCGTCATCGCCGCAATCAATGCCTGGAACCGCTTTGGCGTTGGTTTTGGCATGCAGCCGGAGTGAGCACCATGAATCCAGCTCGAACGAAGGAAGCGCACCTGCCGGCTGACGACAAGCGGCGCCTCGTTCAGGAGAAAATCCTTGCCCGACAAAACTACGACCGATATAGTCGTAGTTAGTCGATACAGTCTGGAGCCCGGACCTCACAGCGCGGCAAGGCGTCAAGGACGCACAGAATCCGCGAAACTCCAGTACGGCCTCGAGCAACCCCAATGCCAAGGTGAGCACTATGAACCTTCCCGTCTTGATCGCTACCCGCCCCCTGTCACAGCCGTCCCTGGAACGTCACCTGGTCGAGTTGCTGTCTGAAGCGAAGTGGACACTGACGCCGCAAACGGAAGATGGCCGGCTCTGGCTGCTGAGGCTGGCGGCCGACCCATGCAGCGAGCTGGTTCAGAAGATGCTTCAGGCGGTGATACGGAGCGATTGGTTTCTGGGAATGGATTTTTCCCATCAGGACTGAACAACCATTGCCGGTGTGGCCACTTGTCTTCAGTTCGACCAGAGTTCGGTTAACTTATAAGAACCTCCCCCTATATTGCTCTCGAACTTGGTTACGTTCATCTGCAATGTGATTGAAAACTGACGGCAAAGACTTAAAACTGTTAATTCAGGTTTACAGCATCAGCACCAACTACCACGTCAAACCGCCTTGCACTATCGTTACTGGAGCAACAAACCTGCTCCACTCCGAAATACCCCAATGCCTTTCTGCTTGGAGTAAACGTCATGAACAATACAAAACCTGGCAAATTCTCCAAAACGATCGTAACCGGGAAAGTTTCTTTTCTTTCCATTCTGCTGCTGGCCACTGGCTGCGCATATAACCCTGATATAAGACAGAGCCACGACAATACCACCGGATTCACTGCCCGGGATAATTCCGACTACGTGGCCTGTGTAAAGGATGAAGTCAAGGAAGGCACGGAAACCTTTACCGAAGAAGAGAATGGCAAGACTCGTCTCTTTATCGGCAGCACTGACCCCAACAAGGCATCAGGGCTTGTCGAGCTTTCCAGCTCCGGCGGCGAAAACCGCTACTCCGTTTACCAGCGAAATGCCTGGCAAGACAAAGGCAGGCTGATCAACACGGCGCTGGTGTGCTCCAGGGCCTGAACGACGCGATCTTGCAAAGTGCCCTCAGGTGCCAGTCCTGCTCGAAACCCGGGCGACCTGCCAGGAGCGGTTGCCCCGGTTTCTTCCTTGGCGATCGAGCTGGCATCGGCTCAGGCGTAGCGGAGGTCGCTGATATCGATACTGACCAGCAGTTGCGCCTCGATCGCCCGGTTATCCGCGTCGCGGCGGTAGGCCCGCCGTTTGCCGGGCATCCGCAGGCCCTCGGCCTCGAGGTAGTCGTGAACGTACTGGGCGGCGGGCAATCCGCCACTTACCTCGACGCTGTAGTCGTGCCGGCGCAGCAGAAAGTCTTCACCGAAATAGAAATCCTGTACCGGACAGTGGGTAGCCACGCTCACCGGAAAGTGCACCCGCAATCGGCGCCAGGACTGGTCGCCCTCCTGCCAGGAACCGACTTCCTCGACCATCACACCCGGCAGGGTGAAGAGAAATGGCATGGTCAGGTACGACCACAGTGCGTAACCGTTGAAGTAGGCCCGATGCAGGGGATCCCAGGGCGTCCCTTCCTCGTGATGACGGAAGGAAGCCCGCGGATCTGACCTCTCCGCCACCACCTGCCCATCGGTGGTTTCGATTGCAATTCGGCCCGGTGTGTACGCCGTACGCTGGTTCGGGGCGCCAAAAGGCATCACCGACGCTTTCTGCTCATGCAGCCAGACGGTCATCTGACGTGGGTTGCTGTCCTGGGTCAGGCCCTTCATGCCCCACAGCTGGCCGCCGGTCACGATGCTGGCCGTTACGGTCCTGAAGCTGTTCCAGCGCTCCAGTCCGCCGTGGGCTTTCAATACCCGCTCCAGCAGATCGCAGTTCTGTTCGCTCATGGGGCAATCCTCCTGGGTTCCTGGCCGGACGATGGGCCACTCCTGGACAGCCAAGCCCAGAGACTTCCGCAGCGCCAATCGACCTTCGGTCAACGTGCCAGTGGGTTTGGACGATCTGCATTGAACGCTGTACGTCCTGAACCCAATCAATTCAAGTCATCGACAACAATGCATCCACACCCAATGCATATCGCACGGGTTCCCAGGAGATATTTTTAACGTCATCCGATCCATTGCTGCATTCCCAGCCGCAGCACTAAACCCTTAGCCAAACAGGAATCCTCACAATGAAAGTCTTGAATATCGACAGCCACGGCATCAACAACACATCGAACCAACATTCGCTCGGGATTAAAACCATGGCGATTGGAACTTACGGCGCTTACTTTGCTCTCGCAATCATATATTTCTGGTTCGGCGGCATGAAGTTCACGCACTATGAAGCGCAGGGCCTGGTTCCACTTGTAAGCAACAGCCCACTGCTGGGATGGGTGTATGGGATATTCAGCGTGGATCTCTTCTCCAGCCTGCTCGGAGTTTTGGAAATCTCGATCGGTGCCCTGATTGCAGGCCGTCTGCTATCACCGAAGCTTTCATTGATCGGTGGTGCTTTGTCTGCCGGGCTCTTCATCACTACGCTGAGCTTCATGTTCTCGACACCGGGCGTGATCGAGCCCGGCCTCGGTTTCCCGGCCATCACGGTCGCTCCGGGCCAGTTCCTCCTCAAGGACATAGGGCTGCTTGCCGCTTCCATATTCGTGGCGGGCCATTCCCTGGCCGAGCTGGAAAACCATTGAACTGATCATCCCCCTGCCGGAATGGCCTGAAGCAATCCGATGCTTTCAGGCCATTTCCGTATCTGCGCCCCCGCCAACCTAAGCCAAAAGCGATCAGCAGCGCCGGCAAGCAGGCATCGACTTTGCGCATGCTGCGGTGGTCCGGACTAATGGACGCTTTGCGCGCCCTCTCCCGCCAGGGACTTCATCCAGTCCCGTGGACTGCAGCCCGTCTTGCGACGGAACGCGCGGGCAAGCGCCGAGGGGCTTTCATAACCCACCTCGTCGGCGATCAGCGTAATCGGCCGCCCTTCGCGCAAGCGCTTCTGCGCCAGGCTGATCCTCCAGCTCAGCAGATAATCCGCAGGCGTCTGCCCGATAACGGCTCGGAAATGCGCGGCATAGGCGGCGCGCGACATGTTCGACTCGCTCGCCAGCTCCGCGACCGACCAGGCACGCTGCGGTGCGTTGTGCATCTGTACCAGGGAGCGCGCCAGCCGCGAATCGGCCAGGCCGGCCATCATGCCCGTGCTCAACCCATGGTGGTCGAGCAGATGCCGGAGCAGCAGGATGATCAGCAGCTCGAACAACCGATCGAGCACCGCCTCGCGGCCGCAATGCCCACCTGCCGCCTCGGCGAACAGCCATCCGAGGGTATCGGCCAGCAGCGGCAGCTCATCCAGGGGCAGCACCAGAAGGTCGGGTAATGAGGCGGACAGCGGGTTGCCGACACCCCCATCGAACAGCATCGATGCACAGAGCAATTGAGCCCCCTCGGACTCACTTGCGATCATCTGGTGTCGGCTTGGGCGTGGCAGAAATATCAGGCTGGGGCGGGTAAGCAGGTAATCGCGCCCATCGGCGCCCTGCAGGCTGAGGCGACCTGCCTGCAGCAGGTGAATGTGACCGCGCTGGTCGGCGCCATCGTATGACGCCATGCCACAAAGCTTGCCACTGAAAAACAGGTTTGCGCGGACACCGAACTGTGACAACAAGGTAGACAGGCGGTCCATGGGGCATCCCGGAGCAGGCTGGCAAATTGTAGCCCGAATGAAATCCGGGAGCCGCGGTTGGACTTTTCCCGGATTTCATTGGGCTACTGACTTGTAGGAGCGAGCTCCGAGAACCCCGCGGGCTATCGGATGAGACTGAGAAGGTGATCTTGCGGCCGGCCTTGCGTGACGATTGCCAGGCCGGCAAACGGACTCTCTTTACTTCTCCAGCTTCAACAGCGGCTCGCCCTTTTTCACAATATAGGTCGCCAGTTCCGACGCCTTGCTCTCGCCGAGGTTCTTCGCGACATGCGGGGTGCCTGCGGGAATGTACAAGGACTCACCGGCCTTGAGCGTGACGGGCGGCCGTCCCTCGAGTTGATACTCGAACGTGCCCTCGATGACATAGGCGACCTCCACACCCGGGTGAGAATGCTTGGGGGACGCCACACCCGGCTCGATATCGACGCGAGCCTGGATGACTTCATGCCCGGCGACGTGGAGGTCCTCATGTGCCAGGTCCGTGCGCTGGATACCTTTCTTCCAGCTCTCGTTCGCATGGCCCGCTTCGGCATGAGGTTTTGCTTCCTGGGCCTGAGCAAGGCCCGCGAATGCGGAGAATACCGCCGCGGCGGCAAGGAGATGGGTGTATCGCATGGTCATGGCCTCTGAAAGCACTAGGGAGTGGAGGCTCCAGGCTATTCAAGGCGGGTGCTGGCGATGTGTCGGAAGGTGCCGGGTTTTGCAAGCGCGTATGTGCCCCACAGGGCCGGACACATGAACATACAGAGGCGCCAGCAGTGGAAGGAGGGGCCGGGGCACTCAGAGGCCCCATCGAGTCAGCCGATCGCCTTGGCCATTTCAGTGGTGGCTGCCCAGCCCAATGCCTCATACACCGGCTGGCCGGCCTGGGTCGCGTGCAGCACGGCGAAGCTCAATCCGCGCTGCGCGAACTCGGCTTCCGCCAGCCTCATCAGGGCCGAGGCCAGGCCCCGACGCCGATAGGCAGGCTCGACGAAAACATTCAGCACATAGCCGCGTTGGTCCAGGTTCGGATGGGTCGGATGAGGAGGCCAGTCGATATTCATAAGGCCTATCGCCGCCACGGGCTGTCCATCGTCCGTCAGTGCGAACCCGTAGTAGCGGCCATCGACCAGGCGCCGGTGCAACCAGGGCCGGAAGTGTTCGGTCATCACCCGCAACTCCGCTGGAACGCCTCCGGCTTCGAGGAACATGGTTTCGCGATGCACACAAATCATCTGAAGGTCATCCAGCGCCAGCCGACGCGCCTTCAAACCTGAAAAGTCGATTTCACCGGGAATCTCTTTCATCGCATGGACCTCTTCGGAGTGGTCGATGCTAGGGCGGTGGCAAGGCGCGTGACAGGTGCAGATCGAATGGAAATTCACCATACAGCGAGCGCCTCAGACAGGGAGGTCGTTCGGCCGGCATCCCTCGCCGCGCAGGTGCAGCCTGGTAAACGCTGCCGTATCATCGCTAACGGATATCGATCGACAATTGCCTCGGACACGGAGCCCCGGGCGCTCAGCCAGGGGATACTGACGTTGCAATTCGTATTTGACGACTACGTGCTGGACCAGGAGCGCCGGGAGTTGACCTTGCGCGGGCAAGCCGTGGCCGTCGGGCCGCAGGTCTTCGATCTGTTGCTGCTGCTGGTGACGAACCGCGATCGCGTCGTCAGCAAGGACGACCTGCTCAAGGCGGTGTGGAGCGGCCGGATCGTCTCGGAATCGACTATCACCAGCCACATCAATGCAGTGCGCAAGACCATCGGCGATACCGGCGAGGAGCAGCGCCTGGTGCGGACGGTCGCCCGCAAGGGTTACCGCTTCGTCGGCGAAATCACAGTCGGCGAGATTGGCGAAGCGCGACAGCCCAACTGGCCTGGCAGCGACGAACCTGCCCCCGTCAAGCCGATGCAGACGCCGCCCTCCACGCTCGTCCTTCCGGACAAGCCCTCCATTACCGTCCTGCCCTTCCAGAACCTGAGCGGCGATCCGGAGCAGGACTATTTCGCCGACGGCGTGGTGGAGGACATCATCGCGGCCCTGTCGCGTATCCGTTGGCTGTTCGTCATCGCGCGCAATTCGAGCTTCACCTACAAGGGCCGGGCGGTGGACGTCAAGGAAGTCGGCCAGGAACTCGGCGTGCGCTACGTGCTGGAAGGCAGCGTGCGCAAGTCCGGGAACAAGGTGCGCATCACTGGCCAGCTGATCGAGGCAACGACCGGGACGCATATCTGGGCGGAGCGCTTCGAAGGCATGCTCGACGACATTTTCGAACTGCAGGATCAGATCGCCGAAAGCGTCGTCGGCGCGATCGCGCCGCAGCTCGAACGGGCGGAAATCGAGCGCGCCAAGCGCAAACCCACGGAAAGCCTGGATGCCTACGACTATTACCTGCGCGGAACGGCGAAACTGCATAGCGGAACGCGGGACGCCATCGAAGAGGCGCTGCTGTTGTTCTACAAGGCCATTGAACTCGATCCGGAGTTTGCCTCGGCCTATGGCATGGCCGCCTGGTGCCACTTCTGGCGCAAGTTGAATGGCTGGATGAGCGACCGAACGCGAGAGATCGCCGAAGGCGCTCGCCTCGCGCGCCTGGCGGTGGAGCTCGGGCGGGACGATGCGGTGGCGCTGACGCGGGGCGGGCACGCCCTGGGCCATCTCGCCGGCGATATCGATGGCGGCATCGCCCTCCTCGACAGGGCACGCCTGCTCAATCCCAACCTCGCCCCCGCCTGGTACCTGGGCGGTGTCCTGCGCGCCCTGCGCGGCGAAACGGATGCCGCAATCGAAAACCTGACCCATGCCGCGCGCTTGAGTCCGCTGGATCCGGAAATGTTCAGGATGCAGGTCGGGATGGCGCTCGCGCATTTCTTCGCCGGGCGCTTCGACACCGCTTCGGCCTGGGCGGAAAAGGCCCTGGGGAACCTGCCCAGTCTCCTGGTCCCGGTTGCCCTGGTGGCGGCCAGTCACGCGCACAGTGGCCGAATGGACAAGGCCAGGCAGGCGATGCAGCGCCTGCGCGAACTGGACCCTTCCTTGCGCATCTCCAGCCTGAAGGACTGGCTGCCAATCCAGCGGCCAGAGGATTTCGCGCGGTTCGCCGATGGACTGCGGCTGGCCGGGTTGCCCGAGTGACCCCTGCCGACGCCTGAGTTG
>RCUL01000602.1_pt1 | contig 16551 bp, 14 predicted proteins | sample 2167521 | NCBI WGS metagenome assembly RCUL01 (sample SAMN09932745, study PRJNA488358) | compost metagenome | feature: garden; material: soil; isolation source: compost soil in acetic acid-enriched culture | place: Germany: Experimental Botanical Garden Goettingen | collected 2016-01-27
CGGCTCGTTCAACACCATCTATGACGGCTTCAAACGCATCGTTCGCGACCTGCCGCGGGCTGACCAGGAGTGTCTGTTCTATAGCAACGCGCGGCAGCTGTACCGCACCGTGCCTTCGACCATCCGCCTGGCGCAGCCCGAGGCTACCGCCACCCACCAGAGGAACCCTGCATGAACCAACCCCGCATCGCCATGGTCTTGGGCGACCCGGCCGGCATTGGCCCGGAACTGATCGCCCGCTTGCTCGCCGAGCCTGCTGTGCGCGCCCAGTCAAAGATCCTGTTGATCGCCGATGAGGCGGAAATGCGTCTGGGCATGGACATTGCCGGCTGCCAGTTTCCCTACCGCTCCATCGATTCGCTCGAGTCGCTCGACTTCGCTGACGACACGCCGCTGTTCTACCAGTACCGCGGCCGCGCCGAGGGCGCCTTCCCGCGCGCCGAGGCCAGTGTGGTCGGTGGTCTGTACAGCCTGGACACCCTAGAAGTGGCCCTGCGCCTGACCGCCGAAGGCACCACCGACGCCATCTTGTTCGGCCCGCTGAACAAGACTTCGCTGCACATGGCCGGCATGACCCACAGCGATGAGCTGCACTGGTTCGCCGAGTACCTGGATTTCCACGGGCCGTTCTGCGAGTTCAATGTGCTGGACAACCTCTGGACTTCGCGGGTGACCTCCCACGTGGCCCTGGCCGATGTGCCGGGCCTGCTCAGCGAGAAGCGGGTAGTGGAGGCGATCCGCCTGATCGATACCGCACTCAAGCGCAGCGGGCTGGAGAAACCGCGCATCGGCGTCTGCGGCCTCAACCCGCACAACGGCGACAACGGCAGCTTCGGCCGCGAGGAGCTGGATATCATCGGCCCGGCGGTGGCTACCGCCAGGCAGCAGGGCATCGATGCCGACGGGCCGTACCCGGCCGACACCATCTTCCTCAAGGTGCAGGGCGATGCCCAGGCCTTCGACGCGGTGGTGACCATGTACCACGACCAAGGGCAGATCGCGATCAAGCTGATGGGCTTCTCCCGTGGCGTGACCGTGCAGGGCGGCCTGCCCATCCCCATCACCACCCCCGCCCACGGCACCGCCTTCGACATCGCCGGAAAGGGCAAGGCCAACGTCGGCGCGACCCGCCAGGCCTTCGAGATCGCCTGCCGCATGGCCAGCAAGCGGGGCTGATAACCCTCATCGCCACAGACCTGTAGGAGCGAGCTTGCTCGCGAAGGGCGCCAATGCCCGTTCGCGAGCACGCTCGCTCCTGCGTCAATCGTTCTTCCACCAAAGACCGTGCCGCCCCCGGGCAGCGCGGCGTTCTCGTTTGCCGCGCAAATCTCGCGGAGGCCTGATCGATAACCCCGAAATGGCTCAGCCATGAAGATGTATTGCCTGGGGTTATCACCGAATGAGCACAAGTGATTATTCGCCGGGCCCCGCGCTGGCTAGAGTCGGCTTCAACGAAAACGTCCGGACTGCCACCGGCACCTCGTTGGATCGACTTACAAGAAGCCCGCCTTGTCGCCTCGCAGGGCGAACACCGGCAACAGAAGGACATGACAATGACAACAATCACGACCTCCCTGCCCGATGCGCTGTCTTCGGCCATCGCCAAGAGCCGCTTGCGGCTGCTGCCCTTTCTCATCCTGATGTACGTGCTGGCCTTCATCGACCGGGCCAACGTCGGCTACGCGCGTTCTTTCCTGCAAGCCGATACCGGCCTGGGCGATGCCGCCTTCGCCTTCGGCGCGAGCATCTTCTTCATCGGCTATGCCTGCTTCGAGGTGCCGAGCAACCTGATGCTGCACCGCCTGGGTGCCCGCGTCTGGCTGTGCCGCATCATGGTCACCTGGGGTCTGGTCTCGGCAGCCATGATGTTCGCCGACAGCGCCATGACCTTCTACGTGCTGCGCTTCCTGCTGGGCGTGGCCGAAGCCGGCTTCTTCCCCGGCATCATCCTTTACCTCACCTACTGGTTCCCGGCGCAGAGCCGTGGCCAGGCGTTGGGGATGTTCTATTTCGGCCTGCCGCTGGCGTTGGTGCTGGGCGGGCCTCTGTCCGGTTGGCTGCTGGAGTTCCACGGCGTCTTCGGCATGAGCAACTGGCAGTTCCTGTTCGTGGTCGAGGGCCTGCTGGCCTCGCTGGTGGGCATCGCCGCCTACTTCTACCTGGTGGACCGTCCGCGCGCCGCGCGCTGGCTCAGCGAGGAAGAGAAGGGCGCCCTGGAGGGCAAGCTGGCCGAGGAGGATGCGTGCAAGCAGGGCCATGGCCCGCACGGCTTCCTCAGTGCGCTGCGCAGCGGCCAGGTGCTGAAGTTCTGCCTGGTCTACTTCACCGTGCAGATGAGCGTGTACGGCGTGGTGTTCTACCTGCCCACCCGCATCGCCAGCTTCCTCGACGGCAATGTCGGACTGAGCGTTGGCCTGATCACCGCGATCCCCTGGCTCTGCGCCCTGGTGGTGACCCGCCTGGTGACCCGCTATGCCGACAGCAGCGGCCAGCACCGGCGTCTGGCGGTGTGCATGCTGGCGATGGCTGCCGCCGGCATCGCGGCCTCGGCATTGAGCCCCAACCTGACCTTCGCGGTCATCGCCTTCTGCTTCGCCGCCTCTGGCTTCGTCTCGGTGCAGCCGCTGTTCTGGACCATACCCACCAACTACCTCAGCGGTGCGGCGGCGGCCAGCGGCATCGCCCTGATCAACTCCCTGGGCAACCTCGGCGGTTTCGTTGCCCCCAACCTGAAAACCCTGATGGAAACCCAGTTCGGTGACCCCCGCGCCGGCATGTTCGCCCTGGCCGTGGTCGCCGTGTTCGGTGCCCTGATGATCTGTCGTCTCAACACTCCGTCCAACAAGAGCCAGCCGCTGAAACCGGCGCGCGCGGCCTGATAGACGCCTTCCAGTGAAAGGAGCTGCAAGCATGAAAATCAAATCCATCCGTACCCGCGTCTTCGAGTGGAAAGGCAAGGTGGTGCCGCCCCAGGCTCACTTTTGCACCAACGCCACCGACATCCTCTTCGAGCGCGGCGACGCCATGGGTTCATTCCGCTTCCACGGCTGGCTGGTGGTGGAGGTGGAGACCGACACCGGCATTGTCGGTATCGGCAACTGCGCCCTGGCGCCGCGCGTGGCCAAGGAGATCATCGACCTCTACCTGGCCCCCATCGCCATCGGCGAAGACCCCTTCGACTACGAATACATCTGGCAGAAGATGTACCGCCGCAGCCATGCCTGGGGCCGCAAGGGCATCGGCATGGCCGCCATCTCGGCGATCGACATCGCCATCTGGGACATCATGGGCAAGGCGGTGAACAAGCCGGTATTCAAGCTGCTGGGCGGGCGCACCAAGGAGAAGATCTGGACCTACGCGTCCAAGCTCTACGCCAACGACAACCTCGACCTGTTCCTGGAAGAGGCCCAGGGTTACCTGAACCAGGGCTTCACCGCGCTGAAGATGCGCTTCGGCTACGGCCCGAAGGACGGCCCGGCGGGCATGCGCAAGAACATCGAACAGGTCCGCGCGCTGCGTGAGCTGGCCGGGCCCGACGTGGACATCATGCTCGAGTGCTACATGGGCTGGACCCTGGAGTACGCCCGCCGCATGCTGCCCAAGCTCGCCGAATTCGAACCGCGCTGGCTGGAAGAGCCGGTGATCGCCGACGACATCGAAGGTTACGTGGAGCTGAAGAAGATGGGCATCATGCCGATCTCCGGCGGCGAGCACGAATTCACTTCCTACGGCTTCAAGGACCTGCTGGAGCGCCGCGCGGTGGACGTGATCCAGTACGACACCAACCGCGTCGGCGGTATCACCGCGGCGCGCAAGATCAACGCCATGGCCGAAGCCTGGTCGGTGCCGGTGATCCCCCACGCCGGGCAGATGCACAACTACCACCTGACCATGTCCACCACCGCCTCGCCGATGGCCGAGTTCTTCCCGGTGTTCGACGTCGAGGTCGGCAACGAGCTCTTCTACTACGTGTTCAAGGGCGAGCCGCAGCCGGTCGACGGCTATATCCAGCTGGATGACAACCTGCCGGGCCTGGGCCTGGAGATCTCCGAGGAGCACCTGAAGGACTTCAACATCATCGAGTGACGGGCTCTCCAGCCCACAGGGCTGCCCGGGCCAGGTCGTGTCGGCGGCCCCGGGCGCCCGGTTCGCCCCGGCACCTACCGGGGCTTTTTTGCGGTGCCGGGCCGCGGGTTCGCCTATCGTTCCTTGGGGGAAGCTGGGTTTGTAGGAGCGAATTCATTCGCGAAGGGCGGCGCAGCTGCCCCTGGTGATCCCAGGCCGGGCCGGCGGCCCGGATCGCGAATGAATTCGCCCACAGCTGTCCGCTCCGCTCTCCGGTTCTTGAGTCAACCAGACATAGTGGATATCTTGAGGTGCCTAATCGTTAGTCTGCTACCAAGTCCCATCGCCGCAGACGTCCCGGATCTTTGATGAGCTCGCAAAGCCCCCTGTCGCAACGCATCGACCAGCCGCTGAAAGGCATTGTCCTGGTCTGCCTGGCGACCTTCCTGTTTTCCAGCCACGACGCGATCTCCAAGTACCTGTCGGCCTTCTATCCCATCGTCATGGTGGTCTGGGTGCGCTACTTGGTGCACACCTTGCTGATGGCGGGCTTCCTGCTGCCGCGGGAAGGCATGCGCGTGCTGCGTACCAAGCGCCCCCTTTTGCAGGTGGCGCGGGCGCTGTGCCTGGTGGGTGTGAGCCTGCTGTTCACCACCGGGCTGCGGCATATCCCGCTGGCCGAGGCGACTTCGGTGATCTTCCTGGCGCCCCTGCTGGTCACCGCGCTCTCGGTGCCGTTGCTGAAGGAGCGCGTATCCCGTGCCCAGTGGGTGGCGGTGCTGGTGGGGTTCGGCGGGGTGCTGCTGATCGTGCGGCCGGGCAGTGCGCTGTTCACGCCGGCGATCCTGTTCCCCTTGGCGGCCGCTGTCTGCTTTGCCTTCTATCAGCTGCTGACGCGCATCGTTGCCCGTACCGATAGCTCGGCCACCAGCAACTTCATCACCGGCCTGACCAACACCCTGATCATGAGCGCCCTGGTGCCGTTCTTCTGGCACCTGCCGGACAGCCTCGGCCACAGCCTGCTGATGCTGGCCCTGGGCACCTGTGGCATGGGCGGGCACATGCTGCTGACCCAGGCCTTCCGCCATGCCTCGCCGCCGCTCCTGGCGCCTTTCGGCTACGGGCAGATCGTCTTCGCCGGCCTGCTCGGGCTGCTGCTGTTCAACCATGCTCCGGACCAGGTGGGCCTGCTGGGCATCGCCATCATCGTCGGCAGCGGGCTGTTCATGGCCTATGCGCAGAAGCGCTAGCGCTGCACAGAAGTAGGGTGCGCCGTGCGCACCAGGCGGGGTGATGGCCGACTCGTTGACCCGACCCGAGCACAGAAAGCGGTGCGCATGGCGCACCCTGCGGGCATCCCTGGTTGTAGATGGTGTCTGGATTCAGGCGCTCTCGACCTCCCGCGAATCCACATACTCCTTCAGCCACCTCAGCACCTGCACCGGCTCCCAGCGGGCCGGGTCGAACAGGGCGTAGGCCTGGCCCTGGTAGCCCACCACGTCCAGTTGCCGGTGATAGCCGGCGCGCTGGAACAGCGCCTCTATTTCCGCCAGGCAGGTGTTGAAGTGCAGGCGCCCGAAGGGCGTCTTGCCATCGGTCACCAGGCCTTCCAGGTGCAGTTCTTCCACCGCTTCGCGGATTTCTTCCGGAGCCATGCGGCTCACGGTGTATTTCAACTGGCGTACATCCAGCATCTTGGCGTCCTCGGGTGGGCTCAGTGCAGTCGCCGGCTGGCGAACAGGGGCTGCACCTGGCCACGGGGCGGGAAGGGCAACGGCAGTTGGTAGGGCACGGGGATTGTCGATGGAACAGGTTGCTCGGGCATCGGCAAGCGGATAGGTGCTGATACAGGCATAGGACTTTTCCTGAATTACTGTATATTTATACAGATAGCAGTTGCCACGGTCTGATGGCAACCAAACCAAAGGAAAAATCTGTTGTCAGTCATTTCCCCTGACGCAGTACCGGGAATAAGAAGCCTGATGATTCGCTCTATCTTGCTGTTTTGCCTGCTGTTCTCCGCCGTAACCGAAGCCGCCGCCCCCCGCACTTTCAACGAAGCCAAGAAGGTCGCCTGGAAGCTCTATGCCACCCACCCGGTGGAGTTCTATTGCGGTTGCCGCTACGAGGGCAATCGAGTGGACCTGAAGAGCTGCGGCTACGTGCCGCGCAAGGCGCCGCAGCGGGCCAAGCGCATCGAGTGGGAGCACATAGTCCCGGCCTGGGTGATCGGCCATCAGCGCCAGTGCTGGCAGCAGGGCGGGCGCAAGAACTGCACCGAGAACGACCCCACCTACCAGCGCGCCGAGGCCGACCTGCACAACCTGGTGCCGAGCATCGGCGAGGTGAACGGCGACCGCAGCAACTACAGCTTCGCCTGGCTGCCGCAAAAGCCCAGCCAGTACGGCGCCTGCCCCATGGTGGTGGACTTCAAGGCGCGCAAGGCGATGCCGCGCCAGCAGATCCGCGGGATGATCGCGCGTACCTACTTCTACATGAGCGACCGCTACGGCCTGCGCATCTCCAGCCAGGACCGCAAGCTCTACAACGCCTGGAACCGCCAGTACCCGGTGGAAGCCTGGGAGCGCAACCGCAACCAGCGCGTGGCCTGCGTGATGGGCTATGGCAACCCCTTCGTAGGCAAGGTGGATATGGGCGCTTGCCGGCGCTAGGTAACTCTGCCCCGAGGGTAGGGTGCGCCGTGCGCACCGGTGAGCCGGCACGGGGTGCCCGGTGCGCGCAGCGCACCCTACGGAGAAGCGCGTGGTTTCTCCATGGACCACCAGTTGGGTAACAGCCTCTGCACTTCCGGCCGGGCGAAACGGTCGTCGATCAGGTGCACCACGCCGCGGTCTTCGGTCGTGCGAATCACTCGGCCGGCGGCCTGCACCACCTTCTGCAGGCCCGGGTAGAGGTAGGCGTAGTCGTAGCCGGCACCGAACAGGCCGGCCATGCGCTGCTTGAGCTGTTCGTTCACCGGGTTCAGCTGCGGCAGGCCGAGGGTGGCGATGAAGGCGCCGATCAGACGTTCGCCCGGCAAGTCGATGCCTTCACCGAAAGCCCCACCGAGCACGGCGAAACCTATGCCCCGGCCACCGGCCTCGAAGCGCTGGATGAAGGCCTGGCGCTCGGCCTCGTCCATCTGCCGTGCCTGCAGCCAGATGGGCACCAGCGGATGCTCGCGGGCGAACAGGCTGGCCACCTGCTGCAGGTAGTCGTAGCTGCTGAAGAAGGCCAGGTAGTTGCCGGGGCGTTCCGCGAACTGCCGGGCCATCAGTTCGACTATCGGCGCGAGCGAGCTGGCGCGGTGCTGGTAGCGGGTGGAGACCTCGGTGGCCACCCGCACCTGCAACTGCTCCGCGCTGAAAGGCGAGTCCACCTCCAGCCAGGGCGTGTTGCGCGCCAGCCCGAGCAGGTCGCTGTAGTAGTGGCGCGGATTCAGCGTGGCGGAGAACAGCACGGTGGAGCGGCTGGCGGCGAAGCGCGGCGCGAGGAAAGGCGCCGGCACCAGGTTGCGCAGGCACAGGCGCGACAGGTCGCGGCCACCCTTGCCAGGACGCTTGCTGAGGTCGAACAGCGAGTGGCTGTCGAACTGTTCGGCCATGCGACCGAACTGCATGGCTTCGAAGTAGAAATCCTGCAGGGCGCTGTCGTGGGTCGTGGGGTTGTCGGTGAGGTAGTCGGTGATGGCGGTGACCGCGCCCTGCAGGGCGCTCAGCAGCTTCTGCGGAGGCTCGGGATAGGCGCGGTAGTCCTCCGCCTGCTCCCTGTTCAGTTCGCTCCAGATACGGCCGACCCGTTGCAGGGGCTTTTTCAGCACGGCCGGCGCGCTCTTGCCCAGGGCCTTGAGGCCCAGCTGGTCGAGTTCCGCCGAATACATCTTGCGCGCCCGCTCCACCAGGTTGTGGGCTTCGTCCACCAGCACCGACACGCGCCACTGGTTGGCGCAGGCGAGGCCGTGGAGCAGGGCGCTGGTGTCGAAGTAGTAGTTGTAGTCGCCCACCACCACGTCGCTCCAGCGCGCCATCTCCTGCGCCAGGTAATAAGGGCAGACCTGGTGGGCGAGGGCGACTTCGCGCAGCGCGTCGCGATCGAGCCAGCGTTGCTTTGCCGCCGCTTCTCGCGCCGCCGGCAGGCGGTCGTAGAAACCCCGGGCGAGGGGGCAGGACTCGCCATGGCAGGCGTTTTCCGGGAACTCGCAGGCCTTGTCGCGGGCCACCAGTTCCAGCACGCGCAGGGGCTCGGTGCGGAGCTGGCGCAAGGCATCCAGGGCCAGCTGGCGGCCGGGGGTCTTGGCGGCGAGGAAGAACACCTTGTCCAGGGCCTGGCGCTGGAAGGCCTTGAGCAGGGGGAACAGGGTGCCGAGGGTCTTGCCGATGCCGGTGGGCGCCTGGGCCATCAGGCAGCAGCCGGTGCTCACCGCCTTGTACACGGCTTCGGCGAGCTGGCGCTGGCCGTGGCGGAACTGGGCATGTGGAAAGGCCAGGGTTTCCAGAGCGGTATTGCGTGCGCCGGCGTGGGCAAGCTCCTGCTCGGCCCAGTCGATGAAACGCCGGCACTGGTCCTCGAAGAAGGCTCGCAGGTCGTCGGCCCTGTGGCGTTCGCTGAGCAGGGTTTCCTTCTGGCTGCCGATATCGAAATAGACCAGCGCCAGTTCGATGTCGGCCAGGTTCTGCTGCTGGCAGAGCAGCCAGCCATAGACCTTGACCTGGGCCCAGTGCAGCTGCCGGTGGTTGGCCGGCATGCGCGCAAGGTCGCCGCGATAGGTCTTCACTTCCTCCAGGCGGTTGAGGTCCGGATCGTAGCCATCGGCGCGGCCGCGCACCCGCAGGGGGCCGAACTCGCCGCTGAGGGCCAGCTCGGCCTGGTAGCCCTCGCCACGCCGGCTGGCCACCAGGGCGTGGCCGGCGATGCCTTCCTGGGCGGTGGGCGCGGGGGTGAAGCGCAGGTCGAGGTCGCCGCACTTGGCGGTGAACTCGCAGAGCGCGCGCACGGCCACGCTGTAGGCCATGGTCAGTCCTCTGCCCACTGCACGTAGCAGACGTCCACGGGGATCTCGTGGCGGGCGCAGAACTCCAGCCAGCGCAATTGGTTGTCCTGCAGGCGGTCGCCGGGTCCTTTCACTTCGATCAGGCGGTAGCGGCGTTCCTCCGGCCAGAACTGGATCAGGTCCGGCAGCCCGGCGCGATTGGCCTTGATATCCGCCAGGATGCGCTGGAAGCAGGCTTTCAGCTGCGCAGCCGGCAGGCAGGCCAATGCCTGTTCCAGCAAGGCCTCGTCGAGGTTGCCCCAGTAGACGAAGGGCGACAGCAGGCCCTGCTTGGCGGCATAGGTACGGCGGATGCTCGCCTGGTACTCGTCGCTGTCCAGCTGCGCCAGGCAGGCGGCGAACAGCTCGGCGCGGCGTGGATGGAAGTCGGGGCTGAGCAGGTCCGCCGGGCCGTTGTGGAAGGGGTGGAAGAATGCGCCGGGCAGGGCGGCGAAGACGGCGTCCCAGCAGAGCAGGCCGAACAGCGAGTTGAGCAGGGTGTTTTCCACGTAGTGCACCGGTGCGCGTTCTTCATGGAGGTGCAGCAGCACGGCGTGTTCCACCGAAAGCGGCTCCGGCGGTTGCGGCAGGACCAGGTCGATGCGGCGCACCGGCGCCTTGCTGGCGGGCGGCTCCTTGGCCAGGCCCAGCTTGCGCCGCAGGCGCGGCAGGATGCGCGCCAGGTGCTGCTGTTCCTCCTCGCTCTCGGGCGCCACCCAGGCCACCTGCGCGAGGCCAAAGGCTTCATCGTGGGCGCCGAGGCGTTCCATTACGCGGATGCGCCGCACCCGCGCGCCCGAGTAGTTGCAGAGGTCGTAGAGGCTCAGCGCCGCCTCCAGCAGTTCGCAGCGCTCGCAGTGCTGGGCGACCTGGAACAGCAGCTTGCGCCGGCGTGCGTCCAGCCAGGGGTTGTCGTGGGGTTGCAGGGGCAGTTCGCCCAGCAGCTCGTCCAGCGCCTCGCCGGCCTCGAAGCGCTCCCGCCAGTGGTGCAGGCGCAGGTAGTACTCCAGGTCGGCGCGCTCGCGGAAGCCCCGTGCCGAGGCGTCGATGGCCACTTTCTCGTACTGGTAGATGCCGAGGTCGGCGAGGACGAATTCCGACCAGTCCTGATAGAGGTTGCCGAAGAACATCAGTCGCAGCCGGTCGCAGATGTCCATCAGGCCGAGGGCGTAGACGCAGTCCCGGCTGGCCGGGTACCAGGCGGCGAAGGGGCGTGGCTCGACATGCTCGGCGAGCAGGGCCTCCAGGCGTTCGGCCTTGCGTCCCGGCGACTTGCCGAAGCAGGCATCCACCTCGGCCAGGGTGAGCAGGCCGAAGAGCTGCACCACGTCCAGCTCGGGCGCCGCGTCGACCCAGCCCAGGGCCACCAGCGGAGCCGCCGCGTCGAAGGTATCGCCGATCTCGGCGTAGTTCAGCTTGCTGGCGCGAAACAGCGTGCCCTTGCGCATCACCATGCGCACCAGCAACGCCTGGGAGGCGCGCGGCAGGGCGCGGAAGCCTTCGATGAAGGCTTGCTCCTCGGCAGTCAGAAGATCGCTGTAACGCTCGCTGATCCAGTCGAGCAGGGTGTGGAAGTTGTGCAGGTAGTAGAAGGGATCTTCGAGGGCGGCGGGCATGGCGAGGAAGGGCGGCCGGGCTATTACTGTGGATTTATACAGATATCAGGCGCGGCCGGTGCGCGGCAAATGGATTTCGATCAATGGGGCTCAAGCCGCTGCGGCCTGCACCTGGCCGCGCAGCCAGGCCAGGGCCGGGTCGCCGCTGCCGCGCTGGTGCCAGACCAGGTCGAAGGCGAAGCCCGGCAGCTCGAAGGGCGGCGGCACTATGACCAGGCTGTTGTCGTCCACCTTGCGCAGGCCGCGGGTGGCGACGGTGAGGATGAGGTCGGTGCCGGCGATCAGTTCCGGCGCCACGCTCCAGTGTGGCAGGCGGATGGCAATGCGCCGGCGCTCACGGACTTTGGTGAGCGCACGTTCGATCTCGGTGGCGCCACCGCCGCGCATTTCCACCAGTACGTGGGGGCGGGCGAGGTAGCTGGGGAGATCGAGGCGATGGGTGTCGGGCAGGCTGGCGCGGTCCAGCAGGCAGGCAAAGCCTTCTTCGAACAGGCAGGTGCCGCGCAGGGTTTCCGGCAGTTCGGGGAAGACTCCGGCGGCCAGGTCGATCTCGCCGTTCTGCAATCGCTCCAGCATGGCTTCGCGGCTGCCCTGGCTGATTTCCAGGCCGATTCCGGGCGCCTCGCGCCGCAGGGTGCGGGTCAATGTCGGCAGCAGGCAGGCCGCACCATAGTCGGACATGGCCAGACGGAAAACGCGCCGGGAGGAGGTGGGGTCGAAGCCGCTGGGGGCCAGCAGTGCCTGCACCCGCGCCAGGGTTTCAGTCAGCGGACGTTGCAGTTCGAGGGCGCGCGGGGTCGGTACCAGGCCGCCGCCGCTGCGCACCAGCAGCGGGTCGCCCAGCAGGTCGCGCAGACGCCCCAGGGCATGGCTTACGGCTGGTTGGCTCAGATGCAGGCGCTCTGCCGCGCGGGTCACATGCTGTTCGGCGAGCAGGGCGTCCAGCACCACCAGCAGGTTGAGATCGATGCGGCGCAGTTCATTCATTTGCTGCATGTTAACAAGAAGAAATCAGAATTTAAATTTGTTCCATCGATTTCATAGAGTCCAGGGAAAGTTTCCGGAGGACCTGTCATGTCATCGATCCAACCCATTCTTTTCCTGTTGCTGGCCGTCGCGGCGGGCGCCGTGGTGCCCCTGCAGGCCGGTGCCAATGCGCTGCTCGGCAGGGGGCTGGGGCATCCGCTCTGGGCAACCCTGGCCTCCCTGCTGGTGAGCATTGCCGTGCTGCTGCCGCTGTTGCTGGCGCTGCGGATACCGATGCCGGTATTCGGCGTCGCCGCCAAGGCACCGGTCTGGGTGTGGACGGGTGGCATCTATGGCGTCTGCTTCATCTCCCTGGCGCTGATCCTCGCGCCCCGACTGGGCGTGAGCGGTTTCGTCGCCGCGGCAGTGGCGGGGCAGATGCTGGCGTCCCTGGCCCTCGATCACTTCGGCCTGATGGGGCTGCCGGAGCGGCCGCTGAACATGGGCAAGGTCCTGGGAGCCTTGCTGCTGGTAGCCGGGGTGGTGGTGTTGCAGGCCTTCGGTGCCGATGCGCCCGGCCAGGCCGGGCCTGTGCCGGAGCGTTCCGCTGGCTAGCTGACGCTGGGACCTGCACGACACCATTCAATTTGTCGTGCCTGAAGTTAAAAAACCTATATCCGAAGCCTTCTGCCACGCGGGCCCCGCGCTTTCGGTGCGTGCAGCTTTTTCCTAGCCAGCGACTACAAAAATCATAATTTCGCGAATCCCTCGCTCTGAACAGAATGCGGCCAACCCCGACAGTTAGCCGCAACTGCAGAACAACAATGATCAGAGTCAGAGGAGGCAAGCCATGACCGACCTGAATCAAACCGCCTTTCAGAAGTACACGGGCGTGACCGTTGAAAAAATGGAAATCGACACGCTCGTGGTCGGCGCCGGTCAGGCCGGTGTAGCCATGAGTGAGCACCTGAGCAAGCTCGGCGTGCCCCATCTGGTCCTGGAGCGTAATCGCATCGCCGAAGCCTGGCGCACCGGCCGCTGGGATTCGTTGGTCGCCAACGGCCCGGCCTGGCACGATCGCTTCCCGGGGCTGGAGTTCGACGGCCTCGACCCCGACGCCTTCGCCTCGAAAGACCAGGTCGCGGCCTACTTCGAAGCCTATGCCAAGACGTTCGACGCCCCCATCCGCACCGGTGTGGAGGTGAAGTCGGTGGTGCGCAATGCGGACCGGCCGGGCTTCACCATCGAAACCTCCGAAGGTGTGATCGAGGCCCGGCGCGTGGTGTCCGCCACCGGGCCCTTCCAGCGCCCGATCATCCCGCCGATCGCGCCCAAGGATGATGCGATCACGCAGATTCACTCCGCCCAGTACTACAACCCGCAGCAGCTGCCCGAAGGCGCCGTTCTGGTGGTGGGCGCCGGTTCATCCGGTGTGCAGATCGCCGATGAGCTGCAACGTGCCGGCAAGCAGGTCTACCTCTCGGTTGGCCCGCACGATCGTCCGCCGCGTGCCTATCGCAATCGCGACTTCTGCTGGTGGTTGGGTGTTCTCGGCCTGTGGGACATGGAAGCCGCGCAACCGGGCAAGGAGCACGTCACCATCGCCGTGAGTGGCGCCCGTGGCGGCCATACCGTCGATTTCCGCGCGTTGGCCAAGCAGGGCATCACCCTCGTCGGCCTGACCAAGGCATTCGAGGACGGCGTGGTGACGTTCCAGTCGGACCTTGCCGACAACCTCGCCCGTGGTGATGAGAACTACCTGGCGCTGCTGGACGCAGCCGACGCCTACATCGCCCAAAACCGCCTGGACCTGCCGGAAGAGCCTGAAGCGCGCTTCTTCCTCCCGCAACCAGACTGCGTGACCAATCCCATTCTCGAGCTCGACCTGGCCAAGGCCGGTGTGACCTCGATCATCTGGGCGACCGGCTATGCAGTGGATTTCAGCTGGCTGAAGGTCAATGCCTTCGATGCCAACGGCAAGCCGCAGCACCAGCGTGGTGTGTCGAGCGAGCCCGGCATCTATTTCGTCGGCCTGCCCTGGCTGTCGCGCCGCGGGTCCACCTTCATCTGGGGGGTGTGGCACGACGCCAAGCACATCGCCGACCACATCGCCACGCAGCGCAAGTACCTCGCCTATCGCGATGCCGGGCAACGCCAGGCGGAAAACTGATCGAACCCCGACTCGCCCATTCAAGCAGCCAGATCAAAGGAGGCAATCCGATGCCGACCCACACTCGCATCCGCATGTTCAACACCAAGGACACCTATCCCAACCAGACGCTGGACAACGACCTCTGCCAGGCGGTGCGCGCCGGCAACACAGTCTATGTGCGTGGCCAGGTGGGGACTGATTTCGAAGGGCGCCTGGTAGGCCTTGGCGACCCGCGCGCCCAGGCCGAGCAGGCGATGAAAAACGTCAAGCAACTGCTGGAAGAGGCGGGCAGCGACCTGTCGCACATCGTCAAGACCACCACCTATCTGATCGACCCGCGCTACCGCGAGCCGGTCTACCAGGAAGTGGGCAAGTGGCTGAAGGGGGTCTTCCCCATCTCCACCGGTCTGGTGGTGTCGGCCCTGGGGCAGCCGCAGTGGCTGATGGAAATCGACGTGATCGCAGTGATCCCGGACGACTGGCAGTCGGCGCAGGCATAAGGAGCAAACTATGACGTTCTCCATCATCGGTCGTTGCCCGGAAACCGGGCAACTCGGCATCGCCATCAGCTCGTCCAGCATCGCCGTTGGCGCCCGCTGCCCTTGGGTGCGGGCCGGGGTCGGAGCAGTGGCGACCCAGAACGTCACTCTGCCGGCCCTGGGGCCGCAGATCCTCGATCTGCTCGATGGTCAGCAACTGGAGCCCGCGGTGGCAATGGACCGGGCATTGAGCAGCAATGGCTGGAGCCAGTACCGGCAGGTGACGGTGATCGACAGCCAGGGCCGCGTCGCCTTGTTCAGCGGCAGCGAGGCCCTGGGCGTGCACAATGCGGTCGCCGGCGAGCAATGCGCCGCAGCTGGCAATCTGCTGTCCGGGACCCAGGTGATCGAGGCCATGGTGCAGGCCTTCGAGACGGCGACGGGGCTGCTCGCCGACCGCCTGCTGGCGGCCATGCACGCCGCCATGGCAGCCGGGGGCGAGGCCGGGCCAGTGCATTCGGCCGCGCTGAAGGTGATGGGCGATCTCACCTGGCCGATCGTCGACCTGCGAGTGGACTGGGCGGACGAGGACCCGATCGGCCAGTTGGACGGTCTCTGGCAGGCTTATCGGCCGCAGATGCAGGACTACCTCACCCGGGCGCTGGAGCCCACTGCGGCGCCCAGCTACGGGGTGCCGGGCGATGAGTGAGTCGGCCAGCCGCGTCCTGCTGGAACGACTGATCGGCTTCGCCACCGTCAGTCGGGATTCCAACCTCGAGCTCATCGTTTTCATCAGGGATTACCTGGCGGAGCAGGGGGTGGAGAGCGAGCTCTTCTATAACCCCGAGCGCACCAAGGCCAACCTGTTCGCCACCATCGGTCCTCGCGACCGGGGTGGCATCGTGCTTTCCGGACATACGGACGTGGTGCCGGTGGATGGCCAGGCCTGGACGGTCGAGCCGTTCCGCCTGACGGAGAGGGAGGGGCGCCTGTACGGACGCGGAACGGCCGATATGAAAGGCTTCATCGCCTCCGTATTGGCTGCTGTGCCCGCTTTCCTCGAACAGCCCCTGGCGATGCCGGTGCACCTGGCGTTTTCCTATGACGAAGAGGTGGGCTGCCTGGGCGTGCGTCCCATGCTCGCCGAGCTGGAGAAAAGACCTCACAAGCCGCGGCTGTGCCTGATCGGCGAACCCACCGAGATGAAACCGGTGCTCGGGCACAAGGGCAAGCTGGCCATGCGCTGCCAGGTGCAGGGTGCCGCTTGTCACTCGGCCTATGCGCCCTATGGTGTCAACGCTATCGAATACGCGGCGCGGCTGATCGGCAGGCTGGGGGCGATAGGTGCCGAACTGGCGAAGCCGGAGCGCCAGGACGACCGCTTCGATCCGCCTTTCTCCACGGTGCAGACCGGCATCATCAAAGGTGGCCGGGCACTGAACATAGTCCCCGCGGAATGCGAGTTCGATTTCGAGGTGCGGGCGCTGCCCGACTTCGACGCCCGACAAGTGGCCGATGACCTGCAGTCCTACGCTGAAACCGAGCTGCTACCGCAAATGCGCGCAGTACAGCCGGACACTGACATTCGCTTGCAGCCGTTGAGCGCCTATCCGGGGCTGGCTACCGCAGCCGATAGCGAGGCGGCGCAGTTGCTGGCGCTACTCAGTGGTTCGACGGAGTTCGGTACCGTGGCCTTCGGCACCGAAGGCGGGCTGTTCGACCAGGCGGGCATTCCTGCGGTGGTCTGTGGCCCGGGCAGCATGGACCAGGGCCACAAGCCGGACGAGTACATCAGCCTCGAACAGCTCTCCGCGTGCGACGCCATGCTGCGCCGTCTGGCGCTTCACCTGCAGGACCGGGGCAGTCTGCTGTAGACTGCCGCACCCCAAGAAATGCCTGGGACGCGGAATTGACGGGCGTCAGCCCCGTTGCTAACATTCCCGTCCTTATATCGGCCCAATTCCTCCGTCCGGAGGCTGAAAAAGCCGGTGTCAACCCCGAGATTTGCGTCATTGCCGGCTTTGGCTGGAAGTGGCGCCACTGGGGCGGCGCAGGATACCAGCTTCGATCCTCGTCGCTTCTATTGATGACTTGACCGCATTGGCTGGAGTGCGGAATAGGGCCTTTCCTGGCCTTTGACTACAGGTATGAACATGAGCGAAAGCTTTGCAGAACTTTTTGAAGAAAGCCTGAAATCCCTCGACATGCAGCCGGGTGCAATCATCACCGGCATCGTGGTCGACA